>MDSY01105782.1_pt1 | contig 24560 bp, 21 predicted proteins | sample 811131 | NCBI WGS metagenome assembly MDSY01 (sample SAMN05326643, study PRJNA326480) | marine metagenome | isolation source: seawater | place: Atlantic Ocean: South West | collected 2010
CAAAATAATGATTGCCTAATAAATGTCTTTCGAGATCATTAGACAAAAAACTTGCCTGGACAAATGCGCTGCGGAAGATCTTCTCATTGCATTCTAGCCCACCAAGCCAAGCTTTCAGGATATTTACAACACGCAAAGATGTGGGGTAAGGCTCCCAACCATTAGCATATCCAACTGGATTTTCATCAATCCAACTATTTAATAATTGTCGATGAAATTCATTTTTATCATGCGCGTTTTCGGATAGTAAATCCTCAAAATAATGTAAATTGTAAACCCAAAGTTTACTAGGTGATTCATTGTTCCAATCTTCTGGTAAATCAATTTTCTTAGCGTAATTTAAAAAACATGCCTCTAATTCAAGATTAACCTTATCATCATAAAGCGTTACATGCTCCCAACATACAGGGCGCTTAAGCTTCACATTATTGAATACGTCTGTGATTTTTGGCTTTATTAATTTCCGCACTACTCTAAAGTAGATTTGCTGCCACTTTAAAAATCGCAATGTGTTAAAGAGGAGGATAAATTTTCTCATTTGAAGTAGTGGAAAGATCCTCAGATTAATTTAACTAATTATTTTCTTAACATTTCTGCAATATCGACAGAAACCCGCGCTACCTCAAAAATTTCATCCTGTGCAATAGGAGTTTTACCTCCCTCCCTTACACTCTTCATAAAGGCGTCTACACAATGTCCCTGCCCCTTATCTTGTGCCCAAAGGTTCATTTTAGTAAAACCCTTCCAACCAAAACCACGCAGTTTTCTGAAGTTATCAAGTTGGAGTACCGCATTATCACAAAAAACCTCTATACGCTCTTTTGGAAACGAATTTCCCCCATTCGCAAAATAATGAATAGAACCCATAGAGCCATCCTCAAAGGTAAGTGATATCAAAGCCTTGTCCTCGGTTAGTTTGACAAAGGCATTTTCACCCATTTTTACAGCATGAAAGGATTTAATTTTTGATCCAGACAAAAAGCGCATTAAATCAATGTAGTGACAAGTTTCCCCAATAATTCGGCCACCGCCAATCTCAGCATCTTGAGTCCAATGATCCTCAGGTATTTCACCTGCATTCATTGTCATAATAAATGTCTTAGGAGAGGGCTTTGCATCTAGCAAACTTTTAATTTTCTGTATATGCGGAGAAAAACGACGGTTATATCCCACCATAAGCTTGGTCTTTGCCAATTTCTGAGAAGCTTCAATCTTATTAATATCCTCGTGATTAAGCGCCAGCGGTTTCTCCACAAAAACATGCTTGCCTTTTTTTAGAGCTTGAACTGTTTGATATGCGTGAAGATTGTGCTGAGTAGCAATAACAACAGTATCAACGGTCTCATCTAGAGCCTGCTCAAGATCAGTGGAAGCTTTAAGAAAACCATTTTTCTTACCATGGTGAACGGCACTAATACCCCCACTTGTCACTAAACTAATCAAATGAGCGCCCGCATTCTTAAATTTTGGAATTAGCACCCTTGATGCATAATTTCCACCACCAATAAAACTAACATTTCCTTTCGACTCTTGGTTATGCGCATTTACATTGAGGTCAACTGTATGTTCACCCAATGATTCCATTGAACTATCCTGATAGTTGAGCAAAATCCCCAACGATGAATGATCATCTAGTTTCTCGTAAGCATCGACAGCAGCATCAATTTCAAAGCGATAACTTATTAATGGTTTAACATCTATAGAACCTGAAGCCATTAAATCCAAAATAGCCTCAAAGTTTCGCTGTTCTGTCCATCGAACAAATCCAATAGGGTAATCATGACCTTTGTTTTCATAAGCTGAATCATATCGACCTGGGCCGTAAGAGCATGAAACTTGGAAGCTTAATTCTTTTTCATAAAAATCAGCACGTGAAATCTCTTGTCCGATAACTCCTACCAAAACAATACGGCCACGCTGGCGACTCATGGCAGCAGCTTGACTTAGAGGCTCATTGCTTTTGGTTGAAGCTGCAATAATAACAGCATCAACACCTCGACCACGAGAGAACCCCTCAGCTATGCTAATCGGGTCTTCTCCCAAAGAAAGATCAACTGTTTGAGCTCCTAATGCTCTAGCCTGCTCGCATTTAGATGAGTCAAAATCTATTCCTAGAACTCGACAACCATTAGCGCGTAATAACTGTATTGTGATCAAACCAACCAAGCCCAAACCTGTTACAACAACGCATTCACCCAAGGTTGGTTTGATTAAACGAACAGCTTGTAAGGCAATCGCTCCTATAACTGTAAATGCAGAAGACTCATCATCAACATTGTCTGGAACTTTTGCACATAAGTTTTTGGGTACCCGCACGATCTCAGCATGATTACCATTAGAAACGACACGTGTACCAATTTCAAATCCAGTCCCTCCACTATCAAGCACAATACCAACATTGCAATATCCAAGTGCAAGCGGTTGTTCAAGCTTTGACTTTACAGCATCATAGGTTGCTGAAAGCCCATCAGTTTTGACCTTGTCCAGCACCATCTTCACTTTATCTGGTTGGGATCGTGCCTTTTCAACCCAACCTGCCTTACCAAAATTAACCAACATCCGTTCAGTACCAACTGAGACAAGCGATTTGCTAGTTTTAATCAGTAGATGACCATCAATGTTTTGTGGCGATGGTACATCGATAAGAGTCGTATCACCATTTTTCAAATTTTGGATTATTTGTTTCACTGCTATTCGACCCTCAGTTAATGATTGTTAGATGGCTCAAGTACTTAAAAATTTATTTAATTTATCTAAAGCTTTAATAAGTTGCTTTGTATGTGATCTGGAACCCAAAGTAACTCTCACGCAACCAGGAATTACTGAATCACGATTTCTTATATAGATTCCATTAGCCTTGAGAGAACTGCAAAGTTCAATAGGCATTCCAACCTTAAAAAGCACAAAATTACCTTTACTTGGAAAATATTGAATATTGTTTGTCTCGCACCATCCCTCAAAGATTTCTCTAGACTTAATCACTTCTTTAATCCAATGATCTACAAGATCAAAATTCTCTAAGGCAAAAATCCCCATTCTTTGGCTTATCATGGAAATATTTTTACCATTTCTAATTTTATTCATATTGCTAATAATGTCCGTTGGAGCACACATATATCCTAATCTAATTCCAGCCAATCCAAATGCTTTGGAGAAGGTTCTGAATACTACAATATTGGGGTATTTCTCCGACAAAGGCGCAGTAGACTCTATATCTGTGAATTCAATATATGCTTCATCTACCACAAACAATATCTCAGGAAACTGAACCAACAATTTCTCAATACATTTAGATTGCACTGAATAACCGCATGGATTATTCGGATTAGCCAAATAAAACATTTTTACATTACAAGAAGATTTAAGTGTTTCCGAGATAAGTTCATAATCAAATATAAAGGGTTCATCTAATATTAATTTTTTTAGATCTGAACCCATTTGATTAACATACACAAAAAAATTCTCATAGGTTGGGCAAAGTGCTACAACAGAATCACTTGGATTAAGGTAGGCCCGGCACAGAGTCTCCAGGCCAACATCTGATCCAGGAAATGTAAGAATATTGTTTGAAGAAACCTTGACGAATTTAGATATTGCATCAGTGAGATTCAAAGCAAGACAGTCTGGGTACCAAGCAATTAACCCGGGATCAGTAGCAATTTTTATTAACTCTTTCTGGTAAAAATGCAAGTCAGATGGTGCCTCATTCCAGTCAATTTTTAAAAGGTCTGTAGGAGCTAATTCTGACCAGACATCTTGCGGGGTTATCGAATATGCTTTTAATTTTTCAACATAAATATTTGGCTTAATCATTTCTAATAAACCTCATAAGAATTAAAATCAGATGGTGATGAAAACCGATCTTTTGAGAGGCGATAGTAGAAAATCTTTAATAGCCTTCTAACCTTTTTTGGAAATAGAGGAAGAATTTTTTGGTAACCTTTGCTCAATTGAATTTTTCTAGTTTTACGACCCTTTGCGAATAGCATTCTATTATCGATAAGAAGATCAATTTGTTGCTGCCTCGCTGAAACCAGAATCTGTTTTGCATCACCAACACTAAATAACTGTGAAGAATTTATCTTTGTTACACACAAGCCAACCTGACAACCGCGATGAGAATCTGATGATGCGAGCATTCTCAATGAATAATCTTCAGATAGCCTCAAAATTTTTAATGTATAGTCTTGTGATTTCCAACCACCATTTAATAACTCAATAAAATCAAAGTTTTGGATAAAGCTATCCTCCGAGTATTTTTCCATATAGCCTGATCCAGGTTTCCAAGGATGCGGCATAATCATCAAGCCACCTTGTTTCTTAATATGTTGAGCTATTTCTTCTCTCGAGGCACCGCAATCAAATTCTTCGGTTATAAATAATCCTATAATATGTGCCCCGCGATCCGATGTATACTCGCGTCCAGATATTAACTCGATGCCTGCTTTTTTAAAGTTTTTGTAACTTAAATTGCAGACTTTATCGTGTTCAGTTATTGCAATTGCAGTAATGCCTCTAAGTACACAGGCATCAATGATCTCTGACTCAGAAGAAAATCCATCATGAGAAAATATACTATGGTTGTGAAGATCAAATAACACTTTTTCCTCTTTGTACAAATGCAGAAAATTTACCTTGACTTGACTGAATGAACTTCGGACTTTTTGGACATTTTATCAATAATTTTGTTTTAGCCTTAAGATTATTAACCAGAGCGAGGCGAACCTCTTCTAACTTATCTTCAGATAGAAACTCACTAAAATCAACCATTACGATTAACTCACCTGGTCTATCTTGAATCAGCTGAAATCTTTTAATATCTGAAATATCTGAAAAATATGTATACAAATTTACTAGAGAAGTCTTAGAGCCATCAGACATCAGTAGATAATCATCTTGTCGGCCCCTAATTGAGGTAATCTTTAAAGAAGATCTACCACAATCACAGTTGCGCCAAAAACCAACTGCCAAGTCTCCAGTATCATACCTAAGCAACGGCATTGAGAAATTATGTAAATTAGTTGCAATAATTTTATAGATGCCTTTTTCATCGGTTGGAAGGAGTTCAACCAATCCATATTCCCAATTAACATGCATCCCATCATGTTTTTTACACTCATGAAACATTGAGGTGATTTCAGCTTGTCCATAGTGATCAAATAATTCAATATTAAATGCAGCGAGTAAATTGCTCCTTAAACTATCCGGGACAACCTCAGAGGCAGTAAACGCCGCCCTCAAACTAGGAAGCTGCCATCCAAATCGAAGCGCGTGCTCAGCTACCAAATTTAGAGCAGATGGATAACCTCGCAAAAAGCTAGGTTTCCACTTATTTAAATACTCTGCGTAACGATGTATATCAGCATCGGACATATCAAATACTGAAAAATAACTCCAGTTACGTAATCTGTCCAGTTTAATATGAGGTTGATTTTCCTCAGGTGCATAGGATCTGAAAATACCCATACGATCTCTAAACTTGTACCCAGCATCCTTCCATTGTCTCCAAATTAGCCCTTGTTCAAGTTCCCATTGATTAAAACTAGTATAGGCAGTCATTGGTTCTCCAGTCGTTCCAGATGTGAGGAATTTGACCGAACGGTCAGCAGCCCCTGGTACGCAAAAACTTCCATGATTATTTTGAACATCTTTTTTAGATAGTATGGGAAGCTTCTTTAATTCATCTAAAGGATTAGAGCTATAAATATTTAAACCCACTTCTCTAAAAATCGATGAGTACCAAGGGATGTTTTTTTGAGCATGCACCAATAAATTTCTTAACCATTTTGACTGCAGCATTAAAAGCTCTTCTTCGCTAAAGAATCTAGACTTCTTTAAAAAACTTTGATACTTATAAATCCCTTTGAATGTGAGATAAGCATCATGGATTTTATTCATTTATGATTCCCCCTAACATAGCATGAGTGTAACATTCAATAATCAAGTATTTTAAAGCTATAGAAATGTTGTAAAGTATTTATCAAAATTACAAGTAAAGTTTAAGAAAGTCAGCAATAACTAATTTTTACGATATCAAAAAAAACACTCAGCCATTAAAAGAAAGGTTGGTATATCACCTATATGGCAGTAAACAATTTCTAAAATGTTTTATGTAATTAATTTTCTCATATAAATAGATCAATTTATCTAGTTAATCGAGCCTTACAAAAGGAGGTATGTCACCTCTATTTACTAGCCAGTCGTAAAAGCAGCTCATATTAATTGCAGCACTCTTCCAAGAAAAATCCTCAATCATCCAATCTCGACCGTTACAGCCCATTCTTTTCAATTCATTGACTGAAAGACTTAGAGCATGGTTGAGAGCTATTTCCAAGGGCTCAACCCCTATATCAATTGACCATCCAGCATCTTTTTGAATAATTTTTTCCCAAGGCGCTCCTTTGCTGACTATAACGGGAGTGGCAGCGGCTAGAGACTCAGCAACTACCATCCCAAAATTCTCACTATGTGATGGAAGAACTACTATATCTGACTGAAGATAAAGATTAGCCTTGTCTTCACCATAGACAGAGCCAACAAATTTACATCTTTCTAGATTCAGACTTCTAGCTAACTGCTTAAGCTGATCTAAATAACCAAGAGTTTCAGCATCCGAACCGGCAATAACAAGGTGCCAGTCTTTGTGAGTATTCTGCACCTTGCTCCATGCCATCAAAAGGTTATTTATTCCTTTGATGGGATGTATTCGGCCAATAAACAGAACTTGCTTACACTTCTTATCAGAGACGACTATATTATTTGGAACATTAATTCCATTTGGTATGATGGCAATCGGCTGGCCAAAACCAGCTGCTCGAATTTCAAGAAACTCTTTTTCAGATGTAGCATGGAATGCTGCCGCTGATTGTAAGGCTGATGCTTGACACAAACTATGAAAAATCTTTTTTACAATAAATGAGTACTTTAATGCTGCTTCTGAAAGTGCGCCCCTTGGAGATACCACAAATTTAGTAGCTGAGTATTTAGTAGCCATGGCTGGATAGAGGTTTACAAATCTCCACAAACTATGCGCATGCACAACATCATAATCTTGGGACACAACTTGCTGACGAAGCCAATGTTTAAATTCAGTAGATATTCCAATCTTTCTTAAACAAAAGTTGAAGCTAAAGGATTCAACAAAATACTTTACGAACTGTGAATCAAGAGGTCTAAATGTTACCAGCTTTGTAGGATTTTTTTCATCTATCATACCCTGGCACAAGTTGAAAACGCTTGACGTGTAGCCACTTTCCTCCTCAGGAGAGGTTGGAATTATGTGTATTGATCTAACTGACATGATTTAGTATAAGACTTCGTTATTGTTAAATTTAAGAACTAATTTTAGATTAAAAAAACTATTGCAATTTTAACTAGCTCAGTACTTTTCTCGCTCTTTAATTACTTTTGCTGATATTCCACCAACAACTTTTCCAGCATGTACTTCTCGGAAGAGAACTGAGCCTGACGCAACTATTGCTCCTGACTGGATTTTTCCACCTCTTCCAAACCTAGATATATTACTCCGCCAAAGCAGCGTAGAAATATAATCACGCAATCTGCCAAGAATTATGGAACATAACTGTACCATTAACATTGGCACACCAAATATAGTCTTATTCCATATTTTATTAAGCATAATTTTCCTCTATCATTTCACACACCAGCTCACCATGGCTATTTAATTCTTCAAAAACATTCCAGGCAGTCATGTAGCCTGAACTGCCGATTTTATTATATAGATCCAAATCATTTGTCAATTTTTTAACAGCCAAAACTATAGAATCACAGTTTCTTACATCAATCGCTAGACAGTTAATATTATCTCGCATTCGACCTGGAATGCCACCAACCATAGTTGTAATTATTGGTAGTCCTTGAGTCATAGCCTCATAAAGCACCCGCGGAAAACCTTCATGATGGGTGGGTAAGATAAAAATATCTGCATTTTTGTATTCACTCATTAATATATTTTTGTCGGTAATGAGGCCAGTAAGAATAACATTTTTCGATAACGGACCGTCTCTAAGTGAAACTTTTAGATCATTATATAAAGTGCCACCACCAACAAATCTAAGCTCATAAGAAAATCCCTCTTTGTGAAGTTTCAGGATAGCATCTAACAGCTCTGGAACCCCTTTATCAACATTTAAATTTCCTACAAATAGAATTTTCCAACATTTTGGTGGAATAATAATAGGTGGCTGCAGCGAAAAATCCGACTTGTTAATGTTTAACATTGGACGTATTGTTTTAACATTATTATTTAAGTAACTTAATGAATTCTCAATATTCGGTGAAACAGTTAATATAAACCTTGTACGTTTAAGAATTACACTTGAAACTTTACCATCAAGATATCTTTCACCTCGAACATATACACCATATGGTTTGCCAACTAATAAACATAAAAATGCAATAATTTTAGCCAGACTTCCTGGATAGAAAATATATACATAATCTGTTTTGAATAGGTTAAATGCCAAGCGATAAATAGAGCCTATAAAATTACCTTTGGTTAGGTAGACCGATCGTAGACCCTCTTTATTTAATTCGAAATTTAATAAATCAGAATTATTGTCATACAAAGAGGCCATTGCCATGTAACTTGGAACAAACCCACGATTTCTCAGATCAATTAAAAAATCAGCTGTGTGATTACTAATATAAAACTTATTATCATGAGAAATACCAATCGTTCCATTTCCAACAACCAAAAGTGACAAAGTGTTTTTTTTCATGAATGACCTCGAAGTTACGTATAGCGAGTTAATGAAAGATATACAAAAAAGGTTCCAGCGATGAGAACCAAAAAGTAATAATTTTGAAAAAATTTTCTAATATGAATATAGTCACCTCTCTTCTTCGTTAAACAGCTCATAAGAAATCCAATAGTTGGAAACATCATTACAAGATATGGACTTCCATATCTAGGCACTACTCCCCCAAAAACAAGAGCATGAGCCAAATATGCACCAGCACCGAACAAAAATAAACGTGTACTCATATTTTTTGGCAATCGCCTCCAATATACCATTCCATAGATCATGAATACTCCAATAAACAAATACCAGACAATATTCCCATTGACATTAAAAAAATGGATAAGGTGATCATTTAGAAAATTTGTACTCCAAAAATTGAAAGGCAGGATGAACTGCAAAGTTGCAGGAATGGGTATAAGAAGCATCCGAATCAATATTGGTAATTGTCCATATGCAGTAGAAACTGTTCCAACTATACCGTCAATGTTTGCCCCGTCATTAGCCGCATTTGATAAAAGCTGATTACTAGAAACTATATTAATAATCTGCTCAACTGAAAAGAGATGAGTGCTAAATGAACTTATTACAGATAAGAATGAGGAACCTAATATAAACAATAATATTCCAGGCAGCCAAATAGTCTTCAAACTTGTCCTGCCGAGTAAAATAAAACTGATTGGTATTAAGATAAGCATTGGCTGGCGCATCACTCCAAAAATCAAGGCTGCAAAAATTAATGCTAGATAAGAAGATAACATCATAGCTTTACGAGTATGAATCATTGCAACCATGTATATAACTAAGGCAACTCCAAAACTCAGAAAAGGATCTTTAAGCAAGGCATTCGAATAAAAGATAAATTTTGTAGTTAATATAAAAGCTAGGGCAGAATAAAAACAGCTTTGATTATCCTTTGTTAAAATCCAGGTCACCCTAACAATCAGTAAAACTGTTAACAAAAGTAATGTATTGTTTAGCAATAAGCCTACAAATAAATTTTGTCCTAAAATATCAAATAGAGTAGACAGAATAATCTGATATCCAAAATAAGAACCAGTAATTAAACTCATCTCATTTATTTTATCTGAACCACTAACCGCCAGAGCGAGTTCGAAATAACCCTCTCCATCACTTCCCCCAAGATAAGGTGTTAGCTCTCCTCCAATGATTACACTCTGTGTGTATGAAATAATTGAAATTAGGCACAGCAAGAAGGAATAAAACATCAAAATATTACGAGAACTATAAAGACTAGGTCCTTGAAGAAATCTAGATATTGCTAACCAATGACACGATAGCGTGAAAAAAGAGAAAATTGCAATATAAACATTCCCAGTTACGCCTAAAACCATGAACGAAAGAACATAAATAGAGATAAGTTTTGCTAATGTAACCATCAATCACTACTGCCAATTTTTAAGCTTGAGGAATATCGAAGAAGCCATAAACATTGCGTTCATTTTTTTCAAAAGGGCTACCTGTAACTTCAAAACAACTTCCGACACTTGGTGTGCTACCGTTATATTTGTGTATTAGGAGCACACCACCAGAGCACCTTACTAAGAACTTATGATTCGGAAAGACATCAAGTATTTTTCCAAAATTTGCATCTTTAAAGGGATGATTTTCAATATCAGTATAGAAAACAGCTGCTCTCTCAATGATTATCTTTTCCTGTTTGATAATCGAAAATGCTCCATCAAAAGGCTTTGCCACGGCCCTAATTAGTCTCTCAATATTGTAAATATCATCTCTCCAATCGATACTGCCGTCAGCTGGGGATCGCTTAGGATAAAAACTCTCCCCGTCAACAAGTGATTGAGCACGAGTTTGAAAATTCCCACTTACTAGATTCTGAAAATTACTCTTAATCAAGTTACACATTGATAAAGTATTTTTGTAATGAAGTGTTTCAGCGGTATCAGCTTCATTGATACTAAAGGTTTTGGAGTCTAAAATCGGTCCGTTATCTACGCCAACATCGTACTTAAATAGATTGGTGTGGAAAAACTTTCGCCCTTCAATTAACGCCCAGTTCATTGGAGACCTACCCTTGCCAAAAGGAAGATCTCTTGCGCTGCCATGCATTCCGAAGACACCTACACCAAAAGCATTAAGCAAATCACTTGGGATTAATCTTTGCCAGCCTATACAAAAACCCAATTTAATATTTTTTATTTTTTTTATTTCGATTATATCTTCGCTCTTCAATGAATAACTTTTAGCAAAGTATATGGTCTTAAAAAGAGAAGAAGAATTCGTTAAATCCTCATACCCTGCAACTTGATTATCGGCTGCAACTTTTGGTGAGATTGTTACCAAATGAATATTTAGCTTTAGCTCTTTTAAAAATCTCGCGGTGTGTAAAGTCGTATCTTTACACCCGAACAAAACTATATTGGTCAATTTAACCCTCATAAGTTTTGCAGTTAAGTCGAACTTCTGAGGCAAGGAATTCTGAATTTTTACTGCGCCAGAAATCAAGTGTTTCTGTAGCATTTTTTCCCTTACTGACCCACCAAACAGGATGAATTAGTAAGTGCAAACCTTGGCTACGATGTCCTTTAAGAAAGTGAGAAAGTTGAGGCATTGGGTCTTGCCCACCAGAGTCAGACAAGTATTTCATACTTTTGAAGTATGTATCGTTATATGTCTGAGGAACGCCACATAAAGAAACATTATTATTGTCTAAAAATGGACCAGGACGATGGATAGAAACAATATCAACTTCGACATAAAAAATGCTTTCAAATAGTTTTTTTTCATTTTCAAATTTTTCTAAATCAGCGTAAACGGTTGGATCAAAATGGATCGAAACCTTATGCCCCATTTCTATTATCTCGTTCACTAACCTCTGGTGTTTATATGACATCAAGTTGTACATATTACTGGTCAACATAAAAAAGTACGTGGACAGGATCCCAATTTTGGACTCAAATGTTGCCAATTTATGTGCAAAATCCACGCTAAAATCGATATCATGACGTATTAATAGAGTGTCCTTGGTCGGTTTCTCTATCCACTCAGTTGTTGGAGTTAATCCCTTAGAAGTAAGCTCAGAAATTAAAATTTGATATTGATCTAAACTAAACATCTTTTTATTTTCTGCCTTTGACCAAAGAACCTTTAAGCATTCCAGCAGTAAAGCCAAACTCTTTACACAGACGCACTACTTCTTTGAGTGCGTTCGTAGGCTCGTTCTTCTTTGCTTTCAGCATTTTTTCAGTCCTCTGTTACTTGGATTTACCCCTGCCTTCTCTTAATATCTAAATATTGTAACCACTTTAGCACTTCTGTTAGAAAATTTTTAACACCTAATGCCTTCTCTAAATCTATCATTCTCAAAGATTTCAGTCTTTTGATCTATTTTTTTTATTAAGTACGTTCTTTAGAGAGAGACCTAAGATTTTTGCACCATGTTTTGTCAGATGAGTTCCGTCATATGAAATAATATTTCCATCAATATAGTTAGAACAATAAGCTTCACCTCTGCATATAAGATGCTGCGTATTAAAAAATTCAACACTCAAGGATTTAGCTATATTGCTCAAATCGGCATTAACTTTTGAAATTGTTGCATATTCGTTTTTATCAGAATCATCAAATATTGCAGAAGACCAATCATCTATATCAACTGTGTTGTACCATTTGGAATTTGGATTTCCAAAGTTCTTAGTGCCGAATAATTTAATATTTTTATTTATAGTTTTAATATTCTCTAAGGATTTAGACATATAAATCATATCCCTTTGACTCCAACTTGAAATGATCCATATTTCATCAGCTAGAGACATTTGTTTTTGCAGATCATTATTAAAAAAAGAAAGGCCCTCTCTTTGACAATTTAACTTAGTGTCCTCCCTGTCCTTTTTATCTCTTACAAATAAGACGCCACATGATACTGAAATATAATATGAAGAAAATTCCATATCATTATTCAAGCCTGCTTCGAAAACAGCATTGACTAAATCTTCCGAATGACTATCTCCAATTATTAAAATATCCTTTTTGTCATTGCTTTTAGAGAATTCTAAAAGTCTGATTTGTTTATGCCTTTCGTTTACATACTCTGAAGGATTAATAAAACTTACTAATACTTTTTGCTTTTCTTTAGGATAATACACTAAAGCCCCATCATTATTATGTAACCAAATTCCAGCGACCGAAAAGAAAAGAGTAAAAATTAATGCAAACCTAAAAATAGATCTTCTACTAAATTTTGTTTTTGATCTAAAAGGCATCTCAACAAACTTCCAACTAAACCAACCTATCACTAATGAGGCAGCGCATAAAATAATAAGATTGAGGTCAGAAGGCTCTCCTAAAACTCTATGCTTCGTAAACGCCAATAAGGGCTGATGCCAAAGGTAAGTGCTATATGAAATAAGCCCAATCCCGACAATAAATTTTATGCTCAATAATTTGTGAACATAAGTTTTTGGAACAGCACATAAAATTAATAACCCTGTTCCAATTGTAGGTATCAAAGCATATAAACTCGGAAAAGGAGTTGTTTCACTAAAAGCGATAATTGAATAAACGATCATTCCAAAACCTAGCAAGCTTAATACTTGATTTACAGTATGGGATTTTAAGTGAGTATTATAATTAAGGTAAAAAGCAGCAAATACACCAACGAGTATTTCCCAACCCCTTGTTGGCAGTAAGAAGAAAGCACCAAATGGAGAATTATAAGCACCCCATTGAGCGACTCCTAAACTAATCAGAAAAACTATCGATAATAAGATTAATATCCACTTAATACCTAGCTTCCAAGTGAGCATTAGAAAAATTGGAAAAAGTATGTAGTACTGCTCTTCAACTGCCAAACTCCATGTATGAATTAAAGGTTTTAGTTCAGCAGCTGTTCCGAAATAACCACCTTCTGTCCAAAAAAGAATGTTAGAAGAAAATGTTGATACGGTAACCAAACTTTGACCAAAGTCTTTTAAGTCACTAGGCAATAACCACAGCCAGGCAAACGGTAAACAGGCAGCCATCATAAAAAATAAGGCTGGTAAAATCCTTCGAGCACGACGTTCATAAAAATTAACGATACTGAATTTATCTTCAGTCATCTCAGAGATAATAATAGTTGTAATTAAGTACCCACTTATAACAAAGAAAATATCAACTCCAACAAATCCTCCTTTAAAAAACTCGAAACCAGCGTGAAAGAAAATAACAGGCAATATTGCCAATGTTCTTAAGCCGTCAATTTCTGCTCTGTGTTTCATATTTCGATTTTAACCTTAAATTAATTGTATTGTTTCTTATGAAGTGCAGTAATGGCAGAGCTTTACAACATAGGAAACAGCCTAGGAATTAAGGTTTAAGGGCGTGTTTTTACTCCTGCTCCAGCAAACTTATCTGATACCAATAAAATCAATAAAAGCTCAGAAATTGATTTCAAAAATAAGGCCATGCAGAAAAGAAACATGATAAAGAGTGGGAGCAATTTATTCAGAGCCCCACTCAGCCCATAAACCGCTTCATCAATAGAAAAAATTAAACTGTTCAAACTGACTCAGCTTATTAGGTAGCCTCATTTCTCTCCATCACCCTTCCTAATAAAGAAAGTTTAGCGCCTCATTTTTTGATGCAAAAACTGAGTCAACAAGCTTCGATGAGCAAAATCAAATACCTTAAACCATGCTACAAAAATTATTGATAAGATACCAAGTAAAGGAATAAGACTCACTCCTCTAACTGTATAAGAAGTTAAGGTAATTTGATCCACAGAACCAAAGAAAAGCGTTATCAATAAAATTAGAATTGTGTTGGTAAATCTCCAGTCAATAGGATGAACGCGTTGCGAAAAATGTGTTTCCAAAATGGCCCAAGCTACCATCGCAATAAGACTGCCAAAAGCTAAACCAGCTAACCCAAAGCTCTTTGATAGTAGAGGTAAAACTAAGACAGAAATCAAAATCATCAGCAGGTGACTATATAATTTTAAATACGATTTTTTGGCTAAACTTATGCCGAGTCCCGTCATACTCCCGATTGCCTCAACAGCTTTTGTTAAAGACAAGGCAAACACCACTATCCCTGCTCCCCTGTATTCATCTGATACTAATAAAAACAATAAAAGCTCTGAAATTGCTGTCAGAAATAACACCATGCAACAGACGAGCACAGTAAAAAGTGGCAGCATAAGCTGATAAGTTCTGGTCGCATCATTCTCCTTAAATATTGACAATGAAAATGGCCCCCAAGCTGTTTCAAAGGCATTTATTGGAAGACCTATAATTAGAGCCACTTTAGCTCCAGCAGCGAACAACCCGAGTTCCTCGGCACCAATATAATTAAGAGCCACACTACGTTCAAAAACAGGCAAAAACGATGTAGCCATGCATATCAATCCAAATGGTATTGCAAAAGGCAGCATCTGTTTCAGTATCTTGAAATTAGAGGGCCAGTTAAGCCACTGTCTAACCAAATAAACTCCGAGGAGCCCAAATGTTAACCTAGTCATAAGATAAAGAGTAAAAAGACTCACAATATCAAATTCAAATAGAGTGAGCCCGAATACCAGACCCACTAGTGAAACTACAGTAGAACCTACGGAAATAAACAAAAATTGATTGCGTCGAAACGTCCACTTTAACAAGGACTGGGAGAAATTTATTAAAACAAGGAATGGAGCTTGCAAGATCAATAATTTTATTATTTGCTCCCCATCTGTTGTTAGGGAAAATTTCTGCGCGATTAATCCGCTGTTAAACCATAAGATAGGGATGACAAGAAAGAAAATTATGATCTGAAACGCCAGCGATTGACTTACTACTTGACGTCGTCGAATAGAATTTTCATCATCATAAAAAAACCGTGCAACAGCAGAATCTTGACCAAAAACCAGAAAAGTAACCAAAAGTACAACTGACGTATTTAATAAATCGATAACACCGAACTGCTCAACTCCAAAATACCTTGCCAGCAATGGAAATGTAAAGAGCGCCAGCGCTTTATTCAATGCTCCTCCCAGTCCATAAACGACTGCATCATTAAGAAGAAATTTTAGCCGATCAAGCTGACCCAGCTTACTAGGTAGCCTCATATCTCTCCATCACCCTTGTTCAGCAAGTCAAGCCATTGTTTGGCAAGGCCCATTCCACCGTAACGTTCAAACCAATTTAATATGTCTTTACGCTCAATATTAGTTCGATTTAGATTGCGGTAAAAAGCTGTTAAATGCCGCGTCACGTCATCGTGCGATTTGACACCAAGAATGGGTGGCGGCGGATAACCAAACTCCAACTCAAAGGACTCTTTTGAGAAATTAAAATTTTGAAGAAGTGGTTTGCCACATGATAGCACCTCCCATCCTGTTCCGCCCCACATCACTTCAGGATCAGAGTAAAATTCACCGACGCCAATATCGCAGGCTTGCAATACTAATATAATCTCCTTCCGCTGTAATATTGGCAGCCAAATAACATACTTCCCAATACCTAAATCATCAATAAGCTGCTTAGTCACTTCGACATCTATCCCATATTCGGCACAGACCAAGACAGGTCTAGCTTTAGGGTTTTCGTGAATAAATTGGGCTAAACCAATAAAGAGCCAATCATTATTTTTACTGCCACTCCTCCAGTTTTTTTCTCCAAATTTCGATAGTAGTGTACTTTTATCCCAAAGCAAGCTCGCGCAGCTGAATACAGAGAGATCGTAAGTCTGCAGTTGCTTAATAACAGCAGAAATCCGTGGCTGTAACACAGCTTGAGTATTTTCCTCTTGGTTGTAAACAATTGGCACAGAAAGTCGCAAGAATGATCGCCCGATTTCTTCGAAGGAATCTTTTGTTAGACTCATCTCTGGATTAATACAATGCCTTGTTTTACGAATCCCTCTCGATTGTAATCTGCGTATGATGCCATAAACTAGACTTGTAAAAAGAGATGACTTTGACGCCTTAAGAAACTCCAAGTCGCCATAGAACTCAATGCCAACACCATAGGGATAATAAATATCGAGTGTTAGATTCATTGACTCAAACATGGCTGGAGCGGCACCAGTACCAATAAAAAAATCATAATTTAGTAGCAAGTCTTTCTTTAATTTACTGGGCCAAACATTAGATAAAATAGCCTGCATTATCCCTCGAGAACTGTTCGGTATAGCTAAGGGGCGAATAAAAGGCTTCCAGCGATCGATGTCCCAAGTATCTGCCTCAGGCTCAAAATGGGAAAGAGTACCATTACCATCCGTCGAATATGGTAGTAGATAAGCTTTGATGCCAAGATCTCGAAAATAACGCATTATGCTGAAACCGTTATTATTCATATTACCAATAATAGCAATCCGCAATCCCTTATCACTCTGCATCATTTAGCTCTTTAATAGCTCGGCATACATATCCTGTTCCACCTACAAAAACAGAGTACTTCGCATATCCCAGACTTTGCAAAATTTTCTCAAAACCCTGCTGGGTAACATGACGTTTATAATGATCTGTGTTGCGATCATGCGTATCGAGTAGAGACCATTCATAATGGATAGTCTTAGAAAGATCGTACTTAGGATAGTAGAAATTAATCGGTGATATCCGTCGCAATAGGATTTGAGCGAACCAATTATCGCGGAATTTCCAGTGTATGGGAAAGAAAAAACCAGTTAGCCAGTCTGTGATTTGTAATTGTCGTACAGAGTCAAACTGCTTAATTATAAACCACCAGATTAGATAACAAGAGGTAAACATACCCCTATGATATTTATAGTGATCACATACCAATTCTCCTTCTGGCTTGAGAACTCTGGAAAGTTCTTGCAGGCTCGATCTAGTGCTCGGAGTATGCTGTAGAACTCCAAGGCATAGCGCCACGTCAAAAAAATCATTCTGGAATGGAATACTCTCTATATCTGCCTGAAACAGGGTCAGTTTTTCATTTGGCATATTGTTTTCGTAGTTTGCTTCAACTGCATTGCTAAAATCAAATGAATATACGTGCGCACCATATTTCAGAAGAATCTCAGTAAAACGGCCAGCGCCCGACCCAGCTTCCAAGATACGCTTGCCTGATAATGAAGACAGTGGTTGCCCAAACGCTTGCTCTAATCGCTTCTCAGTAACAGGTGAATTTGTATATGAATCGAATTGAGTGAGTTTAAATGTATTCCACTGCAAACCGAAGGCTTTTGCATAATTATCGGAGGCGACAAAGCGCGGAATATAATCCTTAATTTCGTGACAAATCTTATCAGCTATCAAGGTATTTTTGCTTTGGTGAAGTGACTGTTTTGTTACTGGGCAAATAAAATTAAGAAGATCCATGTTTGATTACCATGTAAAGTGTTGAAAAATCTTAAAGTGTGGTTTTAAAGAATTTGCGTTATATGCTGACATTATATTCCTTTCGCCATAATTCGAACTGCATTAAGCAGAACAAATGCTCTTTGACTGGTCTTCCCTTATCAAGACTTTGGAATAGTTTCATGACCTCCCTCCTCGAAAATGACGAGCTAGAATCCAGAAGTACTTCTTCAAACATACGACGCCAGGGGCCGGATGCTAGCCAGCGATCAAGAGGAATTCCGAATCCCATTTTGCGCTGCTTATCAAATTTGGGTGGCAATAGCCGTGACGCTAGTTTTTTGAGGAGAATTTTTCTATCTACTGACGTTGCTTTCAGGCTAGATGGTACTTTTCGAAAAGCAAACTCGATAACAGAGGCATCAAGAAACGGTGATCTTATTTCTAAGGAATTGAGCATGCTTGCACGATCAACCTTAACTAAAATATCTTCAGCCATAAAGTTAGCAAAGTCGAATCTTGTCACTCTCTGTACTGAATCCCAATGCTCTGGAATACGGCTCTTACGAATCCCCTCTGCCGCGAATAGCCAATCTTTAGAGTGAATGTCTAGGATTTTGGCGCGTGCACGACGATCAAATTTTTGCATAAACACAGGTATATCTTTACTGCTATCAGCACCTAGGTGGTGGAGAAAATGACGTCCCCTAGCCTCAATTGGCAGCATGGCAACTCCAGCTTGAGATATTGTCTGTCTCAGTGACTGAGGTATCCATGAATAGTGCTGTTGCAATGCAGCCATACGGCTTGCTGAATAATATCCGCCAAATAGTTCATCGCCGCCATCACCTCCAAGGGCAACCTTACAGTGCTGTCCAATCTGCTGACTGACCAAGAAGGTCGGGATCATTGAAGAATCTGCAAGGGGTTCGTCATATTGCTTAGCTAATAAAGACATAATCTCAGGAGTTACTTCGTCGGCTTCTAGCAGTGTGTGATCGGTATCAAAATGTTGCGCAATGAGTTGAGCATGATAACTTTCGTCATAATCCGCATGCCCAGCAAAACCTACGGTAAAAGTCTTAAGTCGCCCCCCATTACGAGCTGCCAGTGCCGTAATTAGACTTGAATCAACACCTCCGCTCAATAACAAACTCACCGGCACATCCGCAACCAGCTGGCGTTGCACTGAGCTTTCTAAAAGAATTTCAAGCTCCTCAAGTAAGTCATCCTCACAATGTTCTGCAGCGCCTGATGCTAGGTCGGGTAGTTGCCAATAACGCAAAATATCGAAGGAACCGTCTTTAAGGTTGAAGCTCAATGTATGAGCAGGCGGTAATTTATTAACGCCGTCAAGAATGCATAAGTCACCTGGGATATAGCCCATACTAAGATAGCAATCGAACGCTCGACGATCTAGATGGCGTGGAAAATTTGAATCAGAGGTCAGTGCCTTTAATTCCGAAGCAAAACGAAGCTCTCCTTTATCAAGGCTGTAGAACAATGGCTTTTCACCAGCCCTATCGCGGGCAAGAAAGACTCTATCATGAACACGATCATAAATAGCAAAAGCAAACATACCATGAAGATGGTTAACGCAAGCTCGTCCCCAATGTTTATAGGCGGCAAGGATAACTTCAGTATCTGAGGTTGATTGAAATATATATCCAAGCTTACCCAGCTTCTGTCTGAGTTCACTGTGATTGTAGATCTCGCCATTAAAAACAATAACAAGCTGACTGTCGAGTGTAGTCATTGGCTGATGACCGCTTTGTGTCAAATCTAGGATTGATAAACGACGATGGCCGAAACCAACGCGACCATCTGTCGACCAGAATATTCCCTCACCATCTGGCCCACGATGACGCATTGAATCGCGCCCCAAAATCAGCCAATCCCGTTTTTCAATTGGTAGAATCGAACTTATACCTATGATTCCACACATTTAACTAAATATGTCTTTCATTATTCAATCATTATTAATTTCACCGGGAAAATTCACTAGCACACCCTTCCCTTGTTTCTGAAACACCACCATACTTCCGAGGGCTACCGCTGAGACATTCGTTTCTTTTAGTACTTGTGTGATGTGTTCAATCTTTCCCGCTCCACCATGCGCAATGACTGGAATGGAGACGGCATCAGTGACACGCCGAATCAGCTCAATATCAAAGCCTTGCCAAGTCCCTTCACGATCGATGGATGTCAGCAGTATTTCTCCTGCCCCTCTATTTTCCATTTCTTTAGCCCACTCCACAGGATGTAATTTAATATTTTTCCTTCCTGATTTTATATATACAGAGTATTGTCCAAATAAATTCTTCTTATAGTCAATTGATACTACTAATGACTGAGATCCAAATATTTTTGCAATATCTGTGACTAAATTAGGTTGTAAAAAGGCACTTGTATTTATTGAAACTTTTTCAAATCCTATGTCAAATATTTTTTTAGCCTCATCAGAATCCTTAATTCCTCCTCCATAGCCTAAAGGCATAAAACACTCATTTGCAATATCTGACAAGATACTTAAATTTGGTGCTCTACCATCTCTAGAGGAATTTATATCAAGGAATAATAACTCATCGACCTCTAACTCATTAAAAATCCTTACAGTATTACAAGGATCTCCTATATGACTAAACTTATTAAACCTCACAGTCTTTACCAGACTTTCATTGTGCAAAAGAAGTATAGGTATTAATCTATTCATGTGTATTATATTTCTGAGAAATTCTTAAGAATTTTCATACCGTATTTGTGACTCTTCTCCGGATGAAATTGAAAGCCATAAATATTATCTTTTGAAATAGCCGAATCAAAAGTTACTCCATATTTTGTTTTCATTAAACTATTTTCATTCTTATTTGTTCTTACAAAATAAGAATGAACAAAATAGAACTTGGAATCTTCTAGCAATCCTTCAACCATCGGATCAGATTTCTCAGGCTTTGCTTTATTCCAGCCAATATGAGGAACTTTCAATAAGGGACTTTGTGGAAACTTAATGACTTCAGCATCTACCCAACCCAATCCTGGTAAGGACCCTTCTTGGCTACTATTAGTTAAAAGCTGCATTCCTAAACATATCCCTAAGAAAGGAATCTTTTCTTCCAGCGCTTTCTTATTAAGAATCTCCTGCATTCCCATCTTTTTAATCCTTCCCATCGCTGAATCAAAAGAACCCACTCCAGGCAAAATTATTTTCTTAGCATTTTTAATAGATTCAATATCATCCGAAATACAAGCTTCAATGTTAAGAAACTTACACATATTTAATATAGAGCCTAAATTTCCCATGCCATAGTCAATTATTACTATCATTTAATATTCCTAACGGGAAAACAGTATTTTAAGTAGAAGCTGGTTGGAACCAAATTAGCCTTGGCAAGAATTAAAAATAAAGGTCTAAGCATTTCAAACCTTCTCTTGTAAGTTTTATAGTCACTCCAGTGCCTTATAGGACCATTCATAATTGAATCAAATTCATCATCGCTAAGCTTTAATCTTTTCTTTGTATACTCAACTAAGCCTTTCTCCATTACTGGTGGCTTTGCATACTCTGATAAAGCCTCTGCTTGAGATAACCTGCCGTCTCTAACTAAAGCTGACAAGGAATTATTTCTTTGATCAACTTTAAATTTAGTTGGCATTAAATAACTATGATCGAATGCAGCCAATCTATTTTCAAGATGGTGCCCTCCATAATATCTCCAGTCATACTCTTTTTCTAGAATAGATCGAGCAGATTCTTTGTCATACTTTATATACCATAGTGGTCTAATCTTTTTTATCCTATTGAGCACTGTCCATCTAAGAAACTGAAAAAAGGTCATAAGAGGATAGCTTTTAAGCTTCATCCCTGAGTGTTCTTTAACAACTGACTCTATAAACTTGCCATCAGTATAAGAAGTGCTAATAGGGGAAATCCCTTCAGCAACAAAGCTATGGCCTTCGAACACATATTTTATCTTATATTTATTAGCGTACCTATACGCAACCTCTGCCAAAGCTAAATCTGTAGCGGCATCTAGTCCACAAATTCCAGCTTTAAAAAATGAGAGCACGATATTATCTTGCTCTTGATTATCAATTACATGTGTAGCTAGATCAACATCAAGCTTAGTGACCATTTTTTTTAAATTCTGGGTAGCAATAGCTGTGTTCCAAGTATTGTCATAGTGAACAGCAAGTGGCCTTAAGCCAAGTTGGATTGCAAGGTGCAATAAATAGGATGAGTCTGTACCTCCACTAACTCCTATAATTACATCATATTTTTTACCTTTTCCATGTTTCTTTATCTCACTCACTATATCTAGAAATTTATTTTCACCCTCTTCAGTTCCAGTTTGAAAAGTTTCTGAGACGGTATCAATTTGTAAGCAGTAACTGCATATACCCTCATCATTAAAACTAATGCCAGGTACCTTTTCACTATAAATGCATGTCGAACAAATTTTCATTTAATCAGCTCCGAGAAAGGGAATATGTAACAGTCTTTAAAGTTGGCTTCTATAAAACTTTTGTCTAAAGAATTATCGAAGCTTTTATTGTAAATATTAAAATTATAGTTTTTAGCATTCCAATCTTTCTTAAACCGAACTAATGAGCCTTCGGGGGGGTTAGAGGCCTGCCAATTAACATAACTTATACCTTCTCTTTTTGCCATCAAATAAAGATGCTCAATTAGAATTGAATTAACACCTAAGATCTGGTTTTCTCTTGAAGTAGACATCATAAAAAGTTCTAGAACTAATCTAGATTTAAAAATATAACAGCCTCCTATAATATTAGCCTGATGATCAAAGACACAGACTAGAGAAGCCGTTCCATTTGCAATGCAGTTTAAGAGTAGCTGAAAATCCCACTCTATTCCATTTAGCTCTTTGATCCTGGGTAAATGACAATGTTTATGCCACGATTTAACAGATTCATAATCTGTAACTTCTTTGCAAAGGAAGCCCTGCTCTTTGGCCTTTTTAAGGCTTCTAGATAAACCTGACCTTGTCTTTGCTTTTCTAAAGCAAAGGCCATCTTGATCTACTGATTCATCTGTGTTGGCAACTAGGTAACTGATAGAAGAAGTTTGCCAAACAGCAACAGACTCCATAGTATGGTCAGCTAAAAAAGAAAGTGCCAAAGAACACGAACCTATATTCATTTTAACCAACTGATCTTCAATCAGAGGTAAATAGCTCGACACAGAGTATTTATGGTTTTTGGGCATGAAACCAGTGAAACCAAATCTTCCTCCGCTAAATATGTAAACTTTTCCATCTATTGTCTTATGAAAAAATAGTCCCGCCCAATCCAAACTCTCTTCGGAAAATAATTCTATCTTAAGTAGATCAAGATCATAAAATTTACAAAGTTCTTTTAAGTTAGATTCAATTACGAAAGGGATATCATTAAAAAAACCATTGAAAAAATGTTTTTCTTCAGTGAATTCAAGTTTAACTTGAAATTTTAAAGACATGATCTGGCCTAAGTACTTCTTGTTCTTTAAAAATATGAATACAAAATTCATATGGCATATAAGAATGATCTATTTGAAATCTTCTCGAAAGCTTCGAAGAAATAAAATCTATCAAGCCAGCAATATCTTGATGATAAACATCAGGCGCGGCATAATCAACAATTGATGAAAGGAAGTCAACAGACAGGCTATGATTGCAACAATTAAAGAGACTTTCTATTGTTTTATACACAAAAGATATATGTTCTTTTTTATCTTTAGAATATAAGAAATTAAATGTTCCTGATGCAACAATAAAATCATAATTATCTTTTAAGGATTCGCCTATTTGTGTTAAATAGAAATTATTATTAGGTCTATTTTTTTTAGCTATAGATAAGAATTCTTGCATAACATCACAACCATGATATTCAACATCAATTTTTGATTGCTCTAGATAAACAGATAAATCACCAAATCCACAGCCAAAATCTAAAAGGCTTCCGTTCGTTACATTTTTAGTTAGAGCCTTGAATCTTAAATGTTGCCTACCTTTAGGGCATCCTAGAGAAGCAGGGCTATCACCAAATTCTTTAAATTGACTTTTATAAACATCTATCATTTTTGATCCAAGAATTTCTTTCATCTTGATATTATTTGCCCGTCATTAATTACAACCCAACATCTTTTTGGCATGACCAAAGAAGCCATCCCTTCATAATCAATAATTGAGAAAGCTGTATTATATTTAATATATATCATCTAATTCTCCATTGGGATTCAGCAAGATAGTTATCCATAAATATCAAGCCACTCTTCAAAATTCAATAAACTCCATATAAGGGATCTTTTGTTTTCGTTACCATTTAAATGTTCATTTATCATTTTTTCAACTAAACTTTTATCCATATATTGATAAATATTTGCGTTTGAATTTAAAATTTTTCTTTTAACAAAATCAATACTTTCTCCTTTAAACCATGTTTGATCTGGAGAGCTGAAACCTTGTTTCACACCCTTGGAAATATCTTCTGGTATATATTTCCTCATAGCTTTTCGTAAAATTGCTTTCCCATCATTAGTC
>MDSY01089851.1_pt1 | contig 24547 bp, 12 predicted proteins | sample 811131 | NCBI WGS metagenome assembly MDSY01 (sample SAMN05326643, study PRJNA326480) | marine metagenome | isolation source: seawater | place: Atlantic Ocean: South West | collected 2010
AGAACTACATTTGTTTGACCCGATGCTTTTTCCGATTGTCGAAGTAAGTCTTTGTCAGAAGATGAAAAGAAGTGAGAAGACGTCACTTCGACATCATCGCGAATTTCTACAATGTGCGTATGATGCATTCCGATATCGAAATGGGCTTCTTCTATTATCCCATGAACGCGAAGATTTTCATTGAAGGTTTGATATTCCGTAGATTCAATACGTAATCTGATCCACATTTTTTTCCGTTCTGCCGATTTGGCTCTTCCACCTTCTTCACCACCGGTTGTTTGGTCACGTCGTTCCCCAAGCATACCAATATGCATGCCTTTTCGAGCGAGTCGTGCAAGCGTCCACAAATCATCTTCAGTCTCAATTCGGAGACGCCAAAGTTGAGGTTCACGCTTGAGGACTTTCATTCAGTTCACCCAAAGACACCAGTGAGACGTCCTTCCTCGTCCATGTCCATATCGAGTGCCGCAGGCCGCTTTGGCAATCCTGGCATGGTCATCATGTTCCCGAGTATGGCTACAATAAATCCTGCACCAGCATTGAGTCTAAATTCACGAACTGGGATTGTAAATCCAACAGGTGCGCCCAATTTTCCAGGGTCATGCGAAAAGGAGTATTGGGTTTTAGCCATACAAACTGGCAGATGGTCGTATCCCCATGACTGTAATTTCGTGAGTTGCTTCATAGCAGAAGTACTGATTTCAACACCTTCTGCTTTGTAGATACGGGTCGCAATTGCATTCATCTTCTCAAGTACCGGTGTTTCCGAAGTAAACAACGGTGTGAAAGGCCGACCTTTTGCCACATGGTCATGAACTGCAGCAACAACTGCCTTGGCTAAATCCTCTCCACCCTTTCCACCATTCGCATGTACTTCTGTCAAAGCCACATATGAGGCACCACTCTTTTGAGCAGCCATCTTGAGTGCATCCAGTTCTGCATCAGTATCGGAATAGAATCGATTGATCGATACAATGACTGGCATTCCAAATCCAGCCATGTTTTTGATATGACGGTCTAAATTTCCTTGTGCACCACGAACAACAGCATCAATGTCTTCCTTTTCCAATTCCTCTTTTGTTGGCCGGTAACCGCCGCGACTTCCAAATGCTCCACCGTGAAGTTTCATTGATCGGATGGTCACATTCATCACTACACAATCAGGAGCTTTACCAGAGTTTGCTGCTTTGATATGCATGAATTTTTCTGCACCCATGTCTGAACCAAAACCTGCCTCAGTGACGACAATATCTGCTGCTCCAAGGGCTAAGCGGTCGGCGATAATGCTTGAATTCCCATGTGCAATATTGGCAAAGGGGCCACCGTGGATAAACGCAGGATTTCCTTCGAGAGTTTGAACTAAATTTGGTAGGAATGCATTTCGCAGAAGTAAGGTCATTGAACCAGCAGCACCGATATCTTCAGCCTTTACGGGGTTGCCATCAGTTGATTCTCCGATGACAATTTCTCCGATTCGCTTTCGCAGGTCGGCATAATCTTGTGCTAAAACCAAAATAGCCATGACTTCACTTGCGGCAGTAATGTCAAATCGGTCTTGCCGTGTATTTCCATTTGCTGAACCACCCAATCCAATGACAACATCACGCAGTGAACGGTCATTCATATCGATAACTCGAGGCCAAAATACTTTGGTTGGTTCTAGTTTTGATTCATTTCCTTGCTTGATATGATTATCAATTAAGGCAGAGAGAAGATTGTGTGCAGAAGTGACTGCATGTAAATCACCTGTGAAATGGAGGTTGATATCTTCCATTGGAATCACTTGTGAATGTCCTCCGCCAGCAGCGCCTCCTTTAATCCCAAATACCGGGCCCATCGAAGGTTCACGAATGACACATGTAGCACTTTGACCGATGGCACAGAGTGCCTGAGTAAGTCCGATTGTGGTGACGGTTTTTCCTTCACCAAAGGGTGTTGGATTCACTGAGGTCACCAAGACGAGACTACCTTGGGGCTTGGAAAAACGCTGACTGAGTGCCTCCCAAGTGATTTTGGCCATACCTCTGCCCATTGGGACTAATTCGTGGGATGAAATCCCTAATTTCCAGGCAATGGACTCGATTGGTTCCAATGTAGCTGCTCGTGCGATATCCAAATCACTTACCATGAGCGTCCATGCGGCTCGATTTGGCTTTGAACCCCTCGGCTCACGTTAGAGGTAATAAGACGATTTCAGCACCCGTGAAGGTTCACCGTAGTGGTGTTCATTCGTCTTTCATTGCGCCAAGATATTCAGGCAATTCAATTCCGGCCATCTTGGCCACATCGTGGACAGGAGGTAGGCTTTGCATCAAAGAGGAGATGAAGTTCGAGGTTGAACCACCTTCACCATTTTTGCCACCGTTACCAGAATCCCAGACTGTAATCTTGTCAATCTTGAGATTTGAGATTGCTTCGGTTTGGCGTGCTACTAATCCTTCGACCTTCTCGACCATCAGCAGTGTTGCAACGGCTTTAGGATCTCCACCAGCACTTGCAACAAGTGATTTGTAACCTGCCGCTTTCGCTTCAAGAACCGCTTGTTGTCCTTCTGCTTCTGCTTTGTACTTTGCAAGTATAGCATCTGCTTGACCTTGAGCGATACGGCGTTGGCGTTCTGCTTCAGCATCAGCAGCAATCTCGACTTGTTCCTTAGCAACCTTCTCACGTGCAATGTCAGCAGCACGAAGACGTTCGCTTTCGAGTGAATATTGTGCTTTTTCAATTTGTTCTTGAGCATGACGCATGGCAACTTCAGAACGTTGTCGTGCTTCTGCTTCTCTTTCCGCAAGGACTGCATTTGAGAGAGCAATGTCTGCAAGACTCAAGTTCACACCTTCGATAGCATTTTTCTGTTGTTCTTGAACAGATATTTCCTCAAGACTTACAGCAGCAGCAATTCCCATTTTGGATTCTGATTCCGCTTCTTGAACTGCAATTCGTTCAAGTTTCTTCGCTTCTGCCTTTCCAGCAATAGCAGCCGATTCTTGATTTTGAACCTCAATTTCACGGTTTGAATCCGCAGTAGCAACTTGAATCTGTCCCATTTGGAGCGCTTTAGCACGGTCTCCAGTTGCAGAAGCAATTGCTTCTGCAGCTGCCTTAGCACCAATCGAAACGATATATTCTGCTTCGTCAGTGATGTCAGTAATGTTAACGTTGATGAGATACAATCCAATCTTGTGCAATTCAGAGTCAACGTTACTGGAAACTTGCTTCAAGAAGACTTCACGGTCTTGATTGATTTGTTCAATGGTAAGAGTTGCAATTGTCAAACGAAGTTGACCAAAGATAATCTCGCTTGCCATGTCCTCTTGCTGTTGTTGGGAAAGTCCAAGAAGACGTTCTGCAGCGTTTTGCATGATCGAAGGGTCTGTCGAAATACCAATCGTAAAGGTTGATGGGACGTTAATACGAATGTTTTGCTGTGACAAAGCATGTTGCAAGTCAATCCGAATTGTCATTGGCTTGAGGTCGAGATAAGCATAGTGTTGAATCAAGGGCCAGACAATTTTACCACCACCGTGGTAACATGCGGCTGCACCGGAGTCTTTGACATTACCATATACGACTAAAATTTTGTCTGAAGGTGCCAATTTGTAACGGCTTGTTGCAATGTAAATTGTTCCAAAAACTGCCAATGTGAATAAGAATAATCCAATAACTGCTATCGATGTGCCAACGCCTGCCATGATGCATCATGAGTGGCGTCCTTTAAGAGTCTTCACCCGTCGTTTAACGGCTGCAAAGTGAGGGTAAACTCATTCTTCTTCTTCAACTACGGCTGCGACCGAGAGCGGCTTTACAATGAGCGTTTCTCCAATTGCCTTCACGACCTCGACAAACTTGCCTGTCTTCAGAGTCATCGTTTCATCCTCGAGAACAGCATCACATGTGCGCATTGCGTTCTGGAATTCGACTTGGACTTTGCCAGTTTCACCAGCTCCGATATCCATGTACACCTTTCCTTGCGCCCCAATTGATAACGAATGTTTGACCGTAGCATCGACTTCGAGAGATTTCATAACTTGGAACACTTTTCCAATCACCCACATCGAAGACATTCCTGAGACGATTGCAACCACGATGGCAAGGAGATCGGAGCCATCGCTCTGCGTAACTGCAAGACCAGCAATGCCAAACATCATGATGAAACTCAAGATTCCTTGAATCGTGAGCATGTGGAATATACCTTCTGCACCCAGGTCGAAGTCAGTATCAAATCCAGCAATTTCGAGTGCACCATCAGCCACGCCACCAATCAGGATAAGGATGAAATAAATCAGGAACAAAAAGGTTCCAATCACGGCCATGACAGCAAAGAGAATATCGATGCCGGTAATGCCGCCTAATCCAATGAGGTCAAGAAGATTTGAAATTAAAGACATTGTATCACTGGTATCCACTAACGGGTTCTATTCTTCAACCTTCGCCTTTTGCTCTATTAATATCGGTCGAATGTAAATGAAATAATAATGTCCGAATACAACCGGACCCAAAGAAAGTCCAAACAGCAACCCTACTCCCCATGATGGTAAATGGAGTGCAAATCCAAGAGCGACAATGATGAGTAATGTAATGAGAATCGATGCTTTTTCAAGAATAATCATTACGGTAGATGCGCCATTGTTCATACGTTCTTTCATAACAAAAACGTCGAGCAAGCCCGCCACATCATCACCTCAGAATAGGAGGTCTGACCACGAGCTCTCACTCATCAAGACAATCAAAAGATAAACACCACCAATCAAGAATGTGGGGTTTCGTCCTTTTTCAATCGTACTTTCGATAATTTTCGAATGTCCTTCTTCGTCTTGGATAATTTGGGTTGCTTCCGAAGTGAGGTAGTTACCTCCCTCTGTGAATTCATTCTCGTTCTTCTTACTTTGATACAACAAGAATACAATGGTTCCGACGATTATTCCAAGACTTGGGCCAAAAAAGAGACCCAGGGCGGAGTTAAATTCAGTCCACATTGCAGCGGTAAAGTAGAGACCCAATCCTGCTGTCAAAAGAGAAATTATTCCTTTGCCTTTACTTTGGGTTGTGTACTCCATGGATATTCTAATCACGCTTCCTTTTTGAACTCTACCCCGTTTCACAAGTATTCACGCCAAGATGTTGAAGAACTTCGGCGACCAACAGCCTCCATGGCACAGGTGCGTTATGCGATCTGCGGCCAGCCCGTGTCTCATTCCCTTTCTCCCCTTTTATTTGGGTTAGTCATTTCCAACCTTGAAAAATTTGGCAGGAATATTGAATTCAAAATCAAAAAAAGTAAACTTGAGTTAGTTGATACTTCTGCAATTGAGGATGCGCTGGGTTGGGGCTATGCAGGGCATACACCGAACCCCCCAAATTGGGAGTATACCGGGGCGCCCTTTGGAAAATATCGGACGGAAGCGCTCGTTCAAAAGGCACTTCAAGCCGCTTTAGAAATTGAAGATGCAGATGCCCGTCTCTCTTCGAGTTTTGAATCTGAACTTGAAGAACAAGAAGTTCAATCGCATTCCTATTTAGTTCAAGCGCAATTGAAACATCTACCTACCCACTGTTTAGAAAACGAAGTTTGGCTTAACTTAACATCACCTCTTAAACATCAACTTTCAAGTGAAGCAGTATCGACAATCGATGATTCGATGTCACTTCAGTCAGTCAATGCATTGCGTTGGGATGGACAAGCATGGTGGTGCGCTGGAGTTGATGGTAACGGAGTGGTAACCGTCGCCCAGTACCATGGAGTGCAGGTTGGAAAAGGTGCACTTTTGGGCGTTGTTGGAGGCGGGGGTGCAGCGCGAGGAACTGCGGATGCATGGTTGAAAGCAGGAGGTACTGTGCGATTGTTTGCGGGCAAGCGTCCCTTGGAAATACCTCTGGAATTTGAATCGGATGATTCTGACCGTCCACTCGATTTTGCAATCGATTTCGATGGGCAAGGCGAGTATGACGGCGATTTTGCATCATGCCCTAATCGATTAAATCCTCGTTATAAGATTCTTGAAGGCGACATTGAATCAAGAATTGAACATCTTTTAGCCACGCCTTTAGACGGCCGTTGGATGTTAGTTGCCCAACATTTGGAATCATGGCGTCGTCTTTGGGCTCCTCAATATGCGGCTTATCTCCCCTCGATTGGTTTACTTCTCACGCAACTTATTCATGCCGAAACAGTCCTTAACTCCTATGCATAACTCCCAAAGCAATTAGAATGATTACTTGAAGCGACAGTTAGGGCTGAGCATGAATCGGAGAAAACAATTGGTTTGCCTCTTTGTGCTTCTTGGATTTATTTTGCCAAGTTTTGCCGCAGTTGTCTCTGCCCAGCATGCATCGGAAGACCAAAATTTCACCATGCCACACATGGGGTCTGATTTCCCAGTAGGGTGGGAGGATCTTGCCCATGGTTCATTCCCGCCCAGCCAATTCCGTCTCCTTTATCCTGCAATGGCAGACGGTGAAAGTGCTGAGATGGCAGGAAATGGCCCCTTCCCTCACATTCAATTTTTCATTGACTCAGGCGAGTCTTTCGATTCCTACATGGATTTCACTTCACGCTTAGTCGAGCGTGGATTTATCGTCGCTGTTCACGGAACAGCCTACGATTCAACTGATTTTGAGGAAATTCTTGAACAGACAGTTAGTGTTCATGAACGTCTCCAAGAGTTAAATAATTCGAGTTCTGGACCCATTCTTGGTTCATTTGGCCAGTTTGACCTGCCTCATTGGGGAGTTGGTGGCCATGGAGTTGGAGCAGCTGGTGCATATGGAGCGTATCCCTATTGGATGGATGAAGGCCGGGCTGAAATGATTCAACCTCCACGTGCTGTGTTTGGATTAGGAGTCGATTTTTCTGATTGGGATGGCCAACATTGGATTGATCTAGCCCCGCAGGGTTGGGTTCACAATCCCGCCTCACCTGCAGCAGCCTTGTTTTTGACCGGTTCTGCCGACGAGGTAGCTCCGGCCCTCGATGCAGAAGCCGTACTTACACAGGGTGATGGCCTTGGTTGGCAAATCATGCAAGTGATTGGTGCTGACCATTATCAATATCAAGATTCTACCTCTTTCCTTGAAGGGTTCAATGATGGCGATGCAACCTTGACCCAGGAAGAGCAAAACTCGTTTGCATCTGAACATTTGAATGCATACCTTGACCTCACCCTCCGAGGCTCTCATGAAAATTTCCGTGATGCGTTTAATCGGCCTCTCGGCCCGCATGTCGTAAGTGATAGTGGCGCTTACATTGTCGAAGACCTCCTTGACAGTAATTTCTTGTTGGTCAATCATACATGGATTGCTCCGAACGCTACGTCCACCTTTGGACCACAGATTACTGTAAATTCATTTGTCAATTGGACTTTGAGAGACGGTCGGACCTTCGGCGAATTACCGAGTGGCTGGGATCTCGATATCGAGTGCAGGGTGTTAGGAATGAACACGACCGCAGGTATGTTCCATGCAAATGGAGATGCTGGATGTCTTTTCCCAATGCAAGATGTAGCACCTGGCCCCCACACTGCCCAAATGAGAGTTTTTGTTGAAGGTGCTGCCTCGACAATTGAATTTGAGTTTATTCGAACAGATGCGCCGCTGGAACTGACGACTCCAGTTCCAATGATTCAAGTGGAACAAAGGGGAAGTACACATGTTGATGCATCTGTGTTTGGATATGACCCCGATGGTCAAGATGTGTTCATTCAAGCAGCAGAACTTACTGGCGGTTCAGTATCTGATTTTTCATTCATTGTTGACCAAGATCAACGTGGAATGACATTGAATCATATCGTATCTGGCGAGGAACTTGATGGAGCAGATATCAAAATCACTCTCCGTGCAGATGGAAACGGTGTTATCGATGAGGCAGAAACCACTGCAATGATACAAATCATTCCTGTCGATGATCCAGCCGTCAAAATCGCAGATGTGCCAATGCAGAATTTGATTGAGGATGGAGGTCAAATTCTGTTGAACCTTTCAGATTATGTACAAGACCCCGAAGGTGAAATGCTGTTTGCTACAATCGGCGGGGAGACAACTGGAGTTTATGGTCCAGTTTCCTTCGCACTTTCCAATGGTCAAATTACTTTGGCGCCTCTTCCAAACAGTAACGGAGCTACCGTGATTCATCTTCTTGTTGGCGATGGCACGACTTTACCAGTCGAGTTAGACATTCCACTGTATGTTGAACCAGTCAATGATGCCATCATTATCAACGAATCGGCCTGGACGTTGACCATACTTGAGGATGAGGTTTTGTACCTTAACCTCTCAGAGCTTGGGTGGGATTTGGATGGTGACAATCTGTTCTGGACCATTAACAGCAGTTCACAATCTGTAAATGTCATCCGTTCTTTTTCGCAATTCATCATCACACCAATCTTGGATTACTCCGGCTATGACGATTCGACTACAATCAATATCACTGATGGAACGCTCATGGTAATGCAGACGTTGAACATCACCGTCACTCCATCGCCTGACGCCCCAATCTTGACGCTTCGTGAATTGAACCTCATTGATTCAACTGCCGGCAGTCTTCAATGGTGGGTCTACGATGCTGATGGTGTCATTCCCGCAGATACAGAAGTTCAAGTGAATGGGACCATTATTGAAAACCTCACTCATTCATGTGTCTTTGACCCGTTGGATTTAACCAACCGTTGCCTCTCAATGTTACCGCTTCCATCATTCCAGAATGGAACTGTTGAAGTGCGTGTCTCAGTCTATGATGAAGAACTTGGCACCAACACTGTTGCCTACATCTCGGTTAATATGTCTCCTTCCCAACCTGAACCTACGTCTACAACCTCGGACTCAGAGGGATTTAATTTGTTCAGTGCAAACCTTCTCGCTACATTGAGTTTAGTCGTTCTGATCATTTTAATCAGCACTATTGCTTTTCTTCGGAAGGGAACGAAAAATTATTCCGAATTACCGATGGTCGAAGTCGAAGTGGAAGTTGAAGACGATGTTGAAGACGAACAAACCGACGCTCCGATTAGCAGCGGTTTGTTGGCTCGGGCATCACAAAAAAAGTAATTCAAAGTGGGATATTCCCATGTTTTTTAGGAGGGCTCCACTGCCTTTTCGATTGGAGGATATTGAGCGCTCGACACAGCCGAAGACGGCTTTCGCTCGGTTCGATTACATCATCGAGCCATCCGTTACGAGCAGCCACATACGGGTCTCCGAATTTGGCCTTATACTCTGAAATCAAGCGTTGTCGAGTTTCTTCTTTTTGGCCTTCAGGTGCTTTAGCAATTTCAGCCCGATGAATGACATTGACTGCTCCCTCTGCACCCATTACGGCCAATTCTGCAGTTGGCCATGCGATGTTGTAATCACTTTGCAAATGTTTGCAAGACATAGCCAAGTACGCCCCCCCGTATGCTTTTCGAGTTACAAGAGTGAGTTTAGGAACCGTCGCTTCTGCATATGCGAACAAGAGTTTGGCTCCATGGCGAATGATTCCGCCCCATTCTTGAACAACCCCCGGCAAAAACCCCGGTACATCTTCAAAGGTAACCAATGGAATGTTGAATGAGTCACACGTACGAATAAAGCGAGCAGCCTTGATCGAGGCGTCGATGTCTAAGCATCCAGCGAGTACCTTTGGCTGATTTCCAACAACGCCAATTGTCTTACCCTCTAATCGTGCAAAACCGATGATGATGTTATCCGCATATGCTTCAAACAGTTCCACAAAGATACCGTCATCCACGATTTCTTCAACCACTTTGACCATGTCATACGGTTTGTTTGGATTATCAGGTACCAGTGTTTGCAATTCGGTGTTTAATCGGTCAGCAGGGTCTGCGGTTTCTTCACGGGGCGGGTCTGCCATATTGTGGTCGGGTAAATACGAGAGGATTTCAGAAGCCAAATTGCAAGCATCTTCTTCATCATCGGCAATCAAACAAGCGATTCCAGAACGTGATGCATGGAGGGTCGCTCCTCCAAGTCCAGCGGCATCGATTTCACCTTCAATTACTTCTGGGGTTTCAAGGGGTGAGGAGAGGAATAATTGTCCATGTTCTTCACCTAAGATGGTAAAGTCTGCTAAACTCGCTGCAAGTGCCGATACGCCAACGACTGGTCCAAGAACCAAACTAATGATCGGCACTCGACCACTGCACTGAACTAATCGGTCGAGTAATTCACCGGTTCCCGCCAAGGCAGAAATCCCATCATGGGCTCGTTGTCCGCCCCCATCCCACATTCCGATAATTGGTGCTTTTACACGTTCTGCCATTTCGATAATCTTTGCGATCTTCTTAGCATGGATTTCACCCATGCTTCCTCCGTGTACGCTGAAGTCTTGTGCGAAACAGTAGATGCGTCGTCCATTTACAGTTCCATGACCTGCGACAACACCGTCGCCGAGTGTGTGGTGTAGGAACATGCCATTGTCGGTTGAACGATGGGTTGCAAATGAGTCGATTTCAATGAAAGAGTCTTCATCGAGGAGTAAGCTAATTCTGTCTCTTGCCGTACCTCTACCGCTGGTGCGAATTGCTTCTTGACGCTTCAATCCGCCACCGAGGCGAGCTTGCTCACGCTTGTATTGGAGTTCCTCGAGGCGTTCACTCGAATTCCCTGCCATATCTTGTCCACTACTCCTCGGTTTTTCATTCAAGCGCTCATGAACGAAGTAAATTGTTCCCTTCTCCGCAAAGGTTTGAAGCGATTGCATCTCGGATTTTCATCCCGTTTGAAAGCGCCCAGTGAACCTTGACGACTACGGTTTCAGGTGCTGCCACGCTACCATGTCCAAGGATTCCCATTTCCATCTGCTTTCGCCCTTTTGAGTATACATTCATGTCAACTGGGCCATGAATGCATTGATTTGTAACAACTACTGGAATTTCACGATTAACGCAGCGAGTAAGGGCGCGCCAAAGTTTGGTATTTTCTGGAGCATCTTTTGCGGGATCGTCGATTGGCAGATGGCCGAGACCAGTACCTTGAATGATAACTGCCTGTACACCGGTTAACACGATTGCTTCAATTTCCTCAGAGTGAAGCCAAGGTCCTGCAACGAACTGCGCAATCCGGACGCTTGTTTCGTATGTTGTAGGCCGAATGCAAATGGTTCGTGACGTTTTTTGGTTGAGAGTTTCTTGATATCTCTCTTCCAATGAGTGCGAGCACTTGCCATTGTCGATTGAGATCATTGCTAATGCTTCACAATTGACCGGCTTGAACGCATCTCTTCGAGATGAATGTAATTTGCGAACACCAATTCCAGGATAAACTGCACATACTCCATCGTTGTTGGTTGCATGCATCACAACGACGACTCCGTCGCCAGCATCGCCACATGGGGCTGGGGCATTTGCAGCCCAATGAACTGCAGAAAGTAAATTTTCGGTAGCATCAGAAGAACCTCGGTCAGATGAACGTTGTGAGCCAACAAATACAATTGGGCCTGGAGGAGTTTCACCTTTCCCTCCCCAAGCAAAACTCAAAGCCGCTGAAGAAAGATGCAGTGTGTCGGTACCGTGAGTGACTACAACGCCGTCGCAACCGTCTTCAAAGGCTTGTTTTGATGCTTGAATGATGGCATTCCAATGCTGCGGGCGGATATCATCGCTGAACATATTGCCAAGTTTAATCGCTTCAATATTGGCAAGTTCCGAAAGTTCTGGTAAAGCAGCTATCAATTCTTCAGGTTCAAATCGAGCAACGACCGCTCCTGTTGCATAATCTACCTTGGATGCGATTGTACCACCGGTGTGGAGTATTCGGACCCGAGGGAGGGAGGTATTGGGCGTAACAGTGGATGGGGGAGAAACATTTGGTTGGTTCGACGTCCCAAGGATTTCTATTGACACAACATCTTCCAGTGGATAATTGGCATTATATCCGTTGACAAGTTTCACAGAAACATGGTTTTTTGCTGCTGGGTGAAGAGCAACCCCTTCAATGATTGTCGGGCCGTTGTGGCTGTTGACCTCGACTTTCACCCGTTGTCCAGCGGTAGGAGCATCAACCATGTATTCTCCACACGCCGAGAGCACATCAACAGTTCGCAACATCGAAGGTAAAAAACGAACAGTTCACTCTCTCAATGAATGGTGCCGGGAGCGGGGCTCGAACCCGCGACCTTCGGATGTCTCAGACACCGCAAATAGGTTTGCACGTCATACGATGGCCCGTTAAGGCTGCCCTATGAGTCCGACGCGCTACCAACTACGCCACCCCGGCTTATCTCTCGCCTGTCGCGTTACCCATTTCAACCATACGGATGAAAAGTGATGTAAATTAACCGTAGGCTTCATGCACTCTACTCCTTAGGAGTAAGCATGGTTGACCTCAATACCGCTATGTCTGCCGCTTCTGTCGACCGCCAAAAAAGAGTGGCTGATGAGGGTAAAGAGCGAATGAAGCGGCGCAGTGGGCGCGACCTTGGAATAGAGGCTTTTGATCCCGTCAAACACGTTTCAAAAGAAAAGGCCGAAACCGCATCAATGTGGCTCGTCATCGCCTTTTCGGTCACTGTTTCTTTGTTGATGCGATATGTGTTAATGCCAAGAACAACTGTCGAAAAATCGGACATACTCTACCTGGCCCCATTGTCTGCTCTCTTTCTCATTCCGCAGATTCATCGCATGATTATGCCAGCAAACTTCAATGAATTATATACGAAAGGAACATGGTTCAAAGCAGGGTTTCTACATACCTTCACTTTCTTAGCTATGGCATTCTTGTTGGTTAATCCGCCGTTGGGTGATATTGTTGCACCACAATTGGCAGACAAATGGGTTTTAGTTCAAAATGAAGGTGAAGATTTTAATTTCTCGAAAGGTGCAGGTGAAACCGGTACGGTCACTTGGGAAGTTCAACAAGATGCTAAATTAACTGGAGATATTTGGCTGCTTTTCGGATTAGCAGATAACGTAAATGTCGAGGGGGCAGAAGTCACCGTTCAGTTGACAAATAATGGCGGAGTATCCGAATTGGCAAGTGACGCTAATTTTTGGTCGAATAATTCCGAAGTCATCTCGAATGCGACTGGAAATATTTCCGATACTCGTTCGTCTTCCATTCTAATGCCTCACGGGCAGTTAGATCAAGACTTTGCAATACTTCTTGGCTCAAACCTCGCAGTGGGGGACCATCGCATTACCGTGACTATCGTTGAACAAGGAGACCCTTGGGAAAACAGCCGTGTATATACATGGGTCTTGAAAGTCGTCGAACAACTTCCTGAAGTGTCTGCTTCATGAAAGTAAATCGCTGTGTGCTAACAAGATCGTGTTGAGTAAGCGACTAATTCTGTGAACATCACGCTGTTCTTGAGTTTGTTTATGCAATTGTCTTTTTCGAAGTACATGAACTAAAGGGGCAACTGCTGTCCAGCACATTAAGTCGAGGCATCGATTGGTAAAGGTCGTCATGTTCTTTCCGACGTCGTCAGCAGTGTGTTCTTTTCCAACGCCCTTTAGGTGAAAGTGAAAGTGAAGTTAAGTTCGCAAATGAATCACAAGACGTGCGGTGAGTGCATCCAACTGTATTTGTTCTCCACCGCCTTCAACCAAGCGATAATCGACTTCAGCCATCCATTCGGTCATGTCCAATTTGGCATCCTCGGTAAGGAAGTCGGCAGTGTACAATTCACGATGTAATTGGTTTACGAAATCAGTTCCAGCAAGGCCGTACTTATCCAACAATTCCCTCAACCGTCGGCGCGCTGCATGAAATCCATCGTCTCGGCAGGCCATGAGGAATTGGTGCAATGCTTCGGGAGGTGCAGTCGCCGAAGTTTCGTAAATAAGATCACGAGTTACTTTCATGTCCAGTGCTGCAGCAACTTGGAGTCCAGTGATTGCTTTCCTTAGGTCACCTTGCGATATTCGGGTCAATGCCTCTCCAGCATCTTCTGCTAATTCTACTCCTTCTTCTTTGGCTACGTAATGAATTTGAGCATTCACATCTGTATCGGCAAGTGGTCGGAACCTGAACACTGCACAACGTGATTGGATTGGCTCTATAATTTTTGAAGAATAATTACATGACAAAATAAATCGACATGTTTCGGCATATTGCTCCATGATTCGGCGCAGAGCACCTTGTGCATCATTGGTCAGGGCATCGGCTTCATCGAGGAAAATAATCTTGAATGAAGCACCGCCGTAGGGTGCAGTTCGAGCGAATTGCTTAACTTTGGTACGTATGCTCTCCAATTTCCGTTCATCAGATGCGTTCATTTCGAGTAGATTCCTGCGATATTCCACTCCAAATACGTCCTTTGTCAAGGCCATTGCAGCAGTTGTTTTCCCCGTCCCAGGCGGGCCGGCAAACAGTAAATGAGGAAACTCTTTCTTTTCGGAGTAAATTGTCAAACGCTGCACAACTGCTGCCTGACCACGTATTTGATTGACGGACTGCGGGCGGTGTCTTTCGACCCAAAGTTCGCTCATGGGAGTATGTCGTTGGCGAGCCTCCTTGAACATTCTCCTTTCAATCGAAGAAATAGTCCTTCAGATTTCAGTTTGACAATTATTTTCTGATTCTCTGTTTGAGATTCATGTCAGCGAAGGGAAAAGACAGTATATGGCGCAGGACTTGAACGCTTTGAGGCCCATGCTACGCGAGACTGCCCCCCGTCGGACCACCTTGACCATCTTCCTCGTTTTGATGTTCATATTTGCAGATTTATTGTTGCCACAAACATTGGATTACGATGTCGAACTTGCCGAGCAGCATCATGTTTCTTTGGTGACTTCGACAGTTTCTGCTTTGAATGACACCGCCCTTGATGAGCTCAATCCGACTTCAAATTATAATCAAAGCGGATCCCGACTCCTCGGAATCTCTGATAATGGATTTGACAGCCGACTTTTATTTGAATTCCCTTTGAACTACACCTCATCGGATTCAATTCACTCTGCAACATTAAATCTCGTTTGTGTTGAGGATTCTTTGGGATCCCCAAACCTTTCAATTTACGCAACAACTCCATCATCATGGAATTCTACAACCGCTACTTGGGCCCAATCTGATAATGGCGTTCCTTGGAGTTTAGGCGGCGCAGATGACTCCAGCGACCGTGGAGTCTGGGAGCCTCCATTCCGGTCCACCTCCAGTGGGACATTTGACCTCAACGTTACAGCAATTGCACAGGATGCCGCTTCAGCGAATCAGTCATCTGTGAATATTCTTCTTTCTGGACTCGGTTCACAATACGATTGTTCACTCTCCGAATCTACGAATCCTCTTAACCGTCCTGAACTTGTTCTCGTGACTTCGGCCACAGCTGCTGGCAATGGTGGTTCAGTTACTTCTGATTTCGCAGTTGATGGTATGCCATTGATGAGTGGTGATTTGGTTTTGACTGCAGATACAACACCGACCCTTTCATATAATTCGTTGATTGGAGATCATGTTGAATATCAGCTTTCACTCGATCCCGAATTCAAAATCGACACCGACCTTGGATGGCATTATTCCACACTTTGGAATGCATTCACGACAACATCTACCGGTGGGACTTACTCTGTTCCAGCGACAGAACAATTTTCGAACGGAACTTATGTCTATTATCGGGTTCGAAGTATTGACTCCACAGACACTTTGAGTGATTGGTCTGTAACCCAAAATTTCATTCTTCCAGCACATGATGTGACCGACAATGGAGATGGGACAGCAAGCGTCGAAGTCGATGTAGACGATCTCGGGCCTATCGGCTCATTTATTGAAGACTCTTATTCGAATCAGCTGAGTAAGAATACAAAATACGGCTCTGTCGATGTCATGGAAACCAGTGTTACATCAAACAAAGAGTCACTTATTCATCTTCGAATCAATCTCGGTTTACTTGGCCTTCCTTTGAATGCAACAATTCTTGATGCCCAAATGGATTTAACTCGCGACTCCTCCTCCAACAATGCCCTTCTTTCAATGCACGAAATGACTCCAAATCAGTGGATTGAAAGTGAAGTGACTTGGAATCGAGGCTCCAACTCAAACGGTTGGTCAGACGGTGGACGAGACTTTTCATCCACGGCATCCGACACAGGAATAAATGGTTCACAAACAAGTTCGAAGTTTAGTTTTGGATTTACCGATGTTCTGCAAAATTGGGTCGAGAGTGGTTCGACTGATAGCGCTGATTTCATGATTACTGCTCGAGGGCAAAACGAAGCATACTCGTCAACAGGCACCAAGAGCACCGTCTTCTTCTCTTCCGAAGTTGTTGATGATGCAAAGAAGCCAGTAGTTTCGATTACCTATGCATGGGGCAACCCTCTTTCAAACATAAGTCTAACATCTCCTCTTCCCGGAGAGGCAGTTTGGAATCAATCCGGCCATAACTTCACTGCAAATTTGACTCCTTCAGTTTCATGGATTCCAACCACCTTTGCGTATGATATGGTTCTTCAACTTGCCACCGATGAACAATTCCGCGACCTTGTTTTGGTTTCAAACACAGTTTCAGATAACGACTTTGCACCTTCTGATGGTATTCTCAACATGACTGGAAACCTTGCTCTAACAGCAGGGAACATGTACTTCTGGAGAATGGCACCCCTTGATTCGGATGGGCGATATGGACCTTGGTCGACATCGAATTTCCTCGTAAGTTCACTTGAAAGTACCTGGCTCGGTGCTGACCGGTATGAATTCCGAATGAAACATGGAAATGGGACCAGTGATGGTCTTTACCCTGAATGTCTTGACACCTATCTCGATAGTGGGACTCCTTCGCAGAATTACAACGATGAATCGAAACTTCAAATTGCCTACAACACGTATCCGATCGAAGCTGTGGGTCTTTTGAGTTGCAATTTACGCTCGAACCTTTTGCCAGTTGGTTACGCAGTGGAATCAGCTCATCTTTCGATGATGATTGGAAGTTCTCCTTCGAATTCTCCAAACGTAGCCGTTTGGGAAAGTCGCCAGCATAATTGGACGGATTCGGGTGCTACTTGGGCAACCTATGATGGTACAAACAGCTGGGGAATGTCCGGGGCTAAAGGTTGGGAACGTTCTTCTTTGCTTGATTCCGTTCAACTGAACACTTCGTATGTGAACGGTGACCGAATCGATTGGAACGTTACCTTAGGTGTTCAAAACGCAATGCGTGAAAACCGTAGTGTGGATTTCCTCATTGGTATTCTTGGTGCAGGTAGCGGCCAAAGTCGCGAAGTTCAATTATACCCTGGCTTATCTCAGGATGCACAAAAACCCGAATTGACTTTCGTTTATGTGCCAGGTTCGAACGTGGTGCCAAATGATCCAACACCGCTGACTCCTCTCAATGCTTCTTGGTCAATGGGAACAGGTGTCGACCAAACTCCAGAGAAGCGCCCTTCGCTCAGTTGGTCGTTTGGAAGCAATCTTGCTGTTGGTGGTTGGGCTGTCCAACTTGACACCTCGTCAACATTTGATTCAACGAATCTGCAAACCAAGACCTCTTGGAATGATGGCGGGTTTGATGCTTCGAACCTTTCGTATACCCCGACGTCTGATTTGGATGACGGTGTAACATGGCATTGGAGAGTTCGAGCAATTTCTTCGACCAATCAAATTGGTAATTGGTCCAATTCTTTTTCTGTCACCATACCGGATTTGACCACTTGGCAAACATGCCCTGATGGCTCATGTGCTTCGGTAGAACTCCACCATAGAGAAGCAATGCCAAGCTTAAATCTCCCGAATTTCCTTGACACATATGTGATTGAATCCGGTGCTGGCTCTTCGAATACCTACAATGCTTCTTCTCAAATGAAAGTCGGTGCAGTTGCGTATAATCGACAAGCCATTTCACTCATTCGAATTCCTCTGGACTCAATTCCACAACCAGTGAATGCTCGCGTTACTTCTGCCCAAATTAATCTCTATTCAGAATTTTCATCATCCACTGGAGAACCTATTGCTGTCCGTCCAGTCTATCAGAATTGGACTACAGATGCAAACGGTACTACCTATGACGGTACCAATAACTGGTCACAACTCGGAGGGCGTGATCTTGGTGTTGACCTTGGCGCCTACGTTGATTTACAAGATTCGGTTAGTGCTGGGTGGATGACTTGGGATGTTAGTGAGGCGGTTCAGGCCACGCTCGATGCAGGCTCATCGACCCTTTCGCTGGCATTGTACGCTTCCAATGATATTACGGCCTATTCTAACGGTCCGAATGTGATAACCTTTACTTCAACCGAAGGTCTTTCCTCTCAACACCCATGGTTAAACTTGACTTGGTCCAATGGCACCAATCCAGTTCCAACTACAACTGGTGTGAATGCTGGTCCAGCAAATAATTCACTTTCATGGGACATGAACACACATGCATTATCACCAGATACAACTCCAGAATTCAGTTGGTCTCATACATCTCCGAATTCAGTTGATGATTGGCGAATCCACATCTTTTCCGATGCTGATGATGATATGGCTGGCCGTTACACATATGATTCACGCGATGACCCGAGTTTGTTTGACCTTCAAAACCTTACCTTTACTCCATCATTGCCGATTGACTATGTTCAAACAGTTCGGTGGACCGTACAACCCGTTCAGGCAGGAATGATTGGTCCACAAAGCGTTTCTACAATCTTCCATGTTCCCGATACTGACTCCGGAGAAATTAATTCAACACATGCTTGGGTTTCACTTCAGGAAGGTACTATTGTTGAGTCGCAGAACTATCCACTCATTACTCAAGACACTTATTTGGATGGAGGGAATATTCTCGCAAATCAAGGGAGTACTCAATATCTTGCAGTCGGACAAAGTCCGAGTAACAGCATTCTGCGTTCTACGAGTTTGATCGAGATTGACTTTTCGACCCTTCCACTTCCAACTTCATATGAAGTGAACAACGCATCATTGGAACTAACCGTTGTTGCCGGTTCTGACGATATTTTCGTTACCGTTTCAGAAATGATTACCGGCTGGAATGAAGCTTCAAACTGGGCTCATCCAGGAAATAACACTACCTCATGGATTGGAACCGGTGCTTATCATTCCGCAGACTCTCAAATACCTGAAACCAATGGGTTTTGGATAAACTCAACCGATGTCTTTGAAATTAACATTACTTCAATGCTTCAACATGCTATCGAACGAGGGCAAGAAAGTTTGAACATTCTCATTCAACCCGAAGAAATTGATGGCACTGTCGATGGTACATACTACATCGCAAGCAGTGAATACAGTGGTATTTCTGCCCGTCCGAAATTGACAATGACCTATGAACTCACTTCACCATGGTCGCCTTTGAGTCCAACGAACATTGGGCCAATTGATGGTTCCACGCTCTGGAACCTCTCCGCTCCCAAGCCAAGCGGCGCTGATATGTTCAGCACCAATTGGTCAAGTTCTTCGACCAACCAAACTCAATGGGTTGTTTGTGGTGCAAGCGAACCACGAATGGTTGAAAACCTCGAATGTGCAGATACTGGTGAAATCGCCGCAGGGAACATTACCAATACGACTTGGGATGCCCTCAACCTCACCATTATACGTACAGAATCTTCAAAAGGCGATGAATGGCAATACTGGCGAGTTCGAGGAGACCAAGACGGTCGAATCGGACACTGGTCGAATGTCAATAAGTTCCGCATACCAGCAGATCAAGGATTTGGAGACGGGCTCGGAAATTATACTGTGCCCCTCAGTCGAGGTTCAGTATTCACTCAAACCGGACTTCTTCCTCGAGTGCCAGATGCTGAAATCTCTTCTTCAACAACTGGTAATATCGGCTCATCAACTCAACTGAATCTTGGAACTTCTTCATCTGGTACTGGCGAGAGTCAAATTTATCTTGAATATGACTTGAGTTCAATGCCTTGGCCGTCAGCCATGACTCCTACATCGATGCTCCTTGGATTGTATCGAACCGGTGTGACTGGAACAACTTCTACGACCATTTCAGCCCATGCTTGTGGGGCATTCTCAGAATCTTCAGTAACTTGGAATTCGAATGTTGCTTGCCAAACCAGTGAGATCACCCGCTCGACACTTACGCTTTCTCCAGCCACTGGGTGGGTCGAATGGGACCTTACCAGTCTTGCCCAAGATAATGTGGCGAATGGAAACCTCACCATGACGATTTTATTGAAATCGGTTGGTACGCCTGCTACAAACCATGCTTTCGCTTCTTCGGAAGTGAGTACTGAAACATTGCGTCCACGATTGGTATTGCAGTATGTTGACAACGTCAATGGTATTCAACCTCCGGCTCAACCGGTTTTGACCTCGCCTCAAGACGGTCAAGTTCTATACAATTTAAGTGCCTCAACTTTGCAACCGAATGACAAGCCAGTTCTTTCATGGTCGCCTGTAACAGGGGCAAACGGATATGTTGTAACCATTGCAAATGAAACAGGTGTCTACAAGTACAACTCTTGGGATACAACTGAAATCAGTGGAACGACCTTCCGATTTGCAAACTCTCTCACGACAGGAGAGGTGTTTACATGGTGGGTACAAGGAGTTAACCAATCGATACCAGGACCTTCCTCTTCACGTTGGAGTTTTGCTATTGGAAACCCACACCATACCGATAACAATGATTTGACCTATACCTACACGTTCCAAACCGGTAATGAGGTGATTCAATACGGGCATACCAATATCCGTGATACTCATCTCAACGAAGCTTCTCCTTCTACGAATTTCGGAGATGCGGCTCTCGTAGAATTAGGAACCTATTCGGGAGCGAATGCTGGAATGGAGTCCCGTTTTACTCTTGCATTAGATAACGGTCAAGTGCCACTTCCAGCCTATGCCAATATTCATTCTGCCAGTCTTGGACTTTATCTCGATTCATGGATTGCTACGGGTGGAGCAAATGAAATGACATTCAGTGTTCACCGAGTTCTCAATGGACAATGGGCACAATCGTCATCCACTTGGAATGCCGCTTCGAGTGCCTCAACGGGCACTTGGGGTGCACCTGGTATGCAAGCCGGTGTTGATTATGATGCAACACCAATTTCGACCTTTGTTGAAAATGATATGAGTGATAAGCGATGGATTTGGTTTGAGATTGGCGTTGATGGAATGTTAATCGATAATAACAATGCCTGGATTATTCTCGCAACTCCAAACCGAGGTAGTTTACTTGCAAACTTTGTATCCAGTGAAAACCTCTTACAGGAATACCGTCCACAGATTTTATTGAACCACAGCAATGTGACTTCGATCGATCTAACTCCAACCGCTCCAACAACGGATGCAGATACTTCAGTGACCTTCTCTTATGTCGCCTTTGACCATCTGACGCTTCCCATAAACGCACCGATTATCTGGAGTGCGAGCAACGGAAGTATTTCTCAGACTGGAGTCTTTACTCCATACGCAACAGGCCAACAAACCGTCACCGCATGCTTTGGAATAATTTGCTCTTCTGAAATTGTATCGGTTGCTCCAGGTGCTCCAGTGACGTTAATCGTTCTGCCTGAATCATCCACTCTTTCAGCAGATGAGACTTTACAAATTACTGCCTATGTTGTTGACCAATACGGTAATACCGTTTCTGGACAATCAATCTCCTATCTGCCAAGCAACGGTAGTATGGCTGTATTCACTGAAGGCTTGTTTATTCCATATGCGAGCGGTACTCAAACCGTTCAGGTATCATGGGCCGATTTGACTGGTACAACTCAAACGACCGTTGTTTCAATTACGGTTGAGACTGGAGCTCCGACCTACTTTGATTTGGATGGTTGTCAGGGGACCGTTCCTGCAGGAATTCTATGTGCAGTCACACATACATTGTTCGACCAATTTGGTAATGAAATAACTGATGTTTCCGAAGCAGGTGACCTCACATGGACAAAGACCAATGGAAACTACAGTGAAACTTCAAATGAATACTTCCCAGACCAAGTTGGAGTTTGGTATCTGAATCTCACCTCAACATCCGGTGCTTCAGGTTCTCTCATGCTCACAGTTGGCCATGGTGAAATGGCGAGTTTAGAACTTGATGCCTCGGCAACTTCGATTACTGCTGATGAGTATGTTTGGATTAACACGACTCGTATTGATGTTCGTGGAAACCGATTGCCAGTTCTTCTACCAAGCGAAAACTGGGTTCAGATTCAAGATGGACAATTGATGGAAGGTGCACCTGCAATATGGACACCAACTTCACGTGGCGCCAAAGTTATCGAAGCCTATTATGAGACAGTTTACTCTCAAATTACCATTACCGTTCAAGAAGGGGCAATTGTTTCTTTGATTCTCCTTGTCGATAATAACGTATCAACTTGGGAATCATTCGATATCACTGCTGATGACCTACTTGATGTCAAAGTCAAAGCATACGATCAGAAAGATAACCGTTGGACTGTATCAGCGAACTGGACTATCACCCACCCCGAGTGGAGTTCACAATCTGCCCTTGAGCAACTCCTTGGCGATGAAACAACCTTTGTCCCATATTTGGCCTCAACCGAACCTTATTCGATTACTGCCACATACAACGATGGTTTTTATGCTCACGAAGTTGCTATCAATGTGACCGTCTCACATGGTGATTTGAATTCAGTTCTGTTGACTGTTATTGATTCAGCCGGTACATCAAACACGGCTTTTGATATGACAGCCGATGAATATATTGACTTCACAGTCGAACTTTCGGACTTGGATACGAATCCGATTGATCCGAGCATCTTGGTTTGGTATTTGACCAACCTCGATTCGGGTGAGTTTGAAATCATTACAGATTCTCTTGTGAATACCAATATGCGATGGGATGCTTCTCTTGTCGGCAACTGGAGTATTTCAGCCTCTGCCGTTAACGATGCTGGATACAATGTCAGTGACACTGTAACAATGATTGTTCACCATGGTGAGGCAGTCCTCGTCTTTGCTGAACTTGACACTGCTGCACAAACTGCTGGTGGTGAAATTACCCTGACTGTTACTGGGCAAGACGCCGATGGCAACATGTTTGCACAACTCGTTGAATGGTCCGAAAATGGAACTCGTGTAGAGAATATCTCTCATCAAGGTGATGGAACTTACATCTACACTGCAACTCTTGCCGGTCCGCACACCTTGGACTTCGCCGCCGGTAACGCAGAAAGTTTTGCGGAAATCTCTGTTGACCCACTGTATGTTGTTGACTCACTCACCATTGAACTCTCTTCAGAGTCAATCGACCAATTGGGTAATTTCACAGTTACCGTCAAAGCATTCGATCAATATCTCAATCCAATCCCTATACCTTCGAGTGCAAATGTCGATGCAACAGGGCGTGCAGAAGTATTGAATCAAGGCCAAGGTGTATGGAATATCGTCACGCTTGATGATGGACCTCAAACAGTTACAATCACAGCTGGAAAGGTTTCTGAAGAACGTACGATTGAAGTTACAGGCAACGTTGGTGGTTTCTTCAAGGCGGGAGGCGCTCTCTACTACGTTGGTGCAGTTCTCATCGCTATTGTGAGTCTTGTCATTATCGGTTTACTCGTTGCAACATTGCGCGGTGGAGACTCTGATTATGATGATGATGATGATGAATACGACGATGATAATGCTCCTTCAGGCCCTGCACCTGGACCGAGTGGTCCTGCGCCTGGATCGGCGCGCGGTCCAAGTGGTCCCGCTCCTGAGGCGAAAACTGTCCCAGTCATTGCGCAAGTGAGTGAAGACACTTCCTGGCAAGTCGACCACCGTGTTGATGATGACGGTACAGAATGGGCCCAAGATGAAAGCGAAGTCTGGTATTACCGTCAAGAAGGTGAAACCGAATGGGACGAATGGACGGACTAATCTGCCCTATCTTTGATAAATGTTGAAAGTCAATGTGATCTTATGCGAACCCTTAGCAATCTCCGAACATGTATGCTTAGCATACTTTGTATTGTATTGTTTACGTTCCATGGGATTAGCCCCGCGGTAACCAACTCTTCTTTGGATGAAGCGCAACTTCTTGCTCGGGCTGGAGCACCCGTCCGAGTTGAAGTAACGGCTGAAATGACGTCACTTTCGGCGGATGAAGTTACAATGTTCACCGCCGAATTATATGATTCAGTGAATAATCTCGCAACTGGCGAGGTGTCATGGAGCTGTTCAAATGGTTCTATTTCTTCTGATGGAATGTTCTACCCATGGAGTTCTGGAACCATCACGATTGAAGCATCTCACAATGGCTTGGTTGGTTCACTGAATATTACTGTCACTTCAGGTGTTGGTCAATCACTTGAAATTACAAGTTTGAATGCCCACACATTGGTTCCAGTTTCACTGTCCTCCAATCTACTTGATGCACGTGATAACCCCCAATTAGCACAGAATGTTGTATGGACTGTTGATGGAGTGTATGTTGGAGTCGGAACCCCGTCATGGACACCTCAGGACGTAGGAACGTACATTCTCCGTGCTCGTCTTCACCAGATGGAACACATTGCGACACTTGTCGTCACTGCAGGAAACCCGTATGAATTTGTTTTTGATGAAGGCTTACAAGTTCGAAGTGGACACTCTCTCTTCATTACTCCCCATTTGCTCGATATTAATGGCTTTGAAATGAATATTACCGAAGCAGGTAACCGTATCTGGACTGTTGAAAATGGAAGTATTATTCCCT
>MDSY01099849.1_pt1 | contig 24530 bp, 19 predicted proteins | sample 811131 | NCBI WGS metagenome assembly MDSY01 (sample SAMN05326643, study PRJNA326480) | marine metagenome | isolation source: seawater | place: Atlantic Ocean: South West | collected 2010
CAATGCCGTATATTTTTCTTAGTAACGGTGCTTTATACGCAATAATAACTGCGACTAGCACGCTGTATATTCTCAATGCATCACACCCCTCAACAACTGTCACCGCCGGTCCCATCTCGCTTTTTATAGTTCGGGATACCAATTCAACTGGCTCACCGACTAAAAGTAATAAGTCGGTTGATAGTTGTGCGCAGAAACCTAGATAGAGATAAAAGGCTGAGCTACCTAAGTAGAATTGATAGTATATCAACTGCAGGAATGCAAAGGTAAAAACAGCGCCACCTGCGAACAATAAGATAGGCTCATTTTTATCCCACCACTGTATAAATGAAAATCGTGAGGAACTATTTTTTTCGTTACTCAAAATCATTATCCTTCTTTTCGTAATGATTAGTTTTAATTATATTATTGTAGCTCAGATGTGAAATCTAACAAAGAAACTTATAAAAAAATGAAAAGGTCAAAAATGCTTCGGTATAAACCTCACTTGCTATAAACTATAATTCAGTTAAAGTGACTCATTATTTCAAACAAAAGTCCATATTTCACTTTTATCCAAGAAGCGTAAACGGAGCGCCTACTCATGGGCAGAGCCTACCAAAACCGCAAAGATTCAATGGCAAAAACTTCAGATGCCAAAGCCAAGGTCTACAGCAAGTACGGTCGTGAAATATACGTTATCGCCAAAGCGGGCGGCATTGATCCAGACGGCAATCTCTCGCTAAGAGGTTTAATTGATAAGGCTAAAAAAGATCAAGTACCCAGCCATGTTATTGAAAAGGCCATCGATAAAGCCAAAGGCGGTGGCGGTGAGGACTTTGAAGTCGCGCGCTACGAGGGCTTTGGACCCGGCGGTTGTATGGTAATTATCGACTGTCTCACTGATAACGCGACCCGCACCTTTAATGACGTTCGCGTTTGCTTCACGAAAAATAATTGCAAAATTGGCACTCAAGGCAGTGTTAGTCACATGTTTGACCATGCAGCGATTTTGGCCTTTAAGGGTGACAATGATGAAGCCGTTCTCGAGGCATTGATGGAAGCCGATGTCGATGTTAGCGACATCGAGCAAGAAGATGACTTAATTACCGTCTTTGCACCGAATACCGATTACGCCAAAGCTAAGCAGGCGCTAACCCAAAGTAACGATAACATTAGCTTTGAAGTCGATGAGATACAGTTTTTACCGCAGAATTTAACCTCCGTTGTTGGCGAAGATGCTGAAGTGCTGGATAAATTCTTAATGATGCTTAACGACTTGGATGACGTACAAAATATTTTCCATAACGTCGAACCTAACAATTGATGAGTTCTTGATACAATTCGCATCAATCACTCACTATGATTTAGTTGACTTGCCCCATGTCGAGGAGGACGCCTTGCGTGGCGAAGACGGCTTTCGGCTAGGTGACTTGACGTTACCATTGGCTTCGGCCGTTCTTTGCGGTCTTCGTGAGCGCTTTGCTTTGGCTTTTTCACCAGACGCTGGTTGACTAGACTTACTTGATTGAACTGAGCGGCGCTGGTTTCTTGCGGGTTTATCGCTTTTTGACGATAAATCGCCCCTGGGCTTCTTCGGCTTTTTCTTTCGAGGTGGTCGAGTGTCCAATCTTGTTTCAATTAAAGCATGCTGAGGTTCAAAGCCCTCTAGGCTCTCTCGCGGCAGTAGGTTACCAATTAAACGTTCGATATCGATCAATTCGTCAAGTTCATCTGCACACACTAATGAAACGGCTTCACCTTCTGCTCCAGCTCGACCCGTTCGACCAATACGATGAACATAGTCAGACGGCACATTCGGTAAATCAAAATTCACCACATGCGGTAACTGATGAATATCCAGGCCACGGGCAGCGATGTCGGTGGCGACTAATACCTGCACTTCACCTTGTTTAAACTCAGCCAATGCTCGTGTACGAGCCGCCTGACTTTTATTACCGTGAATAGCCGTCGCCATAATATGCTGGCTCTCTAACTCTTTAGTCAGACGGTTAGCGCCGTGTTTCGTTCGCGTAAACACCAATACCTGACCCCAATCGCGATCGTGTATCAACGCGGCCAATACTTTTGACTTGGCCTTTTTATCAACCGGACATAACCATTGTTTGACTTGAGCAGCCGTTGCATTCTCGGCTGCGACAGAAATCTCAACCGGTTTGTTGACAATGGTTTTCGCCAACGCGCGTATCGACTGCGAAAAAGTGGCTGAAAACAGTAGATTCTGTCGCTGCTGAGGCAATAACTTCATGATTCGGCGAATATCAGGTAAGAATCCCATGTCGAGCATGCGATCAGCCTCATCCAGCACTAGCACTTCAAGTTGCTTAAAGCGGATAGCATTTTGACTATGAAGGTCAAGCAGACGCCCTGGGGTAGCAATAAGAATATCAACGCCTTTTTTAAGTCGCATCATCTGGGGATTTATTTTAACACCGCCAAACACGACAGTGGAGCTGATAGGTAAGTATTGCGAATACGTGACAACATTAGCTGCAACTTGAGCCGCCAACTCTCTTGTTGGCGTTAATATTAAAACCCGAGTTTGATTACCATTAACTTTAGGCCCATCGATCAACTTTTCTAATATTGGCAGCGTGAAGCCTGCGGTCTTACCCGTGCCGGTCTGTGCTGCGGCCATAATATCGTCGCCGCGCAACACGATAGGAATAGCTTTTTCTTGTATAGGTGAAGGATGTTCATAACCCTGTTCTTTAATCGCTTTTAGTAAGGGCGCGGACAACTGTAAATCAGAAAATGACATGGTTACCTTGAATAGTTAAAAAATAATGTATCGTTTAAAAACGTTGAAGTTTAGGCGAGCCAGCTTACACTAAACTTTGCTTTTAACTGTAGGCATTAAGTCACTAAAAGTATTTGACAAGGGGTAACCACTTAAGAAAAGGCAATATTTGAAGTGATAGCAATAATTATTTATTGGCCGCTATATTTTCATCGATAATGACTAAGGGCTATTGCTTATTGGTCGGTCGACAGCGCTGAGAACAATAGACAATGTTAGGCCAGAGGCCTCGCTGTTGCCATTTTTTCCGATTAGAAAAACTGAACTTACAAACTGGGCAGATTTTTGTTTGCTTGATCATTTTGGAATTCTGAGTGTTTTTCACAGATAATTTAGCCTGCCGTATTGATTCAATTAACGATTTTTTATCTTGTACTGGCTAGGGCAGTGCGCGCGCAATACCGACGCAGGACGCTTCGCTTGATGCTTGGTTGCGCGACCAGTGACTCTGGCACGCCAAGAATTGAAGCTGCGACGCTTTAATTGCTGTCGCATAAGACGAATCACTGCCGGCTCATTAAGACCGAACTGACGCTTAATGGCTTCAAAAGGCGTACGGTCTTCCCAAGCCATCTCAATAACACGCGACTGCTCATCGACAGATAAGGACTTGTTAGGCGGTTCTAAAGCAGTTAATAAAGTGGCCATCAAACTTGTGTGTTCCGTTATCGATTCATGAATTAGTTTATTTTACGCCCAAAGCTCTAAAAAGGATCAAAATCTATTAGAATCGAATCGTGCTAAAGTGGTCTGATACACGCCTTGAGCGTATAAAATTCTTGGTATTAGGTCATCAAAGGCTGTTTCTACTCATGCAAAAAACAGGGCTCTATTGGTTGGGTAATGACTTACGCCGACACGACAATCATTGTTTACTGGCAGCATCAAAAGCGGTTGAGCATTTATTAATTGTCTTCTGTGTCGAACCCCAGTGGTTGAGCATGGGTCGTTACCAACAAACACGTATGGCACAGCACCGTCGTCGATTTCTAACACAAAGCCTTTATCAACTAAAAAAACAACTGGCTGAAGAGGGCCAGCAACTACTGGTGTTTGCAGGTGACCCCCTTGAAATACTCCCCAAAGTGATCGATCAATATCAAGTTTCACACGTGTTTAGAAGTCTTCATCCTGCCTTTGACGAACAACAACAATGGCAATTGTTGCACTCCAGCGTAGACGCATTATCGACTACGGGTCGGATCGAATGGCATGAATTAGACAACCTAAGCCTCATTAATCAGTCAGACATGCGACGCTTAACCGGCCTCGATAATTTACAACCTCAAAAAAACAGCTTAACTACCGATTTCATCCCCAGCTTTTCCAAATTTAGGCGTATGGTTGAAAGCGCCATCAAAAAACAAGTTTTCACCATTGACACCCCCTCGTGCGCATCGATCCCACTGCCCAAGCCTGTGGCGTTGTCACCCAGCAATTACGCACAGCTGACCAAATACTGGGTCGATGATATCGAACACGCACTGGGCATCACTTCCGTTGAATGCATAAATCGTGACGCTGACAACATTCATGTGAATGCACATAATACCAATCAAGCATGCCATGAGTGGTTAAATACAACCGTTACGTCAACCAATGATGAACAGGCAGGATTTTTTGGCGGTGAAAGTTCAGCTCGTGATCACCTTAAGCGTTATTTTTCTGACGAGCGAGCCCATCAATATAAACACGTTCGCAATGCCTTGGGTGGCTGGGAAAACTCAACTAAATTTTCTCCGTGGCTAGCTAACGGCTGTTTATCGGCTCGCCAAGTGATCGATGCACTGCATAAATTTGAACAAAAATCTGAGCGAAGTGATTCCAGTTATTGGATATTTTTTGAACTGCTGTGGCGAGAATATTTTTTTTGGTATGCCTTTTACCATCAACAGGCCTTATTTCGTTTTTCAGGCATTCATCGTCGACGCCCCCTAACTAGCTTTTACCCTGAGCGCTTCAGGTCTTGGGCCGATGGCTCCACACCCTACCCTTTAGTTAATGCGTGCATGAAGCAACTTAATCAAACCGGTTACATGTCAAATCGAGGCCGTCAACTGGTTGCTAGCTGCTTAGTCAATGAGATGAAACTCGATTGGCGATACGGAGCAGCTTATTTTGAAGCACAGCTAATTGATTACGACGTAGCGACTAATTGGGGGAACTGGCAGTACTTAGCTGGCGTGGGGGCAGACCCGCGCAGCACTGATCAAGGTGGTCGCCATTTTGACCTTAAAAAACAGCAGCAACGATTTGATCCTAAGGGTGTCTTTGTGCGTGAATGGCTGGGTAAGGGAGCAAGTATTGAGCACAGTGATAGCGCGATTGATCATATCGATGCTACTGGATGGCCCATTCAATGATCGATGTCGTTTGGCTGAAGCGTGATTTACGTTTGACCGATCATGCACCTTTGTTGCATGCAAGCCGTAATTCAGAAGCGCTTGTAGTGGTCTATGTCATCGAGCCTGAATTAATTGCCGACCCACATTATGATGTCCGACATTGGCGGTTTATTTGGCAATCGCTGCAAGATATTCAACGTCAGCTCGATAAAGTCAGTGCCAACATGCATATTTTCTTTGGTGATGCGGTTACTGTTTTTAATTCGCTGCATCAAAAACATGGCATACGATCTATTTATAGCCATGAAGAGATTGGCATTGAGGTCACTTATCGGCGAGATCAAGCGTTTAAACAATGGACGCAGCAGCATCGTATCAATTGGTATGAATATCAATACGGAGCGGTTATTCGGGGTGCGAAAAATCGCCGTGATTGGGACAAACAATGGAAAACCGTCATGCGAGCAGCGCTAGCTACTGCCCCCCTCGATCAAGTGAATTGGTTTAATCTCGCGATTGACCTAGCGTTTCAGCCACCCAAAAAGTTGATCCATGACTGGGAACAAAAAAACACTGCGTTTCAACTAGGTGGGCCTGATCAAGCATGGCAAACCTTAAATGACTTTCATCATCAACGCGGCATCGATTATTATTGGAATATTTCAAGCCCTCTAAATAGCCGAAAATATTGTTCTCGACTTTCGCCTTATTTAGCATGGGGTAACATTAGTCTTCGTGAAATGTACCAAACATTGCTGCATCATTGGAACAAGAAAGGCTGGCGCAGAAGCCTCATCGCACTCGCTTCACGACTGCACTGGCACTGCCACTTTATTCAAAAATTTGATAACGAACACCAAATGCAGTGGCGACCTGTAAATCAAGCCTACCATGACTTTCCTTACCACGACTCAGATTCAGCTGAATGCAAAGATTATTTAACTGCTTGGCAGCAGGGACGCACCGGTTACCCCTTAATTGACGCATCAATGCGATGCTTAATCGCAACGGGGTACATCAACTTTCGCTCACGGGCGATGCTGGTCAGTTTTTTATGTCACCATTTAATGGTTGACTGGCGGTTAGGGGTTACGTATCTGGCCAAATTATTTCTCGATTTTGAACCCGGCATTCATTACTCGCAATTTCAAATGCAAGCCGGTGTCGTTGGGACTCACACAATTCGAGTCTACAACCCGACAAAACAAGCTGAAGAAAAAGACCCCTCCGCAACGTTTATTCGGCAATGGTTACCCGAACTGCAACAATTACCGACTGAACTAGCTCATAAACCGTGGTTAATCACTGCCATGGAGCAACAAATGTTTGATTTTACTTTAGGCAGCGATTACCCAAAGCCTATTATTGATATAGAGAAAAGTGGGAGAAATGCACGGGAGTTATTATGGGAATACCGTCATCGACCCATGGTTAAAAAGGAAGGCAGGCGGATCTTACAACAACATGTCAGGCCGAACTCCAAGGGTCGCAAAAAACCTTCAGCCAACGCTTAACGGCAAAGCACTAGTCGGTAACGAACCTGACCATTACGCAAACGACTAATTGCTTGATTGATATTATCAAAGCTATACTTTTCGATCACAGGTTTAATATCATGCAACTGGGCAAACCTAAGCATCTTACCAATTAAAACAGGACTGCCATCAGAAGAACCAGACAATGTTTTTTGACCTTGAACCAAGGCAGAGACATTAATGTCAATAACATCAACATTATTCGCAAGAAAGTGTAAACGGCCACCGGGCTTTAGCGCCTTTAAATAAGAATTCCAATCCAACTGAACGTTAACCGTACTAAGAATAAAATCAAATTGATTCGTTAATAGTGCAATATTCGATGGCTTAATCGAATTAAAAACAGCGTCAGCACCCATTGCTATCGCATCGGATTTCTTGCGCATATCTGAGGTAAAAACATTCACCTCGCAACCCCATGCATGAAGAAATTGCACGGCTAAATGGCCTAAACCACCGAAACCAATAACGGCCACTTTATCGATGGGTTTAATACCAAACTCAACTAAAGGGTAAAAAACACTTATGCCTGCTGACATGAATGGGCAGGCCGATTCGAGATCAAGTGCAGACGGTAGCGCAATAACACTCGATTCTTGACCTCGCACACGTTCGGCGAATCCCCCATGGTGATTAATGATGGTGGGTTGCACAGACAAGCAAAGGTGTTGCTGTCCACAAAGGCAAGCGTCACATTGGTGACAGCAGCCAGCCTGCCAACCCAAACCTACAATTTGGTCAACATAAAATCTTGATGCCGAATGGCCCACTTTAGCGATACGTCCAATAATTTCATGGCCGGGAACCAGCGGGTAATGCGAGCGCTCATTCGAGTTATCAATCATGTCGATATCCCTGCGTGACACGCCACAGAAATTAACATCAATTTCAACCTGATCACTGGCTAATTCACCCGGATCATACTCAAAGCGCATAAGCGAAGCCTTAGGTTCCTTTGCTGCGAATGCCGTAATCATCTTTAATTTCCATAATTAAAAAACGATCACAACCGTACCATAAAATACAAATTTCCTATTGTTTTCATGTGGCAATCGAATCCTTTTTACATAGAATTTACATGCATTATGCCGAGAGAAAACTCGACCTAAATTCTAATAAAACTTATTTATTACAAAATAAATCATTTTATAATGGCCCTCTTTTGTTCTAACATAACGTATCTGTGATATCGGAATGACTAACGTTTATCGTACTTAATTTTTCACTCAATAAAGGGATTGCCCGTCTTATGAAATGCACTATTATGAAAACTATGCAATCAATTGATCGTCATTTTTTTATTGTCAAACTAGGACTATTAGCAAGCTTTTCATTATTAAATGCCTGCTATTTAGCGCCCACATCAACACCTGCAGAAAAAATATTCACAGGCGGACCAATCATTACAATGGATGATGAACAACCCCTAGTAGAAGCCATCGCAATCAGTAATGGAAGGATAATTAGCGTAGGGAAATACAGTGAGATACTTGAGCATAAAACGAAGAGCACTGAGATCATCGATTTAAAACGACACACATTACTGCCCAGTTTCTTTGATGCACACAGCCATTTATCCGGTGTTGGAATGCAGTCCATTGTCGCCAACTTGCTGCCAGCACCTGACGGCCCAGTTAACTCGATCGAAGAGCTCCAGCAAACCATGCGTCATTATATAGCGAACGCCCCAACCGTGAAAAATTATGGTGTGGCCATGGGGTTCAACTACGATGACTCACAACTGCAAGAACAGCGGCACCCTAATCGCCATGAACTGGATGCTATTAGCACCAAAATCCCTCTAGTCGTGATGCATCAGTCTGGTCATCTTGGGGTTTACAACAGCAAAGCCATGGAGATTCTTGGCATCGATGCGAATTCATCTGACCCTGCAGGAGGTATTATTGAGCGTGAAGCGGACGGCAAGACACCCAGTGGCGTTATGCAAGAAAACGCTCACTTCGCAATGATTTATCAGTTGGTGCCCAAATTCACCCCCGAAGATTATATCGCCATGCTAAAAGCGGGTGAAGCCACCTATACCGCCAATGGGTTTACCACCGTTCAAGAGGGTAAAGCTGATATTTCTGCACTTAAAGCATTCCCTGCACTGGCTAAACAGGGAGTGTTTGATATCGATATTGTTGCGTATGCCGATATTGCAGCGTTAAAAGATCTCGCCTTATTAGATGGGCCGCTAATGTCACGCAACTACCAAAACGGGTTTAGAATTGGCGGCATTAAGCTCACCTTTGACGGCTCACCGCAGGGAAAAACAGCCTGGTTTACCGAACCCTATGTCGTGCCACCATCAGGGCAAGGTGACGACTATGCTGGGTACCCAGCAATGACCGATGAACAGGCGCTTAATTGGTATCATCTAGCTTATCAAAAAGACTGGCAGATCATGACTCACACCAATGGCGATGCGGCGATCGACCAGCTTATTCGCACCATTAAATCCGCTGACAGCATCGCAAAAAAACAAGGCATCGCCAATGAAGACCGGCGTACCGTTATGATTCATGGCCAATTTTTACGAGAAGATCAAGTAGCCGATATTAAAAAACTAGGTATTTTCCCTGCGTTATACCCTATGCACACCTTTTACTGGGGTGACTGGCATCGCACATCAGTGGCGGGACCCGATCGGGCAAGAAATATTTCACCCACAGGTTGGCTAGTCAAAAATTCTATCCCTTTCACTATTCACTCCGATGCGCCCGTCACCTACCCGAATGCCATGCGAATTCTCGACAGTGCCGTAAATCGCACCACACGCAGTGATTTTATTCTTGGTGAACAACAGCGAATCGACCCTTATACGGCGTTAAAAGCCATGACTATTTGGCCGGCATACCAGCATTTTGAAGAACAAGAAAAAGGCTCACTGGCGGTTGGCAAATTAGCTGATCTGGTGATCTTAGATGCAAACCCATTAGTAATAAAACGCAGTGAACTCAAAAACATTAAGGTGATGCAAACCATTAAGTCTGGCGTTACAATCTACACACGTAAAGAATAATAACACCCCACAATAAAATTTGAATAAGGAGATAACAATGCAATTTCTTGACCGAATAAACGCACAAAGTTTTTTATTATTACGTATTTTAACTGGCCTCATGTTTTCATTTCATGGCGTGCAGAAACTGTTTGGGGTGCTCAGCCAATACCCTGCTCCCGAGCTAGGCTCGCAGCTCTGGCTAGGCGGTGTGATTGAATTAGCCTGCGGCCTATTCATTGCTATCGGTCTATTAACAAGACCGTCTGCATTTTTGGCGAGCGGTACTATGGCCGTAGCCTACATTCAATACCATTGGAAATTTCAATTCAGTGATGCCTTTTTCCCGGCCATCAATCATGGCGAGGCCGCATTACTGTATTGCCTTATATTCTTCTATATTGCTTGCCGCTCTGACGATGAAGATAATGATTTGGCATAATCGAAAATCCATCATACGAAATTATGCCATGAAGAAAACCAACAATAAAACATGCTCGCCACCCACCAATGAGAAGTCAGTTGCACAGATAACACTTTAAAATTTCGAAAAAATCACTTTTAATCTATCAGAATAGAATAAACCGATAAAAGCAAAAAAACTGAAGATTTTTAACCAATTGAGCCTCGCAATTAGAAAAATATATGACAGTAAAAATATTTTAGTGATTATAATCCTAATGAATAGCCATTATGCAAAGTAAAGGCACTATAAAAAAAGATCTATCGTCTACTATAGATTTAACTAATAAACTCATGGAACCCTTTCACTATGGGAGTAACCGCAAGTACCGTCCGAGTTGGCAAACGTTACCGTCACCATCGGTTAGATCGAGATTATGATGCTATTGTCATTGGCTCAGGAATAGGCGGCCTAACATCGGCAGCATGTCTTGCCAAAATGGGGAAAAAAGTCTGCGTTTTAGAGCAACACTATACTGCAGGAGGATTTACTCATACGTATGAGCGTAACGGCTATGAATGGGACGTTGGCGTTCATTATATTGGTGATGTTGGCAATAAAAAAACCACTTCTCGACGTCTATTTGACTATATTACCGATGGCGAACTGAAATGGTCAGCCATGGATCATACTTTTGACCGAATATTCATAGGCAAAGAGACTTTTAATTTAAACAGCGGTAGAGCTGCCTATCGGCAAGGATTAATCGATGCATTTCCTGATGAGGAAAGCGCTATTGATGAGTATCTTAAACGTATGCGCAGTCTAAAAGGGGCAGTGCAAACACACACTTTGCAGAAAATTCTGCCCACATGGCTCAATTACATTGTCGATTTATTCACTAAAAATAAACGTCCGGCTTCGTTTGAACAAACCACGCGCGAAGTACTTGAAGAGATTACTGACAATCAAATGTTGATTGCTCTGATGACCAGTCAATGGGGTGATTGTGGCATGCCGCCGGGAGAATCCAGTTTTGTCATTCACAGTTTAATAGCCCAGCATTACATGAATGGCGGCTATTACCCCAACGGTGGCGCCGCTGAAATAGCAAAAAAAATCATTCCTATCATTCAATCAGCAGGCGGTGATGTCTTCACCTATGCTTCGGTTGAAAAAATCATGACCAATAAAAACAGAGCCAACGGTGTGTTAATGAGCGATGGCAATATCATTAAAGCGCCAGCAATTATTAGCAATGCCGGTGTATTTAATACGTTTACAAAATTGCTTGATGACACCCTGCCCCAAGTTGATGATTATCAGAAAAAATTAACGCAAGTGAAACCTTCTATGGGAAGTATTTGTTTATATATTGGAATTAAAGACACCGCTGACAATCTGAAATTACCTAAGACAAATTTTTGGATTTATCCTAATGAGCATTACGAGCAAGTTTGTGATCAGTTTAAAAGTGATACGCAGTATAATGAAAACATTACCCTACCAATGGTCTACATATCATTTCCATCTGCCAAGGATCCCGATTTTAGTCGTCGCTATCCCGGACGAGCGACCATAGAGATCGTAGCACCTTGCAGGCATGAGTGGTTTGCAGAATGGAAACATCAGCCATGGGGAAATCGTGGTGCTGACTATGAGTCACTTAAAGAGGCGTTATCTCAACGCTTACTCAAAGAGCTTTACAAGAAGTTACCGCAACTGAACGAAAAAATTGACTACTATGAGCTATCAACGACGTTATCGACAGACTTTTTCTGTCGCTATTCACAGGGTGAAATTTACGGCATCGATCACGATCCAAAGCGATTTAAACAGTCATGGTTAAAGCCCAAAACAACGATCAATGGACTCTATCTCACCGGTCAGGATGTCGTCACCTGCGGTGTTGTTGGTGCAATGATGGCCGGCTTAATCACCAGTGTTAAAATTGGTAAATTACAGGGCTTAAAACTGGCAAAGACAATCTTCTTTCCTAGTGCTGATAGTTAAATAATTTAACCAAGATAACTTTGAGATTATATCTTATGCCGTGTTTTTCACTCAACATAAGCAAACTCTTTTAAGAAAGTAATCAGCTTTTATAATGTAACATCATTGCCCTTAATGCCATGTCGAGAGCGATTAAAAAATCCATGGCCGGCATTTTTCATAACTATGTCATTCCCAATGGCCCTCTAAACTTTTTAGCTTGTCACAATACGCCACTGCCGAGGCATAAGTCTCAACTGTATCCTTTTTTCTGTGCACGACAAAGGTGGGCACTGAGCCGTATTTTAACTGCGCTGTGGGTGATAGTGAATCAGCAACACGAGGGAATTTATTCGCCAAGGCTGGATTAAATAACACCACGGCATTGGGCAATGCTATTTGTTATTGAAGCTGTTTCAGACAGCGCAAAATCAGAAACCGTTGCTGTTGCCGCTGCTAGATAACCACCCGAAGACCCCCCAGCTGAGACTTTTTGCTGGTGATCTATATTCAACCTTTCAGCGTTCATACGCACCCATCGAACCGCCGCTTTAGCATCTGAAATTGCTTCGACAGGCCAGTATCATGTCATAACTTAACACGATAATCAGCCAGTACTGCCCCCATGCCCAGTTTACTTAGGGCTTTAGCTTGCCCCCTCCAAGTGGATGATATTACCACGCATCAACCCTCCACCAAAAAAGAACACAATAGCAGACCTTGCCTCACTGGCATTAGGATGAGCGTTATATACATGTAATCCTAACGCGGTATCACCAATCATTTTATAGGTATGACTTTCAGCACCGGATAAGGTATTGGGATTAGCAGGTTTTGTCGCTGAAAACGCACTTAAGGGCAGCACCACCACCGAAACAAAAATAACCGTTAATTGTTTAAACCTCATAATTTTATTTTTTTATACAAAAATAATGAGGAATAATTATTTGCTGACGCTAATTAACCAATCAAGTTAATCGGCATACGATTAATCTGTGAAAAAAATCGAGTTCAGCTGAGCAATGCTCATTTGACAATGCTGTTGTAACACAGCACTGATTCATTGCCGATAATCGGACGTTGGCATGAAAGCCAATAACAACTTAACCTTTCATCTGCTCTAGTTCAATGCCCTTTGTTTCATACACATAAACAAAAATAAACACTGCCGATATAGCTGCACTTAAGGCGTAAAAGCCATAAGCCCCCGCCAAACCTATAGTCGCCAAAAGAATAGGAAAGCTCATCGTGATGGCAAAATTGGCCGTCCATTGAAACAAACCACTAACGGCAAGACCTGAACCACGCAATTGGTTGGGGAACATTTCTCCCAACATTACCCACATCACAGGCCCCCAGGACATATTAAAGATGAATACATAGGCATTGGCTGAAAGTAAAGCTAGCGGACCCCATTCGCCCACCACCAACTCACCATTAGAACCCACGCCTGCATTCATAAAAGCAATAACCATTAAGCCTAACGCTAAAGCCATACCCACAGAGCCCCACTGAAGCAAAGGCTTTCGACCAATTTTATCAATCAATAAAATTGTCACAATACAGGCACAAATACTCACCGCACCACTGATTATGTTTATTAATAGGGCGTCAGCTTCAGAAAAACCAACTGCCTGCCAAAGGACTGCGCCATAATAAAAAACCACATTAATGCCAACCAACTGTTGAAAAACAGCAAGGCCAATACCGACCCAAACGATAGATTTCACGTTACCTATCGATGAATCAATCAGATCAGATAACTTCGGCGCATGATGATCTTTAGCAAGTGAAGCTTCAATTTCGTTTACTTTTATATAACCATTAGTCCTACCATACAGTTTTTCAAGCACCGCTTGGCCTTTTTGACGCTGACCTGACGCGATTAAAAAACGAGGGCTTTCCGGAATAAAAAACAATGCCACTAAGAATAAACTGGCAGGAAGAAGCTCAATCCAAAACATCCATCGCCATGCCTCAAAACCCATCCATAATTCAGCGGTTGAAAGGCCTGCCAAATCAGCCAAGAAATAGTTGCTCACAAATGCCATAAACAACCCCGTGATAATAGCCACCTGCTGAATGGTAGTTAAACGACCACGATAACGAGCGGGCGCAATTTCACTGATATAAGCCGGTGACATTACCGAAGCTGCACCAACCGCAAGACCACCCAGTATGCGGTAAAAAATAAATTCTAAAGAACTGCTAGCCACGCCTGACCCCCAAGCGCTAATAATAAAAAAAATCGCAGAGCATATTAAAAGCGCTCGTCGGCCAAATCGATCAGCCAATCGACCCGCAAAAAATGCACCAATTGCACAACCTAACAACATACTAGCAACATTAAACCCTGTGCCAGCACTGTCTGAATTAAAAGCAGTCTTTAAACCATCAATAGTGCCGTTGATAACACCGCTATCAAAGCCAAAAAGAAAACCTCCAATCGTCGCTACGATACTAATTAAGACAATAAACAGTGTATTATCTTCGTTCGTTTTTGTAGTCAAAATTGACCTCTTATATTTGTTATTGATGATTGCAAACGTGCTTGCTGCTATAGCGTATTGTTAGACAATGATTCGTTAGGTAATGATTCGTTCATCCAAAATCATTCAACACCTCTTAAAAAAATCTTTTATCTTAATTAACGTGTTGTTATAAGTGTTTATTAGCAAAATGGTAAGTATAAATCATATTATTATTATTGTATAAACATATTCATTAGCTACCAATAAAAGGTCGACACTGAAATGATTAGTAGTAATTTAAGAATCAATATGACCGGTACCGAATCCGAGCCCAATGCGCGTGCTAAACGCTACCAAGCGGCAATAGATATGGCGGCTTATGCCGACCAGCATGGCTTTAGCAGTGTCAATGTTGAAGAACATCACTTAGCTGATAATGGCTGGCTACCGAGTCCAATCACGATGGCCGCAGCCATCGCTGGCAGAACAGAAAACGTGGGCATTGGGATCATGGCCTTGCTAGTTTCACTTTATGACCCTATCCGATTAGCCGAAGACCTTGCAGTGCTCGACCTGTTAAGCCAAGGCAGGCTTAATTTTGTAGCCGGTATGGGTTATCGCGATATCGAATTTCATGCCATGGATAAACCCTATGAAGAACGCGGCGCATGGATGGACCACGTTCTAGAAACGTTATTAGCTGCTTGGCGTGACGAGCCTTTTGAATACCGCGGTCAAATGATTAATGTGACACCTAAACCTTTTACTCAACCACACCCGAACTTTTTAGTCGGCGGCATGAGCAAGCCAGCTGCTCGACGTGCAGCGCGTTTAGGCTTACCTTTTTGCCCGCCAATATCGACCCCAGTGTTAGAAGCTTACTACCATGAACAACTTATTAAGCATAATCAACAAGGATTCGTCTATTCACCTGAAGCGGATTTTAGTCTGCTGTTCATTGATGAGAATCCTGACCAAGCCTGGGATGAACTGGGTCATCATTTTTTAAACGAGGTCGTTGAATACAGTAGCTGGAAGAAAGAAGGCCTTAATCGGCCACTGGAGTTTAACAGCGATTCAATTGACGCATTGCGTGCCGAAGGTCGCTACGAAATAATTACCCCGCAAGCCTGCCTTGAGCGACACCAACAGCGACCGAACTATACTGCCACGCTGCACCCGCTCATTGGCGGCATGCCGCTCGATAGAGCCTGGCAATGCCTTCATCTTTACGCAGAAAAAGTCCTTGCGCCACTTCAGTCCCAAGCACCAAAATAAAGTATTTTTCTACAAGTTATTTTTAACAATTATGTCAATTAAATGGTATTATGCTCGCCTAAATTGACAGCGCTGACATAGTTAATTATTATGGCGGATTGGATTGATGAATTATATATAAAATATATATAATTCATCAACTTATAATTTTCAGTTATTTTTAAGCTGCCCTCTATCACTAAGGACTCAACATGCCAGGATTCGTATTCATAAATCAACATTGGATGGCTATCATTGCTTTAGTTTTTTGCATTCTGGGTTTTAACTCCATCGCCACTGCGAACGATCATTCGGGCAATGATCGTCAACGCAACGTTATCTATATTCTCACCGACGACCAACGGTTTGATGAATTGGGTTTTATGAACCCTATCATTGACACACCCAACATGGATAAGCTTGCACAAGAAGGCGTGCACTTTAAAAATGCGTTTGTCACCACCGCGCTGTGCTCACCCAGTCGAGCCTCGATTTTAACGGGGCAATACATGCACAGTCATGGGGTTGTCGATAATAACAAGGCTGCAAAAGCTGGTACGGTGTATTTTCCAAGTTACCTGCAACAAGCAGGCTATGAGACTGCTTTTATTGGAAAATGGCACATGGGCGGTCATCATGATGACCCACAGCCTGGGTTTAATTACTGGCTAAGCTTTCCCGGCCAAGGTGACTACTACCCCACACGCAAACGAAATGGCAAGATGAGCCAGTTCAATATTAATGGTAAGCACGTCAAACAAAAAGGCTACATCACCGACGAGTTAACGGACTATACGCTCAACTGGTTAGAGCAAGAACGCGATAAAGATAAACCTTTCTTCATCTACCTCTCACACAAAGCCGTGCATGCAAATTTTGACCCAGCACAACGCCATAAAACCCAATACAGCGATGCCGATATTCACGTACCAAAAAGCCAAGCCGATACCGAAGAGAATTACAAAGGCAAACCGATGTGGGTGAAGAATCAACGTAATAGCTGGCACGGTGTCGACTTTCCCTACCACAGTGAACTCGACGTGCAAGAATATAAGCGTCAATACCATCGTGCATTGTCAGCCGTCGATGATAGCCTAGGGCGAATCAACGACTGGTTAGAAGCCAATAACCTTGATCAAAACACAGCGGTTATTTTAATGGGCGACAATGGATTTTTATTCGGCGAGCACGGTCTAATAGACAAACGAAATGCCTATGAGGAGTCGATGCGGGTTCCCTTAATTGCGTCTATACCCGGTGCAAAGAAAGGTCTCGTGGTCGAGGAAATGGCAGCTAATATCGATATTGCACCAACAATTCTCGACATTGCGGGCATTGAAGAGATGCCGCCTCAATTTGCAGGTGACAGTCTACTGCCCTTAGCAGAGGGCAAAAAGGTAGCGAATTGGCGCGACATCCTACTTTATGAATACTACTGGGAGTTCAACTTCCCACAAACGCCAACCACCTTTGCGGTTCGCTCAAACAATTATAAGTTAATTCAATATCATGGCATATGGGATACAGACGAACTCTATGATATCAAAAACGACCCTAAAGAAATGCATAACTTAATTGATGACCCAGATTACTTACGGGTTAAAGTTAAATTACGAAAAGCGTTATTTAGACGGCTAGGAAAAAACGGTGAACATGCTGTTCCATACACCAAAAAATTCAGCTCTGGCTCAGTGTTTCGTCAAATTGATCGATCAAAAGCAGCTGAATTTCCAGATGCATGGTTACGTAAAGGAAATGAAAAAGACTTAAGAAATTTCTTCTTTCCCGATGATAGAAAAATTAAAGCAGGCAAGCAGTAGCAACTTCGCCATCAACTATTGAAAGACCTTAGCATTGGAGATTTAAACGATGAGAAAAATACTCACTACCCTCACTGTAGCACCTTTTTTACTAGCCTCAGCATTGACTGTTGCTGGAGGCCCAATTGATTGGCGCGACTATGACAATGATGGCAATAAAAAGCTCACTATCGAAGAGTTTAGCCAGTTACGCATAACACAATATGCTAAATTTGATCGCAACTCAGACGGCATCTGGTCACGTAAAGAATTCGTCAAAAGGTCTAACAATATGACCATGGCTAGAACAGATGCGCTTCGAAAAAAGTTCAATAAATGGGACGCTAATGACGATGCTGAATTAAACAGCGAAGAAGTAGCTAAATTAATCGCTGGCAACTTCCGCTGGCTCGATAAAAATAAAAGTCGCTCTCTATCGTTAAAAGAAATGCCTAAAAGATTTTAAGATGTAACCGTAAGAGTGACTTTATTTAAGTCACTCTTACGCAATCACTACCCAAACATTCATGTGTAAGCACTACTAAAGCACAAGTACAACCTTTACCCCCGCCACCGTTTCTCATCAATATAAAATCAAGCCTAGCAGTCAAGCGCAACATAACACCTTGTTTTGCCGTTTTGCTTTACTATTAAAAGACCACGATTGAATTATTTTAGCGACTTTAATGCTCGAGCAATTTAAGAGAAATGAACGCGGATCTAAAAGACCTGGTCGATCGCATAATCAATAAACGAAAGAGTCTATCTAAGTAATATGCAAATACAATAATGACCTCTCGCGATACGTTAATGACTGATCAGACAGCCATGCCACTAAACCACGATGGGAGGTTACCCAGCGGTGAATGGCCTAAATTAATCACTCGCCATTTACCGCAAACTGGATGCACTAAAAGTGCTTTGCCTATCGTGAAGAGATAGGTCTTAATGATTTTAGGGTTTAACCTTCAGTGTGATTTTCTTCAGATCACTTTTACGCGAGGATGAACCCACCATTAAGGTAAATGTGCCAGGCTCGACTCGCCAATTCATATCAAGATCATAATAAGCTAAGGTATCGGGTGTAATATCAAAGGTGATTTTTTGGCTCTGCTTGGCCTTCAAATGAATACGCTGAAACCCTTTTAACTCTTTTACCGGTCTTGTCACCCGAGAAACATTGTCGCGTATGTAAAGCTGAACAACTTCATCACCCGCACGATCACCACTGTTAGTCACGGTAACCGATAAACGAGTAGATTCATCTTCAGTGATATGCGAAGCGGATAAAGTTGGCCGACTATATGTGAATTCGGTGTAACTGAGGCCATCACCAAATTCATAAAGATTTTTAGTTGGCGCATCAACGTAACGACGAACATAAGTTGATGGTTTGTGATTATAAATAGCTTGTAGATGGCCCACACTGCGAGGAATCGTAATCGGCAATTTACCACTGGGGTTAACCTCACCAAAAATAATCTCAGCCAGTGCTTGGCCGCCTAAGGCGCCAGGTTCCCACGCTTCGATTAGTGCATCCACATTATCAACCAACCAAGGCTCTGCCAGTGGGCGACTATTAATTAACACCACAACCGTCGGTGTGCCAGACGCATGAATCGCTTGCACTAGCGCTAATTGCTCACCGTATAAATTGATTGTGCTACGGGCAACGTTCTCACCGGCAGTCTTGCCTTTTCTGTCATAACGCAAGGCATTACTTCCAACGACAACAATAGCCACATCGGCCGCTTTCGCGCGCTCTGCGGCTTCAACAAATAATTTTGGATCAAGCGTTTTAATCTGTTCGCCCAAATCAAAATAATCAATACTCGTTGAAGGCTTAGCCACGGCTTTTAAGCCTTCTACAACCGTGATGATATTTTCTTCGGGTTGCTTAAAAACCCAGTCACCCATGAGGGTATGGTTATTCGCATTAGGGCCCGTAACAAATATCTTTTGACCAGCAGCCAAGGGTAATAATTGGTCATTTTTAAGTAACACAATCCCCTGTCTCGCTAATTCTAACGCTGTCTGTTGATGATTAGCATTAAACATAATATCGCTGGCAGCGTCCGCATTTACCTGCGCTTTCTCGAATAAACCTAAACGGAATTTCGCGATTAAAATGGGTTTAACTGCAGCGTTGATGCGCGCTTCTGAAATACGACCCTGTTTAACCAGATTAACTAGAGGCTTAAGAAAATTAGGCCCATGCATATGCATATCGAGGCCTGCATCAACTGCCTGATAGACGGCCTCAGTTTGGTTTTCTGCAACACGATGCAAACCATTAAGCCGTTCGATATCCATCCAGTCGCTGACGACAAATCCTTCAAAGCCCCAGTCTTCTCGTAGCACTTCAGTGAATAAAAAACGGTTAGCGTGGGCAGGTACACCATTCACTTCATTATGGGCAGCCATAAAAGAAAAGACACCTGCATCAACGGCGCGTTTAAATGGCGGAAAATGGTCCTGCTTCAAACTGCGCAGAGAAACATCCATAGGCGATAGATTGAGACCGTTAATAGGCTCACCCCCAGCAACAAAGTGTTTAGCGTTAGCCAGTACTTTTTGGTCACCGATAAAATCACCTTGCTGCAGGCCTTCAATCACTGCGACACCCATTTCACTGACCAGAAAAGTGTCTTCGCCAAAGGTCTCACCCACTCGACCCCAACGCGGATCACGAGCGATATCAATGTTCGGTGTAAAGGTCCACTGCGCACCATTGGCACGCATTTCAATCGCTGTTTCAATATTCGCTTGTCTAACTAAATCAAGATTCCAACTGCTGGCCATGGTTAAGGGTGAGGGGTAAATCGTGCTGCCATTCACCAAACCATTGCCGTGTATGGCATCGATACCAATAATGAGTGGAATACCTAAGCGACTTTCACTCGCGTATTGCTGTAATTGATTGGCTTCTTTTGGATCAACAACATGAAGAAACGATCCAATTTTGCCACGCCTTATTAAATCTGGCATTTTCGAAGAGTGAAGGTTCGGATACATGCCATGAGCATCACCAGATTGCATTTCTTCAAGTGTTAAATATTTTTCAGATTTTTTAATGTGCTCAATACCCACGTATTGACACATCTGCCCCACTTTTTCAGTTAGGGTCATTCTTGTCAATAAATCTTCGGCACGCATTTCAGCACTGAGAAGAGGGTTTTTATAATCAGCTAAAGAAGTGGCAGATGTAAGTGCCGTGCAAGAGCATACTAGGCCGGCAAAAAAGATCTTATTCATGTTTATAGGTCCGTATCAATATTATTGAGAATCACTTTGGTAACGTTTAAAAAATTTGGTTCTGGCTTTGCCGCTCTTACCTGCTCGACTCCAACTACCACTGTCTTGGGGTTTCTCTGCATCTACTGAGATTAAGTATTGGTTAAGCTGTTGTGACAACTTATTAGCAACATCAGGCTCTATTTGTGAAAGGTCAGTTGACTCGCCAAAATCATGTTTGAGATTAAACAGCAAGCGTCGTTTCGAGACGGGAAAATCTATTAATTTATAATCGCCAAGTCGTATAGCCGAATGTGGTTCATTCATGCCGACGCGATTATAATGTGGGTAATGAAAAATTAAGCCTTCAAAAGGGCGTTCAACAATAGCATCTGGGTCATTAAATAATACGCGAAAACTGCCGCCATCGAGCGACTTGGGAAGGGGTTTTGTTGATCCGGCTAAGTCGGCCACTGTTGGCAATAAATCGTAACTGACTACCGGCGTGTCGGTTTGGCTGTTAGGAGTAATTTCAGGCCCCACCATCGCAAATGGTACGCGAATACCGCCTTCTGTAAGGTCCCATTTACCCCTTAGTAGCGGGCTATTTAGCCCTGCCTTATAGGGACGACCAAGATTTAACTGCATAGGCAACACTGGCATACCGCCGTTATCTGCGGTAAAAATAATATAAGTATTGTCAGCTAATCCTAATGCCTCATAAGCGGCTAATAGGGTTCCTATTGAATTATCGAGGTCTTCAATCATGGCTGCATAAGCTTGATTATTATGTAACTTACCCTTTTCTCGCTTGCCAACATTCTCGTATGAAGACTCGCTATACACAATATTGGAATGCACTGCATAGTGTGACAACTGCAAAAAGAACGGCTGATCTTTATCAACTGAATCACGCATAAATTCTATTGCACGGGCGGTAATAGAATGAACACGTTTGGGGTCATCTTCGGCATAACCGTCCCACTGACGTGAACGATCACTGTTATCAAAACCGGCCTCTTTGTTTTTCGTGTTGCCGTCATGTAGGTCATAGCCATAGCGATCGGGGTCAGCATCGATGTGCCACTTGCCGATATGCGCTGCACGATAACTTGGATCGATCGCTTTGAGCACTTGAGGTATCGCTATTTGGTTATGATCCGCCCGATTTTTACCTAGTACGCGAGTGCGTTGTAGTCGCGCCGGTGTTTGACCAAATTGAATACTGTAACGCGTCGGCGAACAAACGGGCGCAGCAGCATAACCGTTAGTAAAACGCATACCCATATTGAGTAGAGCATCCATATTGGGTGTTTGGTAGTAATCGCTTTTAGCATCGGGAAGGTTTTTATCCATTGGCGCCGAAAAACTGCTCCAACCGTGATCATCGGTTAGTACTAAAATAAAATTAGGTGATGAAAATACCGTTTGACTCGCTAAGCAAAAAACACTTAATGATATAATAAAACGAAATATAATTAACAAAATAAAAACACCTTTGACAGTAAAAAAATCGATTTATGAAGCTATTGAGGCTCTGATGCCTGATAACCTGCGCCTACTAAATTCGGCTCCGATGCGAGAGCATTACCAAAATAATCGGCAGTTGGCACCACACTAACATGACTAAAAATACCTTTGCCTGCGGCAGGAAAGGACGGATGCTGTAGGGGCGACACCGCGGTAGAAGATTGTAACCAATCGATACCTACGGCAAAACTTGAAGGGTCAGTTGTGTTACCTTTAAATGCCAACTCAGTCAGCAGAGGTTGAGTGTCTAAACGAATAAAATTGGGCGATACATTGCCAACAAAAGCATTGCCGCGCATATCCAAAGCTTTACCTTGTTGCCAAGAAAGATTGAGTTTTTTAGCTAGGCTTGCACCGGCTTCAACCACAAATAAGTTATTTAACAACTGGACCTGCTCACCATTAAATTCTATGTAAGGGTCTGAACCTGAGGTAACTAAATAGGTGTTGTTATAGATAAATATCTCACGAGATTGTATTCGTTTCGGTACTGAAAAATCACTGACAAAAATTGTCTTACCAGGAAAATTACTTTTCCCGCCCTCAGGTCGCTCCACATTAACCCTTCGCGTACCATCACCGATACTTATATTATAGCGCCAAATGATGTTTTTATTTTTTCCTAATATTTCAGTGCCATAACCTTCATTGTCATGACTGAAATTGTATTGCACTAAAATATTCTCATTGCCAAAATCGACATGCATACCTGCAGAGTCATTATGACCTCGCGAACTATAAGCTCGGTTATATTGCGCAACAATGTGTTTGCTTCTAAAAAACCATGCCCCACTGCCTCGATTAACTGATAGCGAGGGTTCGACCATTGCGCCAGATCGAATAAAAGTATTACCTTCTAACAGACCCTGCCAAATACCATTCATTAATACACAACTGCCGCCAGTATCTTCACAACGATTATTCGTTATGCGCACGTTAACATCGTAATCGAGAATCGTATCCGTTAGGCCATCAACCCAAGAAGGACGGTGGCGTAAGGCAATACCAAACCGTGCTGTGTGTCGAATAAAATTATCATGAATATAAATGTCACGGGTATTTACCGCTAAAGCTTTGTCTTTTCCAGGTTTCGTTTCAAAGCGAATACCTGTCACTGATGTCTTATTGAACGAACTTCTCGCTCTAATGGGATAAATTTCTTCTACCGTTAAATGATGGAAATTAAACCCAGATAATATTCGCTTACCCGTATTCTTGACCAAAACGCCATAAGCATCCATGTCAGAAATATTCGCTTTAGTCTGTTTACGAAAATTGCGAATGGTTAAATGACTTATCTCGATATGATCTTGATCGATCGAAAGAATAGCTGCTAGTTCGGAACCGCCTGAACCGGCCGAGCCATTAATGACAGGGGCATCTCCTTCTCCATAAGCGCTAAAGTGGATAGGCTGTCCGTCCTGACCCGACTCATCAATCAATAATTGACCCGCGAAGGTATCACCTGCTTTAAAAAAAACGGTGTCGCCAGCCGCTAATTTTTCCGCGGTCACCCGTGCCAATGTTGACCAAGGCGATGACATTGTGAGTCCATCGTTGCCATCATCGCCAGCCGATGCACTCACATAATATTCGATACCCGCATAACTGGATGACACCATTAAAAAAAACAGTGTCGCAGTTGACAACAAGAATCTCATGACACGAGAAAAAATCATTTTCACCCCTTAAGGTTAACGCTTTATTTAAATGCGATGGCTAAAAGCGTCCGCGTATTCCTATAGAAAAGCGTCGATCAGGATCACGCATCCTACCGATAGGACCTGTAGAGAAAATAGCTCGATGAATGACCGGCTCTTTAGTCAGATTAACCCCTGAAAAATTAAGCGAGAAGGTCTTATTGATTTTATAGCTCATCGATGCGTTTAACTGCCCTCTTGCAGCAGTGTATAAAGGAAGACCGGTAGCGACCGTAGAAACCTCGGTTTGTAAAAAATCATCGCGGTAGGTATAACGTAATCTGCCACTCAGTGGGAATCTTGGCTTATCATAGTACACTGTTAAATTATACGCATTTTCAGATAAGCCCACAAAGTTAAGCGGGAAATCAGGTTCAAGACCTTCGTCCGACAGGTACCCTGGCGTACTAAAAGTCAGACCTCGTTCACCTTTTTGATAAGCGTAATTAGCAATGATACC
>MDSY01103432.1_pt1 | contig 24522 bp, 22 predicted proteins | sample 811131 | NCBI WGS metagenome assembly MDSY01 (sample SAMN05326643, study PRJNA326480) | marine metagenome | isolation source: seawater | place: Atlantic Ocean: South West | collected 2010
TACTTGACTTTTATGTAAAACTCCATATGTATTAGTCGAAGAATCATAATCCTCAGCAGGATTAATTGCATTGATAGCATTACTCCAATCAACACTTGTTGCAACACCATAAGTGTTTGAAATTGTAACTGTATTACTTCCAGCAGTACCATTCATTATGAACCGATATGAATTTGTTTCTGGCACACAACCAGTTTGAGGAATACCAGCTTTAAGTACACCTAAATTCTGTGGGTCATTGTTTCGAGTTACAAAATTAACATCTCTAACAAGATATGCTCTTTCTCTTCGTAAGATCATGTTATCAAGATTTGAGTTGTAATTGTATAATGTATCATCAGCATGTGTTTGAGATGTAATTGAAGATACTTCAAGAATACAATCTGTATTTGCATCAGTAACAGTAATTGTTGCAGTTTTATTTGTTCCGTCAACAACTTCAAGAATATCACCAACATTATAGTCACGACCAGATGCTGCAGCACCACTGCTGGTGTTGATTGAAGCTGCTGTAATTGCACCAGAACCATCAACAGCTGTAATATCAACTTTTAATCCTAATCCAGCAGAAATATCACTCTTATTATTCGTTCCAATATCATTCTTAACAGAATATCCAGATCCAGCATCAGTAATACTAAATGCTAAAACCTTTCCTCTTCTATTCGCATCTGTATCTGGGTGTGCAAGAATAATTTGGTCTCCTACATTGTAAATTGAACCAGCAGCATTAACTGTTGTTCCAGTTACAGCACCAGCAGTACCAATATTACCAGATACTAAATTAACAGTTAATCCAGTACCTTCACCTTTATTATTGAATCCAGATTTTCTAGAAGCAGGAATTTGTGGATCATCTTCAGCAAAAAATGTTGCTAAACCAGCAGTAGCTGCATATCCCTTACCACCTTGAACAATAGTTAAACCTGTAACAGGCCCATATTCATTTAACATTACAATTCTGTTAAAGTCTTTTGTGTATATTCCACTGAATATTGTTGTACTTGCACTTTTATAATTAATATCATTAGTTCTAGTAACTTTTAAAATCATTTCATCTTTTAAACCACTAAAAGTAGTAGTTCCTGATGCAGGGGCATTTGGTGTAAGAGTGTCACCAACTCTAAAACCATAGCCAGGAAATACAACCTTACGAATCGTTAATGTCTTATTACCAGTAGTACCAAATGCAAAATCAACTTTTACATCACATCTAATTTGAGCTCTAGTTCTTGCTTGAATTGCAGCACTATCTGAACTATTTGCAGTTTTTAAATCAAATTTAACACCTCGATACCATCCAGTAGGAATCAAATTAATTTTATTTTGACCAGCTGTTGTAAATGAATCTACAACTAGATCTTGAACATAATCTCGAATTGGAATAAATCCTCTTGCATCAGCAGCAGGCACTCCGTTTGTGCCAGGATCACCCCAAGTACCTAGACTATTTTTACCAGCAGAGTTATTTGTTACAGTACCATTATAATCGGGTGCTTGTTTATAATGTGGTAAAATAGCTACAGTATAATTTAATGTATATCCACCAATATTAGCAATATATACTCCATCCTTGTCAAGTAAAGTCTTTTTAGCTTGATCCAACCATGTACCCATAGGTGTGTCGTGCTCATTTGTATTTGCAACAAATACTAATTTTGCAGAAGCTCTTGGTTTATAATCATCACAAACCGTAACACCAGCGCTTGTGGTACAGTTAATAGCTTTATTAATTGTTTTTTCTATAGTATTAAAAGCATCCTCAGAGTTTGCATCAGTACTACCAAAAGCATCACCAGAATTTTTTTTATATTCTCCAGTAGGGCCTGCTCTTTTTGCCCAAAAATATTTTAATCTTAAATCACCAGAAACATAAAATCGATAAGGATTTGAGATAACAATTACCTCTGCAACAGTACCCAAACTAACACTACTGGTAGTACCCTTAGTAATAGTATCTCCAACTTCTATATCAGGAAGAACACTTGCACCTTGATTGCTTGTACCTTGAAAAGCTATTTCATTATAAGTTATACTAGGATCATTATCATCTGTTCTGGTATCCCATGAATATATAATAAAATCTCCAGCATTTCCAACTACCGAACCACCTCTTCTTATAGTTGCTTCTTGACCTATTGGAAGTTGTGCTGCAGTAAAACTACTAGAAAGTGTAATACCACTTACTCGTACAAGTGCTAAAGTAGTAATAATCTGTGATTTATATTTAGCAAAAAAAGTTCTTGAGATTCTATTTGCATTGATATCATCTATTGTCTCTACATTTTTAACTCCAATTCCATTTGCAACTAAAGCTTTGTTAAAAACATCAATTGTAGCTGGGTCATCTTCCCAATTTAAATAGGAGTTCATACTACCAGAATCATCTGTAGCAAATACAGCATCTACTTTTAGCGGATTACTTCCACCTTGTTGTATTGCGAAAACCTTTTTTGGTTTGGCCCAAAAACCTATTGCGTTTGTCATCGATTAATCCTTCAGTAATTAAGAAACAACGTTAGTTACATAAACTGCCTTACCTTGATTTATATAGTAAGTTATCAAGAAGATAGTTCCTTTTAAGTATTCTACAGGAGAACCATCTGTATCGTCAATTCCTCTCCAGTTGAGAGAAACAGGGTTCCAAGTACTAGTAGGATAGATACTTCCTAAGTTTACTACAGATGGATAAGTAACATAAATTTGACCACTTCTACCGTTATATTCTGAAATATTAGAAATACTTCCTAATACTAACTTTGTAACATTATCAGCAAACCATCTACCATCAGTAAGAGTACCAACAGGTGTAAATGTAAAGTTAGAAGTTTGCTTTAATGTTGCAGCGTCTGTTACTTGACCAGCATTAGAAGCAGGATCATAAGCAGGGTTATCAGTTGTCAAAGGAATATCACCTAAACCAAGTGGCCATGGGATTGGATTTGTAGTAATAAAGGCGTTTTTAGTTGCCCAATCATCCAAGTCATGTGGTGAAATGTATCTATCTGCTTGTGCAGTCCAATCAGGATGTGTCTTGCTTAAATCAAACCATTGATTTTGTGCTCTTTGTACAAAACCAAACTCTGTCGATGAAGCGTTAGGGAAATTAGCAGTATCATTGAATATAGTGCTTGCAATTTCAATTTTAGACGAAACCTTAAGAGTATTAATAGTTGCAGTCGTTGCTTCTAAATTTGCAGTCTTAAAGCTGTTCTGTTGTGCTTGTTGTAAAGTCGCAAGAGATTCAGTTAAAGTTGCACTGAATGATGATGGGTTGAAGGAAGATGCAGAAGAGTTAGATGAAAGAGAACCAACATCAGCGAAGTTGATTAACTTATTGTCAGCAGAAGTCTTGACTTTCGGGAAGTTCAAGGTAGCAGCCTTGTTACCCTTCGTATCAATCACCTGATTACCAATATAGAAGTCACCGTTTGAGTTAGTACCAGATGATGCAACGAAACCAGCAGCACCTTCAATCTGTTGAGCATTGACTTGATACTGTAAACTAAGAACTTTAGTTTGGAATCTAGGTAAACCAGTTGAGTAGTTACCAGGCCCGAAACCAACGTATTCCCAAGTGTGACCAGAGGCACGAAGAATAGATGGTCTGTGTAAGTTTACTGGTATACCAGCAGTTGAACTTGTAGTAATATTACTATCAAGTTCAATAACTCTTTGTTGTCCATCTGGAGTACTAAAATCTGGAACATCATTATCAAATTTTGTAACTACTGGTTTGTTCACACCATAAGTATCGGCTGAACTAGCAGAACCTTGATCAGCAGTATAAGGAGCGATCATTGCCGCTTCTGTCATAGTACTATTATTTGGGAAGATACTTGTTAGAACTAACTCGTTAGTTAAGTTAGCAGAAATAGTACCACCAGCAAGAACTTCATTTAAGAATTTAAGAATTGCTTCTGATGTGATTGAATATTGTGTAATTCTATCATATCCATGAGTTGTAAGATTATTATCACGAGGAATGGTATTACCAACATCATCTCTGTATCTAGAAACAGATGGACGAGGATTCCACTTAGGATTATCCAAGTCAATTTCTGGATATAGATAGTTGATATTTTGAGAAACGCCAAGTCCTGTTACAGTCGTATCTGAAATAGTGTAACTTGTTCCAGAGGTTGTTTGTTGTCCATAAGTAATAGTGTTTCCATATGTGCTACCATCTTCTTTAGTATAAACATTACCGTCAAGAACAGTCAATAGATAATAACCATCTCTAGAAGTATGTACATACTCAATGAGAGGTTCTACATTATAAATGTAGAATGCTCTTGGATAATTGTTATTACTTGTGTAAGTAAATGGATACTTAGCATTTGTATCTCTAAGTTGTATTGTAAATCTTGCTTCTGGAGCTTTTAGTTCTTGAGATCCAGCAGTGCCTTTTGGCATCTTATAAATGACTCTCCATAAAAACTCACCATTTCCAAATCCCGCTCTGTTGTCTTGAAGACGTTTAATATAAAGGTTTGAGGTGAAAGTTGCATCAAATTCGTAGTTATCTTGTACTGAAGTTTGATTATCAGCGTTAGTATCTCTTCTCTGTGTTAATCTTCTTAGAAGTGAAAGAGCAGTTGTTGCTTGAGAAGTTAAAGCAACATCATCTGCAAGAGCACCATATCTAGTACCAATTGAAGAAAATGGAATATATCCAAATGGTTTGATGTTTTCAGAAGAGAAACCAACAGATGTAACTGATGTAACTCCATTGACTTGAATAACTACAGGACCTGTACCAGTTCTAACACCCAATGCTGTACCAGCACCATCTACAAGTACGAGGTAATCATTATTAGAAAATCCAGTACCAGATTCTAGATCATTACCAGCTGGGTCATACTGAGTAACAGAAGTAACTGCTTTAGATGTACCATCAACATTTACTTGTACTTTAATTAGTGATGATCGATTACCTAATGCTGCACCAGTAAGAGGAGTACCAGCAGAATTAGAAGGTTTTGCATCTACAATTCCATTTGAAAGACCAGTAGGACCTATATCTCCGTAAGTAACACCATTTAATGCAATATTGTCATATGCAACTGGAATACCAGTAGCATTAATAGTTCCATCTGCCCTACCATCATTAACTAAAATACAAACTCTACCTTTATCTACACCATTTACTGTCTGTGAAAATTCCCAACCGTAGTAAGCACGTTTGTCATTTTTAGTAGTTTTACTGTTTTGAATAGTATCTGGATCTTTATTGTCTCCAAGATTTGATGTATCTCTCGCCCTTAATCTAGCACCAAATAATTGAGATGTTGCATCATCAGGTGATTTCGGTAAAAATGCATAAACAGCTTCTGGATTGCTATCAGAATAGTTTCTCTTACCAAGGTTATAGTCTAAACCACTTATAAGAAGTTCTGCCTTGGTTACGTTACCACTACTATCTGTTTCATAAAATTCTGGAATATCTTCTTCGGCAACTTCCGACTGTCCACCAATTTTAATATAAATTTTCTTAAATGTTGCTTCTAAGTTTAGTGCTCTAGCTGTTTCGTATGCTTGCACAGTATGACCAACATCAATTTCTGTAACACTAATAAGTGAATCACTATCAGGATTAATTCCTCTAGGTGGTACAAGTCCAACTATATATCCACCAGCATCTTGAGCAAATGCATTTGGTCTGTGTGATACAGCTTTTAATGCACAATTACCAAAGTTAGAGTTTGAGTTAGTGATTGACATATCACCACCTGACTCAGCAAGGAAGTGATCTGCATTACCAACAGCAAACACGGATACAACTTGTAAGAATCCATCGTTAGATGCTTTAATATGGTAATGTCTCCAATCATCTCTGTATACAGAATCAGGATCAACTCTATATTCTACACTATCTGCATTATTTTGAAGAGTTCCTTGTGAAAGGTTTGAACCAACAAATGCTCTGTTATCTTTTTGAAGTGCAATACCAGTATACTGAGCAAGAACCATAGATTTGAAACCAGTTGCTCTTGAACCATCAGCATGCAAACCATTCATACCAAATACTGATCTTAGAGAACAGTTAAAGATATATGGTGAAGCAGAACCGACAGTATCAGATAAACCAGCAGTTGCAACTGAACCAACGATTCTATTTTCTTCGATTCTCTGAATATAGTCTTCAGATGAAGGTGCAACAGCAGGAACAGTTCTTGTGACACTCGCAAGACTGGTTGGTGTACTAATTGTATTTGTAACAATTGAGAATAAAGTTGTGATTGCAGATCTGACGTTAGCACATGATGCAGCATCAGTATTAGATCCTGTTGTAGGATCAGCAGTAATTGTTAGATCTTTAACCTGTGTAAGTGATGTCTGACCAGATACTACTGTAACATCTACGTTATTGATAACTTGTAAAGCGATATTTCTTGCTTCATTAAACGCATATACGGATTCTGTTTCTTCTCCAACCAAGTGTTGTAACGCACCACCATTTACATAGAGGTTTGCAGCATCATGAACTTTGTTGTTTGAACCATAACCTACGTTATAAGCAACTGCTTCGATAACATCTTCAATATCATCTTCACAATTTGCTCTACCGCCAGGCACACTAAAACTAGTGAAGTTTGCAAGCATTCTACTTACAGCAACTTCAGCGATAAATCTTTTATTTGCTTCTAACAGTGTTTTTGCATCACCTTGACGATTTCCGACTAAAACTACGTCATCAAGAACACTATATTTGTCAATTTTTGTATAATAGTTTGTTAAAGCTGGTGAACTTGCATATTCAAATACAGTTAATTTATGATGAGAACATGGGAATACATCAGCACCACTATTTGTATAAGTTGCACTTGCAGACTTAAATGGTGCGGTTCTATCACTATCTTTAAATGTAAGTTGCCAGAAATAACATCCACCAGTTACATTAAACATTGCACCTCTACCAGCTGAAGCATCAACAGGTGAAGGAATATATGTTGGTCTACAAATGGTTTTTCTTAGATCAAGACCTACAAGTGATGTACCACGAGGAACGATTACACCACCATTTACGTCATTAAATCTATAGATGTTCTCCATTAGAGTTTCATCTGTATATGAAGTCTCTACTAAAACACTTGCATTTGATCCATCTCCAGGCCTGTTATCAATTTCATACTCGCCAGGAAATACAATAATCGTGAAAAACTCGAATAAATCAGCACCATATTCTCCGTCTTCATCGCCAGGGCCATTTACCCAAGATTGTTTTGCGGCTTCAAGTAACGCTCTTTGTATAGTTTTAAAGGGTTTGTTTAAGTTTCTACCATTATTTGATAAGGAGTCAGTAGATAAAGTATCATTTGCACTTACATAGATATTTCTAAGACTATTTGTAATATTAATTGAAGAACCTAGATTACCAGTTGGAAGAACTAGTCCAGAAGCATTTACAGTTAATTTTACAGTACCATTCGAGACAAAATCAATTTCTCCATCACCACTACTGAATATACCTGTGTCAGTATCACCATTATAAGCTATAGATGGATTGGAAACACTGCCTTGTGGAACAATGAGTGATTTTCCAGATGCTACTTCTAAGCTGTTGTTTTTAAATGTGACAATCGTAGATCCGTTAAACTTAAATGGTGCATCTGCGCCTGAAGGAAAATTAAATCCATCAGGACCAATACTTAATACTGTAGTTCCATTTGATGTAAAATCAGTATAACCAGCGTTACTACTATAAAGTCCAGTATCTTCATCATTCTGCCAAGATATGGAGGGATCTCCTGTAAGACCTCCAGACAAAACAATTTCAACTCCCTTCGCTATGCCACGAGTTGTTACTTGAGTTAGAGCCATGTTTGATAAAACCCGTTAAAATTGCGTTATTTCTAATCAAAAACTATTTATAACGTAGGAGACTCCTTTATTTTTTCATTAGCATTAGCTGCTGCTTCTTGAAAATCCTCATAATCAAATAATTTGAAGGATTTACCTGTTATGTGGTTATGTACGAAAATACGATTACCCCAAGCAACTGGTGTAAAACTAATACTATAGTATCCCGAATTTATATCATATATTGGAACTGGGGCGCCAGCATCCAAAGTTTTTTGTTGAATTTCTTTTTGTGTTTCGTTAAATTCTTCGCTTTTTAATTGTTCTTCAACAATCAATTTATTCTGTTCATCTATCCAATCAAGGAATTTACTCTCTAAATCAGCATCTAGAGCAAAGGTCATTCCTGTCACATCAGCGGTTTGTGTCATTTCAAAAATAAAGTGAATCTTTGTTATTTATAGAAAAAGGCTGGGCGTCATTTTGGCCCAGAATTTTTTTCTCGACTTTTTGGTAATCAAAAGCCGAATTTCGCCTCAGAATACATACTCAACTTTTTCTGGATGATCTTCCAGTGTTTCATTAACGAAGTTACACATCTTAGTGAAGTCATCTGAGTCTGCTTCAATCAGTTGTACTAATTCGCCTCCATCACCGTACAAGTTGATAGTTCTGGATGCAATATCTATTTTAATTTTTACTAGCTGGCAATCAGCTGGAATATCATTGATATTCATAGTTATTCTACTTCTATAATCAGAGTAACATAGAACATAATGGGTGTCAAGTTTATGCCACGAAGTGAGGCCCACCAGCAAAATTACAATTAAGTGCCGCTTCAGTGTTCACTTTGATTGCAGCAACGTTCTCAACGTTTGCACCACCAGTATTTTTAGCAAATATACCTAAACCATTTCTTATCTTAGCACCTAAATTATTCTCACTTTTTACACCAACTTCTGTTTCTTGTCCAGCACCCACCAATGTTCTGTTTGTTGCACCAACAGTAGTCTCAGTTTCAGCACCAACTTTCATGTTTGTAGTCTTACCAATAACCAAATGAGTATCAGTACCAGCTGCAAACTTACCAGTTTGTCCAAGATTAAATTTAAGATCAGATAAACCAGCGAGTCTTAACTTATTCAATAGAATAAATTCATTATGGAATGTAGAAATGTTATTGATTGATCCAGTTGCAACAGTATTCATTTCTGTACAGAAGTGAGAAACAGTAGGAGCAAACATATCAATCTGTCCTGATCCAGAGATACCAACTTTAGAACCAGCAATCGCTAATCCATTTGCAGCAGATAGTTCTGAGTCATTCTCATAGATTGTTTCATGTTCACCATTGTATGTAACTTTACTTTCTCTGTTTGCAAAGACATTGTATTGTCCACGAACTTCTAAATGATAGTTACCGCCAACTTTTAAATGATAATCTCCACCTACATCTACGATCTGTGATCCTTTAATATATACTCTTTCATCTTTAATAGTAACTTCTGTCTTAGTATTACTGTTAGTAATTTTTACATCACCATTATCTTGAATATCAATACCTGATTTACTTGGGCCATGTGCAATCACAACTCTAGTAGATCCAGGCGTATCATCTTGAATGAAAACATGACCAGATTCAGATGATTGTACAAACATCTTTGAATATTCTGGAGACCATCGGCCTGGAATAGTGCTAGTAATGCTGAGGGAAAACGGACTACAATTATTTGCCGTAATAGGACACGATTCCCAATCAATATTAATAGGACTATCTGTTTTTCTATTACAACCAATTCCTAATAAATTTAAAATGAAAGCAACAATATTACCAACAGTTGCAAGATCAGATAAATTTGATAAATTTTTTATATTACCTACTGCTTTAATTAAATTCTGAATTGAATCAACAATGTCTAATATTTGATTTGCAACCTCTACTAACTGAAATATAGAACCAAAGATTTGATTGATACAATTCTCTGCAAAATTAAGAAAGTCAATTGCTTTTTGTGCAAGACTATTCAACATCTTATCAACAAATGCTTCAATGAATCCTTCAATACCACCCATGATGGCATCAACTAAAGCTGAATCAAATGTACAACCAATCTGTCTAAGAACTTGTAGAATGATTTCGGTTACACCTTTTGCAAATAAAGGGATTGGACTAATTGCAGATAAACCAATTAAATTAAGTAACTTTGTTACTTGTTGCATTATAAATGACTTTAGTTTATTAACAATATGCCATATTAAGTTTCTAATTTTATCAAACGCAGTTTGAATTGTCGATTGAATGTCAATAACTTTATCATTAAATTTACCTACAAGTTCTCTAGGTGAATCAGTTTTTGGAAGATATTTTACAGCAGTTCCTTTCTTATGATCTTGATCTTTAGTTTTCTCCATCCCTCTCTTAATGAGAGTCAAACCAAAAGAATTTTTTCCGTTGTAACCAATTACCTCACTACCAATCTTAACTTTACCTCTTGGTGGAAATGTAGATGAATTTGATACAGGAATAAATTGTTCCTCGGCATTTAAATCCTTTGTAAGTCTAGGATTACTAGAATTTGGATCATATATTGTACCAGTTTTAAATATATTTGCTAAATCATTAATGATTGATGATATCTCTTTTGCAACAGTATTTTTTACACTATCTTTACCATCTGCAACTAACTTTGTAGTAACATAACCTGATGGATTTGATTCTGATTCTTCAAATGATGAACTAGCAACATGACTATCTACTACACTTGTTTCAAGATTCTCATCATTAGTTGTAACTGCTGCTAAATTTTGACCAGTCTCACTTGTATCTCCACCTGTATTCGGTTCACTAATATTTGCAGCACCAGGCCTATCAAATGAATTTTGAGATTTAGGTTCGATTACTGCTTTGACCTGACTAAACAGAGTACCCATGACTATGGGTTGTTGATCGTCAGGATGATCTAAGAAAAATCCCATCACGAAACTGCCAGGCTTTAATTGGTTTGCAGAAACACCAACACCACTTACAGCAGCATTGGTGGATGGTTGCATTACAAGAGCCCAAGGAAGATCTGCTGGTTTAGCATCAGGTCTGTGTCTGTTTAAAATGTTAACTTTAACTCTTCCTAGTTTTGCATCTCTATCATCAGCATTTACAACCGTACCTAACCACCAAGAAAAATCTTGATGACCTATAAAAGCTGGTGTTTCAATGGTGGGATTAATAGACATTACTTAATCGTCATAAACTCTACATTCAAATGCATCAGGATGATTGTCGCAATATATTTCTAAATGCTTGTCCTCATGTCTTGTGTGCCAATCATTTATTTTACCTTCATTTGGCTCTACCACATCATCTTTATGATATGTTTCATAATCAGCATGAACTTCTTCTAATTCAGATTTTTTATACTCTAGCATACCATGATTGATATGTTCTTTATCATCTTTAGGGTCAAGATAAACCTCATGACTTAGATCGTGTTTGATTTCAGGCATAGTTTTTGCTCCTATTTATTACCTAAGTTTACTTGTCTTCTAGTAGATTCACTGTCAGGTAAAGATGTACCTCCATATGAATCTCTAGTTAATGTTACTTTGGTATTTAACTTATCTCTATTTAGGGTGTGATGGACAGAGTTAACCAAGTAACGACCACTCATTCGTTTGTCTTCTTTAACATTGCCATTTTCTACGTTCGGAGATGGTATCGAAACATTGATAATGCTACCAGCACGAAGATCTAAATCGCCTGGAATTGCAATGTCAAGTTTATTATACTCCATAAAGTAAAATCTGTACAGAGCTTTTTCATACATCTTGTTTTTCTGATCAACCCACTCATCCTCAGTGAGTTCTCCTTTCTCTTCTAGGTCTTCCCATTTACCAAATGTATTCACAGTTGTAGGTCGATAGACCATTCTTCCAGAACCTAATGCAAAGTTGACAGGTGCATCAGTTCTGTATGGTTTAAGATCTCCTAGATGAACACTATCATCCCAGAAATCATCAGCAGTTGTTCTAAAAATTCGATAGGATCTTGTATTGATATCAACATAACAGGCATCATGAGCAAAACCTCCAGCTCTTGCATCATTAAAAACATTAAATGCTTTTGGTGATGCATATTTTTTAATTCTACGTTGTGTGTCACTTATTGTAGCATTTGCCTGTACATAAGAATACTTAACATTGTTTGCTGGATATGGTGTCTGATTAAACAATGTATCTACAGATTTAAAATTATACTGTTCAAAACCTTCCCAGAATAAGTATCCAACAGAATCTTTATGTGCTGATGCTACTGTTCTTGGTCTGAACCATGCACAAGTGTCAAAGAATCTCCAGTTTGGTACATACATATCAAATTTATGAAGAGTCTCATCAAAATTTAATTTCTTTTGTGTAATAATATCTAACTTGTCTGTTATAAATTCATGTGCTTTGACACCATCTAATCTTTCTACAATTCTATATGTTTCATTAACTAATGCTTCTCGACTACAACAATGTAAAATGTAGACTTGATTCTTCTCCATCATAGTCCTACCATCTACACTATAGACAACAAACTCTAATGTATATGTGGTCTTAGAAGTTGAGACAACCATCTTAATCTTCTCTTGACCCATGATAGGAAGTTTTTCTATCAAGTTCTCACCAATATCTTGCATCACTACACTACAATATAAACTTGTAGATAGAACACTTTCTTTGAGATTAACTTCAGCAATCAACTCCTTAATATCTATAGCCGATCCAGCATACTCTGAACCTTTTGCCACAGGAGTCAGAGTAATACTCTTTAATTTAAAATCGCCTTCAAATTGTTGTGTCATTTAATTGCCTTGTACTGTACTGTTTTCTAAATCTGATGTCTCACTAGTTATCTGAGAATTGATTGTGGTACTGTTTTGATAAACATCTCCACCATTTATTATCATAGCAGTTTCACCATTACCATTACCAATTTTGTTTTCTAGTATTTGATTTTCACTTCCATTTTTTAAATCATTAGTTCTAGCAATGATCTGTCCATTTTTAATTATAGGTTCACTAGATCCAAGAAACTCAACAACAGATGCATTAGGATGAGCTGAAACTTTAGTACCACCCCATCCTCTTATTACTTCAAGTGCGTTCCACTGATTTTTAATTTTATTTTTATATGTATTAGCAGTGTAATATATTTTTACAAGACTACTTTTACTCACTTTCATCACTTCATCACCAATTTTAATATATGCATTAGTGTAATCATTCATCGCATCTTTTCCTGTAATATCAAATTCAGTTTGATCAGCGGTAATTCCTTGCCATTCTCTCAACATCATCTGTTCATTCTTAAGATTGGTGAGTCTCCAAGATTCCATTCTACGTTCTACAAATTCATCTGATTCTTCATTTTCTAATCCTTTTTTTTCTGCATCTCGAATAGCTTTAAATCTAGCTTTTTCTTCTGCTGATACTGGATCAAGCTTACCATCTTTACCCTTGGTAATAAACTTATAAATTCTTCCACCTAACCAATCACCTATCAATCCTCCTACTAATCCACCAATAAATGTTCCAACGCCAGGAAAAATTAATGTGCCTAAACCAGCACCCATCCACTGTCCTAAAGCAGTTCCCATAGCTTTAATTGCTGCCTCACCCCAAGGATCACCAAAAGCTCTGTTGATAACCATACCAAGAAAAGGTCCTACAAAAGGAATTTTATCTACAAATTTTCTAAAAGGTTTTGTTAAAGTTTTTAATGCTTTTTTAATTCCCTGACCCTGCCCAGACTTTGCAAACAGAAGAAATTTATTTGCGATTGCTTTTATAATATTATTACCTTTTAAAAAATTCATTCCTTTTATTTGAATTTTTTTTAAGATTTCACTAGCTAATTTTTTTGCTTGAGGAATTTTAAATGTTTTACTAAATCTTTCTCCAATTTTTTTCAATACTGCTGCTTTTTTTGGAAACAAAAACTTCAAACCTGATCCAAGTCCTTTTTGCTTCCACTTTTGAAAAAATATTTTTAAGACTCTAAGTTTTGTAGGGCCAGTGGTAACTAATTTAAATGCATCCTTAACTGCCTTTAATGGATTCAATGCATAATATATTCCAATAGCACCAACTGCCATCTGGAAAAATCCTACAAATCTTTCTAATAGACTAGCATCTTCTTTAACCATTTTATAGAATCCATCAAAGAAGTTAGAAACAGATCCAGTAACAAACCAATCAACAAATTTAAGAACTGATTTTAAACCTGATACAATTGACGTTAATGTTTGGTGATTTTTTGGATCAGATATCCAATTTAATGCAAGGAAACCTAAAAGATCTCCTATAGCACCAAACAAATTACCTCCTAACTTTGCAGCACTTTGTTTTATACCACTACCAACTCCACTTAGAAAAGAAGTTTTTTCTTGTTTATCCTCCTCATCTCTTGCTTTTTGTTTTGATTTTTGTTTATCAATTAATCCAAAATATTTTGCTTCTAATTTATCTCTTTGTATTCTCTTTCTCATTAAAAGAAGAGCAGATCTTCTCATCGATCTACCAGCATCTACAGATTTTTCTGTAACTGTTTCACCACTCATGAGTGGTTTACTTAGAGCAGAGGATTGATTTCCTTTATAGAGAGTAATAGCAGATGTAATTGCCATTAGTATCTAACTCCATAAAGACATTGGTTTATTGGTGGTTCACAATTACCTAGAGAATCACTATCAAAAGCAGTCTGTTCTGCATTGGAAGTGAAGTGTGATCCTTGTTCATGAATAACAACTTTTCCATCACCACCTTCCATTAAAATATTATTACTTACAACTTGAGCAACAGATAATCTACCACCAGTTTGATTTGATAAACTTGGAACTACAAGACCTCCACTCTCCATCTTTGGAGTAGAAAGATTAATATTTGGTACAAGACCTCCACTCTCCATCTTTGGAGTAGAAAGATTAATAGTTGGAGAAATAGATGGTAAATTATAATTTCTTACAATACCACCAGCATTAAATTTAGAACCTACATAACCGCCAAACTTATATGTGGGTCTAGAAACGCCAGAACCTCTAGCAGGATATGTACCAAAGTTCATTGAGTCAAGAAAACCTGGCATACTTCTTTCTATACCAGCAGTTGCATTTCTGTTTAATACATATTCTCCACCCTCAGCTTCAATTGGCACTCCACCACCACTATGTCTAGGGCCTCTTAAGAGTCCACCTTTCTCATATGATTCAGTGTTTTCACTAGTATTACCTTCTAAATCAGTTTCATTTTCTATAGCCTCAAACAAATCTGATTCATCTTTCTCATCATCACTAAATCCAAATAGTTCTTTTACTTTACTAAACACACCAGATACTACATCATTAAAGAGTGTAGGTAAACCTGTAGTAAGAAAATCTGTTAAAGGTTTAAAGAACTCAGCAATACTTTCGCCCATTCCACTAAACATATCTGGCAAATCTTCTAAAAGAAAATTATTAATATCTTCAAATACTTTTGGTATACCTTCAGTAAATATCTTTGTAACATCTTCAAAAGATTCTTGTAGTCCTTCTACATCAAACCACTCAAAACTAAAAAACTCTCCAAGTTTATTAACAGTATCTTTAATAAGATTAATTCCATCTCCTAATTTTTCTATTGTCCAAGAAATTCCAGTACCAATTGCTTTTGCAATCTTACCAACAAACTCAATTACTCCCGAAAAGAAATTAACAAAGGTTGTAACTTTGACAAGATTTGCTGGATCTGATAACCATTCTAGTAACTTAAATCCTACAAATACTTTTCCAAATTGCATTAAGAAATCAAATATACCACCAGCTTTCTTCTTAATACCTTTCATCAAACCACTATCTTTCTTTCTTCTACCTTTTACTTTACCTCTCTCTTGTTTCTTCTCTTCTGCTTCTGCTGAATCCGTATCTATTTCTCTTGATGTTCCTAAAACTCTATCATGTAATCGATCAATTGCATTGTTCTCAAGAACCAATAACTTCTCCAGATATTGTGTTACTTTTGCTAAATGATCTGTTAGTTTTCCAGTTCCACCTCCACTATCTGATTGTGCAGCTGGTAATGCAAGTCTAGCTGCAGTAGGTGTTTTCTTTACTGATTGTGTACCTAATGCAAATCCCTTAAATCTCGCTTTCCTTTCTTCTGGTGAAAGATATTCACCCTTCTCACCAACTCCCATGACTCTTGCCTGATAGTCAGCAGAAGTCTTACCAGTCATACCCTTCATAAACTTTTGAAGGCCACCACTTTTATTCCCAATGTTATTCATGGATGATGCTGAATTTAGGAGACCTTTAATCATTGTGACTGGCGGTTTTTAATTTTTTCGTTTTCTTCTTCTATGTAATCAACAAGTTGTTGTACATAAACCTCTCGTTCCCATGGCAACATGTTCTCAAGTGTTTCAAGACTCCATTTATGGTGTTGAACCATTACAAAATTAGTTCGATAGTAATTCTCTAACGATTCGTGGGCCAACACTAGTCGAAAAAACTTGAGAGACCCTCAATTGTTACCTGAGATTTAACATTCGTATTTGGATTAAGAACTTCAATCTTATGACTTAATTTAGGCATAGTCTCAAAGAAATCTTGTATCTTTTGGAATTGTTGTGTGTCAAATGTTTCTACAAACTCTAGCATTTCTTTCTTAGAAAAACTCTTTGCTTCTAGAACATCCTCTCCTTCAACTACTTGAGATATACAATCAATTGTCATGTCAAATATAGTGTCAACTTTTTGAGTATTATCACCTGTAATATTATTTTTCACAAACATTTCCATGCTTGGATACTTCATGACAATTCCAACTTGATCATTAAGTTGAATTACTGGATCATGTTTATCAGACTTTTGAATTTTGACATCTTCAACATTGACAGCAACTTCAACTTCAGTTTTCTCATCATCAGGACATACAATATTCAATGTTATCTCTTCACCTACAGATTTACCTCTGATATTTAGGAAAAGATATTCAATATCAAATACAGCAAGTTTGTCTACACTAATACCTCTAGTAAGAATACAATTCTTAAGGATTTGTTTGACAGCATTCTGCATTTCCTTCTCATCTTCTGACTCCATAGCGATAAGAAGTATTTTTTCTTCCTTCACAAGAAAAGGTCTATACTTAACTTTTCTATTGGAAGATGGTAATGTCAACTCATAGGTTGGCGTGTTTAACTTTGGTAATGGCATTATAACAATAATATATTATAAAAATATTTATACGAGTTTTTTAAAGTTATGCAAAAAGACCCTCTGTTGAGAACGGTTCGAGTGCTGATTCTCCGTCAGCATCATCTTTTCTTCGAGTTCCAGTAGGTCTAATTGACTCATATTCAAACTCAATTGATAGTTGAGTCATAGATGATGACTCATTTCCTAGTGATGTAGCGGATATATTTGAAGGAAAAGCATTTATTATTTTAACAGCATGTACTGGAACTGACTTAAAGAAACCAGTTACACCACCAATCTTGTCAGGAATAATCTCCTTTGTCAACATTCTTTTTGACAATGCATTGAATCTTAGTTTGTTTAAATTCATGAGAGATGAATTAGCTTTTTCATATTTTAGTATAGTAATATCAGAAACATAATCATCTTTGTACTTAGTTCTTAAAGTACCATTATCTCTTGCCCATCTAGAATATGGATAGATTGTGTCAGTCCATACATCAAATACTTGTCGAATCAATGAACCAGAATCTAACATGAATGTCATGGAAAATGTATTGAACACTGTACCATAGGCATATTTTAACTGAGGTGTATTAGTAATTCGATACTCACTTGTAGACATATTTACGCCAGGTAAAGTTGCTTCAGATGTATATAATTTCATCAGCTCCATCATTTGTCCTAGACCAGCACTACCATCAGCCAGTCTAAACTTACCTTGAAGTACCTCAAATAATTTACTACTACCACCAACATCTATCTGAACATCATAAAGGTTCGCCATACTGAAACCATAAGTTTGAAACTTAGATTTAAATTCATTTAAGTTTGATAGTGTCATTGTTTAGCCCCGTTCCAGACAGCAAGTTTACTTAATCCACCAAAATCTTCTACAGGTAAGAAAGAAGCAGTCTTATAATCATCACTATTTATCACAAACATCGGTGTTTCTAGTCCTTCCGTCAAATAACTATGAAAAGCCCTCTTATCTATCTTTGGCAGAACTCCACTTTGTAATACAGTTGCTGTATATAATCTATCTCTCAAGTTTAGATAATGTAAGTTATATCCTTTAAACTGTAGTCCTCCCTGTGTTACATACACTAAAGGAAATCTATCATAAAAATTTAATCTCTCTGCATAAACTGCCCTATACTCAAACAAATAGAGTGAGCCTGGACTTGGTACAAGAGTCTCTTCTAACTCAGCAAGATCAGCAAACAAATCACTTTGTTTGAAAATTGTTCTCACCGTGTTCCGATACCACTCGTAGGAACGTGGTTCATCTCCTGTTGCTTCTTGAACTAAACTAAAAACACTCATACCTTAAGTTCGTCTTCTGTGATAATTTTAAACTGCCATCGTCTATCTAAACAAAATTGATTTGCAGCCTCCCATTTTGCTTGGTTCTTTGCATACTCAGTTACCTCATAGATATATTTTTTTGTTTGTCTCTTTTGTTTTGTTGGCGGTTTTGTTTGTCTTTTTGGTTTCACTTCAATCAAGTATTTTTTGGTAGTACCATTTGATTCCTTGATGTGCATATAAAAATCTGGAAAGTATCTATGTACTCGATTATCTAATGGAGATCTGTATGGAATTACAACCTCTTCACTGCCCCACTCTAAAATATTAGGATTGGAATCACAATATTTCATGAATTTGAGTTCCCAAGATGATCGAAAAATAATGTTACGATAATCACCTCTGTACTTCCTAATGTTCCTTGGTGTAAATCTGCCTTTCAAAGTATTCATATATAGCTATAGAGAAATAGCGGTCTTCCTAGTATTTATGGCCTCAAAATCATACACTGTTCCATCGGAACTAAGCAATCTAACGACATTCGATCAAAATAATTCATCTGGTACATACGCATCATATGGACAGTTAAGGTGGCCGTTGGCAGAACAACATGACTTTTTACAAATAGATGTAGTAGAATTTCAAAAGACAGGAGATCAACAGTTTACAGTAACACAAAGTAATACAACTGATGGACAAGTTACTGAAGCTTCTGGTGAAAGTGCTATTGAATTTGATTCAGTTACTACTATTGCAGATGGTACGTTTCTTAGTAATACACAATCAAAAACTAAAGCAAACGTTAAAGAAAGAGTTCTATTACCCATACCAGCAAATGTAAACTATCAAGACAATCCAAAATATAATGAAGGATCTGGTATAGCAGGTAAAATTCTACCATCATTGGCAAAACAAATTGCAAATGACGCTTCAGCATCAAATATTGCATCTACACTTCAAGCAGCTGCATCTGCTGGTTCTCAAGGAATCGTAATGAGTATATTAGATAAACTGCCTGGTTTAGGTGGTGGTGCAGCACAGTTTACACAAAATGGTTTTGGTAAAATTTTAAATCCATATGTTGAACAGGTATTTGGTGGAGTTGGAATGAGAACTTTTAACTTTAATTGGAAATTAGTTCCAAGAAATGATGCAGAAACGAGAGCAATTAAAAATATTCTTCAAGTTTTAAGAGGAAGATCATTACCAGATTATGCTGCTAAACTAGGACTTTCAGCAAATGCTGGCGCTCTTGACTCTGGAAATATTTCTGATCGTTGGTTAACTGTTCCTCATGTGTTTAGATTGCATTGGAAGAATGGAGATAATGGTCAAAGAATTGATTCTCTTCCTAAAATTAAACCATGCGTTATGACAGATGTACAAATTAATTATACTCCAGATAATATATGGGCAACTTATGAAGGAGCAAATCCAGTTGCTTATGATATGACTCTAGGATTTACTGAGACTGAAATCATTACATCACAAGAAGTACTTGCTCTAGGATATTAAAATGTTCTTCGATTCACAACCAAATTTTTTATACCCAGATTTTAAGATTAAAGATAACTATAAGGTATCTAAAAATTTCTTTCGTAGAGTAAGAAATAGAGATAACTTTAATAGTATTTTTTCTTCTTCACTTCCATATACTGTTACGCCAGGCGAAACTGTAGAGGAAGTTGCATATAAAAAGTATAATGATTCAAAATGGTATTGGACAATTTTATTAATGAATAATATTATTGATATTAGTAGAGAATGGCCTCTTTCATCAAATGAATTAGAAGATTATATGAATAGTAAATATGGATCTGCAATAGATAATCCTAGACATTGGGAAACAAATAAAGTTACTGATAATACTTTAGGTGTAGTGTTAGAACAAGGTGTAATTGTAGAATACTATGAAGGAACTACTGCTCAACAAGCAGCAAACTATTATCCATCATGGAATTTTCAATACTTTACTCAATCTGGTGGTAGTCCAAATACTCAAGTAGTAAATACTGTTCCTGCTACAACAGGACTAACTAAGATTACAAATAGAGAATGGGAATATCAAGAGAATGAAAAGAAGAGAGAAATTATTTGTCCTAAACAGCAATACTTATCTGTATTTGAAGATGAATTAGAATCTCTATTGAAGTATGATACAAAATATAAAATTACTAAAGGTGGTTTAAGAATATCAGAACCATATCAAAGATAAACAAAAACCTTTTAGACAAAAAAATGCCCCGAAAATTTTTTCGAGGCTTTTTTTATTGAATTTTTAAATTCGTATTACTCTTCTGCGAGTCTTGAGAAGTATGACATTACATCTTCCTCTTCCTCATCAACACGAGGAGCAGGAGGTTCAACTGTTGCTGAAACAGATGGTATAGGCCCACGACCTTCACTCTCATCTTCAAGATCTTCATCAGGTATTGGTGATACCTTCTTCTTGGCAGAAAGAACTGTGTTCATTCTCTTCTCAAGTTCTTCATATGTTTTGAAGTTCTTAGCATCAGTAAATGCTGTAAGAGAATGTTCTGATTTGTAGATAGCTTCTAATTCAGCATCATCAAAGTCTCCAAGAGTTGATACTTTATCAAACTCAGACTTATCATAATTCCAATAACCATCTAACTTACGAATCTTTAACTTAAAGTTAGCACCTTTCCAGAAATCAAATGGATTGATAGGAGTCTCATCAGCAAATGCTGGTTGCATAGCTTCAACAATCTTATCATGGATTTTCTTTCCATACTTATACAAGAATACTTTACCTTCGTTCTCAGGATGTAAAGGATCTTGAACAACATATATGTTACTGTAATAAGATAACTTACGTTTTTGTTTACGAGCAGTTTCCTTATCACGATCAGATCCAGAGTTCCATAATTGACGATTTAAATCACCAACAGGATCGGACTTGTTAATAGTTGTTAATGAGTTTTCAATATACCAACCGCCAGGACCTTGGAAAGCATGACTAAACAGTTTTGCCCAAGGAAGATCTTCATCATTAGGTGCTGGTAAAAATCTGATTACAGCGTAACCATTACCACTTTTATCCATCTCAGGTTTCCAAAGATTATCATCTTTGGCATTTGATTCGCCAGATGAAACCTTTTCTAGTTCCTTAGTTAATTTTTGAAAAGCAGAAGCAGAATCTCGCTTCAGTGCAGAAAAAGACATGTGTGTTCTCCGTATTTTTTAGTATTTGGCTTACTTTTTTTATTGTAACATAGTTATTGGTATTTGTCAATCATCTAATAACTCTAATGCTCTTTCAACATCTGCCTGCATAGAAACAAAACACTCATCGATATCACCGTTAGTATATCCTAATAGTCTTGCAGATTGTTTTAAGTATTGTATAAATTCAAAAGCATCATCGTCCTCAGAATATTTTGCACGAAAGTATAAAACCTTTTGTAGTTCTATAACTCTACCAACTTTTTCTAAGTATTCTTTTTTTTCTTCATTGTCTAGTGTCATACCTCTAGAAGATAAATCAACCAGTCTTTGATAGATTTCAAATAACTGTACTGATTCAGCTCTAATGATAGGATTATCAAAAAATGCCATGTTCTATGCTAATTTTTTTAACAGGATACATTTATATTTATCACGATCTATTTGAAGGAATGGTTCGTATTTCACAACCTGTTTTTTTGTATTAGGCCATACTACAGGTTCTATAATTTGTTTATCAAAGTCAGGAATAAACTTTAAAAGTTTATTTAAAATGACTAATGTTTCCAATGTAATTCTATCTCCATAATATGATTGCAATAAGATAGGATGATTGCCAGATTTACATTCAAATACTTTTTCAAACTTAGAAATATCTAATAGATAATCTATATCATTCTCAAACATAAATGACATACTTTGAATCTTTTTCTTCCAGTCAGTATATACTTTAGAACCATGTACTGATATATCGCCAATCCATGTGTTGTTATTGTTTATAAAGTATGATACAAAATATTCTACAACTGTATCATGATCAAACTTTGCAGCTAATTTCTTAAAAAAATATCTATCTTTTCTTTTATCAAACGCTGATTGAGATGCCCTAGATTTACCATTAAAGGTAAAGTAGTTATACTTATCTTTAGTGAAATGTAACTTTAATGCTAGGTAAGTTTTGTAGACATCAAAACCTGTCATTACACTTGTGGCAGTTTTGCTCGAGTAGTTCGTTTAATACAATTAAGTCTTTGTGCATCAGCACGAATTTTTTCCTTGAGTGGTTTGGAAATAAGTTTGTTTACTGTAGTCAGTTCAATGTCATGTTCTTCACAATAACAAATCACTGCTTCCATGTAATTCAATTCTCCTTTACAAGCAAGGACGATCTTTTCTATTTCCATTGAAAATTTAGAAGCAGTTAAAAACTTACCATCTAATAAATTTTCGAGTTCATCCTTTTGTTGTTTCATTAAATGCTTTCCAGTCCTTGATGTATTGCATAAGTAATCTAATAAATTTGGACTTGTTGTATTCTTCATAGACTTCACATTCTCCATTTTCACATGACATGATAATTACTAGTTTTTTAACAGTTAAGCCTGTTAGTTCATATAACATACAAGCATAAGCAGCTGCTTGTACGAAGTATCCTTCAATCCATTCTCTAGGTTTTGGTTCTTTTGAAGTCTTGAAGTCTACAATGGATAACTCTCCATTATATTCTGCGATACAATCGACAGTGCCTGCAACACCTAACTGTAAACTATATAGTGGTTTTTCTAGAGCGTATATATTATCAAGATTATTTAAAAAAGGTTTAGATATTTTAAATAAAAAATCTGATAATGGTTGAACTTCTGGAAGTTCCAAATTTTTTAGATAGTATTCAGTAATCGTATGTGTATCAGTGCCACGACTTGCAGCACGTCTAGAAATTTTGTTTGCTTCTGCTGCACCAACTTTACGGCGCCATTCTGCAATTGACTTTCTAGATTTGTGGGAAGTAATAGATGTTATAGATGGAAGTTTTTGATCTCCAACTTTATAATATCTTGTACCTTTAACGTTGACTCTTTTCAATGGAGCAACATCTATTTCGCAGTGATTAAACATTAAAGTCCAGCATTAATCTTGGCTATAAGATAACTTCTGATTAATCCAGAGCGAACGATATCTGGTATACCAAATTCAGTTACACCAAACTCTTCCATGTTTCTTATGATACCAAGGAAATTGTACACGCCATTCCTTTCATTAGTCTTCACTAAATCAGATTGTAGAGCATCACCGCAGAACATAATTTTAGTATCTTCTCCAACTCTTGTCATTATACTATCTAATTCATGAAAATTCAAGTTTTGACATTCATCAACTATAACAATTGATCTATCTAATGTTGTTCCACGAATGAAACTTGTAGACCAAAATGAAATAGTATCTTGTACCTTTAAATTGTTATAAAGATTTTCAAATGAATCATCATCTGGCATCTCAAACATATATTGTACCATCTGTTTGTATGGTATCTGATATAAGAATGACTTATCTTCATGATCGCCAGGCAAGAAACCAATCTCTCTTGTAGCAACAAGAGATCTTACGATATAGATTTTATCGTAAGGAGTATGGTCATCAAATACAGCTCTAAGTGCAAGGTATAATGCAACAAATGTTTTACCAGTACCAGCAGCACCATAGAGATATAAATTTTTATCGTTTGCCCAATCAGCAAATACTTTATCTTGAGCTGGAGTCAGAGGTTCAATATCTAAAAGATACTGAGAGTTAATAGGTCTCTTTCTTTTTAATACTTTATCTGGGGTTTCCGCTAAAGATTTCTTCTTTGTTCTTGCCATAATTAGTAAGAATTAGGATCAAATGTGGCGCCTGGATGATGATTTTTAATATTGGTTAAAACATCTTTAAATCCACCATCAACTTTTGCTTTCCAGTGACCTACCTCGCCACATCCAGCAACTCCAGCTTGCCAATCTCTTTGCCAGTCAGGGTTATCTGAGTACCATTGATTAATATCATGAATACTCATTGAGACTTCTTTTTTCTCTCCAGTTTCTTTGTTTACAACAGGATAAATTGCCATAATTAATGAATCTTTACAAAGTTATTTAGTCATAACCAATTCGGTTTTCTGGATGGGTCACGAAGATAATTAGATGCAGCCCAAGGTTTGCTCGATATATAACGTTTGTAAGCAGTAAAAGTGTCA
>MDSY01104520.1_pt1 | contig 24518 bp, 25 predicted proteins | sample 811131 | NCBI WGS metagenome assembly MDSY01 (sample SAMN05326643, study PRJNA326480) | marine metagenome | isolation source: seawater | place: Atlantic Ocean: South West | collected 2010
TACCGGCATTGGGCTGGCCCGCCAATACAACCCTCATACCATCACGCAGTAGTCTGCCTTGCTGAGCACTATCACTTATGCCTTCAAGGGTTTTTAGTAAACCTTGTAATTGCTGGTCAACAGCTGCTTCGCCTAGAAAGTCGATTTCTTCGTCGCTAAAGTCAATTGCAGCTTCGACATAGATCCTAAGATCAGTTAGCTCCTTTAATAGCCGATTGACCCGTTCAGAAAAAACACCCTGTAATGAACGAACAGCACTCCGAGCTGCTTGTTTTGTAGTGCTTTCAATAAGATCTGCCACTGCTTCAGCTTGTGCCAAATCCATTTTATTATTCAAAAAAGCTCTTTCAGAAAACTCACCTGGTTTAGCCATTCTGGCACCTAGGCTGATTGCACACTGGCAAAGGCGATCTAAAACGACTGGGCTGCCGTGGGCTTGTAATTCAACGACATCCTCTCCTGTAAAGGAGCTTGGCTTAGGAAAGTATAAAGCAATTCCACTGTCAATTACTTCGCCTTTCCCATCTCGAAAATGATTGAATTGTGCCATTCGTTTTACTGGCAAACGACCACAAATATGCTCAGCAATCTTTGAACTTTCCTCACCGGATAATCTAACAACACCGATGCCACCCCGGCCGGGGGCAGTCGCAATGGCTACAATAGTATCCATAATAAATTAAGTTAAATAGCGCCTAATTTATGCGTTATATACCACTGCTGTGCGATCGATAAAATATTATTGACCACCCAGTACAGCACTAAACCCGAAGGAAAGAAAGCAAAAAAGACTGTAAAGACAATTGGAAATGCCTTCATCACCATCGCTTGTGCTGGATCTTGAGGAGCAGGATTTAGTTTCTGCTGAATAAACATACTGACACCAAAAATTACCGGCAAAATAAAGTATGGATCCATCGCTGTTAGATCAGTCAACCATAAAGCAAAATCAGCTTGACGCAACTCGATACTTTCAACTAATACCCAATAGAATGCCAAGAAAACAGGCATCTGTACCAAAATGGGCAAACACCCACCTAGTGGATTAATCTTTTCAGCTTTGTACAGCTCCATCATAGCCTGGTTAAACTGTTTTTTATCATCACCATAACGTTCTTTTAATGATGCTAACTTTGGAGTCAATTTTCTCATCCCCGCCATAGAACGATAGCTCGCTGCAGAAAGCTTATAAAATACCAACTTAATCAAAACCGTTAAAAAGACAATCGACCAACCCCAATTATTCGTAAACTTATGTATCCACTCCATAACTGTAAACAAAGGCTGAGAAATGATTGTCAACAAACCGTAATCAACGGTTAAACCTAGGTTATCCACAATGGGTTCAAGACGTTTATGCTCTTTAGGACCCAGGTACATACTGTAGTTTGCTTGGCCTTGTTCACCTGCTTTGATGAGCATTGTTGGCATTTTGATCCCGGCCGTATAGTTCTCTTCATTAATCGATTTACCATAGAAACTCTTGTTCTGATCGCTTGCAGCAGGAATCATCGCTGCAACAAAGTAATGCTGAATCATTGCCGTCCAGCCGCTAGTTGCTTTTTTACTGTACGAAGCATCATCTAGATCATCAAAGTCTATTTTTTCATACTCATCTCCCGGGCTAGAAAAAACAGCACCAGTATAAGTATAGATAAGCGAAGTATTATCATTAGGACGACTTCGGTTAAACTGGGCATAAGGATATGCTGAGAAAGTTTTTCCACTTCTATTTGTCACCTGATAATCAACGTCAATAAGATAACTATCTCGATGAAATCGATAAGTCTTAGTCACTTTCAAACCATCTTTTGATTCCCAATACATCGGTACAGTTATGCTCTCTCTGCCCTCTGTTAATTCATACTCACTCTTTTCTACAGAATATTGTTCATAATGGGTGGGTGCTGTCGCATCCGAACGTAAACCCGATTGCACAACAAAAAAGTCTGCCGCATTATCATTAAGAAACTGGACGGGCACATCAGGATTACTAGATTCAACTGGATATTTAGATAGCGCTAGTCGGCGGATATCTCCACCCTTTGGATCAATGTATAAATCCATCACATCTGTCTTAATATGAATTTGTTTCGATAAACCAGTTGTCTGTCTCTTCTCAAGATCAGGCAAGCTACCGTCTGATAAATTTGACATTACTGGCAAGTCTGGCAAATCACTCTTTTCTTCAACATCATAAACGCCTGATTCTGACATCGTCTGCTCTACTACTTGGGCAGGCCGGACATGTTCATTTTGCCATGCTTCCCATAGTAGTAGTGAAACAATCAACAAGCCAAATATAAGAGAAGTTTTGATATTATCCATTGCGTTTTTCTATCTTTAATTCAGGAACGGGATCGGTGCCACCATGATGCCAAGGGTGACAATGTGAAAGGCGGCGGAGACTAAGCCAAGTTCCACGTATGATGCCAAAACGTGAAATAGCAACGAGCATGTAATGTGAACATGTAGGTTCAAAGCGACAACTTGGCCCTAATAATGGACTGATAAGTAGTTGGTATCCTCGAATGAGTTTGATCAGGAGTTTTGCCATTGTCCTTCCACCATTTGCCAATGTCGTTCTAATGTCACCCATACCTTTGCTAACTCACGCTGACTGATATCGGTCCGAGACAACACTACGATATCGATATTAGCCAGCACGGACTGATGCTGACAAAATGATGTTCGAATGATTCGTTTCAATTGATTACGGCGCGAAGCTAATTTAAGGTGCTTTTTAGCAATCGCCATTCCCAATCGTGGGTGCCCAACTGAGTTTTCAACCGTTAATACTGTCAGGCCACCCTCACTAGAACGTTTGGCTTGACTGAATACACGGGAATAGTCCCTCGGGTTATTCATTTTCATGGCCCGGCCAAATTTTGCCAAGTCATGCCCCCCTATATAATCTAAGAGAAATCAGGCAGTTAAGCTTGCGCGGCCTTTGGCACGACGGGCATTAACTACGCGGCGTCCGCCGACAGTTCTCATTCGCGCACGAAAGCCGTGTGTACGTTTGCGCTTTATATTACTAGGCTGAAAGGTTCTTTTCATTTCACCAACTCCACTATATTATTTATCATTACCAAACTAGCATAATGTAGCTAGGCAAAAAGGGTGCGATTATAGTGCTTTTTATGCTATGAAGTCAATCATCATCAACAACAAAATATAAGAAGTTTTACTTGCTAAAAAAGCGCATAGACGATAACTTTGATTATCAAATTGTAGCTTTATATTTTAGTTTTAATTTTCCGCTTTATATTTATTAGCTACCCACGCTATTTTTTTCTTTATTTAGGGAGTCACCGTGTCATCATCCCTATGGGAAAAATGCTTGTCACATCTTGAAGGTGAATTGTCAGTTCAACAACTGAATACTTGGCTGCGCCCATTACAAGCTATTGAAACAAAAGATTCATTGTGCCTGCTAGCTCCAAATGCATATGTACAAACATGGGTTCAAGAACAACTCGAACAACGCCTTAATAAGCTTGTTGCCAAACTCACCCAAGATAAAATACTTTCTGTCCAAGTAGAAGTAGGCAACAACATTCCGGACAGGGCGCCTACAAAAACATCATCAAATGGTAACAGAGCCAATACCCATAATAAAAATTCAGAGCCCGCTTTAGGCAGCCCAATGAACCCCTTATTTACATTTGACACATTTGTCGAAGGTAAGTCTAATCAAATTGCGCGGGCAGGCTCATTACATGTCGCTGAAGCACCAGGAACTAGTGGCTACAACCCATTATTTTTATATGGTGGTACAGGCTTAGGTAAAACACATTTAATGCTGGCTGTCGGCAATCAAATTAAGAAAGATAACCCGAAAGCACGAGTGATGTATTTATCTTCTGAACGATTTGTACAGGATATGATCACATCTCTTCGCAACAATGTTATGGACCAGTTTAAGGCTCATTACAGAAGTGTTGATGCACTCTTAATAGATGACATTCAATTCTTCGCAAAAAAAGAACGCTCGCAAGAAGAGTTCTTTTACACTTTCAATAATTTATTAGAAGGGCAGCGCCAAATCATCTTAACCTGTGATCGCTTTCCAAAAGAAGTAGATAATTTAGATGAACGCTTACAATCACGACTGGGCTGGGGCTTAACTGTTGCCATAGAGCCTCCCGAACTCGAAACCCGCGTTGCAATATTAATAAAAAAAGCACAGCAAAACTTAATCATCCTTCCAGATGACGTAGCTTTTTTTATAGCACAACGTATTCGCTCAAATGTCCGTGACCTTGAAGGTGCCTTACAGCGTGTTCTTGCATACTCTAGATTTACTAAGCAGCCCTTCTCTATAGAAATGGCCCAAGAAGCGCTCAAAGATTTACTAGCTTTACATCAAAAGCTAGTCACACTAGAAAGTATTCAGAAGACCGTTGCAGAATACTTTAAGATGCGTGTCTCAGATTTGCTTTCCAAAAAGCGTACCCGGTCAATTGTAAGACCAAGACAACTAGCAATGGCACTAGCTAAAGAGCTCACAAATCATAGCTTACCTGAAATTGGTGATGCTTTTGGTGGGAGAGATCACACAACGGTATTACACGCTTGTCGTAAAGTAGTCGAACTACTTGAAACTGACAGCCGTATTGCTGAAGATCACCGTAATTTACTTAGAACTTTATCCAGCTAAACGAGAGAATAATAATGCAATTTACTGTCAGCCAAGACACTATTGTCCGGCCATTACAATTGGTGTGTAGCATCGTCGAACGCCGAGCAACCCTACCTATTCTATCGACTATCTTACTGAATGTTCATGACAAACAATTGACCATGACCAGTACTGATATGGAGTTAGAAATGACAGCAACTCTCCCTGTAGCAGTTGAGCAGGAAGGTAAAATAACCGTCTCTGCCCGTAAGTTCCTTGATATTTGCCGAGCATTACCCGCTGATGCCACCATCAGCTTTAAAGCTCAAGATAACAAAGCACTGGTCAAAGCTGGTAAAAGCCGCTTTTCTTTATCCACTTTACCTAGTGAAGACTTCCCCGATAGCGAGGGAGCTAACTATACCGATGAAATTAGTCTGCCCCAATCTGCACTGAAATCATTACTAGATGAAACTAGTTTTGCTATGGCTAGCCAAGATGTCCGCTATTATCTCAATGGGCTCCTTATAGAGCGTGAAGAAGCTACTTTGCGAGCTGTTGCGACCGATGGTCATCGTTTAGCCATGGGTAGCCTTACGACATCTAACAAAGTAACCGAAAAAAACAGTCTTATTGTTCCTCGTAAAGCTATTTTAGAACTAGGTAGGCTCTTAAGTGATAGCGATGAGAATGTAACTATCGCTTTTAGCAGCCAACAAATTAAGGTTGAATTGCCAGACTTGAATTTCACGTCTAAACTCATCGATGGACAGTTCCCTAACTATCAACGCGTCCTCCCTATTGGAGGAGACAAAGAAGTTATCGCCGGGCGTGACCAACTGAAACAGGCCTTATCAAGAGCTGCAATCTTATCCAGTGATAAACATCGCAGTGTGCGTATTAACATAGACACCGATTTATTCAAAGCCACTGTTGTTAATCAAGAGCAAGAATCTGCCGAAGAGGAAATAAGTGTTGAATACAAAGGCCCTCCACTTGAGATTGCATTCAATAATGCTTATCTACTTGACCTGCTAAATGCTATGCCTGACGAAAAAGTCAAAATGGTATTCAGTGATGACAATAGCAGTGTACTAATCACGCCAAATGATGAACAACTAGAAAGACAATATGTTGTGATGCCAATGCGCTTGTAACACTTAATGTTTGAGCTCGCCCATCACCACACGATGATCTGATACTTTTTGCACTACATCTGAATAGTAATCCTTTCTAAAATCATTGATAACGCGATCGATATCAGTTTGAGCAACACTACTACCTTGCAATACTTCCTCCGATAACCTTAAACTCGTCTCCAATGTTTCTGATACCGCAGTACTCGCTCCTTGCATGATCAAGGCTGCACAGTGCTGCCTATCTTTAGCTCGTGCGTGGATAGGTAAGTTCGGATAATATTGCCTCACCAATGGCACCATGCGATCAAAGTGCTCAGGATTATCCATTGCAACCACTATCATTCTAGCTTGCCCAGCCCCTGCAGCTTGAAGCACTTTAACGTTACTAGCATCGCCATAAAAAACTGAAAAACCTTGTGCTCTTGCAGCTTTAACCCGGTTTTGGTCCATGTCTATACCTACGTATGGGACATTCGCAGCATTCAAAATAGCTCCGATCCGAGCACCCACTCGGCCAAAACCAGCAAGGATTACATGGCCACCGCTATTATCATCCTCAAGCAAAGGGCAGAAACCCTTATCTTCATCCGACTCTGGTTGATAGAAATGATTTAACAATAAATTCATTCCCATGACAGCAAAGGGAGTTAAAACCATTGTTAACGCAATTACCAAAATCATCATATTACTCAGGTTTACATCCATTACACCTGACATTGTCGCAAAACCAAACATGATAAAACCAAATTCTCCACTTTGTGATAAGAGCACTGCCGTTCTAGCAGAGATATCCTCCCTGGCCCCAGAAATCCTAGCTAAAATATAGACAATAATTCCCTTTAACAACATCAATCCTAGCGTCAGAATAATGATTAAAGCTAACCTTTCCCATAATAAACCAAAATCAATACCCATTCCCACCGTCATAAAAAACAGCCCTAGAAGAATACCTCTAAAAGGTAAAATATCAGCTTCAATCTGATGCCGATAATGTGACTCGGCAAGCATCGTACCCGCCAAAAAGGCTCCTAATGCCATCGAAAAGCCTATGCTTTCCATGATCCAGGCAACACCCAAAACAAGTAAAACAGCTAAAGCCACTAGAACATCCGGATCTTGGCTAGCTACAACCCTATCGAGAATAGGGTTTAGTAAGTAATGACCCGCTACTATTAGAGCAACTATTACCAACACTGCATAAGTAAAACTAAAAGTAGAGCCGGCTGTACCAGCATCACCGCCAGCAAACATTGAAACTAAGGCCAACAACGGGACAACAGCCAAATCTTGTAATAACAAAACAGAAAAAGACATTCGACCCATTTGCGTTGATATCCCCCCGCGCTCAGCTAATAATTTCAAACAAAAAGCGGTCGATGACAATGCGAGGCCAAAACCAATAATAATTGAGCCGTGCTGAGAAATACCAAAAGATAATGAGATAATGTAAATAATACCCGCTGTAATCAATAATTGCCCAAGCCCTAGCCCAAGAACCATTTTTCGCATTTGCCATAATTTCTCTGGCTTGAGTTCAATACCTAAAACAAATAGCAAGAAAATGACACCAAACTCTCCCAAATGCCGAATTTCTTCAACTTCAGAAATCATACCAAGGCCCCAAGGGCCCAAAACAATACCCGCAGCTAAATAGCCTAGAATAGCTCCTAGACGAATCGCATGGAAAAAAGGCACTACAATAACTGCTGCCAGTAACAGCGCTAATATATCAATTAAATAATGTGAACTTATTTCATCCATAATTTATTTTAAGGCCCACTTGACGTATCATAATGGGACAGCATAATTGCCAAACCCTTTTGGTATACTTCTGTAACTTGAATATCATTACCCCCTTTTGAAGCCAAAACTTCGGCTAACACCTGATAAGTTTCTCCACGCGGCCCATACAAAATACTCTCACGTAAAATAGCTTCTGCTTTTACCCACTGCTTATTTGCTTTTAGCAACCGGCCCACAGTCAATAATATCCAAGGGTTCTCGTTGTGCTGGCTCATCCACTTTTCAGCCCTCGCCAGTTGAGCCTCCTGATCTTCGAGTTGAATTAAACCATACTGATAAACTAATCGATCGCTCCAACCTTTATTCATATATGCCTCTATCAGGGGACCTGCTTCTTTACCTTTCCCCTGCAGAATCAAACCAATAACATAGCCATTTAACATGGCTTCAGAACGGCGGGGCTTTGTTGCTGCCTGCTGCCAGATTTCACTTAAACCCGACCAATCTTGTTTAGCAGTCGCAGCCTCTAATTGCCCAACTGTCGCCTCTATAGACAATAACTTCACATCTGATCGGCCGAGTACATTACGCTTTCGTAAGTCAGGCAAGACATCTTTCACTCCTTGCCACTCGTTCATCTCTGAATATAGATCTTGTAATAGCTGCAATACATAAGGATGTTTAGGAGACATTTCACGTAAATGTTGTAATGTTGCTAAAGCTTGTTCTTTTTGATTAGCCGCTAACTGTAATTCAGCCTGCACCACCCCAACCGCTATATCGGCACCATCGGTCGTTTCATGAGCTAAACGCAAATAACTATCACGACGTTCTGCCGCCTTTTGTTTTTGCGCCGCTCTTGCTGCAGCAAGATAATGCAATAATGGTGTTTCACTATGACCAGCATAACGCATCAATAAACGCTCAGCTTCCGCCCATCGCCCCTCCTCTAATGTAATCAAACCCAGTGTTAAGCTTTTATTAGCCCTACGTAATCGACTACTAGACTGCCATCTAGTAATATTTTCAGGCGTTTGCTTGAGTAAAACTATACTTCTTAAACCTGCGTAGCTCGCAATAATAAATAAAACAAAAATAACTACAAAGACAATTAATGACGTCTCAACACTCCAGCCTTGATATTGGAAAAACACATAACCAGGCTCAAACTCTGCTAACCATATAAAGCCACCTCCAATTGTTATTGCCATAACAATAATGACCAGCAATTTCATTTTTGTTCACCATTCTTTTTTAACCAAGCTAAAGATGCCGAAATATCTGGCATTGCTACCGTAATTTTTATGGCATTCAGGGACCTAACACTGGCCAGAACTGCATCACGGCGTTTGCCAATAAAATACTGTTCCAACCAATGCTCTGCTGACGTTAAACTATCATGATAAATTTCTTCTCGACCACCAAGAAGTGCCGTTCTAGCTATTTCTAGCTTCAAGTGTAAGTTTTGGTATAAAAAGTATCGTTCCTTAGGGGCCAGTCTAGGAGCCGCGCTATTATCTTGATGACGAATAGTTACCAATGAGCGAACCGATTCCCAAGCAGCCAACATAGCCTCCTCCCAATTTTCAGCCTTAGAACTCGCTTGAGAATCAACCTCCTTTGTTGAGGTAAGCGGGGCTACCAAAACTTCCAAACTATCAACTTGACTTAAAACGCTTTGCAACTGCACAGCTAAACCATCAATATCGACCTTAGGCACCGATGCTAAAGCTAACTGCTCATCTGATAATAAAGACCGTAAATAATATAGTTTTGGATCTGCTATCTCCCGTAACCTCTGATCTGCCAGAGCCAATATTATTATAGCTCCCTCGGTATCTCCTGCTAACAAAACACGTTGATTAGCTGTTTGCAGTAAAAATTCGACTTCTGCCATTGCCCAAACACGCTTGACATCCTCGTCGGTCATACCTTGTATTTTAATAATTTCAGTGACTTTTTTTGACAATGCCACATCCGTAGAACTGAGATTTTCCAGTAGCTGCGCTGTACTCACTGACCCCGTAACAACTACCTGATTTAATTGCCCTAACTCCCCATCAAATTGTTGCTCACGAGCTTCAATTCTGCTTGCCATAACAGCTATAGCTACCTTCTGTTGTTCAATAAGCCAATAAAGCCCGGCCCCTAAAAGCAACAAAGTAACGATTGAAAACCATAAAAATATTGAGCTTGATACACCCGATGCATCTTGAGCAACATCATTCTCAACAGTTAATGGTATATTTTCCTTGTCACCACTATTCTTATTAGCCATTACCTTGTCCTATTTTCAACTACGCAGTCAAATATTGCCGTATCACTTACGTCATTCGTAACAGCAATATGCTGAAAACCCAGATTTATTGCAACTTTCTTAATTCTCTCACTAACGACAATCAATAATTTATGCTTGAATATATTATCGCTAATTAGCTCGTATAAGTTCTCAAGTCCGGTCACACTAGTAACAATAATAATATCTGCCGTCTGGGCCCTTGTTATTTCTTCTGCTTCATAGCTGGGCAAGCATCGTTTATACACTTCAAAATACTGAATTTCAGCACCTCTCATCTTTAAGGTATCAGCGAGTAATTCTCGACCTGTTTCACCTCGTACGATCATAATTTTCAGCCCTGCTACAGCTAGCATTTCCGGAAATTCTAATAAACTTTCGCTCCCCGCTGGTGCAGCGCCTGTTATATCAACTCGTAAGCCTTTTTCTTCCATACATCTTGCTGTTGCAGAGCCTATAGCAACAAGCTTAGTCCCTGATGACAGCTTATGCATTACTCTTTTTTTAAAATGAGTCACTGCATTCCGACTTACAAATATGATCATATCCTGGTCTAAAATAACTTTTTCATCAGGTGTTTCACTGATAACTGGCACAATTTCAATCATCGGCACCAAAACAATTTCAGCACCTTTTTCTAACAGCATTTCAGTTAATGCTATTGCCTGCTTCTTTGGTCTAGTGACTAAAACAGTAGCCCCTGCCAGTGGAAAATTAGTGCCCATATACTTCAGCCAAAATTTCATCTGCGCCTTGAGACAATAATTTTTCTGCTATCGCTTCACCTAAGGCTTCTGCATCCTCGACATTGGCCCTTGCATCAGCAGTTAAAATACGACTACCATCTGGGCGCCCTACCAGACCTCGCAACCAAACTTCATCACCATCAATCAAGGCAAAACCAGCTATCGGTACCTGACAACCACCTGCTAGTCGTTTATTCATTGCTCGCTCTGCTGAGACGACAATCCAAGTCCGTGGACAGCGAAGCGATGCCAGTAGTGAGGTCACTTCTGTATCATCAATGCGTGTTTCAATGCCTACCGCACCCTGCCCTGCAGCAGGGAGACTCTGTTCTGGTGTCAAAGCCTCACTAATACGATCTTCAAAACCTAGTCTTTTTAGTCCTGCTGATGCCAAAATAATGCCATCAAATAGACCTTCATCTAATTTCTCCAGCCTCGTGTTCACATTACCCCGCAAAGGTAAAACATCAATATCAGGCCGATGATTACGTAACTGACATTCACGTCTTAAACTAGAAGTACCAACTCTAGAACCCATCGGCAAATCATCTAATGACGCATAAGTATTTGATACAAATGCATCACGCGGATCTTCCCTTTGACAAATAACTGGCACATGCAGTCCTACAGGAAAAACCATCGGTACATCTTTCATTGAATGTACTGCTATGTCGGCATCTCCAGCCAATATGCCATGTTCAAGCTCTTTAACAAACAACCCTTTCCCGCCAACTTTAGCTAAGGGCGTGTCCAAAATTTTATCACCCTGAGTTGTCATACGAATTAATTCGATGTTAAGTTCTGGGTGTAGCTTTAATAGGCTATCTCTAACAAACTCAGCTTGCCAAATAGCCAGCGGACTCTTTCGCGTAGCGATCTTTATTGTTCTTTTTGTCATATCTGTTTTGCTCATTTAATAGTTAGGCTCAGTTTAACAGTCAATAAGAGGCTGTCATAGACCGTGAATATCACAATGAGAGATTGTAAATGTGTATTCCGCTATAATAAATATCTTATTGACATGTTTTAAAGACTATACTCATGACCCCACCCAATAAAAAGCTATCATCAGCTCGTCTCACACAACCTACAAATGCCTTTGTGGAAGAATTTACTGCCTCCGTGCAATTTGACCAACGCTTATACCAGCAAGACATTGCCGGTTCTATCGCTCATGCCACCATGCTTGCGAGCGTTGATATTTTAACAAATGATGAGCGTGATCAAATTATCGCTGGGCTCAGCACCATTTTTGATGAAATCACCGGTGGTCATTTTGAATGGTCTATCGCACAAGAGGACGTGCACATGAATATCGAAGCAAGACTTATCTCCTTGATTGGAGAAGTGGGTAAGAAGCTTCACACCGGGCGCTCAAGAAATGACCAAGTCGCAACTGACATCAGATTATATTTACGAGATATGATCACACCCATCGAAATCCAAATCAACAGGTTGCGCTATGCTTTACTGGATGTTGCCGAGCGCGAATCAGACACTATTTTACCGGGCTTCACCCACCTACAAACCGCACAACCTGTGACCTTTGGTCACCATATGATGGCTTGGTATGAAATGCTATGCCGCGATATAGAACGCTTAAGAGACTGTGCCAAAAGAGTTAACTCGCTTCCACTTGGCGCAGCAGCATTAGCTGGTACCACTTTTCCTATTGACCGTGAACTAACGGCCAAGCTTCTTGGCTTTGAACGTATTTGTCAAAACTCACTAGACGCAGTCAGTGATCGTGATTTTGCCATCGAATTTAATAGCTTTGCTGCGATACTGATGATGCATCTCTCTCGCTTTTCGGAAGAGCTTGTTATTTGGTCTTCAGCTCAGTTCGATTTTGTCGATCTAGGCGATGCTTTCTGTACAGGCTCATCTATCATGCCCCAGAAGAAAAATCCCGATGTACCAGAGCTCGTTCGTGGAAAAACCGGCCGCGTTTATGGCAACCTATTGAACCTTTTAACTCTAATGAAAAGTCAGCCCCTAGCGTATAATAAAGACAACCAGGAAGATAAAGAACCCTTATTTGACACTATAGATACTTTGCTCGGTTCATTACGAGTCTATGCAGATATGATTGCAGTAATGAAAGTCAAACCTAACAATATGCGCCAGGCCGCTTTACGTGGTTATTCAACAGCAACCGACTTAGCAGATTATCTTGTGCGTAAAGGTGTCGCTTTCCGCGATGCTCATGAGATTGTTGGCTTATCTGTTGCCTATGGTATCAAGCATCAAAAAGACCTCTCCGAACTTACTTTGAAAGAATTGCAATCTTTTTCAACACACATAAATGAAGATGTCTTTCAAGTTTTAACACTTGAAGGCTCCGTTGCAGCCCGTGATCATTTTGGAGGGACAGCTCCTAAGCAGGTAAGATCTGCTGTTGCTATGGCTCGAGAGTTATTAAAGGATTAAGCTATTAACTGTACTACAAATAAATTTGGTTTCCCCGTGAAGTACGCTGATCAGAGTAACCGATAAACCAGAAAACAACTCTTCAAAGCATCGCTTATCTTCATATGCGTACCATTTAAAAATATTTACTCTCGTAAAACTAATTAATAGTTCTTATTTTTAAAAAAGTCATTCTTAAGGTTATAGCTATTTTTGTTCAATCTTAAGTCACAATTACTGGACGTATAATAAAAAACAGGACATTACCTCCTTGTGTTGAAAAATCTTTCTTACGCCCCCATTTAATATATATAAATATAATGAGTAATTAAATTAGCCCATGGAATATAAAGACTATTACAAAGTGCTTGCTGTCTCACGTGACGCTTCACAAGATGATCTAAAAAAAGCCTATCGTAAAATGGCTAGAAAGTATCATCCTGATGTTAGCAAGGTTGCAAATGCCGAAGAGAAATTTAAGCAAGTAGGTGAGGCGTACGAAGCTTTAAAAGACCCTGAAAAGCGAGCCCAATATGACCAGTTTGGTAGTGATTACAAGCATGGTCAATCCTTCAACCCGCCTCCGAGCTGGGGCCAAAGCGCTGCCGGAATGGGAGGGCAAAATAGTGATTTCAGTAGCTTTTTTGAAAGTATGTTTAATGGCCATCAAGCAGCTGGTGGTTCCTATCCTCCGGGGGAAAATGTCAATGCAAAAATCACTATCAGCTTGGAAGATGCTTTCCATGGTGCAAAAAAAGAGATCCGACGACCTGCTGGTAATACAAACCAGGCAAGCAATATAAAAGTCAAAATTCCAGCCGGCATTATTAATGGGAAAAAAATACGGCTTGCTGGCCAAGGCAAAGCTGGAGCGGGAGGTGATGCTGGTGACTTGTTTTTAGAAATCAGCATTTCTGAGCACCCACACTATCAACTTGATGACAACAACCTCTTACTCAACCTGCCGATCGCTCCATGGGAAGCAGCGCTGGGGGCAAAAATAACCGTTCCAACCCTCGCGGGCAAAATTAGTTTAACAATTCCTTCAGGTGCAAAAAGTGGCCAGAAAATGCGTTTAAGAGGCCGTGGGTTTCCTGGTAAGAAGCCTGGTGACCAAATCATCATCTTACAAATTATGACTCCTCCAGCTGACAGCGATAGATCAAAACAACTCTATCAAAAGATGGCTGAAGAACTAAACTTCAACCCTAGACATGAGATAGAAGATATTCTAGACACTTAGAGGAAAAGGTATAAAGCATGATGAATGTAAAATGCTCTTATTAAATAGGATATTTCACTTTCCCTTATCCGGACCTTTCCAGCCCTCAACCGTCTGCTGAACACCCTTAGTCAACGTCAGCTGCCCAGCAGGCGCATCTTTTCGCAAAGTTGTTCCTGCACCTATTGTTGAGCCCTCACCTACTGTCACTGGCGCCACCAATTGAGTATCAGAGCCAATAAAAGCATTGTCACCAATCACAGTCCGATGCTTATTTACCCCATCATAGTTACAGGTGATCGTCCCCGCTCCAATATTGACACCCTCTCCCATATCAGTGTCACCAATATAACTAAGATGATTCACTTTAGATCCCACGCCAACTCTCGTGTTCTTAAGCTCGACAAAGTTGCCAATTTTCGCTTTTTCTCCCAATACCGTACCAGGCCGTAACCTTGCAAAAGGGCCGATATTAACACTTGCGCCAACCACGCTAGAATCAATCATGCTGTTAGGAAGTATCACACTGCCCTCTCCAATTTCACTATCTTTAATAATGCAGTTGGCCCCGATACTCACATGGGAAGCAATTGATACTTTGCCTTCAAAAATCACATTTACATCTATGAAAATATCATTGCCCACATCCAATTGACCACGTACATCGATCCGCTTAGGGTCAGCTAAAGTAACGCCAGCAGTCATTAGTCTATCGGCTTGTAAGACTTGGTAATGCCGCTCTAATTTTGCCAATTGACTACGCGTATTCACTCCAGCAACTTCCGCTTCATCAGAGCAACATACTGTATCAACCTTTATGTCGTCTGCGACAGCCAAAGCAATTAAGTCCGTTAAATAATATTCGCATTGGGCATTATCATTACCTAGTTTATCCAAGGAGGATAACATCCACTTACTAGGTAATAACATAATCCCGCTATTAACTTCTTTAATTGCTAATGTTGCCTTGTTAGCATCTTTTTGTTCCGTAATGCAGATGACCTTACCAGACCCATCTCTTACGATTCTGCCATAACCTGTTGGATCTGCTAAGTCGGCAGTGAGAATACCTACACCATTTTGATCTTCGCAATCAATCAATGCTTGCAAGGTGGTCGCTTTCATCAACGGCACATCGCCATATAGCACCAGGACTCGTTTAGAGTCAGTCATCGCTATTTTAGCCTGCGCAAGAGCATGGCCCGTGCCTAACTGTTCATTTTGAATGACAGTATCAATTTGATTACACTCTAGAAATGACAATACTTCTCCTGCATCATTGCCCACTACAACCACTAATTTTGTAGGGTTCAATTGCTTAGCAGTATCAATCACATGTTTTAGCAATGGTCGTCCAGCAAGGTGATGCATCACCTTTGCACTTGCTGACCTCATTCTCTTACCTTTTCCTGCAGCAAGGATAACAATACTCAGTGACATAATTGGTTGCCCGTAGTTAATTTATTGTTTCTATTCTAGCAAATTTATATCGAGTCATTCTGCATGCTTGTCATTAGCTGCAAGTATGATTTCTTAAAGGCAAAAAAAAGACCATTATCAAAACAGTCTTTTTTGTCTATAAAATTGTGGGCACTTAAGCGAACTAATGTCCTTTCGCTTTTCTCATGCGCTCGATACTTCTTAACTGCGCCACAGCTTGAGTAAGTTGAGATTGAGCTTCGGCATAGTCAATTTTTGTATCTGTTTCAGCTAAAGAACGTTCTGCTGCTGCTTTCGCTTCTAATGCTGCCGCCTCATCCACATCATCAGCACGCATCGCAGTATCAGCAAGGATTGTCACCATATGTGGCTGTACTTCTAACATGCCACCAGACACGTAAAACTGCTCTTCTTTACCATCTACCAGCACACGAACCTCACCAGGCTTAAGACTTGTAAGTAGGGGCGTGTGTCGAGGGTAAATACCAATTTCGCCCATGGATGCTCTAGCAAACACAGCATCGACTAGGCCAGAGTATATCTCTTTTTCAGCACTTACAATATCAACATGTATAGTCTTCGCCATGATTGTTCTCCTTATAGCCTATTAAAGCTTAGTAGCTTTTTCGACAGCTTCATCAATGCTACCAACCATATAAAAAGCTTGTTCTGGTAAGGCATCATAATCACCATTTAAAATACCTTTAAAGCCAGCGATAGTATCTTTCAATGAGACATATTTACCTGGACTACCAGTAAAGACTTCAGCAACAAAGAAAGGCTGAGACAAGAAACGCTGGATCTTACGAGCTCGGGTGACTGTCTGTTTATCTTCTTCTGATAATTCATCCATACCTAAAATTGCAATAATATCTTTCAATTCCTTATAACGCTGTAATGTACCTTGAACACCTCGTGCCACGTCATAATGATCATTACCAATCACTAAAGGATCTAATTGACGACTAGTTGAATCTAACGGATCAATTGCTGGATATATACCTAACTCCGCTATTGAGCGGGAGAGCACAACCGTGGCATCTAAGTGAGCAAATGTCGTTGCAGGCGATGGATCTGTTAAATCATCTGCTGGTACATAAACAGCTTGGATAGAAGTAATAGAACCTGTTTTCGTTGAAGTAATACGTTCTTGTAGCACGCCCATTTCTTCAGCAAGTGTTGGTTGGTAACCCACTGCTGAAGGCATACGGCCCAACAATGCTGATACTTCTGTACCGGCCAAAGTGTAGCGATAAATATTATCGACGAAGAATAAAACATCACGGCCTTCATCTCGGAAGAACTCTGCCATTGTTAGACCAGTCAGAGCAACACGCAAACGGTTACCTGGAGGCTCGTTCATTTGACCATACACCAACGAAACTTTATCAATTACGTTTGAATCTGTCATTTCATGATAGAAATCATTACCTTCACGAGTACGCTCACCCACACCGGCAAATACAGAGAAACCACTGTGTTCAATCGCTATGTTACGGATGAGCTCCATCATATTGACAGTTTTACCAACTCCAGCACCGCCAAACAGACCAACTTTACCGCCCTTAGCAAAAGGACAAACTAAATCAATAACCTTGATACCAGTTTCTAATAGCTCATTACTCGCAGCAAGCTCATCAAAATCTGGAGATTTACGGTGAATACCCCATTTAACTTCTTCACCGATGTCACCCTTTTCATCAATAGGGTTACCTAGAACATCCATTATCCGGCCCAGCGTTTTCTGGCCAACCGGCACTTGAATAGTTTCACCGGTATTAGATACTGCCAAGTCACGTTTAAGGCCATCAGTGACACCCATCGCAATCGCGCGGACTACACCATCACCTAGCTGCTGCTGAACTTCAAGCGTTAAGCCTTCTTCTTCAACCATCAAGGCATCGTAAACTTTAGGTATGCTGTCACGCGGAAATTCCACGTCGACGACCGCACCGATAATTTGTACAATCTTTCCAGAGCTCATCTTGCTTCCTCTTTCAATACATTTAGGTGATTAAACCCGTGTTATTTACTTTATACCGCTGCCGCACCAGCAACAATTTCTGATATTTCTTGTGTAATAGCTGCTTGACGCGCTTTGTTATAAACCAGTTGCAAGTCATCAATAAGATCACCCGCATTATCCGATGCACTTTTCATAGCAACCATTCGAGATGCTTGTTCACAAGCCGCATTCTCAACCACACCTTGATAAACTAATGACTCCATGTAACGAACCAGAAGGTTATCTAGTACTTCTTTAGCATCAGGTTCGTAGATATAGTCCCAATGATGTTTTAATTCTTCATCTGGCGCTTCAGGCTTATTAGGCAATAGCTGCATAATTTTATTTTCTTGTGTCATCGTATTCACAAACTCATTAAACACTAAATACAAGCTGTCAATATGGCCTGATTCATAAGCATCTAGCATCACTTTGACACTTCCAATAAGCTCATTTGCACTCGGTGTTTCACCTAATTGAGTTACTTGCGCTGCTAGTGTCACCGGCAAACGACCAAAAAAACTGGTAGCTTTCTTACCAATTGCACAAACATCGATTTCAAGACCTTTATCTGCTTTAACTTGAATATCCTTTAGTAATGCCCTAAATAAATTATTATTCAGACCGCCACATAACCCACGATCGGAAGAGACGACTATATAACCAACTCGTGTTTTCTCTTCTCTCTCCTGTAAATAGACATGCTTGTATTCTGGATGTGCAAAAGCCAAATGCTGAATCACATTATGAATTTTGTCCGAGTAAGGGCGCGTTGCAGCCATTCGCTCTTGGGCTTTACGCATCTTACTTGCAGCCACCATTTCCATCGCACGCGTAATCTTCTGCGTATTTTTGATGCTGCCTATCTGAGTCCGTATCTCTTTACCGCTAGCCATGCTTTATGCTCCGCTTACCAGCTGCCTGTTGTCTTAAAGCTTTCAATTGCTGAACGGATACCGCCAGAAATATCATCACCAAAGCCACCAGTATCATTAATTTTAGTCATTAGCTCAGCTTCATTTGACTTCATATAGGACAATAAAGCCGCTTCAAAAGAGCCCACTTTCTCAACGTCTACATCATCAATAAAGCCTTCGTTAGCCGCAAATAAAGAGACTGACATTTCGGCAATAGATAATGGTTGGTACTGTGCTTGCTTCATTAGCTCAGTAACACGTTGACCACGTTGAATTTGGCTACGAGTTGCCTCATCAAGATCGGAAGCAAATTGAGCAAACGCCGCTAACTCACGATATTGAGCTAAATCGAGGCGTGTACCACCACCTAGCTTCTTAATGATTTTAGTTTGAGCAGCGCCACCAACACGAGATACTGACAAACCAGCATTAATAGCAGGGCGTATACCCGAGTTAAATAAATCTGTTTCTAAAAATATTTGACCATCAGTAATTGATATAACGTTAGTCGGCACGAAGGCAGAAACGTCACCAGCTTGTGTTTCAATGATGGGTAAAGCCGTTAAAGAACCCGTTTTACCTGTGACTGAACCACCAGTCTGTTTCTCAACATAATCTGCACTAACACGTGATGAACGCTCTAATAAACGAGAGTGAATGTAGAAGACATCACCTGGATATGCTTCGCGACCTGGTGGCCGACGTAATAACAAGGACATTTGGCGATAAGCCCATGCTTGTTTGGTTAAATCATCATAAATAATTAAAGCATCTTCACCTTTATCGCGATAATACTCACCCATTGAGCAACCCGCATAAGGTGCAATGAACTGTAATGCTGCTGCGTCAGATGCTGCTGCTGCAACGATAGTCGTATGTGCCAATGCACCATGCTCTTCAAGTTTACGTACCACATTAGCAATCGAAGATGCTTTTTGACCAATCGCTACATAAATACATTTAACACCTGTACCTTTCTGATTAATAATCGCATCAATCGCTATCGCTGTCTTACCTGTTTGACGGTCACCGATAATTAATTCTCGTTGACCACGGCCCACTGGAATCATCGCATCAACTGATTTCAATCCTAACTGAAGCGGTTGATCAACAGATTGACGTGAGATAACACCTGGTGCAACTTTCTCAATAGGAGATGTCGCTTCACTGGTAATTTCACCCTTACCATCAATTGGGTTGCCTAATGAGTCAACAACACGACCCAACAAGCTTTCCCCAACAGGCACTTCTAAAATACGGCCAGTACATTTAACACTGTCGCCTTCCGTAATATGCTGATAAGGCCCCAACACTACCGCACCAACAGAGTCGCGCTCTAAGTTAAGCGCCATACCATAAGTGTTACCAGGAAACTCTAGCATTTCACCTGCCATTACATCGGCCAAACCATGGATACGTACGATACCATCGGTAACACCGACAACAGTTCCTTCTGTACGTGCTTCAGTAGCCCCATCAAAGCTTTCAATTCGCTTTTTAATCAGGTCGCTAATTTCTGCTGAATTCAGTTGCATCTTAATTCCTCTATACAGGCCATTAGTTTATAACGTTGGCCAGTCTGTTCAATTTACCCAAGGCTGATCCATCAATGATCAGATCACCGGCTCGAATAATCGCTCCACCTAATAAGCTTTCGTCTACTTCAACATTTAACGTGACATCTCTGCCCGTACGTTTTTTCAGCGCTTTTGCAATATTAACTTCTTGTTCTGGTGTTAAAGCTCTCGCAGAATTAACCTCTGCAGTCATCACTTGCTCTGCTTCAGCACGCAACTGTTCAAAAATAACAGCTATTTCCATCAGCAAAGGTAGGCGCTTATTTTCTGCCAGTAAAGCCAAAAAATGACGACCATTTATAGTGACCAGTTCTCCAGCAATATCTGCCAGTAAACTGATTACTTGTTCATCGCTAATGGATGGGTTTGCTATCATCGCTTCGATATGTTTATCGACAACACTTTGTGCCATCACTGCCAAAAAACCTGACCAGACTTTTAACTCAGCTTTTTCATTAGCGATGTCAAATGCTGCATTAGCATAAGGACGAGCGATAGTAATTGCTTCAGCCATCGTCTACCCCCTAGATCCGACTTACCAATTCTTTTAACAAATCAGTATGCGCCTTATCATCTATTTCACGGTTGAGAATTTTCGCAGCTCCAGCCAGTGCAATACTTCCGACCTGCCCACGAAGTTCATCTTTTGCTTTGTTAGCTTCTTGCTCTATTTCAGCCTGTGCTGACATCAAGATACGCTCACCCTCAACCCGGGCAGTGTCTTTAGATTCATCAACAATTTCATTACTACGGCGTTGCGCTTGCGAAATTATCTCATTCGCCTGCTCTTTTGCTTCGCTAATAACTTGTTGCGCACGTTTTTCAGCTAACTCTTGCTCGTGGCGTCCACGCTCAGCTGCTGCTAAACCATCTGCAATTTTTTTAGTGCGCTCTTCGAGCGCTTGCATAATTGGTGGCCATACATATTTCATGCAAAACGCAATGAAAATACCAAAAGCAATTGCTTGACCGATCAATGTTGCATTGATGTTCATGCTTATACCTCTTCTTTATCGCAATACTGTTTAAAAATGCTACTAACCAGCAACTGCAAATAGAACATACATAGCCAAACCAACAGCAATCATTGGCACCGCGTCAACAAGACCAGCAACCAAGAAAAAGTTTGTACGTAACATTGGCACTAATTCAGGTTGGCGTGCAGCTGCTTCTAAGAAGCGGCCACCTAATAAACCAACACCAATCGCAGCTCCTAAGGCACCTAAGCCAATCATCATAGCACCCGCAATATAAACTAAACCCATATCCATTTTTTTCTCCTAACAAATATCTAATACTAAAAAATTAAAGTAAAAACTTGCTTAAACTTAATGATGCTGATGCGCCATATCAATATAAACGACAGTCAAAACCATAAAAATAAAAGCTTGTAACGTAATAATCAAAATGTGAAAAATTGCCCAAGCAACTTGTAACAAACCTGCCACAGAACCTAACATCAAACCAGCTCCATACATTGTTGCAATCAAAATGAAGACCATTTCACCGGCATACATATTGCCAAACAAACGTAAACCTAGGGAAAATGGCTTAGCTAACAACGTCACTGTTTCAAGCACAAGGTTGACTGGTAAAGCCCATTTACCAAACGGCTCAAGTGCTAATTCACCCAAAAATCCGCCAGCTCCTTTTACTTTAAAGCTGTAATAGAGCATCAAACCAAAGACCACTAGTGCCATACCCATTGTTGCATTTGGATCTGTACTTGGTACAACCTTAAAAAAAACATTATGTGGATCAGCATCAAACAAGAATACCGCACCTTGTGCAACAGCCAGCGGTAAAATATCTACCGGTATCAGATCCATCAAATTCATTAAAAATATCCAAACGAAGATGGTCAGCGCAAGAGGAGCAACCAAATCATTTTTTCCACCAGTAAATGAACCACGAACAGTATCGTTAATGAATTCGATAACCATTTCAGCAAAGTTTTGTACTGGAGAGGGAACACCTGTCGATATTGTTTTTGCAACACTTCGGAAGAACCACATCATCAACGTACCAAGTACGATTGAAAGCAACATCGTATCAACGTTAATTGCCCAGAAGCCCATTTGTGCTGCTTCTTGACCTGTGGTCGCAAAACCTAACTCACCAGTTGATTCCCATATTCCTGTCGCAGTTTCTACTTGCTTCTCACCGTAAGTGAGGTTTTGTAAATGATGCTTGATATAGCCTGATGTAGTAATCGATGATTCACTTGCCATTTTTGGTCTTAAGTCCGATTATAATTTCCAAACAGCGCAACAACTTGCGCCACTATAAAGCCTACCAACAACATCAATGACGAGTCCTTCAACATTGAAAATCCGATAGCAAATAAAACAATGGTTAGTGCCCAGCGCTGAGCAACACAACGGTACGCCCTTCCTAAATTCATACTCGCATCTGCTTTAGCAAACTTTCCAGCAGCTAACAAATGCCACCTCTGCAGTAAAGTGTTGGCTATCGCCATTACTCCGCCGTAACAACAAGCAATGCTTGCTGCCATTCCTTGCCATAGAAAGATGATTGAAACCGATAACACCAGTGAAAGTAGCTGCAATTTCAGCAGATAATTGAGAGGCTCAACTTTAACTAAACCTTCGATCGATTTCACTAGGCTTTAATTCTTACTAACTAAACCCATGCATTATATAGAGCAGGCCTTTACTGGGTCAATTAAAATCAGTGATTTACTTTAATTTTTTAACAATTCTCTTCAAATCTTCCACACTTGCATAATCAATAACCAGCTTACCTTTACCGCTTACAGTATGTTTGACCAAAAAATGGTGGTCTAACTTCTGTTTAATTAGCTTTTCAATGTTATCCAGTTCTGCTTGTAGAGAATCTTCAGGCTGCGGCTTTTCTTTTGCTGGGCGCAATAAACGCCTTACTAACTGTTCGGTCTCGCGAACAGATAAGCCCCGTTCAACAATACTATTTGCTGTATCTGACTGTAAACGACCCTCGAGGGGCAATAAAGCACGTGCGTGGCCCATTTCTAGATCACAATTCTCTACTAACCTCTTAACATCTTCATTAAGGTTTCTAAGTCGTAATAAATTTGATACAGCTGCTCTTGAACGACCTACAGCTGCGGCTGCTTCTTGATGCGTCATAGAAAACTCTTCACGCAAACGATGCAAAGCATTCGCTTCTTCCATCGGGTTTAAATCTTCTCTTTGAATATTTTCAATCAAGGCCATAGCAATCGCATTACGATCCGGCACATCTCTCACTAGGGCTGGAATAGTATCCAAACCTACAAGCTTTGATGCTCGCCAACGTCGCTCACCAGCAATAATTTCATAACGACCATCACCCACTGGTCGCACAACGATAGGCTGAACAAGTCCTTGAGCACGAATCGAGTCCGCTAATTCACCAAGCGACTCTTCCGACATATCTACCCGCGGTTGATATTTGCCCGGCTGAATAACATCCAAAGGGAAGTATTGCAGACTGTCACTAATGCCGTCCTCCTGATGATCAACATCAGCTAATAAAGCATCCAACCCCCTACCTAACCCTCTTTTTTTAGTCGCCATTACCGCCCCTATCTATATTATTTCAGACTAGTTTAACTTTCTTCACGCCGCATAAACTCACTTGCTAGCGCCATATATGCAATGGAGCCTCGCGATAACCGGTCATAATCCAACACCGGGACACCATGGCTTGGAGCCTCTGCCAACCTTACATTCCTGGGAATAAGGGTGTGAAACACCTTTCGCTCAAAATGCGTTATCAACTGCCTTGAGACCTGATTAGCAAGGTTATTCCGGGCATCAAACATCGTTCTCACCAGACCTGTAATCTCTAGAGTCGGGTTTGCTCGCTGTCTAACCCGTTCGACTGTTTTTAATAGCGAGGATAAACCTTCCAAAGCATAGTATTCACACTGAACCGGAATAATAACGCCCTTAGATGCTACCAGTGCATTCAACGTCAGCATACTTAAAGAAGGCGGGCAATCAATCAAAATAAAGTCATAATCGGCACGAATTGGCTCTAGTGCTAGCCGAAGCCGATGCTCTCGTAAATCTTCATCTAATAACTCAACTTCGGCTGCTGTTAAGTCTGAATTGGTTGGCATGACATCAAATTTAAAATCATCACGCTTTACAATTACCTCACCCGCTGATGCTTCCCCCATAATGACGTCATAACTGCTTTTCTCAAGTACCACAGCATTTATGCCACAACCAGTGCTTGCATTACCTTGCGGGTCAAGATCAACAAGCAATATTTTTTTGCCATTCTCTGCTAATGATGCCGCTAAATTAACGGTTGTGGTCGTCTTACCAACTCCGCCTTTTTGATTAGTCACAGCATAGACATTACCCATTCAAACAACCTTTTGTGCTGAAAACCACATTAACCTCGGACCA
>MDSY01107031.1_pt1 | contig 24509 bp, 26 predicted proteins | sample 811131 | NCBI WGS metagenome assembly MDSY01 (sample SAMN05326643, study PRJNA326480) | marine metagenome | isolation source: seawater | place: Atlantic Ocean: South West | collected 2010
TGGTAAGTCCAACACGAATGAAGTAACCAAATAGAGAAGAGAAATAATATAATTTTATTGAGATTGCCGCAGTATAAGATTGTGTATAAGCATTAAGTAGAAATATAAATGTAACTGTAAAGCTAGCGATTAGCGCAGTGATGAATGCCTGTTCTGATTTAAGGTATGAAAAAGCAATTACAGCTAGGTAAAGAGGAATGGACCTCTTTAGCATCCTCCATACAAGTGTTACTTCAACGTTCATCAGACATTCTTTTCGAATAGACCCATAACCTATAATATCCATTTAAAGAACCTAAGATAATTCCAGTAATCACGCCGAAAGGATTGATATCGAGAAAATTTTCAACTATTAGCCCAACTAATAGTCCACTTATTACAGAGGAACCAAACGAAGAGGTTAAAACCCATCCCGAAATATTCTCTTTATTTGAATTATTTAGATCTGAATGATGCTCTTTATTCCCCATAAGGCTGGAAATTGTTTGCCAAACTCTGGATTTCACGTTTTAATTCAGAGACTTTATTTTCATTATTTCTATTCTTTAAGACTTCTGAAATTAAATGGCCAACCATGTTCAATTCATTCTCTTTCATTCCGCATGTAGTAGCTGGTGGTGTTCCCATTCGAATACCGGATGTAATAAATGGAGAACGTGGATCGAAAGGAATTGCATTCCGATTTAATGTTATCCCTACTTCGTTTAGCAATATGCCCGCATCTTTTCCAGTAAGGTCATCATCAACACTTCTAGTATCAACCAGTACAAGATGATTTTTTGTTCCACCACTAACTACTCTTAGCCCTTCATTTGTAAAAGAATCTGATAATGATTCTGCATTCTTGAGGATCTGCGAAGCATACTCTTGGTAATCTTTTGTTTGTGCTTCAGCAAAACATACCGCTTTAGCTGCTATTTGGTTGTTTAAAGCTCCCCCTTGGGCCCCTGGAAAAATATTTTTATCTATAGCCTTTGCAAATTCCTCTTTACAGAGAATCAATCCGCCACGAGGCCCTCTAAGGGCTTTATGGGTGGTTGCAGTAACTATATCTGCATATGGTGTTGGATTTTCAACAACCTTGCCTGCAACTAAGCCAATAAAGTGTGCCGCATCAACAATTAAATATGCGCCAACTTCATCTGCAATTTCTCTAAAACGTTTGTAATCTAATTCCTGAGAGTAAGAAGAGTAGCCTGCCATAATTACTTTTGGCTTGTGCTCTTTTGCAAGAGATTCAACTTGGTCCATGTCAATTAATTCAGAATCTTGATTAAGTCCATACGAAACAAAGTTATATAAGATTCCTGAGAAATTCACATGTGACCCGTGTGTAAGATGGCCACCTTGATCTAATGACATTCCTAGTACTGTATCTCCTGGACTAATCAAAGCAAGATAGACTGCTAAGTTTGCGGAAGACCCTGAGTGAGGTTGAACATTTGCATGTTCTGCTTGAAATAAATCACATGCCCTATCAATAGCAAGTTGTTCTATTTCATCTACAATTTCACACCCTTCATAGTATCTTCTACCGGGAAAACCTTCGGAATATTTATTTGTTAGGATTGACCCAGAAGCTTCCATAACTGCTTTGGATGCAAAGTTTTCTGATGCAATCAAGTGGATATGTGAATTCTGCCTCATTAAATCCTGATCAATCAAAGATGATATTGCAGGATCTATTTCATTTAGATTTTTATTAGATGCACCTTTGTTCATAACTATATATTAACAGTAACTTGGTGGCCAGCGTAAAGAGCCTTGCCTTAATATTTTACCGCCTGATATTCTTAGATCTACAACAGTTGATGCTTGATTTATAGAAGACTCTCCTTCTATATAGGCAGAGACTCCATCACTAAAGATACTTTCTGCTTCGATGTGAGATGTAGCTTCAGTTTCACCTGACCGATTTGCGCTCGTAACTGCAAGTGGCCCTGTTTCGACTAAAAAGGATATCGCAATTTTGTGATCAGGTACCCTAACTCCAATACTCATTGGGTCAATTGTTCCTACGCCAAGAGCAAACTGTTCACTAGTCTCAACTACAACCGTAAGAGGACCTGGCCAGTAGAGAGATAGGGACTCTGCATAATCAGAAACTATTTCCAAATTAGCAAATGTATTATATGAATCTACAAGCAACCCGACTGGCTTTTTCTCATCTCTCTCTTTCAGTGAAAAAAGTTTCTCAACAGCTTTAGAAGAATAAGGATTTACAGCTAAACCATAGACTGTTTCTGTTGGGATTCCCACTACTTCATCATTTGCTATTGCATCAATAGCTAAATTTAAATCATTTTCCTGCAAAAACATACCTATCTTTTCCTGCTAGATCAGTTATTACCTCTACTCCCTTGTAGCTTTTTGTCATTTCAATTAACCTACCCCCAGACCGTGAATCAATTTCTAGTGCAAGTAACCCAGTAGCACTTAATTTATACCTAGCTTGCTTTAACAACTGATCTATATAATCCAACCCATCCTCACCACCATCTAAAGCAATTAAAGGTTCGTAATGGACTACTTCAACTGGAAGAGCTCCAATATCAGCTGTAGGGATATAGGGTAAATTTGCAACAATTAAGTCAAAATCATTATCTCGAACTTCTCTTAGTAGATTTGATTCATAGATATTAACATTTATTTTGTTCTTTTTTGAATTGATTCCAGCTACTGATAAAGCATCTAAAGAGATATCAGTTAAGTGAACTTCCGAACCAGTAAAATGTTTTGCTAATGAAAGACCTATGCAACCTGAACCTGTTCCTACATCGATAATTTTCTTTGGCTCGTATACCCTATCAATAATTTTTTCTATAAAGTATTCGGTTTCTGGCCTAGGAATAAGAACACTCTCATTCACTTGAAAGGACATATCATAGAAAGTTACTTCTTCCTCTATGTATTGCAAAGGTTCACCAGAATACCTTCTCTGTAAAAGAGATTTGTAAAGGTTCGTGTCGAACTCTTTAGAGGGAGAAGAATTTCTTACTAATTGTTCCAGTCTATGAACTTCATGTTTTGGCAATACCTGCATCTCAATTATTCACTTTCTACATCAATAAGCCTTTTTGACTCATTATCAGAAATCAATGCAGTAGTGAAATCTTCTAAATCTCCATCAAGAATTTGCTCTAGCTTGTTTAGAGTTAAAGAAATTCTGTGGTCAGTAACTCTATTGTCTTTATAATTGTAAGTTCGAATTTTATCTGACCTCTCCCCACTTCCTACTTGTTCTTTTCTGTCTTTTGCACGCTCACTATGAGCTCTATCTTGCTCAGCCTTTAACAAACGTGCTCTCAAAATTCTCATTGCTTGATTCTTATTCTTTAATTGAGACTTTTCATCCTGACTTGTTACTACGAGTCCGGTTGGGACATGAGTTATACGAACAGCAGAATCAGTAGTATTAACACTTTGTCCCCCAGGTCCACTAGATCTATATACATCGATTTTTAAATCAGATTGCTCAACTGTAACGTCTACTTCCTCAGCTTCAGGAAGAACTGCAACTGTTGCTATAGAAGTATGTACCCGACCTTGAGATTCTGTTTTTGGTACTCTTTGAACCCTATGTGCGCCTGCTTCATATTTCAACTTCGAATAAGCACCTGATGATTTTATAGCAAAAATCACTTTTGAATAACCTCCCATATCGGATGTGGTCATTTCTATTGTCTCAAATGACCAACCCATTCTTTCGGTATAGCGTGTATACATCTTGAATAAGTCACCAACCCATATCGAAGCCTCTTCACCACCTGCACCTGGCCTGATTTCAACAAGAACATCCTTTTCATCCATTGGATCTTTAGGAAGTAAAGCAAATTTTATCTCTGATATAAGTTCTATAATTCTTGTTTCAGCTTCTGATACCAGATCTTCTAGTTCTTTTTTCATATCTAAATCAATCTCTTCGACCATCATGCTTTTAGCCTCAGAAATATCTGTATCTAAACCTTTCCACTCATTAAAAAGAGAGGTTATATCTAAAAGTTCTCTGTGTTTTTTTGCTTTCTCAGCATACAGTTTTTGATCTTTCACTAAATCTGAGGAAGAAAGTTCTATTTCTACTTCTTTAAGGGCTTTCTCTATCCCCTCGAGCTTATTCTTTAGTGAGTCATCCATTACTTACCTCTTTAGCCTTACTCAAAAGTTTATCAAATATAAATGGTTCATCTTCTTTGGAAAAGAAAATTGCATTAGCCATTGCAACTTGAGCAACTTCAATTTGACTATCTGAAGGTTCTTTAGTTGTAATTTTTTGAACCCATAAACCTGGAAGCCCAAATATAGTAGAAAATATAGACCCCTCAAATTTAAAATTAATTTTAAGTATTTCATAAGAAACCATTGCAACAAATATAACATGTAATATTCGCGTTATTAAAGTTCCCAATAATCCCAAAGTAGGAATAAATGGGAGCGTAAGCAAACTCACAAAGATAATAAGGAATAAAAATGATGTCCCACATCTCATATGCTCTTTTGGATAATTTTTAATTGAATCTGCATTTAGATTGTTCTCCTCTTCATAAGCAGCAATGGTCATATGTTCTGCACCATGGTATTCGAATAGTTCTTGAGCCTCTTTTGTCTTAGCTAGAAAGTAGATATACAGGAAAAGGATAGCCCCTCTAAGTAAGCCTTCGCTAAGTCCTTTCATTGATTGACTAGCATCTCCTAAATCAATCAATAATCTTGGACCAACAATCAATAGAAATAAAACAACAATCACGATCAGATAATTCATTATTTTATTTAAGACAGTCAGTTCATTGTCCTGATCGTATACAATTCTGTCTGACAGGTCTATCCCTCTATACCCAACAATGAGTGAGTCCAGCAATGCAGCAACTCCTCTGATAAATGGAGCTCCTAATATAGAGTTTCTTTTAACCAGAGGTTCCCTCTTTTCAAAATATCTATTAATTTCACCATGATTATCGCGAACAGCAAGAGACCAGCCTTTTGGACTATTAATTAATACTCCTCCGATAACTGCTTGGCCACCATAAAAGATAGGTTCTTTAGACATAATTTATTATGGAAGAAGTTATTCTTCTTCTGCTGATTGATTTGCTGGTGTTTGTTCTTTTATTGTGGTTGATTTCTTATAACGCTTTTCAAACCTCTCAACTCTACCTGTAGAGTCAACAAGTTTTTGTTTTCCAGTAAAGAATGGATGGCTCGCACTTGAAATATCTAATTTAACAAGAGGATATTCATTTCCATCTTCCCATTCAATTGTTTCTTTCGTTTTTATGGTAGACCTAGTTAAAAATGCAAAACCAGCATCTTCGTCTTGAAAGACGACATCTCTATAATCTGGGTGAATACCTTGTTTCATAATTACTACTTTAGACTGGTTGTTTTTCTACTTTCTTTAGAAATTCGTCATTATTCTTAGAACTTCTTAAACCATCAATTAACAACTCTGTTGCAGCTCCTCCTTCAAGACCGACCATAACTCTTCTTAGTTTCCAAACTTGTTGCAGCTCCTTAGCAGGAACCAGCCTCTGCTCTTCTCTTGTCCCTGAAGGGGTTGCGTCTATAGCTGGGTAAACTCTTTTATCTGCAAGAGTTCTATCCAGTTTGAGCTCCATATTGCCTGTTCCCTTAAACTCTTCAAATATAACTTCGTCCATTTTAGATCCAGTTTCTACAAGAGCTGTTCCTAGAATAGTTAAACTACCACCTTCTTCAATGTTTCTAGCAGCACCGAAGAATTGTTTTGGTGGAGTAAGTGCTGTTGAATCAACACCTCCTGAAAGAATCCTACCACTTGCAGGCGTAGCAAGGTTATGTGCTCGAGCAAGCCTTGTAATAGAGTCTAAGAGAATTACAACATCCTTACCTTCCTCAACAAGCCTTTTTGCTCTTTCAATTGCTAGCTTGGATACTTGCGTATGTTCCTCTGGTGGTCTATCAAAAGTAGAATATACAACTTCCCCTTTAACAGATCTCTGCATATCTGTTACTTCCTCTGGCCTCTCATCAACAAGCACGACCATTAAATGAACTTCCGGATTATTCTCGCTAATTGAATTGGCTACTTCCTTTAAGATTGTTGTCTTTCCTGCTTTAGGTGGAGAAACTATTAAACCTCTCTGCCCTTTGCCAATAGGTGTAATTAAATCCATTATTCTTGGAAGAATCTTTTCTGGTTTACTTTCCACTTCAAGAATTAAACGCTCATCAGGAAATAATGGAGTCAACTTATTAAAATCAGGTCTTCTTGCAAGTAGTTCTGGATCTCCGTCATTAACTTTTTTTGGCTCAAGTAAGGCAGGATATTTTTCTTTAGACCTTGGTGCTCTTATAGGGCCTTCTACCAAATCTCCCTTTCTCAACCTAAATTTCTTTATTACTCCTGCTGGAACATAAACATCCTGCTCGCTAGGTTTATATCCACCACATCGTAAAAAACCATAACCTTCTGGAAGAATGTCTAAAAGTCCTGTTCTTTCTTCCCCGCTCTTTATTGATGAATCTCCTTTATCAACTACTTCTGCAACAACTTCCTCTTCTGCTTTATCAGAACTTTCAAGGGAACTTATTACATCATCTCCTTTTTTCAATAGTGCATCAATTAACTTTGCCTTCTGTAGGCCTGAATGATCTATACCAACAGAACCTGCTATTTCTCGAAGCTCTGCAACAGTTTTTGACTGTAATTGTGTTCTAGCTGACATTTTTCTCCTTTATATAGTCATCTGGAATTGATATGTGATATTTTTTGTCTGAAAGACATTCTCAGTATATACGTATTTATATTATTTGAAATAAATAAATTAAATAATTTTTTCTTCCAAAGCGGTTAATGAATTTGGAATAATATCGAAATTTTCTTGAAGTTCTATAGAGTATTCTTCATTTTTATCAAATACTTCATTAACAACATTTTGAAACTTTACTGGAGATGCTGTCCCAATAGACACAATAGGATTCTCTTTCTTTTCTCTTTCAGCAAGCGAGATTGAGGTTGCCGTATGAGGGTCTGATAAATATCCATAATTGGAATAAATCGACTTCATATTTGACTTGATATCTGTATCATTAAATGAATCTGAAAAAAAAGTTCCCTGCAATTTATCTTTTGCCTCGACAGACAAAGTAGCCTCACCATTTTGATGAAGACTATTATAAAAAGAGTCATTCAAGTACGGGTCATTATATAAATCATAAATTAATCTCTCAAGGCTAGAAGGTAGTTGTATATCCATACTTGGTGCTACAGACTCAAATGTATTTTGAGGTTGTAACTTTCCTGAATGAATAAACCTCGTAAGAACATCATTTTTATTTGTACTACAAATAATCCTACCTATAGGAATACCATTATTTTTTGCATACCAAGCTGAATAAGCATTGCCAAAATTTCCAGAAGGTATAACCACATCAAATGCTGAATCTATTTGTTGAGATAACCAAACATAGTATGAGGACTGTGCAACAACTCTAATCCAATTAATTGAATTTAGAGAGACCAATCGCCTATCTGAAATCCGCTTTGAAAATAAACCCTTCACAAGCTTTTGACAATCGTCGTAATCCCCTTTTACAGCTAAATTTTTGACGTTAGGGCTATCAACAGTAGTCATCTGTTTTCTTTGATACTCACTTATTTTATTAAATGGATGAAGAACAACAATATCTAGATTGTCAGAGTCCTTTACACCTTGAATTGCAGCACTACCAGTATCACCACTCGTAGCAACAAGAGCCAGTCCTTTTTCTCCAGTATTTTTAAGTTGCTGGTCGACTAATGCCCCCAAAACTTGGAGGGCATAATCCTTAAATGATTCTGTAGGACCATGAAATAACTCCATTAAATAAAAACCCTCTTGTAGCTCAACTAAGTTTGGATCAGGTTCTTTATCAAATCCTTTATAGAGGTTCTCACTTTTTACTAGCTTCTCGGAGTTTTTATCTAAAGATATGAAAACATTCTTTACTAAATCTTCATAACCAGTACTTTTAATTAAAGAGAAATCTATCTCATTTTTATCAGGTATGTACAACCCCCCATCATCTGCAGTTCCTGAGAGGATGACATCACTAAAATCAATCTTCTTACTTGTTCCTCTAGTTGATTGATACTTAGTCAACTTAATCGCTATAAACCCTAATAATTGAGGCTATATCATCAATCACAGAGAAGGATTGGATAGTTTCTACAGAAACTGAGAGATCTCTTTCTTTTGCATCATGTGTAATAATTACTAGCTCTGCTGTATTTCCTCTTCCCTCTTGAATCACGCTTTCAATACTGACACTATTTTCACCAAAAGCACCAGCAATTTTAGCCAAAACTCCTGGCTCATCCTTTACAGATAGTCTTATAAACAAACTTGATTCCACATCTTCAAAACTTTTATTTCCTTTTTTATATTCTCTTAAAGGGTACCAATTAGACTTTTCATTATTTAATTGACGACACGCACTTAAAACATCTCCGATTATAGAGCTCGCAGTAGGCTCGGCACCAGCACCGGGCCCAGAGAATACTAGCTGATCAATTTTTTCTCCCTCAACGACAAGAGCGTTTAATGCTCCTCTGATTGAAGCAAGTGGATGTTTCTTATCTATAAGTACAGGATGTACACGTGCATTAATTCCCTCCTTAGAGCTGTCAATCTGTGCTACCAATTTAATTGTTTTATTTAATCTTGAAGCCCATTCAAAATCATCCTTTGTAATTTTTGATATTCCTTCTGTAAATACATCTTCATTATTAGGAGAAACACCAAAGCAAAGTAAAGAAAGAATCATTGCTTTATATTTTGCATCAAATCCATCAACATCATTAGTTGGATCTGGTTCTGCATAACCAAGTTCTTTTGCAGATGACAAAGCATCCTCGTAAGTACTGCCTTCTTCCATTGAGGTCAAAATATAATTGCTTGTCCCATTAATTATTCCAAGTATTTTTGTAAGCTCCTCCACCCTTAAGCTTTCAATTATTGGTTTTAATACTGGTATTCCGGCTGCTACAGCTGCCTCAAAATATAAACAAGTATTGTTTTCCTGAGCGATTTTAATTAGATCCGTACCACAGTCTGCAATTATATCCTTATTCGCGGTAACAACAGATTTGCCTTTCATGAGTAAGGCCTTAATATATTCTCTTCCTGGATCAATTCCACCAAGAACTTCTATTACTAAGTCAATGGAATCATCATTAATTATTTCATCAAAACTATCCGTAAGGAGGTCTTTACTTATTCCCCTATCTTTTGACATATCATTAACTAAAACTTTTTTTAACTTAAGGTTAAGAACATCATTATCTAAATCTTCTATACGACTTAATACGGCAGAACCAATATTCCCTGCACCCAAAACAGCAACTGAAAATGTATTATTTTGCATATTTAGTAAGGATAAATGTTATTTAAATTGAAACAACAAGAAATTTATTAACTAAGCTTTCCTTTTACAATTTTACTTACCGCTCCTCCATCTATGCCATCTCCTTTAGACATAACGGCCCCAATTACCTTTCCCATCTGAGAAATATCCACATCTCCCATTTCACTCAATACTTGATCAACTATTTTCTCAAGTTCATCATCGCTTAACTGCTCAGGTAACCACTCGCTTAAATAATCAATTTCAAACTGAATCTTTTCCGCCATTTCGGTACCTCTATCTCCAAGATTGCTGTATTCCTCTACAGCTTTTGTCATTTTTTTAACATATGACGAAATAACAGATAAAACTAACTCGTCTGTAATTTCTTCTCCTTTTTCTGCCTTCTTTTTAGCTACCTCTGTTTGTATTTGTCTAATAGCCTCTAATTTTGGCTTATCTTTTGATTTCATAGCCTCTTTTAAAGCTGAACTCAAATCTTCACTCAAACTCATAAATTCTCCCTATTTTAATAGTGTAATTAATTCTTCTGGTATATCAGTAATGATGCCATTAATCTCCATCTGAATCAATCTTTTAGCTAAATGAATATCATTTACTGTCCAAGCAACAACCTTGTTAATTGGCAAATCAAAAACTCGAGCTTCAATCAAATCAGCATAAACCATAAAATACATAGACTTGTCAATCATTGAAATGGACTTAGCTTCAAAAAGTTGTTCCTCATTCGCGATGTGAATTCCGTATTTCGAAGTGGTATCATTTCTAATTTCAAACACCAAATCCCAATCGAAGCATATGATGGTGTCTTTTGGCTGAGCCATCGATAATGCTTTTCTCTTTAGTAAGCTCTTCTGACTTTCTTCAAGTCCATCAGTTTTGATTTCAAAAAAAACAGGGTGATTTCCTAGCTGGTGACGAGATACTAAATGATGATCTTTTAAATTGTATTCAGGAAATTCCATTATCAATTCTTCCAAAGTTCTAGAAGGAACTGAGACTCCGTCAATTTCAGCGTCGTGGAATAAAAGAATCTCTTCATCTTTAGTTAATCGTAAGTCTATTTCAACCGCATTGCTGTGTTCCTGTGAAGCTATAATCCCTGTTAATGAGTTGTCATTAAAATATGTTGGCAGGCCTCTGTGCCCAATAATTTCAGTCATAAGTAAAAAAGATTATAGGGAGGTTAAAAACCTGCTTTTTTATCACCTTCGGAATCAATGAATTCTACAGACGCAATAGCGCTGCCAACAATACCATACTCTCCATTATCATCGCTGAATTCAAAAATGCCATCATTCTCAATTACTGATTTAATCTCACTAAGAAACTTAGACTTGTCGTCTATCTCTACTGTATATTCTTTTGAAGATCCTTTTATATGTATTTTAACTTCTAACATCTATTCACCATACAACATAATTGCTTACAATACATTTTCTCCCATAAAGATTTCTGAAACCGAGTCATCTAAGAAGATTGACCTTAAAGCTTCTCCTATTATCGAGGAGACACTCACAACATTAAGGTTATCTATCTTTTTGCTATTACCATTCATAGCAACTGTGTCGGTAACCAATATTTCATCTATTGGGGCATCCTTTAGTCTATCTACTGATGGATCAGAAAAAATACCGTGTGTCGCTACTACGTTTACAGACACTGCACCCTTATCTTTAAGTATGCGAGCTGCGCCAGAAATAGTTCCTGCTGTATCAATGATGTCGTCGATTAAGATTGCATGCCTTCCTTCAACCTCACCAATAACTGTTAAAGCCTCGGCTTCATTATGAATCTTTGGGTCTCTTTTCTTATGTACGAAAGCTACATAAGCATCGAGTCTTTTTGCAAGAACAGTTGCTCTCTTAACTCCGCCTGCATCAGGCGAGACTACTGTTATTGGTTCTTTAAATTTTCCTTGAAAATGGTCAGAAAAAAGAGGCATTGCAGTGAGGTGGTCGAATGGTTGATCTATAAACCCTTGAATTTGTTGTGAATGTAAATCTATTGATACTAATCGATCCGCACCAGCATTCACAAACATGTCACCGATGACTCTTGCCGAAATAGGCTCTCTTGGTAAAGCTTTTTTATCTTGTCTAGAGTATGGATAAAAAGGTAGGACAGCAGTAATCCTCTTTGCTGATGCACGTTTTAGAGCATCAATAATTAAGATTTGTTCCATTATTGTAGAGTTCAAATCCCCAGAATGACTTTGAAGTACAAAACAATCTCCTCCTCGTGCACTATCGTTAAGCCGAATGTAGATTTCTCCACTAGCAAACTTCTTACTTTCTATTGGTATTAGTTTTGAGTCCAATTTTTTTGCAACATCTTGAGCCAAGTTTATATTGCTACTTCCTGAAAAAAGCATCATTGTTTTACTACTTGGCTGATTTATCATTGATCTTCTTTCTTCTTTTTCTTTCTATCTGAATAGCCTTCAATATTTTTTTGTTCAGACCTTTCAACACCTAATGCTTTTGATGGAACATCCTTAGTAATCACTGAACCTGCACCAATGTAGGCACCTTCTCCTATGGTTACTGGAGCAACAAGCATAACATCTGATCCAATAAATGCTCCGTCTTCTATAGTTGTTTTGTGTTTATTTTCACCGTCGTAATTTACAGTAATTGAACCTGCTGAAAAATTAACATTTTCCCCTACCTCTCCATCTCCAACATATGCGAGGTGAGGAACCTTGCTACCATCTCCTATATTTGACTTCTTAGTTTCAGCAAAAGAACCAACCTTCACCTTCTTCCCAAGATTTGAACCAGGTCTAAGATGTGCGTAAGGACCAACCTGGACTTCTTCTTGAGTTGATGATTCAGAAATAACAGAATACAACACTGTGGAGCCTGGCCCAACCTCAGAATCTGTAATCATAGAATTTGGTCCAATAGTACAATTTTCACCTACCGTTGTATCCCCTAAAAGATGAGTGTTGGCAAGAATTTTTGTTCCTGAGCCAATTCGTACTGATTCGTCAATATAGGCTGTTGATGGATCTTGGAAATAAACTCCATTATCAGCATGTGACTTGATGACATGCTCTCTTGCTTCTCTCTCTAAGTTATGCAATTGATCCATAGAGTTAACACCCATTATAGAAACTTCGCTACTCTCTTCCACAAGTATTTTTTGTTTCTTACTAGATGCTAATCCAATTAAATCAGTTAAGTAGAACTCGTTTTGTTTGTTATCAGTGTCTATCTGGGAAATATGTTCTAAAACGAATTCATAATCAAAGCAATATATCCCAGAATTAATTATATTTATCTTCTTCTCTTCATCTGAAGCATCTTTTTCTTCAACAATCTTTATTACATTTTGCTTTTCATCAAGTACTACCCTCCCATATCCAAATGGGTCAGAAACGGAGGCAACAATAAATCCGATTGCAGCATTAGCATTAGCAACCTTTTCCACCAGACCACTTAATGATTCCTCTTCTATCAAGGGAACATCTCCTGGTAATACAAGAACGTAATCATACTCCTGTGATAAAAATTTTTTGTCATTAAATACAACTGATAAAGCATGCCCTGTCCCCAATTGCTCTTCTTGTATTACTACTTCTGCATCTCCGGCAATATATTTATTTACTAGCTCGTGCTTGTGACCAATAACAAAAAATTTATTTTTAAAATTCTTTACTGAATCTTTACTCCAAAGAATTATCTCCTTACCTAATACTTTGTGAAGAACTTTTGGGATGTCAGAATTCATCCTTGTCCCTTTTCCAGCTGATAAAACAATTGTTGCTATATTCATAAGTTATATTTTGTTAGCTGGGGGAGAAGGACTCGAACCCTCAACGTTTGGACCAAAACCAAATGTGTTGCCAATTACACCATCCCCCAATGGTATTACAATTCTTTTATTCTAATCGGATAATGCTTTGTAACTGTAATCAATTTTTTTTGTAACTAATGTAGAGCAATTATCAATAACTAACTTTTCTTTACATAAATGAGCATCTTCTTTATTATCAAAAACAGCAAATAATGTGGATCCTGTTCCGGTCAAAAATATGTTTGTTTCTAATTCTTCTTCAATTAACTCTTTCATCTCTTTTAATCGTGGCTCTAGATAAAAAGCTGCGTGCGAAGCGTCATTAAAGACTTCTATTGAATCAAAGATTTTATGTTTTTCAGTTTCGAGATTCCCTTTTTTTAATATATCCCATTGGTTAAATACATTTTTTGTAGACAGTCCAAAATTTGGAAGAATTATTAGAAAGAAAATTTCTTTTTCAATGAAATAATCCTCCACTTTGTCTCCTATATTTTTTACTTTTGCAGGTTTTCCATTAATAAAAAAAGGAACATCGCTACCAACTTCATTAGCAATTACAAGATAGTCTGGAAGTTGTAAATCTAGCATTTTTTCTATGGACACTAAAACAGCAGCAGCATCGGAGCTTCCTCCTCCAAGGCCTGCCTCAATAGGTATGCCTTTATCTATCCTTATATTAAAAAAATTAGTTAGATCCGTATTTCCTCTTAAGCATGCTAATGCTTTGTGAATAGTTGATTCTTTTGATAAATTGTCATTATTTGTAAATACTATATTGTCTCTATTCTCATTTGCTATATGAATATCTATTTCATCATAGAGGTCAATAGGAACGATCAATGAATCTAGTTTATGTAGTTTAGAATCTGTTGAATTTTGGATAGATAAATTCAAATTTACCTTAGCTGCTGTTTTAACTTTCATTATTCATGCTCTTTGCAATTAGTAAATACTCATCCGGACTGATTTCTTCTGCTCTCTGGTTTTCGCTGATGCCAAAATCTGTGAACTTATCGAAGTTGATTCCTTCTTTTGATAGAGATTTCTTTAATTTTTTCCTTCTTTGTTGGAAAGCAATCTTTGCTAAATTGAATGCTCGTAGCCTCTCATCCTCAAAAGATAGCTCCTCTCTCTGAAGTGTCATAACAGTTGATACTACTTCTGGGCGCGGAATAAAGCTATTGGGATGTACGTCAAACTGTATTTTAGGCTTAGCAAATAATTGAGATACGACTGATAATGCACCGTAGGATTTTGTACCAGCACTTGAAACCATCCTCTCGGCAACCTCTTTTTGAACCATAATGACATACCTATGAATGACCGGAACTTCAGTTATTAATTTAACAATAAGACGAGTTCCTATACTGTATGGAAGATTAGAAACAAAAATCCATAATGGCCCAGTCAATTCTTTATAGTCATATTCCATTGCGTCTTCGCAAACCAAATCAATTTGTGGATACTTAGATAATCTATCACCTAATATTCCTACTAAATCCTCATCTATTTCTATAGCTCTAACTCTATATTGATCACTTAACATTAGCTCTGTAAGGGCTCCTGTCCCTGGGCCTACTTCAAGGACATTGTCCCCTAGTTGTCCTTGGATCAACCGAACTATCTTCCTTGAGATATTCTGGTCAATCAAAAAGTTTTGACTAAGTCTTTTTTTTGGCTTTATTGATGAATTAGCAATCCATTTAGCTTCACTCATTAGGAAACTTTCTCTCAATAAAACATTTGTTTGAGTTTTCAATTGTAATATTGGATAACTTAATTAAATCTTCATCCTTTATTGCTGCAACCTTCTTTGCAGTATTTTCAATATACATAGGCTGATTAATTTTAGCTTCAACGTCATTAGGAACTAGATAGGGAGTATCTGTTTCAAGGAGTATGTTCTCCAAAGGAATGTCTCGGCATGCAAGCTGTAAGTCTTTTGCATTATCATATGTAACTATTCCAGAAAAAGAAAAATAGACATTGTGGTTTAAAAACTTCTTTGTCCATTTTCTTCCTCCTGTCCAAGAATGTAATATCACCGGAGCTGAGAAACTATTTCCTTCTATTACCCTATGCACATCTTCAAAACTATCTCTGCAGTGAACAATCAAAGGCTTCTGCATTCTTATTGCAGCATCAACGTGAAATTCAAATGATTCAAGCTGGCTATTTCTATCAGAGAGGTTCCTATAATAATCAAGGCCAGTTTCTCCTATTGCGTCTGACTGTTGGAATAAGTCAGTTAAATTGTCTTTATACGATTCTATTTTAGATGCCTCATGAGGATGTAGTCCTGCAGCCCAATAACATAGAGAGGGGAAAGAAGAAGAGATAGTTGATGCTTGTTCTGAAGACTCTACATTAACCCCTGGAATTAATAGCCATTCAATATTTGATAAATCAAGATTTTCAAGAGTTAAATCTGTGTGTTGAATATGGCAATGGGTATCAACCCATTTGATCTTTTTTTCAATATTTTTTTTACTCACTACCTTAAGATTAGGATATAGATAGATATTATGGGTAGAGGTATGAAGCGGAAAATTGATAAATTGGGTAGAGTAGTTATCCCTAAATCATTGAGAAATGCACTAGGGGTTGATTTGAATGAAGAAATATCAATGACACTTAGTGAAAATAAAATAATTATTACAAAAGCTTCAGGTATTTGCACATTGTGCAATAAAGGGAAACCCCACTTACAAGTAAACGATAGCCAGGTATGTAAAGCTTGTTATAAGAAAATTAAAAGTTTTGAATCATAGAATAAATTTCATTAACTGAGAACTGTGAGACTTTAGATAATGCTTTAGCTACTCTTCTTTTGTCACTCCCTTCTTTTATTAAGATTGATGCAGCCTCAATTAGTTTTTCGTCTGATATAATTTCTTCAATTGCAGAATCAACAATTACTGTAACTTCTCCTTTCAAATCTTTGTCCTCTAGGTCGTTAAGTAAAGAAGTTGCGTTCCCTCTATATACTGTCTCATGAATTTTTGTTAACTCTCTGCAAATGGTGATCTCCTGAACACCTCCTTGGTCTAAGATTGTTTGTAAATCTTTCTTGAGTCTGAGTGGCGAAGTAAAAAAAATAGAAGGTCTTTTGGCTCTAACAATTTGGTTAATTTGCTCAGTACGCTCAGAACCTTTCTTTTTTAAAAATCCAAAAAATGTAAACTCTGTAAATATAAAACCCGATAAAGACAACGCTGCTACCACACTGCTTGGACCAGGAATAACGATTACATCTATTCCTTCATTTCCAGCAATTTGAACTAATAATGATCCAGGATCTGAAATAGTGGGCATTCCCGCATCGGAAATAAGTGCTATATCTATTCCTTCTTTAATTTTATTAATTATCTCAGCATTTTTCTTGTGTTCATTGCCAACAAAAAAGGACTCATAGGGAGTTTCTATTTCAAGAAAATTAATTAACTTTTTAGCTCTCCTTGTATCCTCACAGAGAATTAAATCTACTTTACTTAGTACACTCTTTAATCTAAATGTAGAATCCTCCAAGTTTCCTATGGGGGTACCACAGATGTAAAGAGACCCCATTTTCCTAATAATTGAGTAGCTGATCTGAGTCGTATAAATCCTCTATTACATTAGGTGTTGAAGAAATAACTATCCTAACAAACTCGCCATCAACTCCTATCCAAGCCTCAGTATTGTTTTGTGTTATTCCAAAAAAACCAGAGTATTTCTCTTCTGCTTCCGTAAATCTGTCTTGGAGAAAAATAGCATTAGCAAAAGCTTCGAATATTTCGAAAAGGTCTTCATAATTATCTCCAGAAATCTTCACTGTCATAAGCAAGTTGTCATTTTGATCAATGTAGTCTATCCACGTACCCCCACCTATACCAATGCCTGCTGCAACGGCCACCTGCCTACCGAGGAAAGGTTGGGTAAGATACACTATGTCTAAAGCATCTATTGTCCCGTCATCAATTTTTGACCAACCTTCAAGAACTAATTCTCCTATTGGAACATCTTCATATATTTCTTTGGCAAAATATTTTTCTGATGAATAAACTTGTTCAGCTGTTGGAAGCTCATACAAGGCTTCGTTCACAGCTTCCATTCCTCCTGCAGTCCGAATTTCTTTTGCTAATTGAGGTCCGAATGAATAATAAAGGTCATTTGGTATGTAGAAGTATGAAGGAAGCTCTACAGCACAAGAAATGTTTGGCATCTGGCTATTCATTTGTTGCCTATCATATACATCTAGATTTGATTCCCAATAAGCCTGGACTAGCTCAGCTTGGGCTTCCATAATGGATCTACGCCCTGCATAATTAGAAAAATCATCCAGTTCTTCCATTTCTTCATACCAAGATTTGAGGTCTACTATTTGTCCTTGTAGAGTATGTGTTAGCTCATGAACTAAGACTGATTGTTCCCAAAGATTCAATTTTTTCTGATTCCTTTTTATAGGTACTCTGATTAACTCGTCAATAAGATTGTAAGACCCAGCTGATGAACACCTCATGAACTCAACTAGCAATTGCTTCATAGCAGCAGGTGAAGAGGTAGTTAGCCCCCAGAGCTGCTCAGACAATACTGCTCTCTCCCATTCTCCTGGTTCATAATCTTCTTCAAATTCATCTAAATAGCTCAATTCGTTGTAATCTTGATATCCTCCTAATGTATAAAACCGAAATTTTGGTTCTTCTGTAAAATCTATACCTACTTTTTCAACGACAAAAGCTGCTAAATCATCTAATTGCTCTTGCATCTCATCTGATATATCAAGAATTTCAACACCATATTCGTCTACATTAATCTCAGCAAGAGTGGTAGTAGTTGAAGTTGAAGTGGTAGTAGTTGAAGTGGTAGTAGTTGAAGTGGTAGTTTCTGATGAGGTTGCTTGTTCAGAACTGCAAGCAATCAAGAGCCATATTAAAAGAATTGAAAGTAGGTGCTTTTTCATGTATTACAAGGATACAATTATTTAATAATAAAGATAGATATAAAGGAGATGAAAATGATCAAAGAATTTAGAAACTTTATTAATAGGGGAAATGTTGTTGAACTTGGGGTTGCATTTGTAATGGGTGCTTCATTTAAGTCGCTGGTAGATGTTTTTACAAAAAAGCTTGTAGAACCATTAATTGGATTGGTAATTAACCTCCCAAATCTAGAAGCATTTGGAATGTTTGGAACTGTAGATCCCTCAAGTGGGATGAGGTCAGGTAGTATAGGTGCATTTTTAGGTGAAATGATTAACTATCTCATTATTGCATTTGTAATGTTTCTAGCAATAAAAGCATACAATCACTTTGAGGATATGGTTGTAGATGAAGAAGAAGGTGAAACTGCTTCAGAATCGAAAGAAGTAGTTCTTCTTAAAGAAATAAGAGATGGGATTAAGAACTTAAATAGTAATTAATCCTCTATTAGTTAAAGTAATGATTAATGGAAAAAAGTAGTCTTAGAGATTTATATAATTCATCTCCAAATCAAAAAGCAAAACTTATCCGTGGCGTCATTTACTCTTTTCTAAACAAACTATTCGACCTTGCCCCTCCTGTTCTGATTGGGATCGCAATAGATATAGTTGTTGAGGGTGAAGAATCATTTATAGCTCAATTTGGCTTCATTGACAGAAAGCAACAACTAATAGTATTAGCTTTTTTAACTTTTGCTATATGGAGTCTAGAATCCTTGTTTGACTATATAGCTGCAGTTACTTGGAGAAACATATCACAAGATATTGAGCATGAGTTAAGAATGGATACTTATATAAATACACAATCTCTAGATTTAGCATATTTTGAAAGCAAGTCTTCTGGAAGGTTAATGGCTTTATTAAACGATGACATTAATCAACTAGAACGATTTTTAGACACCGGTGCACATAAATTAATTATTACATTTACCACAGTATTTGTAATTGGTGGAGTTTATCTCTATGTTGACCCACGAATTGCTCTATTAACATTTATACCTATTCCTATAATCATTTATGGATCTGTTAGATTTACATCAACTATTAGCAAACGCTATACAAGAATTAGAGAAGCAATAGAAACACTTAACGCAAACTTGTCTAACTCTCTTACAGGCATTCTTACTGTAAAAAGTTTTAATAGAGAAGCAACTGAAATTGAAAGGATAGAAGAGTCATCGAGTGAAGTAAAAGCTGCTAACTATGATGCAATAAAATTGTCTGCAGCTTTTATCCCGATAATCCGAGTAGCAATTTTATTCGGTTTCACAGCAACTCTTATTGTTGGTGGATACCTAGCTCTTGACGGAAAACTAAGAGTATCCCTTTATTCAGTACTACTGTTTAGTACTCAAAGACTTTTATGGCCATTAACAGAGTTGGGAGATACATTTGACTTATATCAAAGAGCAATGGCTTCTCTAACTCGTATATTCAAATTAAAAGAAACAAAAAGTAACATCATTAGCGGTAAAAGACAGTACTCGCCATTGCATGACCAAATTAAAATAGACAACCTTTCTTTCTCTTATGTAGAATCTTTTCCAGTACTTAATGATATAAACCTGAGAATCAACGCCGGGCAGACAACGGCGATAGTAGGTAGCACTGGGTCTGGAAAATCAACCTTGATTAAACTACTTTTACGACTTTATGAAAAAAATGATGGCAGCATAGTATTTGACAAGGATAAGATAGAAGACTTGGATATCTCATCTCTAAGGAAGAATATAGGTCTTGTTAGTCAAGACACATTTTTATTCGAAGGTAGTGTATTCGATAATATTGCTTATGGGAATTTAGAAGCATCGAATGAAGAGGTTTGGAAGGCAGCAAGACTTGCGGAAGCGGAAGATTTTATCTATAACCTCCCTGACAAGGAAAATACAATCGTTGGAGAAAGGGGGCAAAAATTATCTGGTGGGCAAAGACAAAGAATCTCCATTGCAAGAGCAATAATAAAAAACCCTGAAATTCTTATTTTAGATGAAGCCACATCATCAGTAGATAATGAGACAGAAGCAGCAATACAAAGATCCCTAGATACATTAAAGGAAGGGAGAACTGTAATTGCAATTGCTCACAGACTTTCAACAATTAGAAATGCAGACAACATCTATGTATTAGAAAATGGTGAAGTTGTTGAAAGTGGCACCCATGATGAGCTCCTAATGAACAAAAGCGTTTATTCTAATTTATGGGATGTACAAACAGGAAAGGCAAAGAAAACTTAATTTAATATTTTCCTAGTTATATATTCCCCAATAGCTAAGGAAGATGTAGCCGCAGGACTTGGAGCATTTAATACATGAAGTGACTGATTCCCGTCCTCAAATACGAAATCATCTAATAAATTTCCATCTTTATCTACTGCCTGAGCCCTAACTCCAGATATTCTAGGTTCCAAGTCTTTCTCGACGATATCTGGAATAAATGAAGAAATTTCCTTCAGGAATACTTTTTTATTTAAAGATCTGTACATTTCTGAAACACCAGTTTTGAAATATTTCTTTCCAAGTTTCCACATACCTCCATAAAATACCGTTCTTGACAATTCTTTCAACCTAACATCTTTCCACTCGTAACCCTCTTTTGCAAAAGCAATAACGGCATTGGGACCTGCTTCAATATTTCCTGAAATCGTTTTCGTAAGATGTATTCCCAAGAAGGGTAAATCAGGATCAGCAATGGGGTAAATCATATTATTCACATAATTACTTTTCGAAGGGTTTATTGTAAAATACTCTCCTCTAAAAGGAATGATCCTAAGCTTCGTTTCAATATTATCTAATGCAGCTACAGTATCGGAATACAAACCTGCACAATTAATTAGAAACTCTGCATTAAAGGTTTCTTCTTTACTAGAAAATGATTTAATACCTCCTTTAGATTCAATATCATGTATTTCTTGAAAAAATCTGATTTCCCCACCCATAGAAATAAACTTATTTGCTAAAGACTCCGTTACTAATTTATAGTCAACTACACCTGCTTGCGGAACATATAAAGCATTCTCAATTTTACAATATGGTTCTTTTTCTTTTATCTCATCTTTAGATAGAATCTTCACACCAACCATATCTAAACCCAGTGCCCTTTCATGTAGTTCTTCTACTCTAGATGGGCTAGGGTCAACCACAATTTTTCCTTCCCCCCTGTATGGAATTTTTTCATTATCTAAAAACTCTGTAAGTAGCTCTCTCCCTCTTATGCATAAATTTGACTTGAGGGAATTTGGTTTATAATAAATCCCAGAATGTATTACACCAGAGTTTCTTCCTGACTGATGAATGCCAGGAGATTTTTCTTTCTCTAATATTAAAACTGTTTTCCCATTTTCAAGAAGCTTTAAACCTGTAGAGACTCCTACAATGCCTGCCCCAATAATTGCAAAATCATAATATTTATTCATCTTTGGTGGAGGTGCGGGGAGTTGAACCCCGGTCCTTTTAAGCTATCAAACAGCTTCTCCGAGCGCATTCGGTGAATTACTATTTAGAGAGCCACCGAAAACCTACTCTATATAGTTTTTACCTTAAGCTTTCAAGTTGTTCGGTAAAGCAACTTGGCATCCCATATTTTGACACTATCCCTATCCGAGATGGGAACCCCGATAAGGTAGTGAGCTACTTACGCAGCTATTGCTAATTTAGGTTTAGCAGTTATTATTTTTCCTACGTTTTTTACGAGGCCCTAGGACCCTCGGCTCGCTACTGAGAGACTCACTTCAAAGTCGAAGCCAGTTCACCCCCATATATAAATTATGGCTTACATATTAAGACTAATCAAAGGAATAATTCAACTATTATTTAAGTATGGAAATATCAAGTAAAAACTTTGGGTTAAATGAATCAATTGATTTGATTATTAATTCAAATGATAATGATGGACTGATTTATATACCAATTGAGCTCCAAGTTAAATGCGAAGTAACAAACAATTATGGGAAAATCATAACAAGCAAGATACACATTGAAACTATAGAAGATGAAATTTCATTAAAAAAGAACAGTATTGGAGACAGAGTCGACCAAATCGATATAAAAAATCTAGATAGATTTATATTCAAACAACTCAATGATCCTTCTAGCTTAAATCATGATCCGTTTTCCTATTTCTTAAATTATGATTTATCCACCTTCGAAAAAGGGAGAAGGCCTTCCGAGATAGACTGGGCTATTTTTGGATCACTTTATTGTTTTGCATGCCATGTAGTCCCAAAATCTATCAACATATTCTTACCATTGGGAAAATATTTAAGAGTTTCTGAAGAAAATATAAAGAAGTTCATAAAAAAAATCCCAGAAGAGATATATAGAAAATCTGGAACTTTAGATGAAAGAGGAGGGGACCTATCTTTATATGCTGAAGACTTGATTAAGGCTCATTTCTCTAAAAAAAATGAAGACCTAGAATTATTCGAATCAAATCCATACCTAAAGTTTTACTCTGAGATGGGCTGACTTGCAGCAGAGCTCATAGGAACTATTTTATTTGCATTAATGACCCACATCTCCCTGTCTTTTATTCCTGCACTCCCCCAGGCAACCCCTTGTTCCCGTTTATAAGGCTTGTTTAGATATCTTTCTGACAACTTATCAATATGGTCGTTAGCACTTTGTCCTACCTTAACTTCTTCTACTCTCCCCCTTACTTCCCAACTTCTATACATTTGATTCGGATGAAAAATTAACAATGTCAAGGACTCGTCTAATCGAATATTCTCGGTCTTTTTTCTTCCTTGTTCAGTATTGATTAAAAACTTGTCTTCTTCATAGTCAATCCACATTAAATGATTTTGTATTTCTGTCTTTGAATTATGAGTAGCTAGAGCCGCAAAACCAGAATCTTCAATTACAGATTTGAGTTCTGAAGGTATAGTCATTCTTGAATAAAATTGGAGCTGAAGCTAGCCATTGAAATTAATCACTGATGCTAAAAATAAATTGATCAAGATAATATACATCATGAGTAGATTCCTCATCTGTAGTTAAATTCTCTAACACTCCATTGGAACTATACTTAATCTTAGAAACTCCATCACTTATTGTTACAGACTTTAATATATACCTATATCCTTTTTCCCATGTATTGGCTGCGAAAGAAGTTGTTGTTGATAGCGACTCGAGTGTTTGTACATATTTATAAGTACCTCCGCTTGTTGTAAACACAATTTTTCTGGATGATTGATTTTTAGCTGATGTCAGGGGATTCATATCAAACTCTAATTCAATAAATGTTACTTCCCGTGAACCTTTATTAATACCTGCAAAATTGAATTCAATTTTTTCTCCTTCAGTCAAAGTTACACTCTTAGGCCCAGTATTAAGGAATGAGCCATTAGAGCCTGAAGCTTGCATAGAAGGAGAAGTATAAGAGGTATCACCTCCGACAAAATTAAATGAATCGTTTGATGCAACACTGTCAATTGACCTTGCATCAGTAGTTTCTACACTAGATTTCCCCTTTTCTCTCCATCCAAATATTTTTATGTAATCAAGTGAGTAAACATCTTTTGGACAGTCTGAAGTTAGTTGAAATGGAGAAGGCACTCCTTCTCTCCCAAGTGAAACAGAGAATTTATAACCACTATTTCCTTTAAATACAGCATAACCATTGACACCGGCCATATTTGATTCTGTTGTAGTAATCAACTCTTTAACACTAGATCCTTGGTTATGAACAGCAGGTGCAGTATTGTTATAACCTCTCTGAACATTAAGAGTTGCCGGAGTAGGCTTGGATGTAATAAGCATGAGTTCGTCATGCATGATAATTATATCCCCTGCTTCTAAATCGTTACCGGAATTGAGCTTTACTGTATTTGTGCTTGAATCTATTGTTTCAGTTATAGTAGTTCTAGAGTTATAGCCTGTATCTAAAAGATATGTTATATAGAGGACTTCTCCTGCACTAACTCCAGCTGCATTAGATATATTTTGAGTAGGCGTGCTGAGCCAAATCCTTTCGAAATCTCCCATTGCTGTATCTTCTTGTGTAACTGCAGAACCTGCCAAGAACTCTCTAAGACCTTCTGCCTTAATAATCCCTCCTGCACCGTTATCTGCATACCCATAGAACCAATATCCATTCTTTAAATTGGCCTTACTAAAAGTTGCTACTGTTAGGCCAGAGGTCACAGAAATGGAATCAGCAATTAGCTCTTTGTAAGTAGCAGTAAATGGTTCTATGAAATAAAATCTATAATTTGAATCTCCGTTTCCATTAACAGTAACTTGAAAACTGCCTGTAGAATCCGAGGTTATATTTGTTGTAGCGGATGAAGACAATGACGGAACTGAAGGGTATAAATTATATATGCTTGGTAAACCTACATCAGAACCCTTATTAGGACCATCTTTAA
>MDSY01097102.1_pt1 | contig 24505 bp, 23 predicted proteins | sample 811131 | NCBI WGS metagenome assembly MDSY01 (sample SAMN05326643, study PRJNA326480) | marine metagenome | isolation source: seawater | place: Atlantic Ocean: South West | collected 2010
ATATTTTGACGATTGATAAAGTTGAAAAAAATTATATCGAGGGCTCAACAAGAATTTTAATAATTTAATGCCTCAATATCAGGTCTTTTATCCTTGAAAACTGAAGGTCGTAATTTATAAATTTAAGTAATTGATTAAAATATATAAAAATTATAATATTATATAGTTAAAAAACCTAAAAAAATAAATTAAGGGAACGATAATGCGAGAGAAAATAAAAACAATTTGCTTAATGTCTCTAATTGTTTACGCAGGCTGTGAAGATAGCGAAAGTTCTGGTGGTTTGAACGAGGCATATATTGGAAAGTGGACATTATCCTTTTCCGCAACTTATGAGGGTGAATCATGCTCCGGCAATCCTATGGGAGGGGGAGACGGAACTGTTTCAAACAGTACAACATCGATAACTCTGAACGCTGATGGTTCTTACTTAAACTCTGATGCTATGATGTGTGTTGAGCCAGGCAATGCCAGTGATGAAAATTGTAAAGGCACCTGGGAGTCAAGTGAAAATAAGATTAAGCTGACCTTATCTGCATTTCCCATTTCTATGGAATACAACGTTTCAGAGAGCGAAGGTATTAGCACAATGAGCCTTGAAAATTTAGGAGAATCAACATCTAATGGGGTGACAATCGGTATTTGTCAAAAAACATCATACACAAAAGAATAAAGAATTAAATTTCTTAAAAAATCTTGCAGATAGGATTAAAACTTTAAAAATAGAACCTGAATGTATTGCTTTAAGTAAAATTGGAAGATAAAATACTAATTTTCACTGATTTGGATGGCACCTTACTAGATCATAAAACCTATGATTATTCACAGATTTCGGAATTTATCAATTTTATAACATCAAAAGCGTTAGTAATACCAAATTCAAGTAAGACCTATGAAGAGGTTAAAACCTTAAGCGATTCACTTTATTTGTCTAGTCCTTTCATTGTTGAAAATGGATCAGCGATATATTTTCCAAAAGATGATAAATTCAATTTTCAAACTGATCCTGAAGAAATAGATGATCATAATTATTTTCAGTTAGGCGCAAAAATTGATGATCTTAAATCTTTTATTCATTCAGCGAAATTAGAAAAATTTTCTAAATATTGTTCATTTCTAAATGAAATGACAATAAGTGAAATTATCGAATATACCAGTTTATCTGAGCGTGATGCGAAACATGCAATGAAAAGAGATTTTTCACTCCCTTTTTTGTGGAAGGGTGATAAAAATACCTTAAATCAATTTAAGGCATATGTAATCTCTAAAAAATTCAAGATACTTGAAGGAGGAAGATTCTATCATTTAATTGGAAATACAGATAAAGGGAAAGCATTGAAGTTTTTTTTAAATATGTACAAGAACAGCGATGATTTAAATAATGTTTTAACGATAGCGATAGGTGATAGCCAGAATGATAACGAGATGTTACTTGAATCTCAATTTTCAGGTATAGTTAAATCAGCAAGTAATAAAAGCATCGATATGAAAAACAAAAATAATACTTTTTATAGCTCAAGCTCTGCCCCAATTGGTTGGCAAGAAGTTTTAATGATGATGCCTCCAATCTCTAAACTTAAAAAAAGGGAGAAATAATAATGTCAGATTTTCATCAAAATGGGATCATTACAACATTTCACAATTTTAGAACTAAGCAACTGGATCATATTGAAAGAGAGCTTGAGAGATTTTCTGAAAAAAGGCCCATGCAATTAATCCTCCCATCTCTTTTCTCAGAATTATCTGGATCAGCTTTGCCAGATATTGTAAATAAGTTAAAAGAGGTAAAATATCTAAAACAAATCACTATTGGTTTAGATAATGCTGATGAAAAACAATTTTTGTATGCTAAAGAGTTTTTCTCAGTTCTCCCACAAGAGGTTAAAATTCTTTGGCATGATGGACCAAGAATGAAAGTTGTTTCAAATCTACTCAAGGAATCTGGATTAGATAAATCATTCCCCGGGAAAGGTAGAAATGTTTGGTACTGCATGGGTTATGTTTACGGCCAAAAGAATTGTGAAGCAGTAGCTCTTCATGATTGTGATATTTTAACTTATGATAGAGAAATGCTGGCCCGATTATTTTACCCAATAGCTAATCCAGCATATAATTTTTATTTTTGCAAGGGGTATTATTCCCGAATAGCTGATGGAAAAATGAATGGAAGGGTAGGAAGACTACTGGTGCCCCCATTTGTTAAGGCTTTAAAAAAAGTTAGTCATAACAATTCTAGGTTTTTAGAATTTTTGCTTTCATTTCGTTATTCTCTTTCAGGAGAGTTCTCTTTCAGACGAAGATTAATAAGGGATGTGCGCATTCCTTACGATTGGGGTCTAGAGGTAGGAGTTTTATCTGAGATAGAACGAAATTTTGCAAACAATATGGTATGCCAAGTCGAAATAGCAGATAAATATGATCATAAACATCAAGACATATCTTTTGATGATCCATCAAAAGGACTATCAAAAATGTCAGTCGATATATGCAAAACTTTGATAAGAAAACTAGCCTCCCAAGGTACTGGTTTTAATACGGATGCATTAAGAGCTTTAAAGGCTACTTACTACAGAACAGCGCTTGATTATATTTCTTCGTACAGTTTTGATGCACGTATGAATGGCATTGAATTAGATATAAATAATGAAGAAAGGATCGTTGAAATATTTGCAGAGAATATAATAGAGGCAGGTGAACAGGTTTTGAAAAAACCTATGGAAATGAATTTGATGCCAAATTGGAGCCGTGTTCGCAGTGCGATTCCATTTATATATGATAAATTGATAGATGCTGTAGAGCAAGACAACCTAGCTGCATAGGATTAAGAAACTTTAATGAATTATGAACGAATTCGACAATAAACTGGAATTCTACCTTAAATCTATTTACAAAGATTCAGAAGATATAAATGAAATTTCGCAAGAAATAAAAAGCATTTTAATCACTGCGGATAATTCCAGCATAGAAAAACCTAGGTGGACTCAAGAAGATATATTTTTAATTTCATACGCTGACACTATCAGAAATAATTCAGAGCCGCCACTCAAAAGTTTAAAAGATTTCTTGGATGATCACATAGAAGGAATTAATTCAATCCATATTTTACCCTTTATGCCATCAAGCTCAGACTATGGGTTTTCTGTGATTGATTATTACTCTATTGATCCAAAAAATGGTAGCTGGAAAGAATTACGTGATATTTCCAATAGGTTTAATTTGATGATGGATATTGTCTTAAATCATTCTTCGATTCAGAGCGGTTGGTTTAAAAACTATATTAACGGATCAGGAAAAGGGTCAGACTATTTTATTGAAGTGGGTAATTGGTCTGGAATACCGCAGGTTGTAAGACCTAGAACTTCAGAATTATTTCAAAAGTTTGAAACAAAGAATGGTGACAAGTTAGTCTGGTGCACTTTTAGTAGAGATCAGGTTGATTTAAACTTTAAAAACCCTAAAGTCCTGATTGAGTTTATTAAAATATTCTCATTTTATATCAAAAAAGGCATCAGAATATTTAGACTTGATGCAGTTGCTTACATCTGGAAAGAAGAGAATACAAACTGCATTAACAGGCCAGAGACGCATTCAATTGTTAAAATTTTGCGTTTAATAATCGAGCGCATGGATAATCGCGCAATACTTATCACTGAGACTAATGTTCCAAACACCGAAAACCTGGCATATTTTGGTGAAAGTAATGAAGCGCATTGGATATATAATTTCACACTTTCTCCTCTAATTTTATATACTTTACTAAGAGGCAATTGCAGCATTTTAAGGAAATGGTCAATGACCATGCCGCCTGCTAAAAATGGGAACGCATATTTTAATTTTCTAGCATCGCATGATGGCATAGGATTGAGACCTATTGAGGGCTATATAAATAAGACTGAACTAACAAGCCTTTTGAACTTAATGAAATCTTTTGGTGGCGAAATTTCCTACAGGACCTCCCAATGGGGTGACAAAAATCCCTACGAGATAAACATATCCTTTTTGGACAGTTTAAGAGGTACTTTTGAAGGTGTTGACAATTTCATGTTTGATAGATTTATTTGTGCTCATACAATAATGTTTTCTTTCGAGGGTGTTCCAGCCATTTATATACATAGCTTGTTGGGCACAAGAAACGATTATGAGTCAATAAAAAAGGGCAAAGAAAATAGATCAATCAATAGATTTAAATGGGAAAAAAATAAGATATATGAGCTTCTAAGTAATTCAAAATCACTAAATGCAAAAATTCTCAGGAGGATAAAGCAAATACTAAAGATTCGTATTAAGCAGCCAGCCTTTCATCCAAATTCAACTCAATTTACCTTGAACCTTGGGAATAAAACTTTTGGTCTCTGGAGGCAGGACGCTGATAGAACTCAGAGCATTTTTTGTATTACAAACATTACTAAAAGTTCTGAGTCAATTTCTTTATCAGAAATAAATTTGATCGAGACAGAGGATTGGTTTGATTTACTTACCTCTAAAAAATTAAAAGGAATTAATGATAGAATTACCATGAAACCATATCAAACCTTGTGGATAACAAATAAGCTTACTAATTGATGCTTAGTGTGGAAAAAATAACATCGCAGAATTGCAACCTGATTTATGATTCTCTTTTAAGAGATATTGAACATAACTCTTTCCATTCTAAAGCTATAAAAAAAACATTTTTACTTAATATTGTAATTCCATTATCTATCATCATAAATGATAAATTTAAAAAAAATACGCTATGCGTCTCTGTTTCAGGGGGACAAGGATCCGGAAAAACCACAATAACAAGATATATAAAATATTATCTAAAAAATTACTTTAATTTGAACGTTGTCTCATTTTCGATTGATGACCTTTATTTATCAAAGGATAAAAGAATCCGATTATCTGAAGAAATTCATCCATTATTATTGACCCGGGGAGTTCCTGGTACCCACAATATTAATTTAGCTATTGAGATAATTTCTACATTGATTAAAGGTGGAAAAGAAATAATGATTCCAAGATTTTCTAAGAAAAATGATGATTTGCTCCCCAAATCCGAGTGGACTAAATATAATGGAAAACCAGATATTATTATTCTTGAGGGATGGTGTATGGGAGCAAGTCCACAAGAGGAAGGTTTTTGGCAGGGCCCTATAAATTCGTTGGAAAAAACATATGATACTGACGGATTTTGGGCAAAATGGGTAAACGATCAGCTCTCGAAAAGTTATGAGGACTTATTCAAAGTTTTTGAATTGTCCATATACATTAAGTCCATCAATTTTGAACAGATCTTAAAAAATCGTTGGCTTCAAGAGAAAAATGCAATGGAAGCGGAAGAGGAGGAGCGTGAAAAAGCTATGTATTTGACAAAAGAAGAGGTATATAATTTTGTTATGCACTTTGAAAGAATTACAAAACAGATGGAGAAATATATGCCAGCCAAATCCGATATAATAATAACAAGAAAGAGTAAGACCGAATTTTTAATTGAGAAACCAGAAATTTTTTAAAAAATCTAAAGCATTTTATTCCGGTGTTGGAACTACCTTTTTTTGGATTAATCCTTAAATGAGCAAAAAGTTTAAAATTACAGAGATCTTTTTTTTCGATTTTTCCTACATCGCTTGCTACAGTATTTAACATTGTCCCAATTACTTTTCCACTTTTTTCTCCATGTGAAGGCAAGACCGCAATGTACGCAGAATTTTTTGGGTAAATTGATTTTTTTAATAATCTTAAAGCTTCTTATTAATATGTTAACATGAATATCTTAAGCATGGCTGTAAAAAATATAGAAAGAAATACTAAAGACAGTTACACAGTTACCTTTCACTATGCTTGTGTGTATAACCTTTCAGTTAAAATAATTAAGACTGCCTTATTTATTCAACTTGATTAAGTTTTGAAGATATAAGTTGTTTTCACATATGAAAAAAAACCTCATTATAAATCCGTCTTCAAAATAACATTAGGTAAGCTAGATTCTTATATAATGAAAAAAATAATTCTAATGTTTTTAATTAGTTTAGTTCAATTTTTAAGTTGTCAAAAGTTTGATAATTTAATTGAAATAAAATCACCATCTGGATTTATTAAAATTATGGTTTTAAAAAATTATGATGAATGGACCTATGAAGTATTTTATTTGGATAAAAAAATAATATCTAATTCGAAACTTGGAATAGCCTTCAAAGATAGAGAGTCTCCTTTTACAAACTCTAAAGTAATAGATATCAAAAGAAAATATCATGATGAATATTGGGAATTGCCTTGGGGAGAGGTAAGTAAAATAAGAAATAACTATAATGAGGCCAAAATAACGTATACAAATAATAAAAATTTTGAAGTCGGTGATTTAATCTTTCGTGCCTATGATGATGGAATTGCGTTTCGTTATTACGTTAAGGAAGGCAATAAATATTCAGATAGTTGTGTGGTGATTAATGAATTGACTGAATTTAACATTGCGGAAGATGCTGAGGTCTGGTGGACTCCAGCATATACCTCAAATAGATATGAAGAGTTATATAGAAACACTAAGCTTTCTGAAATGGATACCTCGCACACTCCGTTGACAATGCGATTTGAAAATGGAATGCATGTAAGTATACATGAGGCATCACTAAAAAACTATTCAAGTATGCAAATTTATTCAAACGGAAACTCCCAACTTAATTGTGATCTTGCGCCATGGAGCAATGGAGATAAAGTTAGAACAAAATCTTCATTTTATAGTCCCTGGAGGACGATAATTATAACAAGTTCAGCCAAAGATCTAATTACCTCGCACCTAGTATTAAATTGTAATGAGCCCAGTAAAATCAAAGATACCTCTTGGATAAAACCATCAAAGTATATAGGCATCTGGTGGGGAATGATTTTAGGTAAATGGACCTGGGGAGAAAGTTTTAGACACGGCGCTACAAATGCGAGAAGCTTTCGCTATATTGATTTTGCCGCACAGAATGGATTTGACGAGGTATTAATTGAAGGGTGGGCAGCAGGGTGGAAAGGCCTTTTTCCCGAAGATTCTGTCACAGTAAGTTTCACAAAATCAACACCTGACTTTAATCTTAAACAAGTTCAAGATTATGCTGTCTCAAAAGGTGTTCGAGTCCAAGCGTATCATGAGACTATGGCAAATACGAAAAACTACCTATCCCAGATTGACTCAGCTTTTTCGCTGATGAATAATTATGGACTAAAAAATGCTAAAATAGGACAAGTTGGTCCTAGATTAGATAAATCAGAATTTCACTATGGTCAATATGGAGTAGAGTATTATAGAAAAGTCTTGAAAAAGGCCTTAGAATATAAGATTGGGGTAAACTTTCATGAACCTATAAAAGATACAGGAGAGCGTAGAACTTACCCAAACATGTTGACCAGAGAAGGAGCAAGGGGAATGGAATATAATGCCTGGCAAGGTGGTAATCCCCCTAGCCACACTACAGTTCTACCGTTTACTCGATTGCTGAATTCCCCAATGGATTTCACACCAGGAATTTTTGATTTATTATATGAAAATTTAGACCTTGACATTTCAAAAGAATACCCAATTACATTTACTGTTATCGATAGTGGAAATGGGTATAGTAATCTGAGGTTTAAGAGTGGAGAGTCTATCTGGTTTGAGAAAAAAATGGTACTAGACACAATAATTTCTTCCGGGAGACCTGTATATACATGGAAGATATCTCAAAATGTTCAGGTCGGGGAATGGGAATGGGGTGTAACTGCCGACCATATACTAAATCGGGCTTATGATATTTGGATCCCCAAAAGCTTAGAAAATAAAAAAAATAGAAAAATAGAGGTAATGAATGATGGATCATTTTTTGGCGAAAATTCAATAATTATTCCGTATCATGGTTCGGATACAACTCATTATGATTATTTTTTAAAAAAACCAAAGAAAAATGATAAACAAAGAGTTAAAACAACAATCTCAAAACAGTTAGCCCTTTATTTGGTTATATACAGCCCTCTTCAAATGGCCTCAGACTTTATTGATAATTACATTGATAATCCGGCATTCCAGTTCATTAAAGATGTACCAATAGATTGGGATTCTACTATTGTTCTGAATGGAGAAATTGGCCAGTATGTTACTATAGCAAGAAAAGAAAAAAATAGTGAAAATTGGTATATTGGATCCATAACTAATGAAAACCAGAGAATTATGGAAATAGATTTTTCATTTTTGGGAAATGGATTATATGAGGGAACTATATATGCAGATGCAGAAGATTCAGACTGGAAATCAAACCCTCTTACTTTTGAGATATACAGGAAAAAGTTTACAAACCTTGATATGCACCAAATTAAGTTATCAAAAGGCGGGGGGCAGGCAATAAGTTTGAAACTCATTGAATAAAATTTTTTAATTATTACTATGTTTAATTATCAAAAATTAAAAGTTCATCAAAAAAAGTTTTGGAACAAAAAAAAGAAATACTAAACAAATATAATTGGAAAGTTTCTGCAAATACTTTGATTGATTCAAATATTTCAAAAGTTTGGGACATTATTTCTACGGAATCAAATCTTGAGCTTTTTCATCCATTTTGTAGGAAAAATCGTTCGATAAATTGGCCTGGTGGAGACTCCGTTGATGAAATTGAGTATTTGAACAGACTAACATTTACAAGGAAATTCACTAAATGGCAACAGAATAATGGATATGATCTTTATATTGGCCAAAAAAAAGGACCCCTGTCTTTTGTTCAATGGAGACTATCATCTGATGGAGACAAATGCGACATAAATATTACTGTGTATCCTTATTTATTCAATATTGGAAGTAAATTAGTTAATATCCTTCCCTTTTGGTTAATCATCAGACCTATGCTAATTAGTTATTTAAATTCTGTTGTTAAGGGTTTGAAATTTTATGCTGAGACGAACAAGATCGTTAAGCCGAACCATTTTGGAAGACACCGGTGGTTTTCATAAAAAAACTTATTAAAAATTGAAAATAAAGAATTTTTATTGAATCTTGAATTTTGAAACAAAATTCCAGATGATTTGATCTGTAGAGTATCCATTATTTGTTATGTCTAGCCAGTAGTGCTCACCGCCTATAACCTTATATAACTCTACGTAGCTATTACTACTTGAATCAGTATAAATGTTATGTTCAATAGTATTGTTGTTAATATTAAAATTATTTGTAATAACGTCGGCGGTGGTATTATTAAAGTTCCTCCAAAAAGATATGGTTGATTCAACAGAGGAATAATAATTTGAAATTCCAGTGTAAGGTCGGGAATAATCTGATGTACCATGTATTATCATTATCCCGGTAAAATGACTAGGATTACAGCTCATATTCAAATCATTTATAGCAAGGCCAGCAACCGAAACGGCAGCAGCGATTTTGTTACTTAAAAAACAGGGGAGCGAATGTGAAAAATCACCACCATTTGAAAACCCTGTTGCATAAATCCTTGTAGTATCAACATTATGAGTTAGTAAAATTTTGTCAATTAATGCTTTAATAAATCCGAAATCATCGGTACTACTTTTATTATCTCCACCAATTGGTGCTGAGTTCCAATGAGTACCTCCGCCATTATCTAAAAGTGATCCTTGAGGGTAAATTAAAATGAAATTCGCAGTATCTGCAATAGGTCTCATGTCAGATACATAAATTTGACCAGATGCGTTCCCACCACCACCATGGAAATTCAGCATAAGTGGAACTGGAGAACTTTCATCAATAGAGCTCGGAACATACAAAATGTACTCACGTTCTTGTCCATCATAGGAAATTGTTTCTGCGTTTTCATTTTGAACTATACCTTTTCCATTATTGGAAGATTCATTCTCTTCAGTATTCGAACATGAAAAAATTATTAATGAAGCAATACTTATTTTTAGGATTTTCATTTTTTAATACCACATTTTATATTTTTGTTGAAAAACGACTTATTAAAAGACTATTCCGCACGGTGGGAATTGTTTAATATCTACACTATCTAAGTGCAAATTGGCTGTTAAAAGTTACATTTAGTTTAAAAATTTTTGCACTAATTATAGTTTACTATTTTACAGAATTTGGGGCATATCTTATAAACAAATAAAAAATTTTTAATGAAATTAACTAGAGTAATTACCATAATATTTTTTTTTGCAGAGCTTCTTGTTAGTGATTGTATTGATTTAAATTATGACCAATGCATTCAATACGCTGGATTTTGTGAGTGGAACCAAGAGACTAGTCAATGTGAAAATATTGGAGGCGGGGGTGGTGAAATAGAATATGGACCTTATCAATATCAATATTTGACAGAGTCTGATGGAATTAGAATCAGTTCATTCTACAATGGCGCTCTGTTGTATTACCCTCAGGGTGCGCCGATTCCGTATCACACTATAGTTCTTATTGATGCTTTTGGAGACGAATATGGTTTAGAAGGCTGGGCTCAGTTTTATGCGTCGCATGGATACGTTGCTATATCTATTGGAAATTTTGATCGCAGATCGAGAGATCTATCATCGAATTGGGATTACGAAGACAGAGCTATTGCTCTCATTGACGCCGTTGAGACCGTAAAATATGAACAACATAGGAATTTATCGCCGCTTTATGGCTTGATAGATACAACTAGTTTTGCGGTATCAGGATACTCAACTAGTGGAGGAGGTGCTCATGCTGCTGTTACCATGGACTCAACCTTAAAAACTGCCGTACTACTTAATCCAGCGGCTGCCTTTTTAGATTCATTAAATTGTCCCATTGAAACAGCTTATTATTGCCTGCGAGAGGAACACCTAAATCATGAAACTCCTGTTTTAATTTTTGCAGGAGAAAATGAGTTAGATGGACTGGTTAGTGATTCCGATTCAACCTATTTGGGAATGTGGGCACTGGTCCAGTATAACTATATTCCTGAGACAACTGACAAATCATATTTTGAGTCTGCAGGACAGGGACATGGATCCTCAACATATCCAGTGGGTCCAGTTGCAGATTATTCTCTTGCATGGTTGAATTATTATTTAAGAGGAGAGAATTCTAGTTGTGATTATTTAATTCAAGAGCCAGAGAACGTTTCAGAATTCATAACTACTTTAGAGTGTTCTTTTCTTCCCTCTTTTGATTTAAATGATGATGGGAGTATTAATATCTCAGATTTTGTGACCCTCTTGATTTCAATAATTAATGAGGATGGACTGATTGAGGCTAAAGATTTTAATTTTGATTCAAATGTAGATATCTACGATTTACTAATTATATCTGATTATTTAGATAACCAGTAAAACGGCTGATATGTTTTCTATTTGACTATATCAAAATTGATTACCTTTTTAAAGATTGAATTTTCTTAAAAATATATGTTGAATTACCCGTTAATAAGATTATTAAAAGCAAATATAGCTTCCAAGTTTGTTAAAAATATAAAATTAGAAGATGAATCGTCTTTAACCTTCAGAGCAGGGATTTTTGATATAGACCCTTTTATAGAAATAAATAATGGTCGCTATCTCACTCTTGCAGATGTTGGAAGATTTAATCATGGATTTCGAACTGGATTTTACAAAAAAGCAAGGAGCGAAAATTTGTATTTTACAGTAGTAGGAGTATCTGCAAAATATCGATATCGGATTCCATTTGGTAAAAATTTCACAATGACTACAAAGATAATACATTCAGATGAAAAATGGATTTATTACCTCACCGATTTCAGTCATAATAATCGAGTTTCTACAAGTCTTTTAGCGAGAACAGGGGTTTTAAGATCAGGTAAACTTGTGAGGCCAAATGAAGTAGAAGAAATTTTTCAAATGAAATTAACTAAATATCAGGTGCCAGAGTGGGTAGAACTTTGGATTAAATCAGATTTAAAACGCCCTGGGTTTGAAAAATCATAAACACAGGTCACCCAAAAATTCTAACTAACGATGATAATGGAATTAATTTTTGTATAAAATATTTTAGAATATGAATTATATTATGGTTGCACAATTGACACCAAATTAAAAATCGTATTATACATAAAAATGTTGGGGGGGTAGATTATTGAAATCAATTCAAAGCTGGTTAGATCAATATGGAGAAAGCCATCAACACTCACTCAATAAGAAAATTCACTGGATATGCGTTCCTGCTATAATGTTTAGTCTTGTTGGCTTGTGGTGGTCAATTCCTAGTGACTATTTGCCAATTATTTTTGAGGGATTTCGTCTTAATTGGGCAATTATCCTAACTCTCATAATAATAATTTATTACATTTATTTGTCATCAAAAATGGCATTAGGAATGCTAATTATTGGATTTACATTGCTGGGAGGAAATTATTATTTAGATAATAATCTGATCACACCGCTATGGAAAGTTTCATTGATTATCTTCGTTGTTGGATGGATTGGACAATTTATTGGACATAAAATTGAAGGGAGGAAACCATCCTTTTTTCAGGATATTCAATTTCTTCTAATCGGCCCTGCCTGGCTTCTCTCATTTATCTATAATAAATTAGGAATTAAATACTAAGAGTCTCAATCTTTAAGATTGAAAAGAATTAATTAAACAATCTTATTAATCAAATCATTTAAAAATGGAGTAATAAATTATGTCATCCAGCACTAATCCCACCTCAGCAGCATACCAAAAGGCAGTAAAGAAATTAGGTTTAAAAGATAACATCGCAAGGGCTCTTGAAATACCAGATCGTGAACTAACAGTGGAAATCTCTTTTCGAAGAGACAATGGTGAGTTGGATAGTGTTATTGGATATAGAGTACAACATAATAATTCCCGGGGACCATTTAAAGGCGGAATAAGGTACCATCACCACGTTGATATTGAAGAGGTAAGATCTCTTGCTACCCTAATGTCATGGAAAACATCTCTTTTGGATATACCATACGGTGGCGGGAAAGGCGGTATAGCGTTTGATCCATCAAAATATACAGTAACTGAGATTGAGAGAATCTCTAGAAGATTTTTTAGAGCCATAGACCCAATTATTGGGATAAACATTGATATTCCAGCTCCAGATGTTAATACAAACTCGCAAGTAATGAGTTGGTTTATGGATGAGTACAGCCAGACCCACGGTTATACGCCTGGAATTGTGACAGGAAAGCCATTAGAAATAGGTGGCTCTGAAGGTAGAGAGGCTGCAACTGGAAGAGGTACGGCTATTTGTACTCGTGAAGCAGCTGAGAAGTGGGGTATAGAGCTAAATAATTCAAAGGTTGTTATTCAAGGATTTGGCAATGTTGGATCTTTCGCGGCAAAATTCTTGCATGAATATGGGTGTAAAATAATTGGGGTTAGCGATGTTTCAGGAGGACTTCATAACCCAGACGGTTTAGATATTTCTGCTCTTTTTGATTATAATCATAAAAATAGAACAATAGACGGATTTGAACAAGGAACAAAAATCACGAATGAAGAATTATTATCATTGGAATGCGATTTTCTTATTCCTGCGGCGCTAGGAAGTGCGATCAATAATTCTAATGTTGAATCACTTAACTGTAAGATAGTTGTAGAAGCCGCAAATGGACCAGTAACTGGCGATGCTGCTGATAAGCTTTGGTCTGAACGTAAAATCCCAATTATACCAGATATATTGACGAACGCAGGGGGTGTAACAGTATCATACTTTGAATGGGTACAAAACCTTCAACAGTTCAAGTGGACAGAGGAAGATGTTAATAAAAAGCTTGAGCAAAAAATGGTTAGTGCTTTCGAGGAGGTATATTCTTTAAAAAAAGAGAGGAATATATCTATGCGTACAGCATCATTCATGGTTGCGATTGATCGTGTTCAAAAAGCTTATATGCTAAGGCAAGGTTAAAATAATTCAAGCAGTTTGTGCATTGCTAGAGATTGCATAAATAAATTGATATAAATCAGCTTTTCCATTAGAAATTAAATTTAATGAAAGTAACAACTTGTAACCTGTGTTTGTTTCGTGCTTAGAGCTGGTTTTACAAAATGTATACATTATAAAAACACTTTACATGTTGGAAGATAAAAGAAGGTTAAATTTCATAATTTACGTCGAAAGTGATTTAGATTAAACTATAATGAAGATAGCATTACTAGACTCAACAATTAGGGAAGGAGAACAGTCCCCAAATGTTTCATTTAGTATTGAACAAAAAATTGAGATTGTCAGAGAACTTGACAGTTTTGGAATAGAATTTATAGAACTGGGTCATCCTGTCGTTTCGCCTGATATTCGCGAGGCAGTCAGACAAATATCCAGAATAAATACAAATGCACAAAAGATTATTCATGGACGCGCCACAAAGTCTGACATTGATGATGCTATTAGCTTCAATGTACCATGGATTGGTATCTTTTTTGGGACTTCAGATCTCAGTCTCAAATATAAGTTTGGAATAAACAGATCTGAGGCAATAAAACGCATAGTGGATGCTGTATCCTATGCAAAAGAAAAAGGGATAAAATTAAGATTTACAGCGGAGGACGCATCACGAACAGAACGATCATATCTGGTTGAAGTTGCTCAAAAAGTTGAAGAGGCAGGAGCAGATAGATTTAGTATTGCAGATACAGTAGGTATACTAACACCTGAAAAAACATCGAGTATTGTAAGTAATCTAAAAAAATCTATATCTATACCTATCCACATTCACTGTCATAATGATTTTGGATTGGCTACTGCAAATGTTGCGTCTGCCTTAAATGCTGGTGCTCAAGTAGCTGATGTAACCGTAAATGGACTTGGTGAGCGTACCGGTATCGCTCCTTTGGCTGAGGTTGCAGTGCTACTGAAACAACAGTATAACGTGGATAACAATTGGGAGCTAGGTACTTTAACAAAAATATCCAGAAAAGTTGAAAAAATGTCTGGTGTTTTTAATAGCACGTATAAGCCAATAGTTGGTCTAAATGCCTTCACGCATAAGTCAGGACTTCATACAAGTGCAGTTTTGAAGGAACCGAAAACTTACGAACCTTTTGCCCCTGAATTAATTCAAAGAAATCGAAAAATATCGATTGATAAATATTCAGGAAAAGAATCTATTGCTAACTATCTGGATAAAATCGATATAACATATACAAATGACCAATTGAGACAAATTTTGGAAGAAATTAAATCAAATCCAAAAAAAGGAAGATACAGTCGTATTGAGCTATTGAAAATTGTTGAGGAGATCTCGCGCAATAATGAAAAATTCTACAATGATGGCAAACCAGATAAGGCCATTGCTATTTCATCATCAGAATATTCTTGATCAAATAGCTTGCCCTCAAAATAATCTATATAGGCCTGCATATCAAAGTGTCCGTGCCCACATAGATTAAAAAGGATTGTTTTTGATTCATCATTTTCCTTGCATCTAAGAGCTGCCTCAATAGCCCCTTTCACAGCATGGTTTGCTTCGGGGGCGGGTATGATGCCCTCAGCTTTCGCAAAAACAATACCTGCCTTAAAGATATCAGTTTGCGTATATGCCTCCGGAACAATGTGTCCAAGGTTAACTAAATGGCTCACTAATGGAGCCATCCCGTGGTAACGAAGGCCACCTGCGTGAAATCCAGAGGGAACAAATTGAGATCCAAGTGTATGCATTTTTGTTAAAGGGGTCATGTTGCCAGTATCGCCAAAATCATAAGCATATTTTCCCTTTGTTAGTGAAGGACATGCTGATGGTTCAATTGCTCTAAGTTCAACAGTACCATTCTCTCTAAATGATTTTCCTAAAAATGGTAAGGCAATACCACTGAAATTACTTCCTCCACCGGTACAGCCAACAATAATATCTGGCTCCTCTTCATGATATGATAGCTGCTCCATAGCCTCTAAACCAATTATAGATTGATGAGTAAGCACGTGATTTAAAACGGAACCCAGAGAATATTTTGTATCCTCACTTTGCACACATTTTTCTACAGCTTCAGATATAGCTATTCCTAAACTTCCTGTTGAATCAGGATCCTTTTTTAATATTTCTTTCCCTACTTTGGTTTCTTGAGAAGGACTTGCTATGCATCTTGCTCCAAATGTTTCCATCATTGCTTTTCGGTATGGCTTTTGGTTAAAACTTACTTTTACCATAAAAACATCTAGATCTATACCAAACTTTGAACAGGCAAATGCAAGTGAAGATCCCCACTGTCCCGCACCAGTTTCTGTGGTGAGCTTTGTTATACCTTCTTTTTTATTATAAAAGGCCTGAGGTATAGCTGTATTTGGTTTATGACTTCCGGTGGGACTCACACCTTCGTATTTATAAAATATTTTTGCAGGTGTATCAAGAACTTTTTCAAGAGAACGGGCTCTGTAAAGGGGAGTTGGTCTATATAATTTATAAATTTCGCGAACCTCTTCTGGGATGTCTATTTCTCTTTCAGTTGAAACTTCCTGGCCAATCAGTTCCATTGGAAAAAGAGGAGATAAATCATCAGGACCAACGGGCTGTTTAGTTCCAGGATGGAGCACGGGAGGCAACGGCTCTTTTAGATCCGCAGCAATGTTATAATATTGAGTTGGTAGATTACTTTCCTGTAGTATTGTTTTAATGTTCATATTATTCCAAAATAAAAGGTTACGGATTTAGCAAGCTCTCTGTTAACCATTAAACTTAATAAGCCAAACAATATTGTCAAAATAATTCCTCCGCATCTCTGTTTAAATATTTTACTTACTTGTCTTTCCAAACTTAATTTTTTAATATATATCAATTAAATAAGCACGGATCAGATTTTGAACGTGACTTTTGATCATTACAATAATAACGGACTTTATCAATGAGAAAAGTACCGAGAAAAAATATACCATACTTAATCGTCGGCAGTGGTCGTTTGGCCAAACATCTTGCTCAGTATTTCAAGTTATTAAATATTTCTTTTTTAAGCTGGGACCGTTCTAATAAGGATCCATTATTTACCTATTTCCAAAACGTCGATAAAGTTCTTCTTGCAGTATCTGATGGTTCGATAGAGAAGCTGGCATTTTCAATTTCTAATAAAACTGTCATCCATTTTTCTGGAGCATTAAGAATCCCAGAGTTAGAAAGTGCTCATCCATTATATACCTTCGGATATGATTTATATGATCTTGAGGTTTATAAAACAATACCTTTTGTTACAGAAAAAGGAAAGAGACCTTTTAAAGAATTATTTCCGGAACTTAACAATCAGTCTTTTCAAATTAAAAGTAAAGATAAAGAACTATACCATGCGTGGTCATCAATGGCAGGTAATTTTTCATCTTTATTAATTACTGAATATATTAAAATATTAAAAAAGCTAGGATTACCATCCAATATCTCTAAGCCCTATCTGTTACAGGTTGTTGTAAACTCAGTACAAACCGACAAAGCATTAACAGGTCCTATACAAAGAGGTGATAAAAAAACAATATCAAAACATCTTGAGGTTATTGAAGAAGATTTTATCTCCATATACAAGTCTTTTATATCGTTAGTTTTAAAAAGATATTCATGATTACAATTAATAAACTGAAAAAATTAAAGAAAAGTGGAAAAAAAATTTCCATGATTACATGCTATGACTATACATCTGCAAAAATTATCAATGAAACGGATATTGATATAGTCCTAGTTGGCGATAGCGCAGCGATGGTGATGCATGGACATGATACAACTATTCCAGCAAATATAGAAATGATGATAAATCATGTTGAATCAGTTAAAAGAGGAATTGATAATAAACTCATCATAGCAGATATGCCATTCTTGGCTCATCGAAAAGATAAAAATACAGTTATTGATTCAGTGGATAGTCTCATGAAAGCTGGAGCAAGCGGAGTAAAAATTGAAGGAGGAAATTCACATGCTGAAATGATTAGACACATAGTCGAATCTGGTGTACCTGTAATGGGACATTTGGGCTTAATGCCTCAATCTGTTCATTCTTTAGGTGGATGGAAGATACAAGGTGATTCCTTGTATAACTCCAACCAAATTCAGGCAGATTCAAAAGTTCTTGAAGATGCTGGCATTTTTGGTCTAGTATTAGAAATGGTACCAAGTAGATTAGCAAAAAAAATAACATCGAAATTAAAAATTCCAACAATAGGTATCGGTGCAGGAGTACACACTTCAGGTCAAGTATTAGTTTTCCAAGATCTGTTAGGTTTAAACCCTCAATTTAACCCAACATTTTTGAGGAAATATTTAGATGGTTTTTCCATATTTAAAAAATCGATTAACCAATTTTGTAAGGATGTGAGAAGTGAAAATTTCCCAAATAATAAAGAGAGCTTTTGATGGAAACTTTTAATAGTATAAAAGTATGGAAGCATTTCAGAGCATCTTTGAACACGCAGTGCACTATTGGACTTATTCCAACAATGGGAGCAATACACAAAGGTCACCTTTCTCTTATTGAAAGGTCAATTACTCAAAATGATTATACTGTGGTAAGTATTTTTATAAATCCAACACAATTTAACGATCCTAATGATTTTAAAAATTACCCTAAAGATTTAGATAAGGATAAGAATCTCTTGGCTAGTATTGGAATAGACGCATTACTTATCCCTGATGAGAAAGAAGTTTACAGCGAAAAATACAGATTCAAGGTTGCTGAAAATAAATATAGTAAATTGATGGAGGGAAGTTCTAGGCCAGGGCACTTTGATGGTGTTTTAACAATTATAATGAAACTTCTACATGTTGTTAATCCCTCTAGAGCATATTTTGGGGAGAAGGATTATCAACAGTTTAAATTGATAAAAGATATGGTTTCTTCTTTTTTCATAGATACCAAGATTATTGCTTGTAAGACAATAAGAAATAGCGATGGTTTAGCTCTTTCATCCCGGAATCAGTTTATACCAAGCGAGAATAAGAAAGTAGCTAGTAAATTCTACCATTGCCTCAGATCTTCAAAATCATCAGAAGAAGTAAAAATAGAACTAAGTAATATAGGTTTTGATGTAGATTACATCGAGGAGCATGACGGTAGGCGATTTGGGGCAATTAAATTAGGTCAGGTGAGGCTAATTGATAATGTCAAAATCTAATATTCTTTTAAAGATAAGCGGTTCAATAGCTGCATATAAGATTGCAGATTTAATCTCAATGCTTGTGCAGAGGAATTATGAAGTTCAAACAGTTGCTTCTCCATCAGCATTAAAATTTATTGGATCTGCTACCCTTGAGGGTCTTTCTGGTAGAGCGGTTTTAACTGACACATATGAGTCAGGTAAGATGATGGCCCATATCAATTTAGTTAAATGGTCGGACCTGACAATTTTGGCTCCGGCAACCGCAAATACCATTAATAAAATAGGCTATGGTTTAGGTGAAGATGTTTTATCGACAATGTTTTTAGCACACGATTGGGCTAAGCCATATTTTTTAGCTCCAGCTATGAATACAAATATGTTAAATCATCCTGCAACACAGGAATCTATTGGAAGACTAAAGAGATGGGGAGTTAATATTCTCAATCCTGAATCAGGAAAACTAGCATGCGGTGATATAGGCTATGGACGCATGATGGAAACCGATAATATTTTAAAAACTATTATGCCATATCTTAAAAAAGAAATCAAACCATCTGTTTTAGTTACTGCTGGAGGCACCAAAGATCCATTAGATGCAGTTCGCTATATAACAAATTTGAGCACAGGTAAAACTGGAGCCAATCTCACAGACGTATTTCTTAAGAGAAATTGGAGCGTTACTTATTTGACCGCAGCAGAGGGAGTTAGACCTATAGGAAATTGTAAAATAATTACATATTCAACTTCAGATGATCTGAAAAACAAAATATCAAGCTTAGTATCTAAGAATAATTTTGATGCAGTTATTCATATGGCCGCTGTAAGTGATTTTTCAAACATTAATTATGACTCCACAAAAAAAATCTCATCCGAAAATGAAAAGCTAGTTCTGGAGATGGTGAGAATGCCAAAAATTGTGAATTCCATAAGAGGGAAAAGTAAAAATAAAAATATGCGCCTAATAGCTTTTAAACTCACATCGAATGCTGGTCAAAAAGAAATCCAGAAGCAAATAAATAAACTTTTTAAAAATACGAATGCAGATTTAATTGTTCATAACGACTTATGCAGTAGAGAAAATAATATCCAGCATGAATTTAATGTTTATAATAAGGATGGATTGATTTCTACCTTAGGCTTGGGATCGGAATTAGGAGATTTTCTTGAATCACAGCTTAAAAAAGTATTAGTATGATTTTATGTCTCGATGTAGGTAATACCTCTATTTATGGTGGATTATTCAAGGAAAATAAAATTATTCTACAATTTAGAAAAACCTCCGCATTTCGTGGCTCATCAGACGAACTTGGTGTTTTTCTAAGATCAGTATTATATGAAAATAATTTAGACCCTAATCATATTGAACATATTGGTTTATGCTCAGTTGTTCCAGATGTTGTCCATTCATTAAGAAACGCTTGCATAAAATACTTTGGGCTTATACCCTTTGAATTAGGACCTGGAATAAAAACAGGACTTAAAATAAATTATAGAAACCCTTTGGAGGTAGGAGCTGACCGAATAGCAAATGCAATCGCTGTCATTGAAAGGTTTCCTAAAAAAAACCTAATTGTAATAGACTTCGGAACTGCAACAACTTTTGATATCGTATCAAAAGATAAAATCTACCATGGAGGTAGTATTTTACCCGGATTACAAATATCAATGGAAGCACTAGAGCAGAAAGCAGCAAAATTACCTCCTGTTGAAATCATTAGGAGAAAAAAAGTGATTGGACGTTCAACAATGGGGAGCATTCAGTCTGGTCTTTATTTCGGCCATAGGGGAATGGTAAAAGAGTTGATTGATCAGATAAGTTCTGAAGCATTTTCAAATGATCCACCAGTTGTTGTCGCGACAGGTGGATTCTCAAATTTATACAAAGAGGATGAACTATTTGATACAATTATCCCTGAACTAGTATTACAAGGTATCAATATAGCTGTCAATAAGAATATGCCGCGCTAAGACGGTTTGATATGGTTTCATATATGAAGATTTGGCTGGGAAAATACTGAGTAAGTAGGCTTAGATATTTCTTTTTCTTCTGCTTCCATGTTTTAAATAGGCTTCTTGCGATTGTACTTTTGTGATTACCGAGGATTTAATATCATATATCTTCTTTTTTGCTTGCAAGGAAGTTTTTTTTAAGTCTACGATTGGCTCTGGGTAGTCTTTATTTATCACGCAGCCTGTTTTGTGTTGCATAGCTTTAGACATTAAGTGGGGGTATCTCAAATATTCATTAGGCACACCCCTGAGCTCAGGAACCCATTTTTTCACAAAAACTCCATTAGGATCATGATCTTCTTGCTGCTTTACAGGGTTATAAATTCTAATTGCATTTATACCTGTCACTCCAGATTGCATCTGAAATTGATTGTAGTGAATACCAGGTTCGTAATCTATAAAGTATTGACTGAGAAATTTTGATGTTTTCCTCCAGTCTAACCATAGGTTGTAGGAGGCAAATGATACAATCATTGCTCTCATTCTAAAATTTATCCATCCGTTTTTTTTTAGGGATCTCATGCATGCGTCCACCATTGGAAAACCAACATTTCCTAATTTCCATTTTTCGAAATATTCTGAGTTAAAATTATTTCTTATTACATCAAAAGTTCTTACCATATTTGTAAATTCTAGATCAGGTTGCATCTCTAGTTTCTGTACGAAATGACAGTGCCATCTAAGCCTTGAAGAAAACGAGTTCAATGATCTGAGCCAACCATTCTTTACATTATTTTCTCTTAATTCTTTCTGCCGATTGCTGGTTGCCCTCACTATTTGCCGGATTGAGATATTCCCTTGCGAGATAAAAGAACTTAATCTAGAGCAACTATTAAAAGATGCCATAGGACTTGATATTCTTTTTGTATAAAATTTTCCTCGATCATTGAGAAAGGAGTAAAGTTGAGACAATGCGTTATTTTCTCCACCTTTAATATTTTTATCATACTTTATTGTTTTTAGTCCTAGTGATGCACTGTTATGTATTAAAACATCTCCCCTTAATTTTTTAAACTTGGACAAGTCAGGGGCACTAATTACCTCAGTTCTCATTTGAGTGTTCCACCTGCTTGACCAACTGTCCCTATTTTTCAATCCTTTAACTACGCCATTGGTTTGAAACTGAGACCAATTTATTCTATTAATATTGCAATACTCAGATATTTTCCTATCTCTCATAAGAGTCTTATAGTTACCAACTTCATGGTTTGTCAATAATGATTTTATTCCATATTTCTTATTAATCTCATTTAGAACACTAACTGCCTTTGCTTTATAAACATTCAGGAGGGACATTTGAGATAGAAATAGTTTTGATAATTCTTCGATTGAATCATTTGTAAGCTCTAGATGTATTGAGCTAAAATCCTCTTCTTCGATAATCTCAGGATCATAAATGTATATAGCTACAGGATTTTTTGAACTTGATGCCTTGTATAATGCAATGTTATCATGGATTCTTAGATCTTTTCTAAACCAAAATACCGTTAGTTGATTCATAAAAATTATTTTAGAAGTGTGATCCTATGAACGAGCCCATTTGATCTGGGGTAAATGGGCTCGTATTTCTCAACCGATAATAAAAACTAGGATCTATATTTTCGGAAATTCGATCTTTTCAGCATGCAGCTTATTATTTTTTAACTCTCCATTAACATAAGCTCTTTTGATGACGTTACAGTAACCATCGACCGCATGAGAGTTGCCATGATCATCAATATTAACTCCATGTACTTTGAATACATCTTTGCCAATTTTCACTGAGACGGCACATATTTTGTCCTTTGTGAAAAAATTACACATACCACAAGATATCAAAACGTTTCCATCAACTTTCATACTTTCTGGAACGGATTCTATTAACCTCTTATGTTTTTCATTGTAATAAGAGGATGCTTGTGTTTTGGTGGGTGCGCATCCGCCACATCCAGCTAATGCTATATCGATCCCAACAGTTACTAAAAAAGTGTAGAATATATATCTATTCATTGTTTTTCTCACAATATTCTATTAGCTGTTATCTGAATCCATTTTTGCTCCGGCCCAGATGGCTAAGCCAAATGCAGTTTTGTTTACTAAGTCAGCAATATTGTAAATAATGTTAACGGTTCCGGCATCAGTTCCTCCCGCTATGTAACCTAGGTAATACCCGATAGGATAAATTGCCCAGCCGGCTGTTAGAATGATTCTGAGTGCGTTGAAGGAAAATTGACCACCTTTATTGTTGCTATTTGCACTGATATTAGAGGCTTCACCTGCGAAAACCTCGTAAATGATGTAGATCCATGCAGCCATACCAACGATGAATGCTGGAACCACTGGAAATAAACTGGCTTCACCCGCAAAACCGGCTATAAGCATTAATAAAGAGGCTCCAAGAAGTTTCCAAAATAGAATAACTGGTACTAGGGTAACTGCTGCCAGAATCAGATAAAATTCTATAATTTGTAAGGGAACAGTAATCAGCCAATCAATGTATCTGAATACAGTTGTGACATCTCCCATCACTTGTGCCTCTCTCATGTAAAGATAGTGCCAGAAGGCAATACCAGTAACTAATCCGGCCACTGTCATGGATGTTCTCCATTTTTTGTTTACATCACCTCTTTCCACAAAAAAGAATACGGTGGATGCGAGCATTATTGCAGTTGCCAGAAAAAATGACATACCTACAAAATCGTTAGGTTGCAGTGCAGTACTAAGTATCATTGTTTACTCCTTTGTTGTTATAAAAACGATCATAACGCTCACCAAAATTAAAAAATGTTTAATTTGGATACAAACACAATTTCCTTAACTATATTTGTGTTACACAATTTTTGATTTTGATAAGTTGTGTTGATTGTTTTTATTTTTGTTAGCCCAAGGTATGCCAAAATAGTGAAAAATGTAATAGGAACCGAATTAAAAATTTGTTCTCATAAGCCCATGACAGGATTTTTTAGGGATGGGTTCTGTAGAACTGATGATAATGATGTCGGTAGGCATGTGGTCGCATGCGTGATGACAGAAGATTTCCTTAACTTCACCAGGTCCATGGGAAATGATCTCATAACGCCAAACCCAGAGTTTGGTTTTCCTGGACTCAAAGAGGGGGATAAGTGGTGTGTCTGTGCGCTCAGATGGAAAGAGGCTCATGCTATCGGATTAGCCCCTCCTGTTATTCTTGAAGCAACTCATGTTAAAACTCTTGAATTTATAGATTTAAGTATTTTAGTAAAAATGTCTCTGAGTAATCAGGATTTAGATTGAGTTAACCCTCAAAATTCAAATCAATTCGTTACAACATAAGACCATAATGATTCAAAAACTATTTTCAAAAAGCAAAGCTCTTTCTCAGATGCATTCCTTTGTTGAATCAAAAGCAGATCGTTATCAGGAAATGCGTAACTACGATTTTGGTAAACTAGAGAATAACTTTGTCAGCGGCTTATCCCCAGCAATTAGCAGAAGAATCATCACTGAGGAGGTTTTCCTCAAAACTATTTTAAGTTCATTTTCTTTTAACAAAGTAGAAAAACTAATTCAAGAAATTTGTTGGA
>MDSY01028335.1_pt1 | contig 24479 bp, 16 predicted proteins | sample 811131 | NCBI WGS metagenome assembly MDSY01 (sample SAMN05326643, study PRJNA326480) | marine metagenome | isolation source: seawater | place: Atlantic Ocean: South West | collected 2010
ACTTCCGTGTTCAACACACACAAAAAACCCACCCCCCAAACTAGGTCATCGCCAACCGCAAAGGCAAGAAGACCGAACAATCAAAACACGATGCCGCTCGACGATCGCGCGGGCGGGTTCCACCACGTCCAGCCCGACCAAATTTTCTTCCGCCCGTGTGTAGCGGAAGACCTCGCTGCGGTGACCGAGATGGAACAAAACAGCTACCCCCCAGATGAAGCTGCGTCTGCTGAGAACCTAAAATTCAGACAAGAGAACGCGGGGGGCTTCTTCCTGGTGGGGATGAAGAGTGCTTGTGAAGAAAAAAAAAGTGAGTTGGACGAAAGGAAATCAGCCGACCAGCTAGTGTCCTATGTGTGCGGCACGTTGACGAGTTCCGATACATTAACCCACGAGTCCATGAGCGACCACAACCCAACCGGAACAGTGTTATGCATCCACTCCGTGGTCACGGACGGCAGCATGCGACGCGAAGGCATCGGAACGAAAATGTTGCGAGCGTATTGCAGGTTCGTGGCGAGTAACTTTTCGGACGTTGACAAAATTTTATTGCTCTGCAAAAAAGGGCTAATAGGTTTCTACGAAGGCGGCGGGTTCAAAATGGTCGGACCGAGCGATGTGGTGCACGGCAAGGAGCAGTGGTACGAGATGCGTTTAAACACGGCGTTCACACGGGCGGTGATGGCGGCGGGGGAAGGCGAAGACGAATAGAAAAAGTGTAGAAAATGAATAGAAAATGAATTGAATATGTGTCATTGAAACGTCTAGTACGAATCGTCGTCGTAGCTCTCCGTGCCGTCGTATGAGTCGTCATCGTGCGTAACAGGCTTCTTATGTTTAGCCGACACCTTCTTGATCTCCTTCTTGACCGTTTCTTTAGCCGTTTCTTTCGCCGTCGTTTCTTTCTTTGCATTTGCTTTCTTCTCCGCCTCTGCGATTTCAAAAAGGCGCATCTCGTGCGCGTCCTCCGCCTCTGTCGCCGCGTCGTCCTCCTCCGTGTCACCCTTCGCCGCTCTCTCCTTTCGTTTCTGTTCAAGCATTTCTTGCACCTGGGCTTTCACGACATCACTGTCGTCCCCGAGCCACTCAGGTTCCGCGAACGGGTCGTCACTGAGCTCCTCCACCGTGATCCACGCCCCGGGGCGCTGGGGGTCGGGGATGTCTTGTTTTTTGGAGGAGGAAGAGTCGTCATCAGATGCATTCTTGCTCACCTCATCATCGCTGTCCTTCGGGTGCTTCGATTTGAACGCCGCGAGCTTCTCAGCATCCGACAAAGACGAGTTCTTCGACGAGTGCTTCGACTTTTTACTCTTCAAAAGCTCGTCATCCTTTGGCTTTTCTTCAACGTCGTCGGGAAATTCAGGTAACGCGAACACGTCGTCCGTGAGTTCAGGGTTGAGCTCAAACCCGAGGGGCAGCGTTTTGGGTTCGTACGTCCCGTCGTCGCGCGCGCCTAGAATCAAATCGTGGTCCACAAAATACTCCCATTTCTGGACCATGGTTTCCTTCCACACATACGGCTGGATGCCGACTCTCATTAACGAAGTGGGGAGCATGCGGGCTTCCATCGTGCCTGGGTTCCACCCCGCGGCAGTCTCGTAGAGATTAGCGCCGCTCTCAAACCTGTACGCCCTCATCGCGCGCAACCGTTCGCCAACCCGCGCCCCAAGCTCAGCATCCGTGGCCAACCCGCACGCGTCGTCCGCCATCTCTTTCGTGACCCCAGAAACTTTGAACGGTGACACTCCAGAGTAATCCACGGGTAAAAACCCCTGTTTCACGAGAATGTGCGAGATTAATTGGTCCTCGTAGATATCAACGCGCGTGTGTCGGTTCAAGTCCTCGGAGCGTTTCCACACGTAATCGGAAACGGCCCACATAGCGTCTTTGGATAGGATATAGCCGTGACCACCGTCAACTGATATCGGGTTCACCCCCATGTACGGCTTGTGGTTCAGCTTAACATCGGTGCACTTGCCGAAGTGCCACTCGCGGGCTAATCCGCACTTGAATCCAGACGGCGTGGTGTTCTCTTCAATCAGTTTCGCATTGTTTGGATCGCTCCGGTCGACCAACTTCGGATCAATATACTGAACAGGGTACATCTTGTTCTCGCTGCCCATCCAGTCCACATTTTTATCAACAACTTGAGTCTTGACAAACTTCAGAAACACGGCAGGCAACACGAAAACATCCGTGTCAACCTTGTACACGTAGTCGTAGTCGTTGTCGTTGGCGTATTCAATAGCGCCCAACACTTTCTGCGGCAGGGCCTCGTACGAATCACCGACGCTCAACTTCACAACCTTTTCCTCACGCGACTTTTCGAGCTCCTTCTTAGTGGCCTTTTCCGCCTTGAGTGCCTGTTCGAGTTCCAGGTCCAATTGGTCTGAATCCAAATTATCTGAACGTTCGGTCTTAGACTCCTCAACACCGTCAAAGAGATCCTCCGTGGTACCGACCGACTCGGCGACGTCCGCGGCGTCGAGCTCGAACTGCTTTTTCAAATCGGCGTCCTGGCCAGTCGCCGCCGCGACGTCGGCGGAATCCTTCAGGAATTCAGCCTGCAAGTCGACCTTCGGTTTTGAATCCGCGGATCCCTTGTTCCCCTTGGAAACCGCTTCTGCCAACCTGCTGGTGAACACGTGCTTCGAGTCGTACTGGTTGGTGGTCGTTGATTTCTTGGAGGAGGAGTCCTTGCCTTCCTTCTCGATGGCGTCCAACAAGTCTTCGGAAATTTTTGACATCTTCTCGTCACTCTTTGAGCCGTGCGACTTACGCGACCCGAGCGCGCTCAAGTACCTGCTCTCCTCAAACGCCACAGTGGCTTGCTCTAATGATTCCGACAATTCGAGCATCCCAACCTCTGGTTCAAAGTTCAAAGGGACGTGCGCGCCGAACTTTAAGGAGTTGTGGCCTCGAGCGGGGTGATAGGTAGATTGCGCCAACCCCAACCCAGCTTTGCTAAGCATCGCCACCGCGTTGCCTCCAAAACCTCTGCGGTCTCTGTGTTCCTGGACTCGCGCCCTGGCGTGTTGTCCCCCAAGATCCGCATCAGAACTCTCACCAACAAACACACGGTAGTCAGCATCCATGTACTCGTTCGCTTCAGTCAAAGCGCTGAGCCAGGTGTCCTCCATCGCGGCAACCTCCTCCGCTCCATTCTGCCACGAAATAACCGCGACGAGAATCTTTGGTTTTTTGTGCTTGAACTTGTCAGCGTTGGAGGAACGTGCAGCATCTTCTGAAGTCGAAATCATCTCTTTTGAGACATCAGCTTTGGACGTCTCAGATTCGGAGCTCGTCTCGGCTTTGGAGGCCTTCTCCGTGGATACTTCCTTCGTCTGCTTGGGCGCCTTCGCAGCGTCAACCGTCGTCGATTCTTTCGCCTCAGATTTAGCACCCTTCTCAGTCGTCTCTTCAGATTTCTGGGAAGCCTCTGTCTTGGATCTGCTCGAATCCGTATCAGTCGTCGTCTTCTCATGTTTATCGCTCGTCGCCTTCGCCTTCGACGACCCCTGCTCCGCCACGAAGAGCTTCCCGGACTTACTCGTGCGGTGCGTCTTCATGCCGAGACCGCCAACCTCATCCTGCACCTCGAACGAGCCCCCTCCGGGCGCGGAAAACTGGGTTCCGAAGAAGTCATCCGCATCGGTTGAGCCCAACCGTGCAAAGCCGTGGTTTTGACGTGCGCCGAACGTGCTCACCAGTGTGGTGTTCGGCACCACCGCGAACGCAACAACTAAAAGCAACGCACACGCCGCCGCGGGCGCAAGCAAGCCAGCCGCGGTGAAGTGCCACCTTCTGCTCTTTTTCTCATCATCTCGCGTAGCCACGGTCACGCCCACATCGCTGGCGCGTAGTACTACAGGCGTACCTGTGTTGCTCTCCTTGGGCAACAAGGACCGCGTTTCACCCGGCACGCCGCTCATCGTGAGCTCCGCCAAAACAACGGGCTGGCCCGTGCGTCCGGCGGGGAGCGCGTCCGTGTCTGGACCAGAGCTAGAGAGTTCAACACACTTTCTCGCGGCTTTTCCGAGTTTGGCCAGGGCGCGTATGGGCAAACAGTCACATCGCCCCGCGGGTGTTGACAAAATGAGCATGCGATGGCAAAGGCGGACTCGAAAGTCCAAAATCGCTTCGCCTTTTCATTTCGCAGCTATCGACGTCACACGCACGTGCACGCTCCCGTCATCCCCATGGCGACCACGAGCGCTGTTGCGTGCACCCCGCTCCTATCGACTTCGCGTGTCCCGCGTCACTCGCGCCGAGGCGTATGTGCAAAGAGTCAGAGAACACGCGTCGTCGCACCACGCGCCACTGCGTCATCCGATGAAACAGAGTCATCGGGGAAAACGACGCCCGACACAACGATCGTTGTGTTCGGCGCGAACGGCAAGACAGGCCGGCGGTGTGTTGAGCAAGGTGCGCTGGCCGGCGCCAACGTAGTGGCGTGCACCAGAGCTGGCGACTTCAACACAAACGGTTTAGGGTTAGATAGTGATGCTGTTAACATGATCGAACCACGAAAAGGCGATGTCAGCAAGTTGAGCTCCGATGAATTAAGCGAAATTGTAACCGGCGCCACCTCTGTTATTTTCGCCGCCAGCGCGTCACCAAACGGAGGCACACCAGAGGAAGTGGACAAGAACGGCCTGATTGCAGTGGCGACTGTGTGTATTCAAAAAAAGGTACCCAGACTCGTCATAGTCTCTAGTGGATCCGTATCGAAACCGTTATCGCCCGTTTATATTTTCCTCAATTTCTTCGGAGGAGTGATGAGGTCGAAAATCGAAGGAGAAGACGCCATTAGGAGAATGTACGTTGAAAGGGAATTCAGTGACTATGTCATCGTACGCCCAGGTGGCTTAACAGAGGACCCTGGAAGAGGTGCATCCGCGATGGAACTCAACCAGGGGGATTTGAAAAGTGGACGCGTATCTAGGGAAGACGTCGCCGGCGTCTGCGTGGCATTAGCAATGAACGTTGAAAACAAGCTCGCCTCCAACGCTACGTTCGAGTGCTACTGGAGTGACACCGCGAATGATTTAAGTGACGTCGGGGTGAGCAACATGCTCGGCGCGTTCAATGCTGATGATAAGGGTACGTCGAAAAGCACGGGAAAAGAGCAAAGGGGAGAGACGTGGGAGGAGCTGTTACAAGGGGTGGAGGCTGATAAACCGGGCGAGGCGCAACAGGGGTGGGGACCCAGTCTTTAGAGGCTAATTCTTGAGTTATTCTTGAGTTACTATTTACACAACTCGATCCACGCACAGCTGTACGTGATACGCACAGCTGTCGTCTCATTTCTTCCCGAAAAACGACGCGATGCCCCCCTGCGCTTTCTTCGGCGCGGGCGTTTCCTTCTTCTTCGCCGGCGCAAGGTTTTTTTTGTCATTCTCCGTCGCGTTGGTCTTTTCACCAAGCGCTGACTGTTTACCGATAGGCGCTGGAGTAGCAACTGGTTCATCCTTCACTTCGTTCCCATCTTCATCCACCCACACCGTTTTGGTGAACTCCTCGCCAGTTTCTTCATCCATCACGGTGATGACCTTCTTGGACATTTTTACTTGTGATTTGGTGGAGACGTTCGTGGGTTGAGTTGCGGCGGCGAAATGGGAATCCATACCGCTCGGCTTGGCCATCTCCGCAACCGCCTTCTCCTCAGTCTTCTTCTGCTCAGCTTCAGCAGCGGCTTGCGTTTTCTTTTCCGCAGAAGTCGGTCCCTTCGGTTTCTTCGACTTCGTATCCTTGGAAGGATCTTCAGCCGTTTCTTCAGCCGTTTCTTTAGCATCAGTGGGCTTGCGTTTCTTCGCCGCGGGGGATTTCTTCGGAGTCGCTTTCTTTTTAGGTTCGGGCTTTTTCTTCGGCTCGGGCGGTTTCGCTTTGGGTTCTTCCATCTCCACTTCTTTCGTCTCAACTGGTTCGTCCACCTCCATCTCGTCGTCATCCGAGTCATCGAGCCCGGTGACTTTTCGCGCGCCTCCACGCCTGTGCCGGGGGGCTTCCATTATTTCTTCCTCCTCTTCCTCCTCGGAGTCTAATTGCTCAATGGGATTCGGCGCGACAACTTGCTTCACGGGGGACTTCTTCGCAGGCGCTTTGGCGAACATCGCGGCCATGGCGTTCTTGCCGCCGCCAGAGGGCTTGGCGGCGGCTTTTTTGGATGCAGTCGCAGGGTCGTGCCTCTCAGGTTCTGAACCCGCTGTTTTCCCCGTGGGTTTGAACCCGGCGAACGCGTTCGCCGGTTTGGCAGTTGGCTTCGTTTCGGTTTTACCGACAACTGGTTTGGTCTGGGCGGGTTTAGACGACGCCACCAGTTTCGCATCTACAGGCTCTCTCTTCACCGACGCAACCCTGGTCGGCCCATCGTTCCGCTTCGCATGCGCGCATGCAACCGCCCCATGCCTGTTGTCCCGCAGCGCGTTCGGCGTAGTAGGGGCGGCGTCGAAGAACGCGTTGGTTTGCGCGACGTAGGACGGGGGTAGAGATTTTTGGGCCGTTGAATCTGAGATTTCTTTTTCACTCGTTCCATCGGCCTTCGCCACGCTGTACACGTGTTCGCCCGTGACGTGCGAAAGTGTTTCCTTCAAAGCTCCCAGCTGTGCGGCTCCAGTGACCAACGAAACGACGTGCCGGCCGTCGTTCTGCCACCCCGACACGCAGTACGTAGCTGCGATGCCATTGCCCTCGGCGTGTTGCCACAACAACCGCTTCGCGTGGTTCACGGGGACGTCAAACTCCCGGGCGAGCCATTTGTACGTAACCGCGTGGCCCGAGGCGATCACGCCCGCGAGGCGGGTCAGCAACGCGTCCGGCATCGCGCGAAGGGGGGTGCGGGTGGAGCGGGCGGCGTAGACTGGCGATGGAGGGGGCGATGCGATCCCGCTTTCAAATCCTCGATTGCAGTTTTGAAAAAATGCAGGATCTGGAAGGGCCAAGGCGTTTGAGGGGTGAATAGCCCAAGGAAGGTTCGGGGCGGAACTAGTACTTCATTTTTCACTTCTTATAAATTCTCAAGCCACGGTCCCGTCCTCGAGGTGCGCGACGATGCGGTCGACGTGCTTCGCCCCCGGGTTACTGACGCACCACGCCTTGACCGCCACCGCCGCGGCTTCACCGCCCGCGTCGCAAATCTGGTCCACCACGGAAAGCGCTTCCTTCAAATCCGCGTACGAGCACACGGTCATTAATAACGCGGCGTCGACTGTCTCAGAGCACGATTTGTCAGCTCCGTGAAACGCAGGGCACTCCTCCTTCACGTCTCTTAAATAAACGGAGACTGCGTTACTTACGAATTGCTCTGATTCCCGTTTTGATTTCTTGGTCAGGTCGAAGCTGGCGCACGTGTGCGCCAACACCCTGGCTCTGGGTTCATTCGCCGTGCCTGCTTGCTTCCAGCACCACGCCTCCGCGGCTTTAGCCGCCTCTGGTCCGGCGCTTTTTAATAATGTTTCCATTAATCCAACGCTCTCACCCTCATCAATCCCGTCGTTGATAATAACCCGCATGACGTTCTCCACTTTTACGCTGCACTGCTCTCCGTCTAGCTCAATGGAACACTCGTTCGTGGCGTCCTTTAAGTACGCATCGAGGGTTTTGTTTAATAAGGTTAACCTTTCCTTCGCGCCACTCCAGTTGAGTAAAGTAATTTCTGACTCGCCTTCGTCCCAGGAGGCGGAGTCATTGAAACGGGACAAGTGAGTAGGCGTACTGTTGCTATTGTCAGACACTTTTCCTTTCCGGGAAGACACGCCAACGAACGCAGCAGTTCGTCGTTCCTCCACCGCCGTAAAATCAACAGGCTTCATGTCGTACTTGCTCGAACCGAACGATGAGGACTTAGCCGCGTTCGTCACGGAACTTTTCCCGCGGAAAAGCGATTTTCGCAAACCTTGCTTCGACGCGCTTTGCTTCGCCACGGGTCCAGGGGTGCGGCGCGACGAAACGCCGATACGCGTGGCGGACGAGGTGGACGTGATGGCGTACATGTCAGGGTTTTGCGTGAAGCGTGGATTTTGTGCCTGCGGGGCGCGGTTGGATGTGCGGTAATCAACGGTAATCAATCGTCGGGAGATATTTTCAACATGTGGATTTGCTCTTTTTGAGGTGACTGCGAGATCGACTAGAAAAATGAGTTGCGTGAACCGTGAATTATGGTCTAAATGGCTCGACTACTCGTACCCGGGCTTTTTTTGACCTTTTCGCTTTCCTTCTCAGTCCTCCAATATCTCACTCCTCAGTGGGCCCCGCGCTTTGATGCGCGCCCCCTCCCCCCCAACCCCGCCGGGCGCGGTGGTGGTGGTGGACGGCGCGGAGGCTGTTTGTTTGGGTGGCGATTCGATTCCTCAAACCGCGGCAGGTTGGTTGACGGAATGGACCCCAGCAGGCGTGTACACCGCGATGGTAACAAAACGCGGGCAGACACAAATTGTGCAATGGCACGAACACGTCGTGAGAGTGCGTTTGATGTTGAGTGAACTTGTTAACAGTGACCCTGCGAGTTTTCCGGGTGGTTTGGTGCTTCCACCGTCAGACCAAGCCATGGAGGCTTTACTGCGACCTACCGTGGAGCTGGCGCTGGAGAGGCTAGTCGAGGATCAGAAACTTTCAACTGAAGCATCAGGATCGAATGACGTCGTCGATCAATCGCCTCGAGAGTCCATGGTCGTGGTCGCCATCTCCCCGACTTCAAAGGGTGCGTGGAAAATAGGCGCGCACGCAGTTGTGTTACCAGCAGTTACATCACCTCAAGCACCTGCTAAATGCGTCGTGGTGAAAAACTCGGCTCGAAAATTACCAAGCGTCAAGGACACGCGCTGGCCGAGTCAACGAAATGAAATCACGCTCGAGGTCAAACACAAATTTAGCGCAACCGATGCATTCGCGTTTGACGAGATTTTGCTCTCCGACGTGACGGATGACGTACTTCTGGAAGGAGGTGTTACGAACGTGTTCGTGGTTGTTGAAGGGGTGGGTACGGAGGGTAACACCACCACTGTGGTACAGACCGCGCCAATTTCTCAATGTCTCGCTGGCGTCGGCCGAGCCTCCATATTAAAAGCGTGCGTCGCGTTGGGAATAACAGTCGTTGAAACGGCGCCAAATTTATCACAGTCCGACACCTGGAGCGAAGCGTTCCTCACGAACGCGGTGCGGGGAGTACGACGGGTTGGGGAGATTACCTGGGACGACGGTAACAAGGTGTTCAGTGAGAAAGAAAGCGAAGTCACAAAACGGTTGGCCGATTTTCTAGCAGCGAAACGCACAGTGTAAAGTATTCTAGCTATCTTTATTATACACTGTTACGACGAGTTATGAATCCTCCTCTTCCAGTTTGACCCTCGTCCCGAACCCCGGGCTCGTGTCGTAGCACGTGAATGTTTTCGAGGAACACTTTTTGTGAAGAAAGTCGCCTACAAACTCGAACCCTGATGATTCAATTTCGGTAAAAACTTTCTCCAGAAACAAATCGCTGACGTAGTAAAACGAAGGCGCCGTATGGGCAGTAAGTGTTGAGGTGTCTTTAGGATTGCCAGAGACCGGTAAGAATTCGATATCAGTACCCCAGTCAGCGCGGCGCAACACCACGCCGGCGTCGTTTGCGTTCACATTGTTCTCGTTTCGGGAATCCAAGAAAATGACATCGGCGTCGCTTGGTCGAAACGCGCTCAACGCATCCACCATTTTCACGAAATTCTTCTTCACGCTCGCCTTGAACTGGGTATCCATCACATGCGCGCCGCCTCCTTGAATCGCGCCACTGTCGCCGACACGTTTCTGACTCGCCCTTCTCCAGGAAAGCAAATGCGCGACGGATACGCCAATCGCGTCGCCTATACTTTTCTTTTCGGGCTCGGATATTTCAGCGCTCGATTCTTCCGAGTGGGATAAATCATTCTCAGAGCCCAGCGCTACGGTCGTGGACGGTCTGAAAACCTTCCCTAAAGCACCTCGTTCGTCGTACACCACGCTCTTCTCCACGACCATCTTCTTCCCGTCGTCGAGTTGGAAAAAAGCATTATTAATTATTTTATTTTTCCATTCGTGTTTCTGTCCCACGTACGTTCCCGTTAACACGCTGAGTCCATCTTCAAACCCACTCGTAGCTTCTTCGTACCGCTCGATGTGCACCGGCAGCTGCGTCGCACTCACCGTACCAGACCACTCAAAGCGGCCTATTAACTCCGGGTCGTCCAACTGCGTTAACAAATCAGCTTTGAATTGCTCGAAGGATTCATCTTTCCCAGGGTCAACAGAGCTCACCACGAACACCGTGGGTTTCGAGCCGGCCACGTGCGCAGATTGGATGGTGGTTTTAGGGGTAATGTTCCCGTGCATGCGCGAGCTATGTATAGCACCGTGCTTCGAAGAACCCATCGCGTGAGTGGGAGTGACCCATGACGCGTGCCCCGAGGAAACCGCCAGCGCTCCACAACACGCGCCCACTACTAACGTCGCAACACACGCCAGCCGTCCAAACGACCTGCCGCTGGTGGAGACGCTTCGGTCCAAGGACGACGACCGCGACAAAAGCGCCGCGTCCTCGGGAAGGTCCAGCAGCATCGTGCGGGACTACCACCGTGAGGAGGACAGTGCTAGGTGGTTTGAAGCAAGAAGACTGAAGTGAGTTTCACGTTCGCGATTCTGGCCAAAAATTTGCAACACCCAACCGCGGGTGCTACTTATAGGTGAAATTCGAGGGTCGATAACTCAAAGGTGCAGAAAAGTATGGCAAAACGAGTGATTTTCGAACACTTGTTGTAAGAATTAAAGCACGCTCTCTGTTATGTACAGTTTGTGTTGTAGTGCGTGCTCCGCATCGCGCGGGCGCTCCAAGCACTTCTCCCATTCCTCGCGCTCCCGCGCATCTCACGACTCTCAATTTCTCTCAATATTTTGAACCCCAAAGACTCAAAGACGAATGATTGACGGCAGTCACCAATGATACCATTCGTATGAATGACACCAATCAAAAGACCTTCAAATCAACCCAAACCCCATTTAAGCGACTTCGCAGATCTTGTCCACGGAGTACGGCGCGGCAGTGCAGCTGTCGGTCGCGACGAAGGTTTCGAACTTGGACTTGAGCTGCGTGGAGCACACGGCCTGGACCTGGCAGTCCGTGAGGCCGCAGTGGCCGTTATCGGCGCCATCGTCGAAGCGCTCAAACAAACCCATGTCCTTGTCGTACTTCTGCGACCAGTTCTCTTGCACCGGGTGGAAGGTTTCATAGGCTTGAATCACCACCGCAAGCGCGGTGTTCTTGTTCGCCACGCGGTTGTTGTACTCCGCAACCTCACCAGTGTAGTTGGTGTACGAGATTTGAAATTTATTGTACGCCTTGATGAGGACGTCGAATTTTAACTTCTCGGCTTCCTTCTTTTGAAGGCACGTATCGGCGAAGCACATCAGTTGGGGGGACGCAATTTCCAGCGACTTCAACAGAGCTTCCATCGCGGCGATGGAAGGCTCGCACAGCTGTTGCCACCACACAAGGCGACGCGCTGAGCCTTCAGTATGCGAGGGCTCCATGTAGGACTGCGACGCCTCCGCGACCGCGGCGTTGATGTCGAATTCCTCAACCCCACCGGTGTTGTTGTTGCACAGCGCCTTCAGGTCGTCGACGGTCTGCACCATCTTCTCGTAGTGCTGCTCGTACAGACCGAGGTTGTGCACCCACAACGCGTGACCAATAGTGCACACCTCCGTGGCGTCGTTCACCGCGTTGACCCAGTCGACGTGCGCGGCTTCGTACTTCTTCTGGGCGTACGACGCCTTACTGAAAGGGGCGTCGGCATCGACGCGGCAGGGGGGCATGCCCGGGTCGAGCGCGTCGTACAGGCTCTCCTTCGCGGCGGTGTGCTCGCGTTCCTTGGCGCACGACCCGTGCGTGCTGCCGATGGAGTCGCACAGCTTGCGAACCGTCGGTTCACAGGTGCCGAAGTTCTTCGTATCGGGGTCGCAGTTGCGGGGGACGGGCATCTTGCACGACTTGTCGCAATCCTCCGGTTTCGCCTTGCACACAGGGGTGTCTACGAAGTGGATGGGGGGTGACTCGGCGCAGCCGACGGAACCCAATAACTCAGCGGAGTTGTTGTACGCGGTGACCGCAGGCATCTCATCACGGTTCAGCTCGAGCTCGAGGTCGTTGCGGATGGCCTTCTCACCCTTGGTGGTGTCGTACTCCGCGGACGGGTGCGAATCGTGCGCAACGCACTTTTGGTACTCGCTCGCGCCGAGCGCGGCGCGCGCGTGGGGCACGCCGTGGTGCTTCGCGGGGCGGATCTGCAGCGAGGAGAGCATCTTGATGCCCTCCGCGCGGCTCGCGTGGAGGTCAGCCATGTGCTTCGACTATAGAGGGAGTGGTGGGATGAACAAGAAGGGAGGTTAGCATTAGACTTGAAGAACACAAAAACAAAAAATATTTTCTATGTGTTTCAGTCAGGGGTGTTGAAAAAAAGAGAAGTCGCGTTCGTGTTTTGGATGGGGGTTGGGTCTCTCGATCGCTGGCGCGGCGCGGGGGGTACGTGCGCTGCAGTTTTCGTACGAACCCCGCGCAGTGTGCGTGCGCTTCCCGACACTAGTGACCACTAACTTCGTTCTTGCGCGTGTACGGAAACGCGCGCGCTCGATCGTTCGTCGGCCCCCACTCGCGGCTACCAGAGACTAGTGTGTACCACCGGAGAATCTCGATGAAACGTGTGTTGGGCGCGTGAGGGAAGTTGCACGTACCTGCGCGGACATCACCTTGTCGAAGGAGATGCCTTCGCCGAGCGAGGCCGAGGCACCGCTGGCGCGGAGCGCGACGACGCCGACGACGCCGCAAACGCCCGCGACCGCGGCGACCACCCGCGAGCGGGTGGTTGATTGCTTCTTGGAAGCATTCGCTTGGGCGGGGGTGGAGCCGTACCCAGCCTCGGTGGAGGTCGGGATCAGAGACGTGCGCGAGTTCATCGTGACGTTCGGGCCCTCACTGGTGACACTGCGGAACACGAGTAAAGCGGAACGTTCGAACGCGTGAACGTACCGGCGACGCGCGGTTACGGGCGTCGGGTGGAATGAGGGGCGTGCGGCTTGGATCGGTGTTTGAGTCTATTTTGCCGTCCAAGACTACAGAAAAAAAAACCATGTAACACCACCGTTTGTCCTCTGATTTAGACCGCCATTCTCGAGTTGGAGCCGCGATCGACTAGAATTTTTTTAGTGTCGAACGTCGTACGAAAATCCACAGACCGTCGATTCTTGAGTTAATCCAACGGACTCCCCGGTTTTTTTCCGTCGAACCCGCGGCATGTCCAATTACATTTAAACATGACTAGAGAAACATATCGTGTTTGGTTCATTTCAAAGCTTGTGGATAGGGCAAAGCAGTCATAGAGAAAAGTAGACAAATGAGAGAAAACCATAGCAAAGGAGCGAACACCAAACAGTGCCAACCAACTACAGGTTGAAACTTTGCGAATGATTATTTCACAGTCATCCTCGCAGTTGCGCATCTATTTTTCAGCCCACATCTTCACCCTCTCCCCCCCAATCCTTCACATGTCAAACTGCCAGCTCCTTTCAAACTCCAGCCGGTACTTGTCGTCGATGATGACGATGGGGATTTGAATGTACTCCGGGTCGGGCGTGCCTTCGTCTGACAAGTCCGGTTCCCATTTATCGAAAACACCAGACACGTAGACCAGAAACACTTGAGTCATCAAAGTTGACAGCGACAAACCAGGGCACTTGTGCTGCCCCACGCCGCCAGGGAAGTAGGCGTCAGGGGACTGCTCGAGGCCTGAAATTTCCAGACTGCGGTCCATAGAGAATGCTTTCTTTTTTCGCGCATCGTCGTCGCTCAGAAATCTCTCGGGGACGAACTCTTCGGGCTCTGGAAAGTTCGTAGGGTCCATAAACGCCACTCGCGGATCCGCGGTCAACACGTACCCTTCCGGAATGTCGAACCCCGCTAACTGGCGTAACTCGGAATTAACTCGTAGCCCGCCCGCAGTCTGGGGCACCACTCGTAAAGTTTCCTTCACAACCGCTTCGGTGTACTTTAATGAGGTGAATATTTTTGTGAGAGTGAATGCATCTGGGTTTGCCGTCTTCAAGTCACTGCTCGAAAAAATGTCTCTGCATTCCTTCCTCATCACCTCCAACTTATCGCAGTTCCGCATCAGCGTCCACAAACAGTGCCCCATGTTCGCCGCCGCTTCGATGTACGCGCCCCAGATCATCAAAACGCAGGTAGTGGCGATTCGCTCGTCGGTGAATGAAACGCCGAACTCGTCGGTCGCGGTGGAATATTGCGAAAAAAAATAATATTTATCTTCATCCAACTTACCTTGCGCCTTGATCGTGCGGTAGTGCTTCTCCACGTAACTAGTTAATTTTTCTAAAGCCTTTTGACCGTCTTCGAACTCAGGGCTTAACTTCCCTAGTGCTAACAACCCCTCGTTATACGCGTACATCTCGTTCATCAACTCTTCCGGAGGGACTACTCCGATGAATAATTGAAACAAAGACTTTATGCAAAACTGTCGCAAATCGTACCCCGGCTGAAGTTTGCATTTGTTCGTTTCAGACTGTTTAGTCATACTGTCCTCTTTATCTTTCGTTTGCATCCCTCCACTGGTCCCGCAACCGCCCACGACAAGCTCTCCTAACACGAACTCCTTCGTCATTTTTGCGAGAAGAGGCGTGTATTTTTCCAACGCTGAGCGACCTAATACTTTAGAAAAATTTGCGCGAGTAGCGGCGTGCTCATCGCCTGATTGTCGCAGCGCTCCATACGCTGTATGCAGCTCCCGGAAGGTTTCCGGAAGCGCCGCGTCCGCAGGTAGGATTCCTTCAAATTGACGGAACTCTTCCACCGCTTCTCTGCTCCCGAAAACGATCGCTGGTTTGAAGAAAAAGCCGGTTTTAAACACCGGGCCGTACTTTTGCACTCGAGTTTTAATGAACGCGTTCGGATCTCGTAGGTACTCGAACGTTTCCCTTAACCCGAACAAACCAACCTTGCCGGGGGGGAGGTTTAACAAACCCTCCTTGCGCTTAATCGTGCCTAGCGTCTGCCCAAGGTCCAACGCATCGGGGTCGAACTTCAACTTTGATTGGGTGATGAGACGTGTGCCTCTTTGGCGATGAGAAACCTGACGAGATCCATCCACGTCGCGTCGGCGGAGTGATTTCATCACTCGGCGGCGTCCTATATCCGGTAACCCTGACGGTATATTACTCAAGAAACGTCCGCTCGACGATGCCGTCGATACCGTACCGGGTGACATCGCGATGACCTGCATCGTCGCGGCGACAACACGACACGTCACCACGACCCGCGCGGAGTCATGTGGCTTTCGGGTTTTCCGAGACGCATTTTTATTAGAAGTGAAAAGTTCTTCAAATATTTGTCAGTTGGGAGGCCCGCGGTGGGGACGTTGTACGCGATGTCCGTGTCCGTGAAAGCCGCGAGGTTCGGGATATTCGTTATTGTCGGGATCGGACTTGTTGTGGTGTTCAGTGGATCGTCAGTGGTGGGGATGGCTGGGGACGTGGGGATGGTCGGGGACGGTGGATTCATCCACGGGGATACAACGTTGATGGAAAAAAAACAAGACGGCACTTCCACTGGTTCTCCTCCGATGAAACACCTTCTGTGGGACGTGGAGTACTGGGTGGCGGACCGGATATGCACCCGAAACAGGCGGTACGCGGAACACAGCGGGTACTGGTTGAAAAAGAGTAGCTTCATGGATGACACTAGTGGTTTGCGTGCGTCGGGGCGACAGATGACATTTCATGACAGTGTCAGCGGTTTGCCGTTGTTTAAAGTGCCAGGCACTTCTCGTACCTGGGACGCGTTCATCGCCGAGTCCACGAAACACGGGTGGCCATCGTTCCGGGACGACGAGGTTGTGCATAACAACGTCCGGGTCTTGCCGGATGGAGAGACCGTGTCCATCACAGGCACGCACCTGGGGCACAACCTTCCTGATGCCAAGGGGAATCGATTTTGCATCAACGTAGCTTGTTGTGCGGGGAGAGGTTCGTGAATAAATAAAATGTAAAACATTGTATCACACCTTTGACTTCCTCACACCACTGCGCGATGAGTGGCGTGTCGGGGGACACCAACGTGCTTCGCACCGTCGCGGTGGCGGCCACGTTGGGGTTCGGGATAGGCGCCGTTTGCGGCGCGCAGTTGCACGTTCGGCACTTGGCCCATTGCGAGACTGAAAAAAACGCGGCGGCGGCGGCCTCGACGAGTGGATCCGATGGCCACCCCTTACGTTCCTCTAAATCCCACACCCGAACCCGTTCCGATACCGTCGCCCCCCCAATTGGCACGGTACACTCGTGTTTCTCCCGGCGGAACGGAACCCCACGACAGGGCGGTGACCTCGTCCGGAACGCGCGGTGTGTGTTCACGTTAGGGGTTGGGTTGCCCCGAGATTTGTTACAGGGATTGCACAAGTACTCGCACGCCTGGGTGCTGTACGAGTTCCACGCGAACACGAACAAGGGTGATGCGAATGGAAATACACGAAACAATAATGCGGTGAAGGGCAAAGTTAGGGTTCCTCGTTTGGACGGCGAACCCGTTGGCGCGCTCGCGACGCGGACGCCGCACCGCCCGAACGCGATTGGTTTGACTCTTGGGAAAATTATTTCTGTCGATTACGACGTCGGCGCGGTTGTGTTGGGCGGCGCGGATCTCGTGGACGGCACGCCTGTTTTGGACTTAAAGCCGTACGTGCCTTTTTGCGATGCCGTGGTGGGTGCGACAGCGCCGGGGTGGGTGAACAACGGACGGGACGAAGACGTGAAAGATGGGGAGCCGCTTTTAGTTTCGCAGGTTGTTTCCCGGGAGGGAGCGGAAGCGTCTTTAAGCACTGCTTATTTGACATCAGTGAAACAACGACGTGAGCGACGATTAGCCAGCATACCTATCGGTGCATCCCTTGCTCCAGGCGGCAGTACATCAAAAGGAAAAGGCAAGAAAAGTAACAGCAGTGTTGATGATAGCGACAACTCTTCGAAGACCCCAGAGGAGCAGAAAATAAAAAAGCGAGAAGCCAAGAAAAAGCGCCAAGCGGGATTAGCGTTCCCGGACGCGTTGTACGAAAGCCCTGAGGATTTTATTACCTTCGTATTTGAGGTGTTACAGTTAGACATGCGTACGGCGCGTGAACGTACCGCTGAGTTCTCAAAAAAGAAATTCGAAACGTACCGCGTGATTCTGTGCAACGTCGAGGTTGAGTACGAAGTGACTGAAGTTGAGGATAAAAAAACAGTCACCGTGATTGGAGGCACAGCCGTTGATCCGCTGCCGACACCTGGCGTGACCACGAAAGGTGTGACAGACTAATTGCGCATACAGATAACATACTACTAATTATATTAACTATTACAACTATACATGAACCGTCACTTTTACGTCATTCTTCCTTGAACCGCACGCGCGCGATTGTTTCCAACTCTTTCGACAGGAAGTAAGCGCCCAAAGTTACGAACGCTCCGCATACCAAACAAACCCATTCTGTGGCTGACGTTTCGACTCGGTACACGCGAACGCCGGTGGAGGACGGCCAGTCGCTTTCGCACCAAGTCGGATCGGAACCGCCTTCTAGGTTAGAATCTGAATCGTCATCTTCAATGGACCAGCTCATCTTCTCGGCGTCGAACTGAACGGTGTGCGAAACGGCGGGGACGAACCGCGCGCTTGACTTTTTACAAACGCCAGACTGTTTGGCACCGTCCGTACCCAAAAGGTCTGACCCTAACAACGCCCGCCTTGGGTTTTGTGTATCCCTTTCAAGTGTGTCGACTGACCCCAAGCTTGAGGAAACACTCGTGTCATGGGAACCGTCGCCCATCGACCGGACGCACACTTCGCCCGAGGAACACTGTTTCCAGTTAGCGCATTTCTTACGTTCAGATGTAGAGTCAACGCTACTCGTCGCTTCCGCGAGGTACTCCCACACGAACCGTGCGATGTCGTCCGCGCCAAGTCCAATCTTGCCATCTGCGTCGCTATCCCAATCCACAGCACCGACAGAGGGCGGCGCGACTCCCGCGTACCGAGACGGAAACGTTTCGCTCGCGGCGAATAACCGTTGAGCGAGTGGGCATTCAAACCCGATAGCAGGGTCGATCAAACACGCTGTTAACTGTTTTGTCGTGGCTTGGACGGAAGCTGTGCTGATACGGGATGCGATCATTGACGCGTATGAACCGTCACCCTCACCACCACCCTCGACACCCTTGAACGCGCTTTGAATTATAAAACGCGTGACTGATTCAGCCACAACTGAAATCCTATCCACATCCACCGCCTCAACCCCGACGTCAAACGCCGATCCAAAAAAGGAATCAACAAACGCGTCGTCGAACTCCGCGAGTACCAAACCGTTTACCAACCGGTCTCTCCTTTCAAAACTTAAAAGTGATGAGGGTGGGAGTGGTGTGTCTACCGATGAGGCACTACTCCGTTTCAGGGTCAAGACTGAGTCGTCACCGGTGGAGGATGATGTTTTGAACGCGGACGCCAGGGTTTCGATTAATTCAGCGGCAGTCGTGTCGTCTACACCAGGGTTAACATGCGCGAAGACGTTACTGTCATCTCCGAAACCGTTTCGGTTCGAGAAGCCCACTGCGCCGATATCGAGAACTTGTGAAACGGTTTTGCCTCGGAGCCAAGACGGCAGCGCGGACGGTTTCTCGGTATCTTCAGTAGACTTGTTAGTCTCCGTATTATCATAAACGAGTTTCGCGAACCGCCGCGAGCCAGCGTAGCCAAACTCCTCCGCGCCGAACGCAGCGAACGCCACCGGTTTCGCTTTCTTCAATTGCTCTATGGGCAATTGGTCGGAACTTGCCGCTGCATTTAAAACCTGGGTGTACATTTTCGCTGCTGTCAACAAAACCACCAAACCGGACATCCCGTTGTTCGCGCCGAACGCCACGGAGTGGAACAGAGATGACGCGTCTAATTTGCTGCTGACTAAAATGAAGTCAGAGGAGTCATCAGAAGCGCCCGATGCATCAGACCCATCTGCTTCTGATTCAAAGTACCCAGGCACGGACGCGACAATGGAGTGCCCCCCGATTGGCTGGCACATCCTTTTGGCTAAGCACGCCTTGGCTGGGTTGATTTGAGTATCGTCGCTATGAGCAATTAGTCTCGTCGCGTCGTCGGCGTTCATCGGAAACCGCATCTCGGCGACGCGACTTTCTCCAAATTTTCCATTTCGATTTGCGAAGTGTTTCGCGACGTCCATGCCTTGTTCGTCCAGTAAAACTACCGGTACATCATGGAACCGGTGCGAAACCGCGTCTACGCCGTTTTTGTTCCAACCATGTGTGCTGTCCGTGTCGTGTACGCTTCGTAACACGTTTTGAGGGTACCTGGGTTGCAGCGAGAACGATTGCGACGAATTGAAATCTTGTCCAGCTAACATTATTGCCCAGGTTGCGGATGCTGTTGATGGGTCGGTGGCCTCTGTGTACTCTGTGCCTACCGCTCCTGACCCATCGCCACCCACCCCAGGCTCGATCAAAATACCGCTCAAGTGTTTCACCCATCCCGACGGCTTTCCTGTTTCGTCATCGATGAACGCCTGCAGCACTTCAGGGACCGCGGTGGCGGGTAGTAAGACAATCGTTGGCGACGTTAGCCTTTGTTGTAAATCGCTGAGGGTTTCGAACGCGCGTATCGGTGCGGTGACACCTGTTGCTCCACTCGTGCTGCACCCCACGCTGCCAGTGTTGTTCACGAGCAACACACACGGGGTGTGGCCCACGGAGGGGTACACGTTAGAGGAAAGATCCCTGGTGGACAGCACTTCTTTCGGTGCCCACGCGTGTACGACGGTAGGGCCCCCATGGGACACGCACCCGGGGGCGCACAGCACCAGCAGCGTGAGCAACACCTTCGAAAGTCGCGAGCACGACGGCGACGCGACGCGCGTCACGAGCGTCCTCCACACCATGCCGCCCCCCGCGCGCAGCAGCCGTACGGACGATTGTGGTGTTACCAAATTCTCGTGGCCAAAATTATTGCGGAGTGCATCGAGTCGGCGAATTTCAGTAGCAACTACAAGGTGGAGGAATGGATAATGTCACCTGAAGAGTGGGAATCCGTTTCAAGCTTCGGGGAAGATTCGGACAGCAAAGATTGGGAGACGGAGTCGGACGATGATTACTAATACTATACTCTATTAAAACTACTACGTCCTTCGAAACGAAACTGTCGCGCTCCCTCGTTTCTTCCGCCACGGCTCGTCGGTTTTTCCTATTTGGAAGTTGGACATGTTGGGTAGGGGGTGACGCGTGAAGCCGTCCAGGGCGTACAGAGGGGCAGAAGGGGTAGGTGGTACTTTTTTGGGGATATCCCCGATATCCCCACCGTCGTCCCTACCGTCATCACAATCCTGGGCATCCCCAAAATCATCCCCAACATACCCCCACGTGTCCCACGGCTTTCCGCAAATCCCACAGTCCGTCTCGCCAACCATGACGTACTCGACAACAGAAGGAACTTTCCTTATTTCGTGTGTCCAATCCATACCCATGGGGTGCCAGCACACTAACACGACATCGGGAGGAAACCCACCGCTAATACTTTTATCCCGAACAGCGCTCACCGCGTCTAACTCCAAAATTTCGCTCGACGCCGACGAAACGTCCACGGCGGTGTACACCACTGACGGATTTGCGGGTTCAGGGTTGAGGGATGAGGGTTTACCATCTATCGAGGGTTTATAATCCTCCTCCATCTCGTCTAACACCAGTGTAGCGTCTTCCAGCGACTGTCGTAAAGTGCCGTCGCCCGCGCCGAGCTCCAGGACTCGGAGCCGGCGCGAGTGTGATTCTTCGGAAGAACAACCTCGTCGCAAGATACTCAGCCTTCGTCGTTTAAAGTACGCAGCGAGTCTCCCTACGTGTTCCTTGGTGAACACTTCGTAGTGCTTCTTCGGTTTGAGTTTTGTCCCGGAGCCTTTGTCAGTCATATTTATTGAAAGTGGTGCTTCGCCGTCCACGACTGCGCGCCACGAAACGCACTCCGCACACTTACAAAAGATCTCGCCTCTTTCATTCACGATTGGAGCGCAGTGCTTCCCGCCTTCATCCACGTCGTTGCCTCGGAAAAGTTTGTACTTTTTTATCAAAGTTTGGAAAGAAGGCAAATACACGAGCACGTGGTTTAGGGCATCGAGGGCTGCGACTGAGACAACGTCGTCGCTGTCCAGTCCTTCACCCTCGTTGTCATTTGTCTCGTCAACTTTGAGCACTTGCTTTTTCGCTGATGAATCTGCCACCTCCTTCCCCGCTCCTTCCCTGGGTGGGGCGGAGTCGGGTCCGCCGGGGGCGACAGGGAACTCGGTTTTTCGTTTTTTGGCCAAACCCTGGAGAGCGACGAAGGTCTCGGAGGGCGCCATGACGCGCCCCCCAACGAATGCGATGGTATAAGAGCGAGGCTGCCTGAAGGAAAAAAGCATAGCAAGTTTTCTCGACGACCGACCAAAATAAAATCACTGAATGACGAGAATACTCGATCACCCCGCCCTTCCCTCCACGCCAGATCTTCCCGCGCGTGGAGTTGGAGACTCACACGGGACGGCTCTGCTCCGCGTTCGCGTGCGTGTCGGGATGTCGGACGAGCCGGGTCGCAAACGCGGACGGTGGGGTGCCCCCCCTGCGGCAGATCCTGCAGGGGCTGCAGGAATCCCTCCACCGCCGGGCATGGGTTTCGTCACCGTACCGCCTCCCCCTCCAGGAGCCGGAGCGGTGGTGGACGTCCCGCCCCCCCCTCCAGGAGCGGGAGCGGGGCCTCCCGGTCCACCTCCTGGTCCGCCGCCCCCCCCGCCAGGCCAACGTCAAGCTCCTCCCGCCCCCCCAGGCGCGTACGCCCGCCCACCCGCTGGGGATGGCAATCCGTTCGGGGCGACACCTGTGGTCTCCGGCGGAACTGGCGCCTCCATGATGTCCGCTGAGACGGCCAAGTCGTTAGCTGAACGCGCCGCGAGTGCGATAAGAGCATCGCTGGGACTCTTGGGCAATAACGGCGCGGATCCCTCGAAGTACCCCGGCATGCCGCATGGTTGGGGCGCTGGCATGAACGCGGCGCAACTGCAAGCCGCATACCACCAGCACACGCGGCAAAGCAGACGGCTTTATGTCGGTGGTGTACCCAAGGGCATCACAGCGGAACAAGTCACGAAATTTTTCAACGATGCGATGTTAGCGTCTGGGGCTGCTGTCAATCCTTCCGCAGGCAATCCCGTGGTGATGACAACAATGAATGACTCGAAGGGTTTCGCGTTCGTGGAGTTTTTAGCGATGGAGGACGCCGAATCAGCTTTAATGTTTAATGATGTCCCATTCGAGGGCCAGAAACTCGCGGTTAGGAGACCGAAGGACTATGATCATGCATTAAATCCTTTAGTCGTGAAACGAGGTGGCGTGGATCTGGACACGGCGGCGAACGCGATTGCTCAACAGAAACTGTTAGCGGGCGTCGCTGAATTGCCCGTAGGAACAATAGCCACTGATTCCGGTGACCAAATCACGCTAAACCACCCTCCTCCGATTGCGTCCGAGTGGGGGCGGATTCAGCGACGGGTTCCTGATGGGGCGCATAAACTGTACATCGGGGGATTTGACCCGTTACACTCGGAGACGCAGGTGAGGCAAATTCTGCAACAAGTCGGACAGCTGAAAAGTTTCGCTCCAATGCCTGACCAACACGGGAAGTTCACGGGGCACGTTTTCTTTGAGTTAACAGACCCCCGATTGTCGAAAATAGCGGAAGAGGTGCTGACTGGAATTTCCCTGGAAGCTGGGGTGGACCCGGTGAGTAAAAAGAGAACCTATAGGCGGCTAGTCTGCAGAGTAGCGGATCAAAACGCGGTGGAGAAAAAATCTTCCGATGCGCCTACGTTCACATACCGAGTGCCGCCGGCCGCCGCGGCGTTGCTCGGCGAGGCGAAGGGTGTTACACAGGATGTTACAGACAGTAGTGTTACAGATAGTTACAGTACTACTCTGTGGGTGTACAACGCGGTCGTCTCAACGCACAAAACGAAGAAAAAGCAGCAAGAGGTTGAGCAAGTTATCAGACTCACTGCCTGTATGGAAGCGGGGTGGGATGAGTCGGCGGTTGTTTCAAAAATAAAAGACGGAGACTGTCGAATCGAACTGGTTTTTGAAAACGGTGGTGGTGACCCTGTGGTTTCCAGTGCAGGATGTGCGCTGACAGCAGCAGATGCCGCCGCGCAGTGCGCCTCCAAACTGCACGGCAGAAAGTTCGAGGGGAGGGAGCTGTGGGTGAGATACGCACCGTAGCGAGTTTTTATGCTAGTTTAGTTTTTGGAAATCACTCCTTTTCTCGAGTGGTCCGAGGTTTTTGACCTAAACCTCGTTCCCACGACGTTGCCTTCTGTTAGCTTCCGCCCCTCCCCAGACCCGTCACACTCCCCCGCCACTCCACATGGGTGCGTGTCTGTCCCGCGGCGACCGCGCTGCGTGTCGCCGGTGGCAACGGCCCGCGAGCGCGTCGCCTTTCGCGAACGCGGTGGCGGACGCGGCGACGCACCCACCCGTACCACCCACGCAACGCGGGTGTTTCCAGTCACCCCTCGGGCGGTCGCGCAGCCGCGGGAACGGCGTGACGCCTCTCACCGCGCGAGCGCTGGCTTTGAAAGCCATTGCGGATGGCGATGTGCACCACAGCAGACGTGGTGACAGCGACGACGACGAGGACTGGCGGTCCGCGCGAAGCGCGCAGACCAACAGGTCGTTTGTCTCTGCCAAGAGCAAAGACGGCTCTGTTGTTTCTGCTGACCTAAACAACTTTTCATTTCGAGATGACATCCAACTCAGCACCGCGCGAGTACAGCACAACGGAAATGTACTTTCCAGCACAACAGACAGGTCACACCCTTTACATCCTTTAACTCGTCAACAACCCAGCCCAGTTACTCGCGTCGACACGAGCGATACCGTGGTTTCCGTGGACGAGACAAACGGCAACGCCGCGACTGCCGACGCGTTCCGCGCGCTGGAACTGGCCACCGCGGGTATCGAATCAGACGCGCTTGATAAGCTGGTTGAGGATAGCGACAACGTGGGTATTGAAGGGCCTAATGGTACAATGATGAACGGAGGAGCTACTAGTAATGGCACTAGTACTGGTGACAGAACAACACAAAAAAATCCAAATAAAAAGTCTGGCAACTTCCTTTCCCGCCGGCTCGGCAAGGTGGGCGAAGGCATGCGCATGCTGAACGCGGTGAGGAGCGCTTTGCGGAAAGCAGGAGGAGTGCTAGATCTGACTTCCTTCGCGGGCACGCCGATCAAGTGGCACGCGCCTCATTCAGCGCTGTTGGCGCACTGCCGTGGGAGAAGCGCGCTTGGAAGATTGGTCAGGGTGGGTGACGTTGCAGCGGCGACAATGAAAGGAAGGCCGACAACTTTAGCGGTAACTA
>MDSY01089486.1_pt1 | contig 24459 bp, 18 predicted proteins | sample 811131 | NCBI WGS metagenome assembly MDSY01 (sample SAMN05326643, study PRJNA326480) | marine metagenome | isolation source: seawater | place: Atlantic Ocean: South West | collected 2010
CAATATTGTAAAATGGTTGCACCTTCATTACGTTCCCATCTGGACTAAAAGCGACAACATCATCATATCCATCATGGTCATAGTCTACAGTTGCAATATATAGTAAACCCGAACCAACTAATAATTGATCTGGCCTAATTTTTTTAACTATTGACAATCCTGTAGGCGATGAATCTACTATAGCAAACCCCCTAAATGGACTTCCCAATGATAAAACTATTTCTTGTTCTCCATCTGCATCATAATCAAGCATTTGAAAATTATTACACCTGAGAGATCTGTTTTCCTTGCCAATGTCTAAAGTAGCAGAAGGTATCTCAGAAAAATGGGTTCCATCCCAATCATACGTTGCAATAAAAACATGTGGAGTGCTATTATCGCCGAATTTAGTTAAGTTCATCACAACTACTAGTTCCGGCGATCCATTGCCATCCACATCGCCTATTTTAGCATCAACAAAATCGCCTTCCAAGGCTATCGGTGGAATAAACTCCCATTCTACAGTTTGATAACCATCTGAGTCTACTTCGTAATAGCGCACTAATTTTGGGAATATATCTTTATTAGGATTTAATTCTAAAGCAATGAATTCTAGCATTTTATCTCCATCCAAATCGTAAGTACCATTCATTTGCACAATTTTTTGTCCCAATAGAATAGAACAGGATATAGAAATATAGATTAAAAATTTTAAAAAATATTTATTCATCATTATTATCAATAATATCTAATTCAGATTGATTTTTTTCTATATTAGTATCTAATAATATTTTAGACTGCTCAAGATTCAAAGAATCAATATCATTGTTTTGTTTTTCAATATTGGATATAGGAAAAGGTGTTTCACTTTCCAGGGGGTCCGCTATGTTTATCTTATTGGACACTTTTAATTCTACACCTTTAGGCGTTTTATTAGGAACAGCACTTTGTTTGGGTAAAACAGGAATATCTTGCTGAGGTAAAGCTGATTGAGCTTCTGGTAGTCTAGGTTCGCGAATTACTTTGGGTAGTTTCCCTTTGGGGCCAAACAAAGGTTCTTCCATTGAAGCGCCTTGCAAGAGTTTAACTTTTAAATCCTCAGGGAAAGTTTCTTGAATAAGTTTTGAAAACATCAGCGAAGGCTCCACTGAACCAGTCAAGTCAAACTGAGTCGTAATCTTTTTTGATCCATTTGCACGTACAGCTACTTCACCTTTTACAGATTGAATTGTACCTTGATCCATAAAGATAGCTAAGGATTGTGGTGGACTTGAGGGTGTAGTGGAAGAAAGATAAATACCTTGATAAATAGAATCTTCAACACCATCAAAACTAAAGCGTATTAATTTATCTGTAAAATCCATATCAAGCGATGTTGGAAAACCTTCGAAAAAATAGTTTGGAAACTCGAATAGCTTAGGATCAAAAGATTCAGGCTGATATGACTGTGAAACAGTATCTGCAGTAGGAGAAATAGACATTAATACCACATTGGTCTGTAAATCATGAATCATAGTAAAGGTTGTGATTGTATCCTTGGATCCATCGCGAAGTGAATATGCAAAATCATACTTTTCTCCTGGGTTTAAATTTGCCAGGTTTGCTGAAATTCCATGTTGAAAATGTGTGGGCTGTCCAGTAGGTGGAATTTGGTTAACTGCTACACCAAAGGGTGACTCCCCATCAAAAATATACCTATCTCTAGTTTCGATTGCTGGTGTCATTACTAATACATAATACAAATCGATTTCATTCTTATTCTGTAAATCTATAGCTAAATTTTCGTTTTCAGAATTTGTTATTAATAATTGTTTTGCATCTTCAGTGAACTTTGCTATTGTAGTATCTAAAACAGGGATTGGGCTTGGTTTTATAGTGTCTTTTTTTTCTATATTATATTCGCCTAAATCCATATTTGTAAACCCCGCTTCATCTGCCCAATTAACACTTTTCATATCTAGATTTGAATTGGGGACTGATATTTTAGTATCTTTTTTTTGATTAACTTTTATATCTTTGTTAATATCTGTTAAAAAATCACCAAGCGTTGGATTTAGCATATTATAATTTTTTTTGTCCAATTTGTTATCTGATTTTTTATAGAATAATTTTTGTTCTGATTTTGGAACACTTGTCAGGTTTCTTTCATCAGAAATTATTTTGATTTTAAAATTATCAGTCTCTTGGGAGACATAATCATCGGTAGAAGGTAAAATAGTTTCTTCAAACCTTGAAAAAGCAAGGTTTTGTTTTATTCGAATAGGTTTGAGCGCAACAGCCTTTTCTCTAGACTCCAAAACAGATCCCAATTTATATTGATTTTTTGATGGGAATGCCCTTGATTTAGATATATTCGTTGTAGAAATTAAAATATTTGAATCAATAATAGTCAAAAGAAAAACACTATCTAAACTAATTGGAAGCAGCAGTCCCTCTTTCCCTTTAAACTTTGAACTAAAAGGCATAATAGATGAACTTAAACTTAAAGGACCACCATTAACCCCAATTGTTTGTGATTGAAATAGCTCATAATTATCTTTTATATCAAAAATTTCAATATGTAAAGAATCTTCTTCAACAGATAATATGGAGATAAAGTCACGGTTGTCACTTAAAAAACTAGACATTTGGATAAATCCATAACCATTACCATTCTTCAAGCTAGAAAGTAATTTAGTATTAACCAATTTTAATTGGTCTCCATAAATTTCAATATCAAAGATCATGCCTTGTCTATTAGGCGAAGAAAAACAAACACCAATAGGTGAGGAGGGATCGTTAATAAGAGCTAAACTAGATGGCCTTATTGATGTTAAAGACAATGGCGGTATGCTGTATTTTAATGGATTCTTCTTAAACCCTACTGGTAATCCATTAAAAACATAAAGCCAAGGTTTACTATCATCTATGCTGATCACATTAGGAATTACAACTAATTCTGCTAATCCATCATTATCTAAGTCTTCAAAAACAGCATCCGCGATAGTTATACCATTCTGGAATTTATAAGACCAAAGTGTATCATTTTGGTTAGGAGAAATAGTTTCAATAAAAAGAATTGAATAATCTTCGTTATTAAGAACTAAACACTCATTTGCTTTGTCTTTATCAAAATCAAATGGACCTTTTATATGGAATGATCCCTTGCCTGTAGCTTCAGACAATAGAAAAACTCCAAGAAATATGGCTTGAAAAAAGCGCATTTCTTCTCCTTTATTTGCGCCTAATTAGTATATAGAGCGATATAATTAAACGCATATTTTAGGGAGGCAAACCATGTTTTGAACTCCCTTACCTCGATTACTGTTCGAAAAATATATGATAATGTGACAATTTTTACAAGAAAAAGACCAAAATCACAAATTTTTTAATTAATTCAATTTTACCCTATATTTCCTTTCTTAATTGAGCCATGGATCTTAATTTGTAGCTTAAATGATACGGATTGTCCCTAAAACATGAAAAAAATATTATTTGTATCAATATTTGGTCTAACCCTTTTAAAGGGGCAGTTCAGTTATCCAGCTGAAGATTTTCTAGGTGGTGGAATTGGATATAGTCCAATGTATATCAAGTTAGACTCTATTCCAGGTGCATCCTATCTTAAAAACATTGGATTAAACCCTAATGATTTTGATGACCCCTTTGTCGTTCACGGAGGCGAAGGTTTTGCGCATGTAACTGGAAGGTGGCGGATTGGCGGATATGCTGGAATGGGAGGAACTTCAGTAAGCACTATCCCTGAAATAAAAATTTTTATTGATGGAAATGGAAATGACTCTTTAGATACAGGAGAAATATCTAAAATGTATACCGATGAGTTAAATCCTTCAATTAAAGCAAAGTTTACTTTTCTACTTGGTGCTGCTTCTGTTGAATATGTGATGCCGCTTCTTCAAGATCTTGAAATATCATCTGGTGCTTTGCTAGGTCTTGGTCGTATTGGAATGGGAATCGAACAAACAAGCGCAAACCCAAGGTGGAAACAGGTCTTTTCCAATGCCTATGGGACTATGAATGAAGATACATTATTCTATGGAGTAACGGCGGATGAATACGATAATCCGGATATTAGACCCGGGACAGTATCAGGAGTATTAAAAGATGTAAGCTCAGCATTTTTTAATTTTCAACCTTATGTAGCTGTTAAGTGGCAATTCCTAGAAAGATTGGGCCTTCGTATAAGTGTTGGCTTTAATAAAGGAACTGTAAGGCAGGGATCATGGAAATTAAATGGTAGAACCCAAATTGGCGACTCACCTAGTTCTGCATTATCAGGAGTTACATTCCGAACAATGTTATACGTTGGGCTATAAAAGTTAGTCTTATTAATGATTAAAATTTTTAGGCGGGTATGGCCACTTGGATTTTCCGCATTACTAGGTTTTCTATTTGCATTAATCTTATTTTTACCTGAATTAAATGCTAAAAATCAATCTGTTTATCGAATTCTAAAAACAAAAATGAAAGTATTAGAACAAATACTTTCATATGTCAATCATTTTTATTTTGATAAAATAGACTTTGATAAAATAATGGATGGATCTTTCAGGGGTTTAATGGAGGAATTGGATCCTCATTCAACTTATATTCCTGCAAAAGAACAAGAAAATATCAATGAATTGTTTAAAGGGAACTTTCAAGGAATTGGAATTGAGTTTGATATATTAGATGGTTATATAACGGTTATATCTCCTGTCCCCGATAGTCCATCTGAAGTCGTTGGACTCATGCCTGGTGATAAAATTATTGCAATAGATAAACAAGATGCATACAAAATAACAAAGTCTGAGGTTTTTAAAAAACTTAGAGGGAAAAAAGGAAGTCAAGTATTAGTAACCATTAGCAGAATTGGAATGACAAAACCATTCGACGTTTCAATCATAAGAGATAATATCCCTATTTATAGTGTTGGTGCAGCAACAATGATTGATGATCGAACTGGCTATATTTTTCTTAGAAGATTTTCGGCGACAACAAAAGAAGAAGTGCTTTCTGCAATTGACACATTACTATCACAAGGGATGGATAGATTATTATTTGATTTAAGAGGGAACAGTGGTGGTTATTTAGAGCAAGCAGCAGCAATTTCTGATCTTTTTATAAATACAAATGATACATTAGTATACACTATTGGAAAAATAAAAGAATCTAATCAAGTTTTTTTATCTAGCCATTCTTTAGAACAAAAAAACAATTTCTCATTAATTGTGTTGATTAATAGAGGATCAGCTAGCGCTGCTGAAATAGTTTCTGGAGCAGTGCAAGATTTAGATCGCGGATTGGTTATTGGAGAAACTAGCTTTGGCAAAGGTTTAGTACAACGACAACTCCGATTAGATAATGGAGCAGCATTGCGTGTTACTATTGCACGATATTACACACCATCTGGACGGCTGATTCAAAGACCATATGAAGATGGAAACGATTTGGCATATTACCGTGAACTTTATGAAGTAGATAGAGAATCAAAAATTGATAGCTTGAAAAATTTGCGCCCTAAATACAAAACTAAATCTGGAAGAACGGTTTTTGGTGGTGGTGGTATAACTCCAGATATCCACATCCCCTATAAAAATAATATTAATGTTGAAACGGAAAAAATAATAAGAAATGCAAAGAGGCCTATTTTCAACTTTGCTTCGCACTATTTTTCTAAGAATCAAAAAAGTTTTTCTTCTTTTGATAGATTTAAATCTGATTGGACCGTTACCAATGTTATGCTTGAAGATTTTTTTAGTTATTTAGATTCAGATTCTATTGAATGCCAACAAGATTCTATTATAAATAATGATTCAGAGTTTTTAAAAAATAGAATCAAAAGTGAATTAGCAGGTTCAATATGGGGTAAAAATGAAAATACAAATATCCGTTTGCTTTTTGACAATCAAGTTATAGAGGCTATAAAATATTTTGGGGAAGCGGATGCATTCATCAAATCATTAAATTAAATTCTTATCCTTTGAAACTAAGATTTTATTTATTTTTATTCTCAATAAATCAAACTTATATATGGAGTTAGGTAATGGTATACTATTTTCTTGAGGGGGGCGCTTTTATGTGGCCAATTCTCTTAACGCTAGTTTTTGGATTAGGATTTGTACTTGAGCGTGCTTACTCACTAATGATGTCTGGAATAAATTCTGAAACATTTTTTAATACAGTTACTAAATCAATTAATGAAGATGGATCAGATGCAGCAAAAGACATATGCAATAAAACTGATGGGCCTGTTGCTGCAATTTTCCTTGCGGGTCTATCTAAAATGGATCGTGGACACGATGAAGCAGAAAAAGCAATTAAAAATGCTGGTGGAATAGAAATGGCTTTCCTGGAAAGAAATATGATATGGTTAAATGCTGTTATTACGATTGCTCCTATGCTTGGATTCACAGGCACTGTTGTTGGAATGATTGCCGCTTTTGATGCAATAAAAGCTGCAAATGACATATCTCCTGCAGTAGTTGCTGGCGGTATTTCACAAGCTTTGCTTACCACTGCTTTTGGATTAATTGTTGCTATGATAATTCAAACTTTTCAGAATGTATTTGTAGCTAGAATTGATAAACTAATCTTGGATATGGAAGAGCAATCCATAAAAATCCTTGATTTTATTCATGATTTAAATAAAAAATAATAAGAAAACATTAAAAATGGCTAATAAAAGACGATTTAAAGGAGGGGAGATTCCTACTTCATCCATGGCAGACATAGCATTTTTACTACTTATATTTTTTCTTGTAACAACAACAATTGATACTGATAAAGGATTGGGTATTGTTTTACCACCCCCCGGAGACATGGAAATAGAAATCCGTAAAGAAAACATTTTAAACTGTTTAATTAATTCTCAAGGTAAAGTTTTATTAGATGAAGAGCCTACAAGTCTAGATCAGATTCATAGGATAGTAGGTGATCGTTTAAGATCAAATGATAAACTAGTGGTATCTGTTAAGGCTCACCCCAAAACGTCTTACAAAGACTATGTCAGAGTTATTGATCAATTAAAAATGGCTGATGCTAAACGAATATCAATTGCCAATAGTAATTAATAATGCAATTCTCAAAAAAAACTAAGATATCAAGTGAAATTCCAACTGCCTCTATGCCAGATATTATTTTCATGTTATTGGTTTTTTTTATGGTAACAACAGTTTTAAAAGAATACTCTGGCCTGCCTGTTAACTTGCCTAAAGCAAAACGCATAGAAAAACTAAAATCAAAAAGGAATACAGTTCAAGTATGGTTATCAAAAGATGGGCTTATATCCATAGATGATAGATTAATGGCAGCAGATGATGTATCAACCGTAATGTATGATAAGCGCTTAGCAAATCCACAAATAGTTGTCTCTTTAAAAGGGGATGAGGAAGCTGAAATGGGACTTGTTTCAAAAATACATGAAAATTTGCGAGAAGTTGAAGCCTTAAAATTAAACTATTCCTCTAAAACATTAGTTGAATAATGGAAATTATTAACCCTTTAAAGTTAAAGTATCCTATTATAGTTCGTTTAATGGTTCTTCTTGGTATTTTCTTGATAATATTAAATTTTTTAATTTTTCCAAGATTTATAAATAGTGTTCAATTTGATGAAGCTGAACAAGTAATCATAGAAAACATTGATATTCCTCAAACTCAACAAATTGATAATACACCTCCACCCGCAAGACCATCTATCCCTGTCCCCTCTGACGATGAAGATATTGCAGATGACCTAACTTTAGATGAACTTGATTTTGATGATTTTTCAAATATGGATGCACCGCCACCACCCCCATCTGGACCAAAAGTTGTTTTCATCCCATACGACGACCCCCCAGTTGCAATGAGTCCAATAAGACCAAAATACCCAGAAATTGCACAAGAAGCAGGAATTGAAGGTGTTGTTGTCGTTCAAGCCTTTATTGATGAAAAAGGAAGGGTAAAAGAAACTATTATCCTTAAAGGTGTACCCAATACAGGTTTAGATGAAGCTGCTATGGAAGCAATCCGTGCGACTAGGTTTAGACCGGCCAAACAACGTGAAAGGGCTGTTGGGGTTTGGATTTCAATACCTGTGAATTTTAGACTAAAATAATAAAGTTAACTTTAATTTTTTATATTAGTTAAGTTATAATCTAAATTCATTTTTCTTATATACTCTACAGATATTTCTTTTGGACACTCTACTTGGCATGCTCCAGTATTAGTGCAATGTCCAAAGCCCTCTTCATCCATTTGGGCCACCATTTTATTTACTCGTTTTTTTCTTTCAGGCTGTCCTTGAGGTAACAAAGATAGTTGAGAAATTTTTGCAGCTACAAAAAGGCTAGCAGATGCATTTTTACAAGTAGCAACGCATGCACCGCAGCCAATACATGCAGCAGCATCAAATGCTTCTTCTGCAACATCCTTGGGGATAGGGATAGCATTCCCATCCGGTGCACTACCAGTATTTACGGAAATATATCCACCAGATTGAATTATTTTATCAAATGATGATCTGTCCACAACTAAATCTTTAATAACCGGGAAGGCTTTAGCTCTCCAAGGTTCAATTGTTATTGTGTCACCATTTTTAAAATGCCTCATGTGAAGCTGACAAGTAGTTGTCCCTTTCAAAGGCCCATGAGCTCTGCCATTGATAACCATGGAACACATTCCACATATACCTTCGCGACAATCGTGGTCAAAAGCAACGGGTTCTTTATTTTTTTCAATCAATTGCTCGTTTAAAACATCCATCATCTCTAAAAAAGACATATGACTGTTTAATCCGCTAACGTCGTAAGTTTCAAAATCCCCTTTTTCAACATTTGATTTTTGGCGCCATATTTTAAGAGTTAATTTTAAATCAGCCATGCTATTTGTAGCTCCTTTGAGTTGGTTTTACCGTTTCAAAACCTAAATCTTCTTTATGTAGTATCGGTGTCTGATCAACTCCCTTGAATTCCCAAGTAGAAGCAAATGTATAATCATCGTCATCTCTTAAAGCTTCACCGTCTTCTGTCTGATATTCTTCACGAAAATGTCCTCCACAAGACTCGTTTCTCTCAAGAGCATCCCTCATCATCAATTCACCTAGCTCAAAAAAGTCAGCTACTCTCCCTGCTTTATCCAATTCTGGATTATATGTTTTTTCATCGCCTAAAACTTTAACATCCTTCCAAAATTCGGATCTCAGTTCTTTAATTTTATCAATTGCGGATATAAGATTGGATTCACTCCTGGACATGCCGCAATAATCCCAAACAATTTTCCCTAAATCCCGATGAAAACTCTCCACAGATTTTTTACCATTATTTCGTAGAAGTATTTTATTTCTTTCTTTTGCATTATTTTCAGCTTTTTCGAAAGATTCATGGTCAGTTTTAATCGGTTCCATTCTGATATCATCCGATAAATATTTACCGATAGTGTAAGGTAAAACAAAATAACCATCTGCTAAACCCTGCATCAATGCTGATGCTCCTAATCTATTGGCGCCGTGATCCGAGAAATTACATTCTCCAATAGCATATAACCCTGGTACTGTTGTCATCAAATCGTAATCCACCCATAATCCTCCCATTGTGTAATGTACCGCAGGAAAAATTCTCATAGGAGTTGAATAGGGATCGTCTCCTGTAATTTTATCATACATAGCAAATAAATTACCATATCTAGCAGATACTATATCTTTACCCAGTCTATTTATTGCATCTTCAAAATCTAAATAAACAGCTAAGCCAGTCTCTCCAACACCATATCCCTCATCACATCGTTCTTTAGCTGCTCTTGAGGCTACATCTCTAGGAACTAAATTTCCAAACGCTGGATACCTCCTTTCTAAATAATAATCTCGCTCCTCCTCTGGGATTTGATTTGGTGGTCGATTATCTCCTTTTTTCTTCGGAACCCATATTCGTCCATCATTTCGCAGAGACTCTGACATTAAAGTTAATTTAGATTGGTACTCACCAGATACTGGAATGCATGTTGGATGAATCTGAGTAAAGCAAGGATTAGAAAATGCAGCCCCTTTTTTATAAGCTTTCCAAGCTGCTGTTACGTTACTTCCCATAGCATTAGTTGATAAGTAATACACATTTCCATATCCGCCGGTTGCAAGAACAATGGCATGACCAAAGTGCCTATTATACTCTCCTGTCAAAAGGTTTCTAACTATCACACCTCTGGCTTTCCCCTCAATTTTAACAATATCAACCATTTCGTGTCGATTGTACATTTTAACATTACCTTTCGAAATCTGTCTACTTAAAGCACTATATGCACCTAATAAAAGTTGTTGACCTGTCTGCCCTCGGGCATAGAAAGTTCTAGAAACTTGAACCCCGCCAAAAGATCTATTGTCCAATGTTCCTCCATATTCTCTAGCGAATGGTACACCTTGAGCAACACACTGATCAATAATACTCGCGCTTACTTCTGCTAAGCGATAAACATTTGCTTCTCTAGACCTATAATCGCCACCTTTTATTGTATCGTAAAATAAACGATAGACTGAGTCTCCATCATTTTGATAATTTTTAGCAGCATTAATCCCACCTTGAGCTGCTATAGAGTGTGCTCTTCTGGGGCTGTCCTGAAAACAAAATGATTTTACCTGGTATCCCATTTCTGCTAGGGATGCAGCTGCTGAAGCCCCAGCGAGACCAGTCCCAACTACGATAATTTCCAATTTCCTCTTGTTTGCTGGACTAACAAGCGGAACCGTTGATTTATAATTTGTCCACTTTGATTCCAAGGGACCTTCGGGAACTTTACTATCAAGTATCATAAGCTAGATATAAATAAATAAATAGGAATTGATGCAAATACCAAAGGAATAGAAAAAGCTATTAACATTGCAGCATACTTAAAAAAATTTTCATACGTTGGAATCTTTAAACCAACCGTTTGGATAGCTGATTCAATTCCGTGTTTTAGGTGCAGAGATAATGCACCCATGCAGAATACATAAAAAAAGGTATAAAACGGATTCTGGAATGCGCTTGTGGTTACTAAGTGTAAATCTTTTATTTTAGTACCATCGGGTAAGGTTTGGTATGGCATTTGACCAAAGTGCATCTCATACCAAAAACTTTTTAAATGAACAATTAAAAAAAACAACAATATAGTCCCAAGTACAGACATGTTTCTTGAAGACCAATTGGTATTATCTTTACCACTGTAAACAGCATATTGAACGGGGCGTGCTCTTTTAGATTGAACAACAAGATAAAGTGTAATGAAAATATGGAGTAAAATTGCTGAATATGTTATAAAGGATAACAATTTCACAACTGGGTTAGTCGTCATGAAAAGAGCATATTTATTAAACTGGGTTTGTCCATCGACACCAGGTATAAAAAGTTGTAGGTTCCCAACCAAGTGACCAATAAGAAAGGTAACAAGAAACAAACCTGAGAGAGAAGCCAATCCTTTTCTAAATATAGTTGATGTTAAATAACTCTTCATATAATAGTATCTTTATATTAAACCTAAATTTAAGTGTATATCACGTTTCACACACAAAAGAAAAACTAACCAAACCTAATCAGGTAAATACCTAGAAAAATATAAACTGCAAAACAAACAAAATGTATTAATATATAAAACTGGTATTAATGGCGATGAAGGTAAATAAGTAAAAACTAGATAATATATACCTATAAGCGTCCCAAATAAAATTATGAAAATAGTATTTCGAGAAATTTTTGTACCTAGCCTCGTTACATAAGCATATACGATTATCAATAAACCTATTGTGACTAGCCATAATCCAAAAAACCTATATATAACAGTTAAATAAGAAGGCAATCCAATATTAGTTTTTTCTAAAAATAAAATATCAAAAGAAGTTTGTAATAAAACTTCGTTGGGTGATTTATCTAACAGCCACGGCTCATCATGAACGCACCAAACCAAACCTAAGGATATTGCGAGAACCCCAATTAGAAAGATTGGAATCCATGTTAAATTATGTGCAAATCGCTTATCCATCTTTTTGTCTCTGCAAGGTGAATGGACCCTTTTCCTTTACAATGTTTAAGTAGTTTTCCAATAAATGTTCTTCACCATACTGACGTCCTTTTAATCCTTCTAGTGCTAATTCACTAAAACATTCTATCCATTCACCATATGTTTTTTTCTTAGGACCTATTTGATTTATATTCAAAGATAGTCCAGCTGTGTTTAATAAGGCGCGGTCTTCTTTGCTCCAGGATGAAATTAAAGCTAAAACGTTTTCACGAATTGAATCCTCAATTAATAACCCCGTCCAAAATGCTGCTGGTACAATTTCAAAACCTTCCGGAGTTCGATCAGCTCCTCTAATTTCTACCAAACCCTTAATTCGAACATTTGTAAAAACCTGACGCAAAAAACACAAAATATATTCTTTGTTTAAGATCCCATTCTCTTTCATTTGTGTTAATAGACTACCAATGGTATTCTTTGCTTCCACAGCTTCCCCTTGATTATTTAATGAAAATATAGCAGGAACATCAAAGATATAATTAATATATTTATCTATTAAATCATTTTTTGAATAGATACCATGATCAAATAAATTATTACATCGCGAATTATCAGTATTTGACCAAATAATATTTCTCAAATTTTTATATTTAGCTGGTTCATTGTTTTTATAGGGACTATTCGAAAATAAATAAGACGCTATTGGATGCAAACAATCTGCAATAAAAACCATCTCCTCCATATCTTTTTCACTTGAAACATCAAAATTAACTTGAATACTAGATGTACATCTCATCATCCATTGACCCATTTTATCTACTTCAAGCATGTTTTTATCCATTATTTTATATCTTTTTTGATTAATAAGCCCTACATCTTTTGGTGTCAAATGAGGGTCAAGCCCATAAGGTATTAATTGAAGATTGTTTTGATATAAAATATTTTTTAATTGCTTTATTTGGTTTTTAATAGAATTTTCTAAATTATTCAAATTCTTAAACGGGGGGCTAGCCCATTCTAATTGCCCACCAGGCTCTAAAGAATAATTTTCATTATTCTCTTTTTTATTTTTTACAACATTCAATAAATCAGTTGCAGAAAATACATCCCCGGGGTTTACTTTTATCCTTTGTCCTTCATTTGTATAAATTATATTTTCAATTTCAATCCCAATTTTCCGATCACTAGAAATTGTAAGATGGGACAGAATAAAATCTTTAACTTCAGTATTAATATTCATAGCTAAGTTTTGAAAACAATTATTACATAGCCCAACTAATCAAGCCAATAAGTAGGGCAAACATCGGTATGCCAGTTGACATTCCTCCTTTAATTTCCCTCATTCTTTTTGGGATATCCCCCATTTGATTAAATTTTAATGACACACTTTCTAATTTTCCTGCTTCAGCATAAACAGTGGTAGATCCATACATCTCATTATTCTGAATAATTGAATCATACCCAACAAACTGTAATCCTTTTTTAGCAGCAAGGTTTGTATATACAGGAGAAAAACCACTAACTTGGTGCCAACCTGGCTCAACCTCAATTGGCCTAGCTAGAGGTGTGTCTCCAACATATTTACCATCTACATATATTGGGACACCTTTTAAATTTGCTTCTACTTTTATTCCACCTTGCCGATAGTATCGAAATCCTGGATCTGAGTACCGAGGTGGAAAAGATTTTGGTCTTTTATCGGGTAATTTTGATCTCCAGCCATATTGCATGTTTTTATTAGCAGAATAATCTAAACTTTCTGTTTCGCGCTTTAAAAAATTAGGAACCTCACTTTCTTTTTTATTTTTCCAGTTTAATGCTTTTTTAATAGAATCTGGCTGGGATGGGAAAAAACTAAGCCAGGTATTTTCTTCATTTTGAGTTGGCTCAAAAGGCTCCTCAACTGAACTTTTTGTGGATTTTATTTTTGATTTATTTTGATACTCTGTTTTATCACGTTCCTTTAAAATAAAAGTTGATGTGTATTCTGGACCTTGAGGCTGAGCTTCAATAATATTTAAATCAGATAATGGGTCATATTGATTACTTTTTTTCCATGGAGGGACATACTGTTTCTGTAAGTATCTAGGATCATATTCATTAGAAATAATATTTTCATTTGTAAACCAAGCCTCCACTATATTTGTATCAGGAGACTGTGTTGAGGACCCTAAAAAATTTGTCGCTTCTAAAGTGTCACCAATACTATTACCTACTGGTGGGGGGATGTATTTCTCTTGTAAATACTTATATTCTTCATCGGTGGATTTTGGTGTAAAACTATCTGCAGGAATTTTTATTACAACATTATTCGTGTCAGATAATTGTGTTTGAGACAGAACTTTATACTCTTCATCTGTCAAGTTTAGTTCCAGGTTTTTAATCTTAGGTGGGACAAATTTATTTTGTAGTTGTGCTAAATCGTTTTTATCGATTTTTTCTACAGGATTTTCTTTTTCTTTATTTTTGATATCCAAGTTTTTTTCGTTATTAAATCTTGGAAAAAATTTTTCCAAAAATTTAAATTTTTCTCTTGTTTTATCAACTAAAATAGGTTCATTGTTTTTAATAATTAATTTTTCTTTATCCTTATCTTTTATCTTTAAAGGCGACTTTGTTTTTGTTTTTTCATAGGAAGGAAATAATCCACTAAACCAACCATCATCTTTTTCTTTTAAATTTTTAGATAATAAAGGTTGTTCATCTTCCAAAATATAATTCCCATCTGACTCGTTTTGATTTATCAATGTATCTACAATCAACTCTGATATTTTTTCACCAGATGATTTATCAATATAAATTTCTTCTAAATGATTAATAGCTAAATCACGGTTTTCAATTGGTTGATTTTTTACCTTATTGGATATTTTATCTTTGTACAAAACCGAACTTGCTTTTGTATCTTTTTCACCTGGATGATTAGTTGTAAAAAGTTTTCCATGATATTCAAAAATAGCATTGGGGCCTAATTCATTTCGTGCTTGGTCAAACGCTTTTTTAAAATTCGTATTATACTTGGGGAACCCAGATGATTTTGCTCTATTAAATACCGAAGTTCCTTCTTCTTCTATATGTTTCTTTAGGTAAGCTACTTCAGATTTTTTCATTTCTGTATGAATGAAAACAATTGTTCCCGGTGTTCCTTTTGAATTAATTATATCATAGCCAAGAATAGGTTTGTTCAAAAGAATTGCAAGCTGTGTAGACTCATCAAAATCGTCAATAACTATTTTTTTTACTGTACTTTTGTAATTTTTTGTTATAGAACCATTATCTGGTGCCCTAACACCAAGTAATGTTAAATAGACCCATCCACGATCTGATTTCCAACCAATAATATCATCATCATCAATTGGGATATCATAATCTATATTTACCATTACACCATTTTGTTTAATACTAAAACTAACATCATGAAGCTTAGCACCAGTAACAATCGTGACACAGAACACCATGAAATAGATGTTATACCTAAATATCAATTAGAACTCCGCATTTATAAGCCAATATTTGACTTACTTAATTTTATGATTATAGTATATTTAAAGCAAGAGATAACTAAAATTTGTTAAATTCTATTATATAATAGGTTAGTGAATTTGTGTTTTATAATTATTATAAATACTATAATATAAATTTTCAAGATCGTATATAAATTACTTTATTTATGTTTGTTTTTTTGATTCGTTACAAAATTTTTGTATTGTTTTTTTTATCAACTTTATTTGGACTAAAAACAATTACTATAAAGGTATATCATGTTTTTGAAAGCTTTGGGACAGAAACCCAAGAATTAAAATATTCTACCACTATGACCTTTGATACCAAGGGAATGATGATTGATAGTACTATATATGGTCACAACATACCCCTAACTAAAAAATATGTTTATATGACCGGGGAAGATGAGGGGTTAAAGCTTCAACGGACATATGATAAGGAGGTAATCCTTTCATATCAATTTGAGTATGACGATTTAAAACGAAAAGTTAGCACCACTCTATACGGGATAAATGATAGTCTTTACTGGAAAGAGTATTATAAATATAATGATAATAGTTTAATGTATAAAAAAATTCGGTATGACCCTGAAAAAGCAATAAACCCTGAGATGGTAGTGGGGGAGAATGATGGTGAGATGATATGGGCAGAACAATATATATATAATAAAGAAGGAACAGGTTTTGAACATAAAGAACTATATGATAATTATATTTTAACAATCACATCTTATCTTTTTGATTCTTTAAAAACACCAATAAAAAATAAAGAATACTTTGACCCTTCAGTAATATTTCAAACAATATTTTTTCATAATCAAAATGGCAAAAAAACTCATGAAGTTACCACTGGGCGCTTAGGTTCTACATTGGGATCAAAAAAATATGAATATGATATATTAAATCGAAAAACAAAAGAAATTATTTATAATGAGAGAGGAATAATTGAAAAAATATATAATACAGTTTTTGATGATGAAAGTTATGTTTTCTATGATTATTATTCAGATTCATTAGTAAATTTTTCTGCGATAAAAGAAACAAGATTAGATAGTAAAGGTAGAACTTATATTGAAGCAATACTTGATGGTCAAGAAAAATTACTGGAAAAAAGTGTTTTCTATTATGATGAAAAAGAAAGAATTATTGAAATAAAAAAATATGATATGATTAGAAAAACCTCTTCCAAAGATTATAACATTCCTATTAGGGTTCATACATATGAATATAATTAAATTTTTTACTCAATGATAATCGATCAAGGAGCTCGTTATGACAAAAATTGATCTAAGAAGTCTTTTAATTGGTGTTCTCTCAACAATGCTTGTCTTTTCTATCATGGGATTAAGATCTAAAACTGATGAGCTTGGTCATCTTGTTGTGCGCAGTCTAACTATTGAGGATGATCGTGGAGTCATCATGGGTTACTTAGGTAATGGTTATATGCAAACATATAATCAATATGGTGAACCAACACTGTTTATTGGAACAGGAAAAGATGGTGGTGGATACATGAGGGCATACAATGGGAATGGAGATGAATCTGCATATGTTGGAACAGGAAGAATGGGTGGAGGATATATAAGGACATATAATAATTCACAAAAAGAGACGGCTTACTTAGGAACCGGTTCAGATCATGCGGGGCAATTAAGAGTTTATAATAAAGATGGTATTACATCCTCATATCTTGGAGATGGTTATTATCAAGCTTATAATCAGTTTGGCGATAGGACCCTGTTCCTTGGGACAGGAACAAGTGGAGGTGGATATTTAAGAACATATAATTTTGAAGGCCAAGAAACCGTTTATATTGGAACTGGCGCAGATAGCTCTGGACAATTAAGAGTTTACGATTCAGCAGGAGAAACTGGAACGTTCTTAGGTAGCGGTTACTTTAGAACTTACAATCAGTTTGGTAAAATGACTACATACCTAGGCAATGGAAGAGATGGGGGTGGATATTTAAGAACAAATAATAAATTTGAAACGGAAACATCATTTCTTGGAACTAACAATTCAAATGAAGGACTAATAAATCTAAATGATAAGTTTGGTCAAAGCTTTTGGATTCGTTTAAATAAAGGTAATTGAAATATTATACATTTTTTTGACTTTCTCCTCTTAATTTATTAAGTTTGGTCGTATTAAGGTATCCGAGAGGGGGATGAAATATAATTTCATCCGTAAAACCTCCTTTTTTTCATCCTAAGATAAGAGGAATTTGACCATGCGGAAATTATTGGTTATTCCAGCATCTTTTATTTGGGTTCTTTTTGCTCAAAATGATGGTGTGGTAAAAACATATTACCCTAGTAAAGCACTAAAAACTGAAGGTAATTATACAAACGGTGTCCGAGATGGGTTGTGGACATTTTGGTATGAGGGAGAGCTCTTTGAAGACTATGGAGAAGACCGCCTTCCAAACACCGGTGATCCAGGTGAAGGTAACAAACAATGGGACACAACTGGAACAGACGAATTTGTTGTGTTAGATTTTGATGGAGATAGTATATACGATCCACCACTAAAAAAAATGGAGGGGTCTTATCTAGCCGGAGATAAAGAAGGTGTTTGGACCAAGTGGTTTACAAATGGAAATCGTAAAGAAGAAATAGAGTTTAACACTGGAAAACTAAATGGTCCCATTACAAAATGGTTTGAAAACGGAACCAAATCTGAAGAAGGAACATACGAAAATGGAAAACAAAATGGAAAATGGATTTGGTATTATGAAACTGGTATAAAAAAAGAAATAACAACTTTTATAGATGGTCAACAAGAAGGACTTTGGATACAGTGGTTTCCTGATGGTTCAAAAAAATCTGAGAGAAAATTTAAAAACGGTGAGAGAGATAGCATTTGGACATCATGGTATGAAGATGGCAATAAAAAGTTTCAAGCTACATACTCCAATGGAAAACTAAATGGCTCATGGACATCATGGTATGATGGTGGTATTATTAAAGAAAAAACAGGATTTTACTTAAATAACCAGCTCGATAAAAAATGGACTTATTGGTCTGATACGGGTCAAAAAACAAAAATCATAACATATAGTGAAGGAAAGAAAAATGGTCCTTATATGATTTGGAATAAGGATAATTACAAAACTATTGATGGCCAATATATTGATAATCAAAGAGATAAACTTTGGACTATTCGATATGATGATGGAACAGTGAAAACGAAAGAAAATTATTCCAAGGGAGAAAAAGATGGACAATGGACCTGGTATAGACCTGATGGAAATATAGATATAGAAGGTAGCTATAAAAACAGCGTCCAACACGGTCTTTGGATATCTTGGGGCAATTCAGAAAATAAAAAAAGTGAAGAGACATACGTAAATGGTGTTTTAGATGGAGAAATTATTAATTGGCATGATAATGGGAAAAAGAATAGAGAAGGTATAATTAGAGGAAATCAAAAAGAAGGTAACTGGACATATTATAATGGCGACGGATCTGTTGATTTTAAATTTGATTATGGTACAGGTTTAGAGCGAGTACGAATTGCTGAACTAGAAGAAAGAGATAATATTTTTTATAAAATTGGAAAATATAAACCATATACAGGAATTGTCACTGAATCGGGTGGTGTTAAAGACTACTTGCTTCTTGGCCGCTTTAAATCTGGAAAACGAGATGGACAATGGGTACAGTGGTATAGGAATGGAAATAAAGAAATAGATGGTGTTTACTATCGTGGAAAAAGACATGGAAAGTGGTCCTTGTGGTATGAAGATGGAATAATGAAAGAAAAAGGCGAGTTTGAAATGGGAGAAATTATTGGAACATATAAATACTGGTATAATAATGGACATTTACATATGGAACAATCATATCAAAATGGCAAACCAAATGGAAGATGGACATGGTGGTATGAGCATGACCATAACTTGAGTTTTACAGATGGACAATGGTCTTATAATGGTGGAACATATAAAGCTCAAAATGATGAAGAATTATGGAATTGGTGGTGGTATTTAAACGATAATAAAGAAATGGAAGGATACTATATAGATGGAACAAAAAATGGTGTTTGGACATGGTGGTATGATACTGGAGTAAAAAAATCTGAAGGGAATTATATAGATAACGAGCAGGATGGACTTTGGTCTTATTTTGCAGATGATGGTTCTATAGATGAAGAAATACATTTTTCTAATGGTAAAAAGGATGGCAGATCCACTCTATGGCTTACGTCTGAAGAAAAACAAGAAGAAAGGTTTTACCGTAATGGGAAATTAGATGGGCCAAGTACTTTCTGGGAAAATGGTCATCGAAACATAATGACTAATTATAGATCAGATTCCCCAGATGGTCCATGGGTAATTTGGTATCCAAATAGTGATCAAATTAAAGAACAAGGCTTTCATCAGGAAGGAATTAAAGAAGGCCTTACCACATATTATTACAAAAATGGTACCATGCAAAGAGAAGGGTTTTTTAAAAATGGACTCCCTGATGGTATTTGGACTTATTGGAATGCCAAAGGAGAAAAAGATTTTGATTTTGATTTTGGAACCGAACTAGAGCACGTTGAGCTATCAGATTTGGTCGAACGTGAAGGAGTTTTTTATAAACACACTAGCGATGATGAGCTACCTTTCACTGGAATTATTACAACTGAAAACCCCGATGCAGATTATTTATTTTTAGGAAGAACAAAAAATGGGATGAAAGATGGACAGTGGATCAAATGGAACCCTAATGGAAAAAATGTCCCTGAAGTTTTTATAGTTGATATCCCAATCCCAGAGCCAAAAAAACCATGGAGCGGTGGGAAACAAGAACAAGGAGGATACAAAGAAGGTAAAAAACACGGTCAGTGGACAGAATGGTATGATAATGAACATATTAAATCTCATGGACAATATGATTTAGGAACAATGATTGGTTATTGGACTTTTTACTACAAAAATGGTGTAAAGGAAAAAGAGGGTGCGTTGATCGATGGAAATGCTGATGGACTATGGGTTTTTTATGATGATGAAACAAACAAATCACAAGAAGGGTCTTTTTCAAATGGAACAAAAGAAGGACAGTGGACAGCATGGTTTGACGATGGGCGTATGTCTGAGGGATACTACGCAAATGGTAAGAAAGATGCTACTTGGACTAGCTGGTGGGATCACGAAAGAACAAAAAAAGAAATGCAGGGTAATTATAAAAATGGGAAGATGGTTGATAAATGGTTTTTCTATGATAAAAATGGTAATTTGAAAGAGATTAGGTATTTCTCTCCTGATTTTTAAATAACTTCAGCGGTATCAATTAATTAAATATAAAGGAATTTCAATCGTGAAATACGTGTATCTATTTGGAAATGGCAAGGCTGATGGCAAAGCTGATATGAAAAATCTTTTAGGCGGAAAAGGTGCAAATCTTGCCGAAATGAATCATTTAGGTATTCCTGTTCCTCCTGGTTTTACATTAACTACAGAAGTTTGTACAGAGTACTATAAAAACAATAAGTCTTTCCCCGAAACGCTAGCTCAAGAAGTAAAACAAAGCTTATCTGAGGTTGAACTAATTATGGGGAAAAATTTTTGTGATCCAGATAATCCCTTACTATTATCTGTAAGATCAGGTGCTAGGCAATCTATGCCAGGTATGATGGAAACAGTCTTAAATGTTGGATTAACAAGTAATACAATTCCTGGACTGATTAAAAAAACTAATAATCCAAGATTTGTTTATGATGCATATAGAAGATTAATAACAATGTATTCAGATGTGGTAATGGAAAAGGCTGCTGGTATTGAACCGCATGAAGGGGAAGGAATCAGACAAAAGCTGGAACATCATTTATCTTCATATAAATTAAAAAATAATTTAAAAAGTGATACAAGTCTAACTGAAAATGATTGGATAAACATAATTGATATATTTAAAAACGAAATAAAATCTTCTCTTGGATCAGAGTTTCCAGATGATGCTGAAGCTCAATTGTGGGGTGGAATTGAAGCTGTTTTTAAGAGTTGGAATGGTGCTAGAGCTATCAGCTATAGAAAAATAGAAAACATACCTGAAGAATGGGGAACTGCTGTAAATGTTCAGACAATGGTTTTTGGTAACACTGGAGAAAAATCAGCCACAGGCGTTGCTTTTACAAGAAATCCTGCTACTGGAGAAAATAAATTTTTTGGAGAATGGTTAACTAATGCACAAGGAGAAGATGTTGTTGCTGGACTTCGCACTCCTAATCCGCTTAACGAAGATACAAAAACTGAAGATACCAAACACCTTCCTTCTCTAGAAGATGAAATGCCAAAAATATATAGTGAACTATTTGATATAAAAAATAAATTAGAAAAACATTATTCAGACATGCAAGATATCGAATTTACTATTCAAGAAGGAAAGCTTTGGATGCTGCAAACAAGAGTTGGAAAAAGAAATGGTGTAGCTGCAATAAAAATGGCTGTTGATATGTTTAATGAAAATATGATTAATAAAGAAACTGCCATAATGAGAGTAAATCCTAATCAATTAGATGAATTACTCCACCCTGCTTTAGACAAAGATAGTGAAGATAGTGCTACAAAATTAACTAAAGGACTTCCAGCAGGACCAGGTGGTGCAAAAGGACGTGTTGTTTTTACAGCGGATGATGCAGAAGAGTGGAATAATAGAGGTGAAAAAGTAATTCTAGTGAGGGAGGAAACTTCTCCTGAAGATGTACACGGAATGCATGCTGCTGAAGCAATATTAACAGCGCGAGGTGGAATGACCTCTCACGCTGCTCTAGTTGCAAGAGGCTGGGGTAAATGTTGTATTGTAGGATGTAATGAATTAAATATCTCCTTGGAAAATAAACAATTAACAGTTGGTAATGTAGTTGTCAAAGAGGGTGATTGGATAACCATGAACGGCACCCTTGGAGTTGTATACCTAGATCAATTAAAACTAATACCAGCAGATCCTGATAGAAACATTGAATACAAGGAATTAATGACATGGGCAGATGAAATAAGAAAACTCAAAATACGAACAAATGCCGAAAGCCCTGAAGATGCTAAACAAGCCATTAAATTTGGTGCTGAAGGAATAGGGTTATGTAGGACAGAGCATATGTTCTTTGATGAAACAAGAATTTTAGCAATGAGAAAAATGATTTTATCTGATAATGACGAAGATAGAAGAAAAGCTGTAATGGGGCTACTACCATTTCAAAAAGAAGATTTTAAAGAAACACTTAAAGCCATGAAAGGAAAACCAGTAACAATTAGATTGCTTGACCCACCTCTCCATGAGTTTATAACTTTGAATGATAAACAAATCAATGAGCTTGCTGAAAAAATTGGTATAGATAGATCGGTAGTAAATCAACGCATTGCAAGTCTTCATGAACTAAACCCTATGTTGGGACATCGTGGCTGTAGACTAGGAATAGCGTATCCTGTAATTACAGAAATGCAAACAAGAGCAATTCTAGAAGCGACTGCTGAACTTATTAAAGATGGTCTAATCGTTTTACCAGAAATTATGATCCCATTAGTTGGAACAGTTACAGAATACATAGACCAAGAAAAAATAGTGAGAGAAGTTGCCTCAAAAGTTGAAAGCAAATATGATATAACATTAAATTATTTAGTAGGGACAATGATTGAGCTACCACGAGCATGTTTGACCGCAGATGAAATTGCAGGACATGCTGAGTTTTTCAGCTTTGGAACAAACGATCTCACACAAACTACATTTGGATTTAGCAGGGATGATATAGGATCGTTTTTACCTGACTATTTAGAGCGAAAAATTCTTCCAGAAGATCCTTTCCAAAGTTTGGATGTAAATGGTGTAGGTAAATTAGTGACAATGGCAGTTAAATATGGAAGGGAGCAAAATAAAAATTTAAAGATAGGAATTTGTGGAGAACATGGTGGCGATCCTTCTTCTATTTTATTTTGCAAAGAAAACAATCTAGATTATGTTAGCTGTTCACCATTCAGAGTTCCTATAGCACGTTTAGCAGCTGCACATGCTGAATTAACCTAATTTAAAAAGCCTCCTTTGGAGGCTTTTTAATAAAGTATGATTATATAAGTTGTTGCTTACTCTACCATTTCTCCACCACCAAGTATATCCTCAATGCTAATTGTTCCTTCTTTATCCATTTCTTTTGCTCTATCAACAAAATCTTTTCTTTTTAAATCTACTTCTTTTTTAGATATTGGTCCCTCATGCGGTTCATACATTGCTTGCTTCTTTTGCGGTAACATATCAATAATAGCATCTACAACATCTTGTTCAAGCCCTTTGACTGCTATAGCTAAATCAGTAGTTTCAGCAGCAACAAAGAGTTCTCTTTTTGTAGCCTCTGGAAACTTTTCAAGAATATCATCAAAAGTGAGGAAATATTTTTTAACTTCAGCGTGTAATTCAGGGTTCTCATTTTGAAGAGTTTGCATATATCTTTCTTGGTCATTTGAATCCATTCCACCTAGCATATCTGCTATATCTTTAGCTCCGCCTCTTGAAAACTCAGTAGTACGTGGGAGATATGTCGATTTTTCTTTTAGCCTTGCTCCAACTTCAATTACGCCTTCTAGTGGTATATCATCCAAAGAACCAAGTTCGATTAAAACCTGACCTTTCAAGGTTGGATCTAATTTGTTCAAAATTTCCATTCTTTTTTCTGGCTCTAGCTGTGCTAGCGTAATTGCAATAACAGGTGCTTCTTCTTTATTTACGAGTGCAAACAATTGCTCATCAGTTAAATCTTTTAAGAAATCAAAAGGGTGTATTGCATTTCCATCGGAACCATTTTGCTCTTCACTTAAAAAACCAAAATAGAATTCTTCCATAACTCGTTTCTTTACATGGAAAGACACAGGGCCCATGGTTTGCAACGTAGATCTTATTTTACGTATTTCAGTTTTTGACAATCCTTTAATTAGAGATAACGCTAGACCTTCGCCAATAACAGAAAATAATACTGCAACCTTTTGTAAGCCAGAGAGTGAATTATAATCATTAATCATAATATTAATACCTCACCTTTTATTCTTCGCCGCTTTCTTCTTCTTCTCC
>MDSY01073967.1_pt1 | contig 24453 bp, 20 predicted proteins | sample 811131 | NCBI WGS metagenome assembly MDSY01 (sample SAMN05326643, study PRJNA326480) | marine metagenome | isolation source: seawater | place: Atlantic Ocean: South West | collected 2010
AAGGCTTATACAGTTTTAGGAGAGGAATATGATAAGGCAGTAATTATAAAAGATTTTTTAACTGGAACAAAAACTTTGAAATAATCCTTTTTTTACACCCTTATCTTTTTGAATGGAAAAAAAAACAGTGTTGGTCGTACAATAATCGTACAAGTTTTAAATGGTGGAGTCGGAGGGTTAAAGTGTGGCATACAAGTTTTAAAAATAAAAACCCTAATTACTTGTTTATAAAGTAGTTAGGGTTTTATATGGTGGAGTCGGAGGGAACACAAATACTGCAATATTACTTGTTTTAAATATCTTCTAAAATCCTATATTATACCAGTACAATGCAATATTAACAGAGTAAATATGTTGATCATAGTATTGTGTTGTATTTCATATAATTGCATTAATTTTCAATTGACCGAAAAATTTGCTAAATGAAAATAAAATATTTATATTGCACTAAACAAACGATTGTTTAATATATAAGCTAGATTATGAAAAAACTATATTTATGTGCTTTAATAATGATATTTATTGGGCAAATTTCTTCGGCGCAAAAAACCATTTCCGGATCTATTAATGATAGTGAGGGGATGCCTCTTATAGGCGCTACTGTACTTATTCAAAATACGAGTACGGGAGCTTTAACAGATTTTGATGGTAATTATACAATCAATGTGAATTCAGAAAACGATGTGCTTACATTTAGTTTTATGGGTTATGTGACCCAGAAAATTACAGTAGGGAATCAAAATCAAATAAACGTTATTTTGGAAATCGATACTTACGTTTTAGACGCGATTGTTGTGGTAGGATATGGAACTCAAAAGAAAAGCGATATAACCGGTGCTGTTAGTTCCATGTCAAAGGATAGACTTGATATGATTCCTAATACGAATGTGGCTCAAGCATTGCAAGGTTCAGTTGCAGGTGTTACAGTTGCAAATAATAGTTCGAGTGCTTCGGGAAGTGATGTAACTATTCGAATTAGAGGGCGTAATTCTATCACCGCAAGCAATAGTCCTTTGATTGTTTTAGATGGGATGCCTTATAGTGGTGGTTTATCTGATATAAATCCAACAGGTGTTGAATCGATAGAAATATTAAAAGATGCATCTGCATCAGCCATTTACGGTTCAAGAGGGGCGAATGGGGTTATTTTGATTACCACAAAAAAGGGAAAAGACGGGAAAGTAAGATTTAGTTATGATGGTTATTATGGCAGTCAAGAAGCAACGAATATACCGCGTCTTTTGTCCCCTTCAGAATTCTATGACTTTAAAAACACAAGAGAACCGGGTGCTATGACAGATTCTGAGCAGGCGCTTTACGATAGCGGAGGTGGAACCAATTGGGTGGATGCAGCTCTTAGAACAGGATTAACCAAGCAACATAATTTAACTGTTTCAGGAGGTTCGGATAAATTTAAATATTATCTGTCTGGAACTTTCTTAGATGTAGAAGGTATCGCTGTAAATGATAATTATCAAAGAACAACACTCCGTATCAATCTTGAATCTGCGGCTACAAAATGGCTTACTTTAGGTATAAATACCCAATTGTCTTATTCGGATAGAAGTGGACTTGGGCCTTCATTTGGTGGAGATGGTGGTGCTTTTTATATGAATCCATTATCTGAAAGTCATGATGAAAACGGAGACCAAAATATCTATCCATGGCCAGAAGATATATTTTTTTCGAACCCACTTCAGAATACGCTAGCCGAAGAAAGTGATAAAAGATATAATGTAGTCTCAAACCTTTACTTTGATGTTGATCTTGGATTTGTACCAGGACTGTCTTACAGATTAAATACAGGTTTAGAATATACAAATGGTAGACGTGGTGCTTATTGGGGAAGAAATACGGCTAGAGGTCTAGAAAGTGGAGGGGAAGCTGAAGTTGATAATGATTTAAGGACAAATGTTGTGTTAGAAAACATTCTTAATTATAAGAGAGACTTTGGTAAACACAATTTATTTGTAACAGGAATGTATAGTTTTCAGGATTATATAAGAGATGATCACGATTTGGACTCTCAAGGGTTTCCAAATGATGTGCTAACTTGGTATCAGGCAAATATAGCTGCCCTGTCTGAACCTTCTTATACTTATGAAAAAAAGACAGTTATTGGTACAATGTTACGAATAAATTATGTGTATGATAATAGGTATATGTTAACATTAACAGGTAGACGAGATGGATACTCCGGATTTGGTGTAAATGATAAATATGGAAATTTCTATTCTGCCGCGGCCGGATGGAATATACATAATGAGGCTTTTATGGAAGATTCAGGAATTAGCTTATTAAAATTGAGAACTTCATATGGTTCAAATGGAAATCAGGCTATTGGATCTTATGAAACATTATCACGGTTAAGTGAGCGGTCATATTTAGACGGTAGTTCATCTGCTCCTGGTTATATTCCTTCTCAATTAGGGAACCCCGATCTTGGCTGGGAAACAACAACATCTTTTAATTTAGGTGTAGATTATGGATTTTTAAATAATAGAATTCGAGGAAGTATAGATTGGTATAGCTCAAACACTGAAGACCTATTGCTAGATAGGCTCATTTCTCCTATTCATGGATTGACTTCAATTACTCAGAATATTGGAGAAACTAAAAATAAAGGAATTGAATTTTCAATAACTGCGAATGCAATCAGTACAAAAAATTTTAATTGGGATATCAGTGCAAACGTTTTTCAAAATAAAAATGAGATTGTGGATTTGTATGGTGATGGAATGGACGATGTTGGGAATAGATGGTTTATTGGAAAACCAATTAGTGTATATTACGCATATGAGTTCGATGGTATATGGCAAGTAGGAGACGATATAGCAAACTCCGCACAACCAGATGCTGAACCAGGTTTTGCTAAGGTTAAAGACCAACTTACTGTTGATACTGACGGTGATGGAATTCCTGATGCAGCAGATGGCGTCATTAATGCCGATGATAGAATTATTTTAGGGCAAAGAGATCCGAAGGTTATTTCTAGTTTAAGTATGAATTTTTCTTATAAAAACTTCGGCTTGTATTTTATGTCACAAGGAGCTTTTGGAGCAACTAAACAAAATAGTTTAAAAGGTGACAATGTATGGGGAGAAGTTCGAAGAAATACCACCTTTAAGAATTGGTGGACGCCAGATAACCCAACAAATGAATATTATGCCAATGCAGATGGCGCAAACCCAGATGGTGTAGGTTTTTATGAAAGTGGAGATTATTGGAGATTAAAGGATATCACTTTTTCTTATGATTTAAATAAAGGTGTAGTTGATAAATTAGGCTTAGACAAATTAAGACTTTATGTTACAGGACGTAACTTATTAACTTTTACAAAATTTGAAGGATTGGATCCTGAATTTTCAGGGACTAGAGCCGCTCCGTTACAGAAAACATTTACACTTGGATTAAATGGAAGTTTCTAATTAAAAAGGATTAATAATAAAATACATCATTATGAAAACAATAAAATATATTTTAACACTTACGGTCCTTATGTTCTGTTTCAACAGTTGTTTGGACGATGAACTAATCGAAAATCCGCCTCATATTATTGCGGCCGATAATTTGTATGCAGACCTTGCTGGTTTTGAAGCTGGTTTAAACGGCTTGTATAATCATTTTAGAAGAGAAAGAGGAGGATCCCAGTATAAATCGGGTAATGATTTGATGATTGACCCTGCTACAACTGGAACAGATAACATGTACGGTAATGAACGCTCTGGTTGGGCTCGTGGAGGAAATGAATTGGATAAAAGAAACCAAGCAGCAGGTAAATATGGTGCTCATAACGACCGATTATTTAATTGGTTGTATTCTATGAATAATGCAGCAAATACTATAATTAAAAGAGCAGAAAACCCAAATATTGATTGGACGGAGGCTGAAAAAAACCAGGTAGTTGCAGAAGCCCGGTTATTAAGAGGATGGTTGTATAGACATCTTACCAATTTATACGGAGATGTGCCTTTGGTATTAAATGAATCCGATGGATCAAACGTTATTACAGACTGGCAAAGAACACCTGTAGCAGAAGTGAGAGCTGCAATGGAACAAGACTTTTTGTTTGCTGAAGCCAATCTAGCTGAAACATCTCCGAATGGAGGAAAAGTTGTGAAAGGAGTAGCGACACATTACTTAGCCGAGTTGTACTTAACTGTTGGAAGAGATGGAGAAGCTGCAGCCAAAGCTCAAAGTTTAATTAGTGACGGTCCATTTAGTTTGATTACCTCTAGGTATGGCGTAAAATCTGGTCAGCCAGGAACTCCTTTTACAGATATGTTCTTAGATGGAAATTCAAATAAATCTGAAGGTAATTCAGAAGCTCTTTGGGTAATGCAACATGAATTAGAAGTAAATGGTGGCGGTGATAATATAATGAGACGCTGGCACAGAGGAAGGTCACAGGATATTAAGGTTGACGGCGCAAAAGGAACGATTATCTACTCTGTAGAAAACGGTGGTAGAGGACTAGAGCGAGTGAGTCCAACTCGTTATGCGATGGAATTATATGAACCTTCTGATGACAGAGGTGGTCGGTTTGCTTTTAGAGACTATGAAGTGCTGAACAATCCAGATAAGGTTCCATCTGGACGTATGCTCGGAGATACTATATTTTTTAACTGGAGAGGGAAAAATGAGAAAGAGAAGAATAACTATTGGCCAAGTACTAGAAAATGGGATACGGCAAACCCAGGTGATTTGTCAGGAGGAAGGGGCTACAATGATCAGGTTTATTTAAGATTGGCAGATACCTATTTAATTTTAGCTGAAGCACAAATGAAATTAGGAGACCTAGGAAGTGCAGCAATTACAATTAATGTACTTAGAACTCGTGCTAATGCTAGTTTAATAACTGGTAGCGATGTAGATATTGATTTTATTCTAGATGAACGTTCAAGAGAATTGTATTCGGAAGAGCACAGAAAATATACTCTAAATAGAGCAGGAAAATGGTTTGAGAGATTCCAAATGTATAATAAAGTTGGAGACTCAAAAGGAAGCGCTTATCATAATCTGATGCCAATTCCACAAACGGTAATTGACGCCAATTCATCTCCAATGGAACAAAATCCAGGATACTAAATGAGGTAATTTAATAAAAAGCATACAATTGTTTTTCATAATTAGATTGTAGTATTGAGTTAATTTTACCCTATTTATTGTGATGGCTTATCAAAATAAATAGGGTTTTTTCTTATGAAGGTGATATGCTACGAAAATTCATCAGCGAACAAAAAAATATGGTAACCGTATGCGGTGATCGGCATTGGCAATATGTTTCAAAAGATGCGGTAACCGGTGTAATTGAATTTAGTTGTGGCCCAGGAGGTAATGGAGATGTAGGAAGTTGGAAACGGGGCAATAAATTACCGGAACATATTTATCTAAATGTAGCTGGTGGATTTCTGGAAGGTTGTGTTTCTCAAATTGATGGAGAGCCTAGTTTAATTTTGCGTCATTATAATCCCGATGGCGACTTGTTAAATGAACATGTTGTTGAACTGAAATAATTTTTTTTAAATCCCTTTGAAACAATAAAATTGTAAAAACAAAATAATTTGTAATAACCATGAAGTCTCTTTTTTTATTATTTCTGACCATTGCCGTAACCAATTCAGGGATGTCTCAGAACAGAATCGAATATTCCATAAACGATAACTGGAAGTTTCATGTCGGAGGACTTGCTTTTGCCCAACGTGCCAATGTAAAAGGCTACCCGATTCCAGTTGATGAATTATGGGAAACCGTTTCTATTCCTCATACATGGAATGCTGATGATCCTTTTGATGATTCAGAAAGTTACCGGCGTGGTATCGGATGGTACAGAAAAAATATTTCTTTATCAGAAAATCTTAAAAATAAAAAGATCTATCTCCATTTTGAAGGAGCAAACCAAGTTGCGGATGTATATGTAAACGGTGCTTTTGCTGGAAGCCATAAAGGTGGATATACCGCATTCACCATCGATATTAGTAAACATTCTCGATTCGGAGAGGAAAATCTTATTGCTGTAAAAGTAGATAACAGCCATAGTAATGTAATACCTCCCTTATCGGTAGGTTTTGGGCTTTATGGTGGTATTTACCGTGATGTTTGGTTGGTGGCTACTGATCTTGTTCATTTTGGAATGCACAATCATGGAAGCTCAAGTGTTTTTGTTTCTACACCTGAAGTTTCAAAAACGAAAGCAAGTGTTTCGGTTAAAACCGATGTGGTGAATGAAACTGCTAAAGATGTTACTGTTACTGTTTTACAGATTGTATCAGATGCAGAAGGCAATGAAATTACAAGGACAAAAAACAGTAAAGAGATGCCTCCAATGGATCATTTTAGTTTTACTTCAGAAACAATGAATGTTGATAATCCTAAACTTTGGAGCCCTGAAAACCCGGTGCTTTATACAGTAAAAAGCCAAGTTTTAATTGATGGAAAAATAGTGGATGAAGTTGTAAGTCCTTTGGGATTCCGTTGGTATGAGTTTGATTCACAAAATGGTTTTTCTTTAAATGGAGAAAAATACAAACTAAAAGGAACCAACCGTCATCAGGATAAACAGGGTCTAGGTAGCGCTTTACCAAACAGTCAGCACGTTGCCGATTTAAAAATGATCAAGGAAATGGGAGCCAATTTTTTAAGGCTTGCTCATTACCCTCAGGATCCAGTTGTTTTAAAAACAGCCGATAAAATTGGATTGCTGATATGGGAAGAAATTCCGGTGGTTAATTACGTGAATCCAACTGATGAGTTTAAAAAGAACACACAAAATATGTTGAAAGAAATGATCCGTCAACATTACAACCATCCCAGCATTATTTTATGGGGCTCTTCTAACGAGATATTTCTTTGGGACGAGTTAGGCAAGAGATCATCCAGGATTGAAAATGATGGCTATATGAAATGGACCAAAGATTTCGTGTCATTTCTGAATAACACCATACACATGGAAGACCCCAACAGATCTTCTACACTCGCTATTCATGGTTCATCCGATTACGACAAAGCACAAATAACCAGCATTCCCGATGTGCTTTCCATCAACCTTTATAGTGGTTGGTATAGTGGTACATTCCCCGGTTTCGGAAGATCATTGGATAAGCGAAAGGAAAACTACCCAGAGCAGGCGTTGTTTGTAAGCGAATACGGTGCGGGTAGTGATTCACGAATTAATGGGGTAAATCCAAAGCGCTTCGATTTTACTGGCAATTGGGCCAGAATGTTTCACGAAAGTTATTTGGAACAAATAAATGATAGGTCATGGTTAGCGGGTTCAGCAATATGGAATCAGTTTGACTTTTCGCAACCTCATACAGGGGGAAGCATACAACACCGAAACCAAAAAGGATTACAGACATGGGATCGCAAAAAAAAGGATGTCTATTACTTCTATAAGGCCAATTGGTCGGACGATCCGGTACTCTACATTGCAAGCCGCGAATGGACCATGCGAAACGGTTTTATTAATAACGATGGCACTTATCTGACGCATTTACCCAAAACCCAGAATGTAGAAATTTATACCAATTTAGAAAAGATTGAATTGTTCCAAAATGGAAAATCATTAGGTCAAAAGAAAAGTAATAAACAAGGGAAACTGGTGTGGCAGGTTAATTTTATTGAAGGAGAAAACAGAATACTTGTCAGAGGTAAGAATGGTAAAGCAGTTATAGAAGATTTTCTGTCAATCAACTTTAAAACCCATTCATCGAAACTAAAAACAGGTGAGTCACTTCATATCAATCTTGGCTTTAATGCTGAATTTACTGATGAGAATAATACCATCTGGCTGCCAGATCAAGAATACACCAAAGGTAGTTATGGTTATAAATCTGGGAAATCTTATATGGCTAACAAAGACCTTATTGTAGTAAACGCCAAACATCGACCAATACTATTTAACTATTCGCTCGAAGAACTGGATACATATAATGTAGATGTGCCTGATGGAAATTATTTGGTGGAACTGCATTTTTCCGAAACCCATCATTTCATGAAGGGTGACAGGATTTTTGACATAAAGGTTAATGAAATACCTGTTTTCAAAAATCTAGATATGGTTCAGGAATACGGCTTTTTAAATGCGTTTAGTAAAACAATATTGGTGGAAGCAAGAGATTCCAAAGGAATTGAAATTATGATGAAAGCAATAAAAGGCAACACCTCAATAAGTGCAATTCAGATTAAAAAAATCGATTAACTTTACAATCATCAAAATGATCCTAATGAGCATAAAAATCTTGCAGGATTGACTGAATATAAAGAAGTTATTGAAGCACATAAAAAACACATTCCAGCCTATTCAGCTTTACCAGTGGGGACAGCTGTTTGGAAAGGAGATAAGTATGATAGAATTCTTAAAGAATGGGAGAAAGAGGGAATTCCAGACTGGTTAAATTAGATGATTAAGAATTATTATAGAAAACGATAAATAAAACAGCTTTAAGATCATAATTTTTAAATAATATAAAAATTTGAAAACCCGAAATATGAAACATAGGTGTAATCTATATAATAGAATCTGTTTTCTGTTATTTATATCAATGCTGATATCGATACAGAATATTTGGGCAGATGTAAAAATCCCAGCAATTCTTTCCAATGGAATGGTTTTACAGCAGCAATCTAATGTCCCTATTTGGGGATGGAGTACACCAGGAGAAAGTATAAGTGTTAGTTGTAACTGGTCAAAACAAAAAGTTGCAGTAAATGCAGATGATTCAGGGAAATGGAAAGCAATGGTAGCGACTCCTAAAGCAGGCGGACCTTACACAATAATCATAACAGGTAAAAGCAATTCCGTTTCAATAGTAGATGTACTTATTGGTGAAGTTTGGGTTTGTTCAGGGCAATCTAATATGGTTTTTAATTTTTCTAATAGTAACACCTATAAAGAAGATTTAAACAAAATGAATTACCCAAATATAAGATATATGGAGGTAAACAGACAAGTGAGTGAGATTCCACTTGATGATGCTCCTGGATCCGTTTGGGAGGCTATTACTCCTGATACCTCAAAAAAATATTCAGCAGCTGCCTTATATTTTGCGATGAAGCTACAAAAAGAAATGAAAGTTCCAGTAGGAATTATAGAAGCAGCTTGGGGAGGCACAGCAATTGATAACTGGTCCCCAGTAGAGATATTAAAAAAAGACAAATCCTTAACAGCAAGTATAAATAGATGGAAACAGTGGGAAAAAGAATTTAAAGGAGATTCTATAGGTTACTACACTGCACTTGCAGCCTACAAAAAAAAGGAAATTTCAAAAAAGCCAGAAATGCCAACTTCTGTATATATTAATCACAGACCTCACCGTATGCCAAGTGGATTATACAACGGTTTGATTGCCCCCATAACTCAATTTAAGATTAAAGGCGTATTGTGGTATCAAGGGGAAACAAATAGAAAATGGAGTTCAGAATATGAAAATCATTTTAATAAAATGATTACAAGCTGGAGAGATGCATGGCAATATGATTTTCCGTTTTATTTTGTGCAATTAGCCCCGTTTAAAGGAGATGCTCAAGGCGTTTCTGAAATTATGGAAGCGCAATTTGAAGTAATGAAGTCTGCTAAAAATGTTGGGATGGTCGTTACGATGGACGTTGGTAATATGGATGATATACACCCAAAAGACAAAAAACCAGTAGGCGAAAGACTGGCTAATTGGGCTTTGTCTAAAACATATGGATTTAAAAACATAAACTATTCGGGGCCTCTATATAAAGGATTCACAAAAAAAAACAATAAAATAAAATTACTTTTTGATTACGCTTTGTCAGGATTAGAAGCTCAAGGAAAATTAAATGGATTTGAGGTTGTTGAATTTAATGATAGTGGTACTGAAAAAGCACCTAGACCTTTAAATGTTCAAATTGATGGAACTGAATTGGTGGTTTCAGCAGAAAAATTAGAATACCCCTTCATTGTACGTTATGGTTGGGGTTTAAATATGGCCAAAGCAAATTTATTTAATAAAGAAGGCTTGCCGGCTTCACCTTTTAGGACATTGATTAAATAACGTTTGAGATGAAATTAAATAGTATTAAAAAATAAAAAAATGAACACATTCAATATTAAAGGAAAAATAGCAATCGTTACAGGCGGTGGAGGTGTACTTGGTGGTAGTATATCTAATAGTTTAATTCAAGCTGGATCAAAAGTTGTGGTTTTGGATATTCGACAAGAAAATGTTGATAGAAAAGTAGAAGAATTAATAAAAATGGGTGGTGAGGCTCTTGGCTTTGTATCTAATGTTTTGGATGTAGAAGAAATGAAAATTACCCGTGATAAAATTATTAAGAATTGGGGTAGAATAGACATATTAATAAATGCTGCCGGTGGTAATTTGCCTGGGGCAACTTTAACTGAAGAACAAACGGTTTTTGATATGAAAATTGAGGATTTTGAAAAAGTTACTCAATTAAATATGAATGGTACTGTGTATCCGTGTTTAGTTTTTGGTGAAGCAATGGCAAAACAAGGAAGTGGATGTATTATAAATATTTCTTCGATGTCCACTCTTTCCGCAATCACTAGAGTTCCCGGTTATTCTGTAGCAAAAAGTGGAATTGACATATTTACCAAATGGATGGCGATGGAAATGGGAACTAAATTTGGAGAAAAAGTACGTGTAAATGCTATTTCTCCAGGCTTTTTTATAGGAGATCAAAATCGTAAAATTTTAATTAACGATGATGGTTCATATACAGAAAGAAGCAAAAAAGTAATTGCTAGAACAACTATGGGAAGATTTGGTGATATTACAGAATTAAATGGAATTGTACAATTCTTATGTTCTGATGCAGCAAGTTTTATAACAGGTACTATTATCCCAGTAGATGGCGGTTTTAGTTCATTTTCAGGAGTTTAATTTTAATAAATTAATATGCAAGTAGATTATTTAGAAAAAACATTTCGTTGGTTTGGACCAGCATTTGGAGTGACTTTAGAGGATATTTCACAAACAGGTGCAACGGGTATAGTTACAGCTTTACATCATATTCCTTCAGGTGAAATTTGGTCTTCAGAAGAAATTAAAAAAAGGAAAGATGCTATAGAAAATGCTAATTTGCGTTGGTCTGTAGTTGAAAGTGTAAATGTTCACGAAAGTATAAAACAAGGAAAAGAAAACAGAGATACATACATACAAAACTATATTGAAACGCTAAAAAATTTAGCTGTAAATAATGTAAAAGTAGTATGTTATAATTTTATGCCAGTATTAGATTGGACTAGAACCAATTTAGATTATAGAATAAAAGGAGGTCTGTCCGCTTTGCGTTATGACCACGTTGCTTTAGCTGCTTTTGATTTATTTATTTTGAAGAGAAAAGGAGCAGATAAAGATTTTTCTGATGAAATTCAAGCAAAAGCAACAGCTTATTTCGAATCTTTAAACAACGAACAAAAGGATGCTTTAAGAGATAAAGTTCTTGCAGGTCTTCCAGGAACAAGAGATGTGCTTCCTATTTCAGATTTTCAAAAGCATTTAGATAATTATGCTAATATTGATAAAAAAGTATTGAAAGAAAATTTTGCTTATTTTCTACAAAAGGTTATTCCAGTAGCAGAACAATTGGGTGTATTAATGTGTTGTCATCCAGACGACCCACCATTTTCTATTTTAGGTTTGCCAAGAATTGTTTCCAATTATGAAGATATAAAATTCTTATTGGAGAGTTGTGAGAGTCCGTCTAATGGACTCACATTTTGTTCTGGTTCTTTAGGTGCAAGTAAAACCAATAATATGGTTAAAATAATTGATGATTTTGGAAATAAAATTCATTTTATCCACTTACGAAATGTAAAGTTAGAAGAAGATCATTCTTTTCATGAAGCCAATCTTTTTGAAGGTTCAGGAAATATGGGAGATTTAATGGAAGCTATTGTGCGTCAACAAAAGAAACGTGCTAAAAATAATTCAGGAACTGTTGGTATTCCAATGCGTCCAGATCATGGTCATGTTTTATTAGATGATTTAAAACGAATGAATGAATTTTACCCAGGATATTCAACATTAGGAAGATTGAAAGGCTTGGCAGAACTAACTGGTTTAGAATTGGGTGTGCGAAGAGATGTATTATAAGATTTAAAAATAGTAAATTAAAAAGAAAATATGAAACTAAAACATTTTCAAAAAGCCATTGCCATATCTATATTGGTGACATTATGTGCTTGTACTGAAACTCCCTTAGATGGCCCCTATTTCACCACAGGAATAAAAATTGGTGAAGTAACCCAATCGGAAGCCATCATCTGGACACGTCTTACAAAAGATTCTATACGAGTTGGAAACGATGCCCCAATGCCCGATGTGAGGTATAGAGATCCGAAAACGGGAGACTTGGTAGGACGAAAAGGACGGTTTAATAGAACTCCTATTATAAAATATCCTGCAGGATATACTATTGACAATGTTCAAGGCGCAACGCCTGGAATAGAAGGCAAAGTCCGATTAAAATATAAGATAAAAGATGCTCAAGATTGGGTGATTATTGATTGGCAACCTGTAAATAAAGAAGCTTCGTATGTACATCAATTTGAATTATCGGGACTAAGGGCTGGTACAGCGTATGAATTGGAAGTAGAAGCCAGTTCATTGGAAAGTGATCAAGTGAGTTCAATCTTAATTGGAAAATTTAAAACAGCTCCTGCATCCAATATGCCTTCTGATGTTAATTTTATAGTCACCACCTGCACTTCATATGGAGATGTAGACAGTGATAACGGTTATAAATTATATCCTAGTTCATTAAAACTAGACCCTGACTTTTTTGTGCATACTGGCGATATTGTGTATTACGATGGCATGGCAAAAACGCTGGATATGGCTCGTTGGCATTGGGATAGAATGTACAGTTTTCAAAATAACATAGACTACCATCGGCAGGTGCCTTCTTATTTTATGAAAGACGATCATGATACTTGGATGAATGATGCCTATCCCGGATTGGAAACTAAGTTTATGGGTGAGTTCACCTACGAGCAAGGAACCCAACTGTTTTTGGATGAGGTTCCGATGGGAGAAAAAACATATCGAACCGTTCGCTGGGGTAAAGACCTACAAGTATGGTTCGTAGAAGGTAGAGATTATAGAAGTCCAAACCCGATGGAAGATGGACCGGAGAAAACCATTTGGGGAAAAGAACAAATGGACTGGTTCAAATCCACAGTACAGGCTTCGGATGCAACTTTTAAAGTGTTGATTAGTCCAACACCAATTGTTGGGCCAGATAGAACCGGAAATAAAAATGACAATCATGCCAATAAGGTTTTTTCCTATGAAGGTGACATGCTGCGGAAATTCATCAGCGAACAAAAAAATATGGTAACCGTATGCGGTGATCGGCATTGGCAATATGTTTCAAAAGATGCGGTAACCGGCTTGATTGAGTTTAGTATTGGTCCTGGAGGTAACGGTCATGCTGGTGGTTGGAAACAAGGCAATAAATTACCGGAACATATTTATTTGAATGTTGTTGGTGGATTCTTGGAAGGGTCGGTTTCTCAAATTAATGGTGAACCTAGGTTGATTTTTAGACACTACAATCCCGATGGCGATGTATTAAATGAATACACGGTTGAAAAAGCCAAATAATTAGCTAAGTGTTTAAAAAAAGTAATACTTAGAAATTTAGATAAAAAAAATAAAATTATGACAAACAAAAATAATAGCCGAGATAGAAGTAAGATCAGGAGTTGTGGTGCGCTTCAATTTTCTTGTAACTTGACAGGAATGAAACCCACTGTCGGCTACTATTCTTATACATAACGATAAAAAAAAAATGAAATATAAAGGAATCATAGTAGCCATTAGTTTATTGCTATTGAATTCTTGTGGCATTTCTAAAAAATTGTCCGAAAAAGAAGACCAAGAAGAAATCGCTATTTTTTTATGTATTGGTCAATCCAATATGGCTGGAAGAGCCGAGATTGAACCAGAAGACACACTAAAATTGGATGCCGTGTTCCTTTTCAATGACCAGTCGAATTGGGAAATAGCAGAAAACCCCTTAAATCGATATGCCACCATAAGAAAGGATATCTCTATGCAAAAATTGAGTCCAGCATGGACTTTTTCAAAAAAAATAAGTGAAGCTTTAGGAGATAGAAAAGTTGGATTGGTGGTGAATGCAAGAGGTGGAAGTTCTATTGGTGAATGGAAAAAAGGAGGTGCGTATTATAATGAAACTATAGAGAGAGCCAAACAAGCACAAAAAACAGGTGTAATTAAGGGAGTAATCTGGCACCAAGGAGAATCAGACGCGAATGCACATGAAACCTATTTGCCGAAATTAGTCAACTTGATAAAAAATCTTCGAACGGATTTAAATAATCCTGAATTGCCCTTTATTGCCGGACAATTATCAAACGATAAACCACATAGAAGTGGGTTTAATGAAATGATATTGGAGTTACCAGAAAAGTTGAATCATGTATCGGTGGTCACTTCAGAAAATACAAGCACCATGGATGGTACGCATTTCGATGCTGCAAGTCAGCGAATAATTGGTGAACGATATGCAAAAAAAATGATAAAACTATTAAAAGAAAATTAATGAGGATTAACAATTATAAAAAAATGAAAATAGTAAAGATTATTTTAATGAGCAACATTTGCAAATAATTAAACAGGCATCTGCCGAAAATATACTTATCGAAACTTATACTTTTCGTGACAATAAAGACGATCGAAAAGAATATTGGGAAGCACAAATAAAATTACCAATAACAATTTTTCATATTAAAAAACCAATACTGTTTCAAGAATTTCTAAAGAAAAAAGAACTGCGATGAATATAGAACATATTCAAATTCTCAAAAAAAGCATCTAAAAACTTAATAATCCTTTTTTATTCTACCTCTTCGAAGAATTTCTAATGATTAATTCCGGTTTCAAAATTTCTGTTTGATGGTTCTTATCCAGTGAATGAGATTATTGAAGCCGGTTATGGAATCGCAACCATTTATTATGGAGAGGTAGATCCAGATAAAAATGATTTTTCAGATGGTATACATTCTTTGTTTTATGATGTTGGCCAATCCAAACCAAAGTCAAATGAATGGGGTTCTATTGCGGCATGGGCTTGGGGTCTGACAAAAGCAATGGATTATTTTGAAAAGGATACAGATATTGATCATACTAAAATTGCAGTCATAGGACATTCGCGTTTAGGAAAAACTTCACTTTGGGCAGGAGCAACGGACGAACGGTTTGCTTTGGTAATATCAAATAATTCTGGTTGTAGTGGAGCAGCGCTCTCAAGACGAGAGATTGGCGAAACAGTGAAAAGAATGAATACTAGATTTCCACATTGGTGTTGTGAAAATTACGATGTCTATAACGATAGTGTAAACAAACTACCTGTAGATCAACACATGCTAATTGCTCTAATGGCACCAAGACCTGTATATATCGCAAGTGCCCAAGATGATACATGGGCAGATCCCAAAGGTGAATTTCTCTCTGCCTTATATGCTACTTCCGTTTATAATTTATTTAATGAAAAAGGAATAACAACTACTGAAATACCAAAAACAAACCAACCCATTCAAAATACTATAGGCTATCATATCCGTACTGGAAAGCATGATGTCACAGATTATGATTGGGAACAATATATTAAATTTGCAAATAAACATTTGAAATAAATCATTAAACAATACGCATATGAAATTCGTACTACTAACATTTTCACTATTTATTTTGTTGTCATGTACAACTGAAACCAAAAAAGAAGAGAACTACATTTATGTAAACAATCAGACAGATTTTGATACTTACAAAAATTCAGAATTCGATCCAGGAACTCACATCTTCATTGCAGCCGGAAAATCCTTTAATGGACAATTTGCTCCGACAGGTTCAGGAACTAAGGAAAACCCCATCAAACTCACTGCCTATGATCCTGATTCAAAAAAAATATTCTGGGATGCTATTGATAATAAGCCCATCATAAACGGACATGGGAAAGTAAATTCGTCATTTTATTTGTTGAATGGACAATATTGGGAAATTAACAATCTCGAACTAACGAATACAGATGGCACAGATGAGGATCAAGGCAATTTAAGAGGGATATATATCGAAGCCAAAGATGCTGGTATTATGAATGATGTTACAGTTAGAAACTGTTATGTACATGATGTAAATGGAAAAGTTGCTGGTAAAAAAAGAGGCGGTATTCATGTGCATGTAACCGGAGACAGTATCCCAACAAAATTTCACAACCTACTTATAGAAAATAATACCGTAAAATATGTTGGTGGTGTTGGTATTGGTAATACATCGAGTTGGGGAGATATCCATTCTAAAGCCTATTTCCCGTGGACGAATTTTGCTATTCGAGGAAATAGAGTAGAACATACGGGAAGAAATGGAATTATCGCACGCGTAGGTCTTGATCAATTAGTTGAGTACAATGTGCTGGCTTACAATAGTAGATATAGTACAGGTCATAGTGTCTTTAATTTTAATACCGTGGGATGCATTATGCAATATAACGAGGCTTATGGAAATACAGGTGAACCCGGAGATATTGATCATGGCGGATTTGACGCGGACTACAAAGCCAGAGGAACCATTATTCAATACAATTACAGTCATGATAATAACTGGTTTTGTGGCATCATGCGTAAATACAATAGAGAAATTACAATCCGTTATAATATTAGTTTAAATGAAAGGTTAGGCTCTTATATGTATGGATTCCCTTGGGAAGATAATGCAAGAGGAATTTATGTTTATAACAATACCCATTATTTTAAAGCCGGTTTAAATGCGAGTATTTTTGCGAGTCCCGGGAGAGTACGTACGCCTAGTTACACCTATTTCTACAACAATATATTCTATTTCGAAGATGCAGGAACTTGGGGAGTAGAACCCGATGAAACTTGTGAATTCCGCAACAACCTTTTTTACAATGTTGAACCGAAAGGTAATAATGCTATTACATCAGATCCATTATTTGTAAATCCTGGTGTAGTTGAAACCGATATTGATTGGCATAATCCTGAACGATTGGCTGGATACAAGCTCAAGGCTAATTCTCCATGTATTGATGCTGGATTGATTATTAATGACAATGGAGGAAAAGATTTCTGGGGGAATCCTGTGGGCACTGAATCAAAAACAATTGGAGCGTACGAAAAACAATAAGAATGAGGTACTACAAATACATAAGTCTTGTCATGCTGTTATACATTTTTGTAGGCTGTTATAAAACTGAATCCAAAAGTGAAATAGTTGCTAGGTTGGGTAATGAGTCAATTACAAAATCTGAGGTTGCACATTGGATGCTTCTCGAAAAGGCAAATGTATACAGTTATTTTTTTAGAAAATATGGGGTACAGGACAGTGATCATTTTTGGACAGAGAAACAGGGCAATGAAATTCCATTGGAAAAGCTCAAGGCCATTGTCATAGAAAGAGCAAAAAGATGTAAGGTGCAACAAATACTGGCACTTGAAAAAGGAATTACTGAGACTGCGAATTTTGATGAAATAATGCAAGACTTGGAAAAAGTGAATGCTGAAAGAAAACGGAAAGTTGACAAAGGAGAACCCGTTTATGGTCCTAAGCAGTTTACAAGCAGAACCTATTTTTCTCATGTTTTTGACAAAATGGTTTTAGCATTGAAAAATGAATTGGCCATAGACGAATTGAAACCGAATAATCAGCAGTTGAAAATGTTACAGGAGAAGTTAAGCGATTCTAGCAAAGACATAACAGGGTTCTTGACAATGCAATATGTTGATACTAATTATGAAGCATTTATTGACAGCCTTACAGTTGGAACAACTATGGAGATTGATAAAAAAGTTTATAAAACAATAAGTATTAAATAAATCATGAGAAAAAATCGAAATTTATTGAAAAAATTATTTTTTAATACAGTCCTTATTTGTGTCATGAACCTTGCCTTTTTAGATCACGGATATGCACAAGAGAAAAAAGAAGAACTCATGCTTATGTTAGAAAAAGGTAATACTGGACTCTATATGAGATAAGATCTTTGTAATCGCATTTTGTTTATCCTTGTTTTACATCTAACTATCAGCGTTTGTTAAAGTTAAAGATTCTTAATAGACGATTCCCTTATAATCAATATTGGTGTAATCAATATTTTTTTGTGAGTCTTAGTTGTCTTTTTTCTTTCTGTTAATAAATCAATCATTATTTCTGCTGCATTAGCACCTACGTCTTGCGGGAATTGCTCAATCGTAGTTAGGGAAGGTTTTATCAGTTCAGAAAAAGGATCATTGCCATAACCAATAATTCCAACATCTTCAGGGATTTTTAAGCCCATTTCCTTTAAAGCTTGTATTGCACCAAGAGCAAACATATCACTACTGCAAAAAATGGCGTCAGGAGAAGTGCAATCTTTATGATTAAAGATGCCTTTAGTTGCTATATAAGCATCTTCTTTGGATAGAACGTCAGTGACTATCCACTCATCCTTATTTTCAACACCTAAATCTTTTAAACTGTTTAAATAACCATTAAGCCTGTTTTTATAGACATAAACATGTGTAGGGGCGCATAAAATGGCAATTTTTCTATAACCCTGATTAACAAAATGTTTGATTGCTTCTTTAGAAATTGAATAATCATCATTTACAATAAAGTCAATGTTTAAAGATGAATCTATTCTGTCATACATTACTAATGGAATTTCTTTGTCAATAATTTTCTTAATATGGGTTGAGTTTTTTGTATTGTTAGATAATGATATTATTATTCCTGAAACTTGACTATCAATTAATGTTTGAACACTATGAATTTCCTTTTGCAAATCTTCATTCGATTGGCAAATAATCAGATTATAACCTGCTTGATCAGTAATACTCTCCATTCCAAAAATACAATTAGAATGAAAATTACTGTTAATTCTAGGAACGATTACACCAATTGTGTTCCCCGTTCCTTTTCTTAAACTAGCAGCTATTTTATTTGGTGAATAGTTTAATTCTTCAGCCATTTTTCTAACTAACTTTTTGGTTTTTTCGCTGATAGTATGATGGTCGTGCAGCGCTCTAGAAACAGTTGATATTGTAACTTTTAATCTTTCCGCTACATCTTTAATTGTGATTTTCTTCTTCAAGATGCCTGCAATATACTAATTAAAGAATGAAAATTACACAAAAAAATACACAAACGATTGTTTTACCAAAAAGTTTGAGTATATTTGAATCCAATATATTATATAAACTTATAAGTATATACTTGATTAATAGAAGAAAGTGTTAATTTTATTACAGTATTAATTAAAAGATTATAAGAATGAAGATAATTAAATCAAAAAAAATTATTAAAGATACTTTTTTATTGAATTCTAAAGAGGCCGAAATATTATATCATGAGTATGCAAAGGATATGCCTATAATTGATTATCACAACCATTTATCTCCAAAACAGATAGCCGAGAACAAAACAATTGATAATATTACGGAAGCATGGTTGGGTGGAGATCATTATAAATGGCGTGCTATGCGTACCAATGGTGTTGGCGAAGATTTGATTACAGGCGATTCATCAACATTAGAAGAAAAATTTGAAACCTGGGCAGCAACGGTTCCATATACTTTAAGAAATCCTTTATTTCATTGGACGCAATTAGAATTGAAACGCTATTTTGATATCGATGAAATATTACAACCTAGTACGGCTAGGAAAATATATAATAAATCAAACGAAGTTTTAGCAACCAAAACGCCTGCTGATTTATTGAAAGAGATGAAAGTTGAAGTGGTTTGTACTACGGATGACCCGGTTGATAATCTTGAATACCATCAACAAATTGCAAAACAAAACATATTTACAAAAGTGTACCCGTCATTTCGACCAGATAAATTGTTTACTATCGATGGAGTTGGGTTTCCTGAATATTTAAAAAAGTTGGAATCTTGTGTAGATTTTTTAATCGCTGATTTATCTGATTTATTAATGGCTATAGAAAAAAGAGTAGATTTTTTCCATGAAAATGGTTGCCGCATTTCAGATTATGGAATGAATCAAATTTTCGCGCATGATTTTTCGGAAGAAGAAGCCGATATCATATTAAAAAAGCGCTTGGCTGGTGAAGAAATTACAAATGATGAAGTGAATATGTACGCTTCGTGCATCTTGTATAGACTATGTAAAATGTATCATGCCAAAGGTTGGGTGCAGCAATTTCATCTGGGTGCATTGCGAAATAATAATACTCGATTATTAGAACAATTAAGTGCAGATACGGGCTGTGATTCGATCGGTGATTTTAGCCAAGGAGAAGCGATGTCAAAATTTTTTAACAGGTTGGATTCAGAAAATAGTTTGAGTAAAACCATAACTTATAATTCAAATCCAGCTCAGAATGAAGTTTTTGCTACTATGATGGGAAATTATAGTGAGGAAGGGATTCCTGGTAAAATGCAATTTGGAACAGGATGGTGGTTTTTAGATCAAAAGGATGGTATGGAAAAACAAATGAATGTGTTATCGAACATGGGGCTATTGAGCCGTTTTGTTGGAATGTTGACAGATAGTCGTAGTTTTTTATCCTTTCCAAGACATGAGTATTTTAGAAGAATTTTATGCGATTTATTGGCGGAAGATATGAATAAAGGTTTGGTGCCAAATGATATCAAGTTTTTGGGGAAAATGATACAGGATATATGCTATAATAATGCAGTTGCATATTTTAACTTTAATGATAAAAATTAAATGAATTATAAATTAACCGCACTAGTTTTTCTTTTAATAAGCCTTGGGTCTTGCAAAAATGAGAGTAGTTCAAAGGTTCTTTATCTAGGGCATAGTTTGCCACAATCCCATCCGGTTCATAAAGGAATTTTAGAATTTCAGAAAGCATTAGAAAAAAAATCTGGAGGGACTCTTAAAATTAAAATTTTCCCTGATGCTGAATTAGGTTCTGAACGAGAAGTGCTGGAATTATTACAAATAGGAAGTGTGGCTGCGACGAAAGTAAGTGCTGCAACTTTGTCCAACTTTGTGCCTGAATATAATATTTTGGGCATTCCTTATTTGTTTCGTGACAAGAAGCATCAGTTTGATGTTTTAGAAGGCCCTATTGGGAAATCAATATTGGAGAAAGGTAGCAAATTTTGGTTGCGTGGACTTTGTTATTACGATGCTGGAAGTAGAAGTTTTTATACCAGTGAAAAAGCAATTCGAACACCCGATGATCTGAAGGGCTTGAAAATAAGGGTGATGAATAATCAAATGGCTATCAATATGGTGAATTCCATGGGTGGATCTGCAACACCTTTGGCCTATGGTGAATTGTACACAGCCATTCAACAGGGGGTTGTTGATGGCGCAGAAAATAACCCGCCTTCATTTGTATCATCAAATCATTATGAAATAAGCAAGTATTATACCTTAGATCAGCATTCTTCTGTCCCAGATGTGTTTTTAATAGGAACCAAGTTTTGGGAAAAATTATCGGAAGAAGAAAAAATATGGGTACAAGAAGCGGCAGACGAATCTTCACAAGCGCAAAAGGTGTTTTGGAATGAATCTGTGGAAGAGTCTATGAAAGTAGCCTTAGAAGCGGGTGTAGAAATTATCATTCCAGAAAAATCATTATTTGCCGGAAAATCAAAATCTGTCGTAGAAGGATTTGTTAAAGAATATCCAGAAATGGCTTCAATTGTAAATCAAATTAAGAATCAATAGTTATGAATAGATCTGAACTTATTTTTAATAAGGTAAACCGTATTCTCGAGTGGTTTTTGATTACAATTTTTGCGCTATTGGTGCTTGATGTTTTGTTTCAAGTATTTTCGCGATATATTTTGGGAACGTCTTTTTCCTGGACGGAAGAATTTGCACGCTTTTCATTAATTTGGTTAACCATTTTAGGAGCAGCATACCTCAATGCAAAAAGAGAACATTTATCGATGGACTTTTTATATGAAAAATTTTCGATATCCAATAAAAGAAAAGCAATGATACTTAAGCAGGTTTGTATATTTCTTTTTGCGCTAATAGTCATGGTTATTGGCGGATTTAATTTGGTTTATATAACCTTACATCTAGAACAACTCTCGGGAACACTGCGAATTCCTTTGGGGTATGTGTATGCCATTATGCCCTTTAGCGGATTACTAATTATGTATTTTTCGATCTACCATATTTCAAATATTTATTCAAACAAAGGCAATTATAAATTATGAGTATTGAAGTTATAAGTATCATCGTTTTGTTTGTAAGTTTTTTTATCCTTTTGTTGCTAAAGGTTCCAGTGGCGTATAGCATCGGAATTTCTACAACCTTAAGTTTATTATTGAATATTGATAGGATGCCAGGTATAACGACTATCGCTCAAAGGATGACCACAGGAATTGATAGTTTCGCATTACTGGCCATTCCGTTTTTTATACTGGCTGGAGAAATTATGAACCGAGGCGGCATTGCTAATCGATTGATTAATTTTGCAAAATCTATGGTTGCAGGTCTTCCTGGTGGATTGGCATACGTAAACGTATTGGCATCGATGCTTTTTGGTGCCATTTCAGGTTCCGCATTAGCAGCTGCTTCTGCAATTGGTTCCATTATGACCGATAGAATGGAAGAAGAAGGTTATCCTAGAACATTTAGTGCATCGGTAAACATTACATCGTCAACAACAGGGTTATTAATTCCACCCAGCAATATACTAATAGTATATGCCTTGGCAAGTGGAGGTACAGCATCTGTAGCTGCCTTGTTTATTGCTGGCTACTTACCAGGAATATTAGTGGGCTTTGCCATTATGGGGTATATTGCTTTCATATCAATTAAAAGAGGTTATGCCAAAGGTAAACGAGCAACACTATTCGAAATTTGGACCTGTTTTAGAAAAGCATTTTTTAGCCTAATGTTATTGGTCGTCGTAGTAGGTGGTATTGTAGCAGGAATTTTTACGGCTACCGAAGCATCTGTAATAGCAGTGTTATATGCAGCCGTACTCGCTTTGATTTATGGCGATATGAAGATCAAGGATTTCTCCAAGGTATTATTGTCTAGCGCAAAAACAACAGCCGTTGTCATGTTTTTAATTTGCACTTCCATGGCTATGTCGTGGTTGTTCTCCTTTCAAGGAATTCCCGAAATGATCAGTAGTTTTTTATTGGAGCAGTTAAACAATAAGTTTGCGATCTTTTTAGCGATTAATATCATTTTACTCATTATTGGAACTTTTATGGATATGACGCCTGCTGTTTTAATATTTACACCAATATTTTTACCGGTTGTAACCACCTTGGGAATGGATCCGGTGCATTTTGGAATTATTATCGTATTGAATTTATGTATTGGAGTTTGTACACCGCCAGTAGGAACCTTACTTTTTGTAGGTAGTGGAGTCGCGAAAGTTTCGGTCACAAAGGTCATTAGACCCTTGCTACCATTTTTGGTAATCATGATAATTGTTTTAATGTTGATAAGTTATATTCCAGAAATATCAATGTTTTTACCAAGATTATTTAATTTATAAATACAACAAATAAGTAATATTAAGATGAATAAAGTAGTAACATTTGGAGAAATTATGCTAAGATTGGCTCCACAAGGATTTTTAAGATTTTCACAAGCTTCAAGCTTTGATGTTGTATATGGAGGTGGAGAGTCTAATGTAGCAGTTTCATTGGCTAATTATGGTGTAGATGTAGATTTTGTAACACGTTTACCGAAAAATGATATTGGTGAATGTGCTATGATGGAAATGCGTAAAAGAGGTGTTGGTGTCGATAAAATTGTTTATGGTGGTGACCGTCTAGGTATTTATTTCTTAGAAACTGGAGCTGTTTCAAGAGGAAGTAAAGTGGTTTATGATAGAGCTCATTCTGCCATGTCGGAAATCCAAACAGGAATGATAGATTGGGATGAAGCTTTTGATGGTGTAGAATGGTTTCATTGGACAGGAATTACGCCTGCTATTTCACAATCTGCAGCTGACGTATGTTTAGAGGCTGTTAAAATTGCTCATGAAAAAGGAATTACTATTTCCACTGATCTTAATTACAGAGCAAAACTTTGGAAATATTGTGATAACTCTAAACGAGAAAATATCATGACAGAACTAACATCTTATAGTGATATTATACTTGGAAATGAAGAAGATGCTGAAATGCACTTTGACATTAAACCTGAGGGTTTAACAGTTCAAACTGATGGAAAAGAAGTTAAAGCTGAAGCTTTTCTGTCAGTATGTAAACAAATGATGAGAAAATTTCCAAAATCAAAAAAAGTAATCACAACTCTTAGAGGTTCTATATCAGCTTCTCATAACACATGGGCTGGAGTTATGTATGATGGAACTACAATGTTAAAAAGTACTCAATATCAAATTACAGACATTGTTGATAGAGTAGGTGGGGGCGATTCATTTATGGGTGCATTAATTTATGGTTTAATAGAATTCCAGAACGATGATCAAAAAGCTCTTAATTTTGCAGTAGCTGCA
>MDSY01084564.1_pt1 | contig 24449 bp, 26 predicted proteins | sample 811131 | NCBI WGS metagenome assembly MDSY01 (sample SAMN05326643, study PRJNA326480) | marine metagenome | isolation source: seawater | place: Atlantic Ocean: South West | collected 2010
AAGAACACAAAAGTTAAAAAGAACTCGTAGGAAAAGGAATAGAAGAAACAGATTACTACATGGTGGCACAGGTGATAAACCCTTGAATGCGGAACAAAAAAAAATTCTGAGAACGATCGTGGAAGCGAGGAGAGCCACGGCAAGCTGGCCGCGGGGGCCGCGAGAGCGGCAGGATTTAGAATTTGAGTATGGGGAGGTGGAGGTAGCAGATCATTTCCCCAACAGACCTCATCGGAGCGGGAACCCTGAAGGAACGCAGGAGGAGCTGGATCAGGCGATGGATGTATGGTTTGGCGAATTAATATCGGCAATTGCTAGCAGAGAATATATTATGAATTATTATATCCCAGCTATGCTAGCAGAAGAACCAAATATGGATATCAGGGAGATTGAAGATTTTATAGATGAAAACATTAATTATGTTAATCAAAGGGATCAAAGGGGTATCCTCCAAATACCTAGATATAAAGTATTTCACGAAATTAAAAAATATATTTATGATAAAAATAGTAGGGAAGGAGGTGAATTGGAGGGTTTGTCCTGGCACCAGGCAAGCTACAATGAAATAATCCATCGCAATTTAAAGAAGGCGGTAGAAGACGCACTCCCCAATGTTGGTGAGGCTTATACATCAATAATTCTGAAGAAGTTGTTACAAAAACCACATGGGGAAACGAGCACGAGCTCTGCGATGGAAAAAGCGGCTGCTAAGTTTATTATGGAAAAAATTATACCTCCTCTCCAATTTTCATTGGCGGAGGATAACCGGCCTCTTATTGATGCCCATCGCCATCCGCATATACTCCGAGCCCGGCTCTTTCTTTCAGATGAAAGATTATATCAAGAATTAAGCAATGATATTATGGATTTGTTATACAACACGTCTCCGATAGTACGTTCTGCGGTGGAGATGTTGAAAGAGCGTTCCGCGCTCCGGGACCAGCTGTCGACGCTTACGGAAACAAAAAACGAACTTACGGAAACAAAAAACGAACTTACGGAAACAAAAAACAAACTTATGAAATATTTAGATGTGGCTCTACCGGCAAAAATGAATATTTTACAGCGGCGAATTGAGAAAAGTCGTTCTTATAGTTATAGTCGCCGATCTAGAAGGACGTGCGGTGAAAGTTGTCAAGATTTACAAATTGATAAAGAAGAATTACAAGGTCAAATTAAAGAAACAGAACAAAACATTGAAGAAAAAGAACGAAACATTAAAGAAACAGAACAAAACATTGAAGAAACAGAACAAAACATTGATAGAATCAATGGGAAAATATTAGAAAATGAAGAGAAAATAGATAGAATCAATGAGGAAAATATTAGAACATGAAGGGAAAATATTAGAACATGAAGGGAAAATATTAGAACATAAAGAGAAAATATTAGAAAATGAAGAGAAAATATTAGAACATGAAGGGGACGTATTAGAACATAAAGAGAAAATTAATTTAGTAGGCGAATGATTCCAAAGATTGTGTATATGGATTATTTCGAAACGGATTCAATAATGATGGATCAATCCTTGTAGCAATACTTGTATCTTCTAAACGATCTTTCATTGTGGTGATTTCACAATTATTATCAGTTGGTATTTCTTGATATACTTTATCAATACTATTGATTCTATGATTCATATAGTCTTTTTCTAATTTATCGATTTCAATATTAATTTTATCTCTACCATTGGCGATTTTAACATTATTAAGGGTTGGTTCTCTTCCTTGTGCGATGATTTCTTTTGTTGGATTTGTTTCAGCATTTTGATAATTATCTTTAACCATATCACCCTGGACGGGTCCACCTGCAATACCGAAATGTTTAAATAGTGCTAAATCTTTCATTGTTGTTTCAGGTTTTTCGACGCCAGCAGTTGGTTTTTCATAACCTCCAGATATATTACCATTATTTTTAGAATGAATAGTGGTTTGTTTCTTTGTTATACGAACATCATCTTGTAAACCAACACTTGTATTAATGGTTGAATTTGCCATATTACCATTATTTTTTGAATGAATTGTCGTTTGTTTCTTTGTTTTACGAACATCATCTTGAAGTTCCATTGTAGGTGCTTTTTCATCGGTTGCTATATTACTTGTATAGTTACGTAATGTTGTAACATCCCTTTCATTCGGAAGAGCTCGATAACCCTTTACTTGTAGATCGGTACCGACCATGCCTGTTTCAACACCTGTATTACGAATAGTATCAGTTCCTAATTGATATTTCATAGGCTTTCGGACAGCTTGACGTTTTTCATGTCCTTCATATACTGCTGGAGCCGCTGCTCCAATGGGTTGCGTATTTAAACACCTACGATTTGTATCAGGTAAAATTTGTTCTGGTCTTAATGATTTTTCTAAGAAAGCACCATTTGTAACGAACCATTTGTCGGGATCATTTTGATAAAATTTATCAGGATTATGTTGAAAAACCAATCCTTCTTTACCTCTACTTTCTGTCATGTTCTTACCACTTAATACTTTTGCTTTGAATGTTAATTTTGGATTCGTCTGAGATCTTAGGAGATCAACATTTGTTTTTTCAGCAATCATCTGATTGATTTCTCGATTAAAATCACTTTTCTGATCAATATGTGCGACTCTTTCTTGAGTAAATGGTAATTCATTTGTTTTTAAGAGGCCTGAATCATATCTTTTTTTATCACCAATACCAACTCCGAAAGTATTTCCAAATACATTTGTTAGATCTTTTTGTTGTTCAAAAAAAGGTGTTGTTTCCCTTTTTTCTTGATAGAATTCATTACCACCTTGTAGTGCGTTTAATCTCCTTGGATCATCATAATTGACAGAAGTTGGTGCTCTCGAAAAATGAGGTTGAACCTTGATACCTTGATCATTTGATAAAAAATCATTCCTCGGAATGTATCCGCCAGTTGCATTACTATAGGTGAAGTTATCAAAACCTTCTTTAATTTCATTGAAACTAGCTTCTTCAACTTGTTGATTTAATGGTTTATTTAATTCTGATCCAATACGATTTAATTTTTGATTATTGATAATCATCGAACCATTTGTTTGTGATGATTCAAAATTCTTTGAGGCTAGATTTCTGATCATATTATCTGTTTCATTATAAAAATCCGAATTATAAAGATTATCACCACTTGGATCTGAAATATCTTTATTGACGGCATTATTTATTGGATTATTATTCTCATTCTCCTTATTAAATAAATAACCAGCACCAACTAAACCGAGTAAAACTACTGCTTCCATTTAATACTTATATATATATATTATTTATTATTATTTATCTTAAATAATTAATTATTTTTAGTATTTCAGGGGGGATCTTTTCATGTTGGAATAAATATATCATTTCACCTTCTTGAAAATGACCCACTAATCGAAAATGATTTTCATTTTCATATAATAATATTATCGTATTAATATTTTCATCATATTCATAAAATAGAGGATAATGATAATGTTGATTTGTTATATCATTACTATATAATACAATGAAATTAATATCCAAGAATTCTTTTAAGAGATTTAATAATAAAAAATCACCCCAATAATTATTTCCCCCTTCCTTTATTTTTTTACGGAACTTCTGTAATGTCATTGTATTAGGATCCCATTCTTCATTAAAATCTTCAGTTAAATGTAAAATTTTATAAATTTCAATCATTGTATCATATCTCTCTTTTGTAATAAATTTAGAAAGTTCTTGTCTTAATGATTTTGTATCATATTCTTCAGATATTTCTTTGATAGAATAACTGATACAATGAAATAAACAATCTCCATCTCCACCACAATCTAATGTTCCAAAAAGAGAATTATTATTTGGTTTCTCTAGATATTGATTTAATTTCTTAATCCAATTTTTATGAATTTTTTCCCATCCATATTCCTTTAATAAACGATGCCAATTATGATTTTTTACTTCTTGAATTGTATCATTTTTTTCATAATGTAATTTACGATTTTGATCCATAAAAATATGTTCTGTTAAGTATAAATTATCCATCATATTATCATACTATAATATTTTTATCTTTAATTAATAAAACTTACATTTTTTCTGTATATATCTTACAACATTCTTAATCTCATCCCATTCATCATTCAGTTTTTGATCATATGTAATAAGTATTCTTTTATTCAAGGATGAACTAAAATACCAGATTAATTTTTTGATTTTATCTTCCTTTATTCCTGGGAAATATCTTTTAACTTGAGTAATTATAGATCGATTACAATGGAAATCATTTGCTTGATAGATCCATTCTTTTTTTGTTAGATCTTCCATTTTTAATTTTATCATTGGTATTTTATCATTTTTACAATGAATTGTATTATCATCGATATGATGGATATAGTATTCAATCATATTTAAATCACCTTTCATTCCACCATAACATTTTCTAAAACGTAAGGAATATAATAATGTATTGATAACTTCACTTTTATTCTCCCAAATTTTTTCTTCTCTATCATTATTAAGATAGAATGTTTTTTCAGTTTCATTTGATAAGTAATATACGATTCCCAATAACCATTTTACCATTTCATATTTAATTTCAAATCCTTTGGAAACTGCAATCATTAACCATATCACAACCATGATTGATTCATGAATTGTTACATCTTCCATCATTATAATGGGAAGTCTCCTTAGGAAAGATTGTATATCTAGATCGATTAGATGTTTCGCGGTTTTTACTGATTTAATATCATCCATTCTTCGGATCGATTTCTGTAAATGGGAAAGTAAATATTGATTCTTTGAATAGGGTAATTTATGAGGTGGATAATATTTCATAAATTGATCATGAATCATACCACATATAATTACTTTTTTTTTATTAATCATAACACTCGTTTCAAAATTACATTCTGGTTTTTCATTTATTATTTTAATTTGTGTTGGTCTTTTTTCTGTCCAATTCAGATAAAAGATCATTTTTTTAAAAAGATAAAAATCAAAAAAATCAAATTTACTATTCAATACTATTCAATACATCAATATCACATTCTTCATATGTATCAACTAACATTAGATGAGTATTATATCCTTCACGGAAATCAAATGGTTCAAGACTATTTACTTGAATTGGTTTATGTAATTCATACCATCGGTTTGTTGTTTGTCCTCTTAATGTACTCGGGGGATTTGTTAAAAGTGTACTATCACTATGAAAGAAGCCATCTTTTAGATGATTATAATTGATAAGTTTTTTTTCATCGGGTTTATAGTGTTTATTTGGATCATTTGAGTTCTTTCTTGTAAGATTCATTAATTCTGAATCAATATCAATTAATGATTTATCTTTTACTAAAGAAGCACCTACTTTTTGAATCGTTGTTGTTGGTGCCCATGGGAAAACGGGTTTTCCTTGAACCTGTACAGGGTCCATTACTCTTAATCCGCTATTGATTGATTGTAATGTGCTTTGTGTTTCTAAGTTTTCTTGAAAATGATTGTAATTATTCATTATATTTATAGAATATATTAAAATTATTTTAAATTATTGAAAATCATTTTTTTTCTTGACATCTTCTCAGGTAATCTAAATTACGGACTATCTGTCGGGATGGAAGACCTCCTCTAACCCACGAAGACATTGAATCCTCGGGTATGATGGTCTTAGGATGTTGAACTTCATTTTCTAGTCTTTTAATCATAGGTGTGATTGATAGTGGTAGTGTAGTTGAACCTGACAATACATTACATGGACGATCGACTTTAGTAATACTGCTTTCACGAATGATTGTTTCTGTGTCAACATCATGTGGTCCTTTTCCGAAGAATCCATTTGTTTGTAATTGAGGTAATTGATTAATATATTTCTTATTAGTTAGAATATCGAATCTTACTTTCGAATCATTATCAATTAAACAACCATTTTCTCCCATCCATCCAAGGCCACCGGAAGAAAGATTAATATTGGGTTGACTTAATTGTACTTCTTTCGCTTTTGGAAGACCACATTCACAACCATACATATTATCTAAATGATAATTTCCAGTACCCAAAGATTGCTGAATTTCCAAATTTATAACTGCTGGATCAGACTTTAAAGAAGCCTTCTTTTCTAATGAAAAATCCATATCAATATCATTCTTGGAACATTTCTGTAATTGATTTAAAGGGATATTTGAGGAAAATCCACCATGATATCCATTTAATGATACATTTTGTGATTCTACTTCTGTCATTTATATTATAAAAATATATTTTATTTTTCAATTTCATTAATTAACTTGAACTAGCTCCGGGACCGCTTCCAACACCTAACTGATTAGCACCACATTGTAAACCATTTCCTTCCTTACAAGTAGGGGGTGTAGCATATAACCATTTCGCGAATCCCCCTTGATCATTTGGAACTCCACGAGAAGGTACTGAAAAAAATTGTCTTTGTGAATTATTCTTACCAAAAATATCATTCGCATCTCGATATAAATCTTGATTAAATTGCTTTTCAATCTCTCTCTGAATACCTTTATTATTATAAGAATCACATGCAGGCTCCGAAAAATTATTTGTATTATAATCCAATATACCTGGATTCATAAATGGATTGTGTCTTGTTGGAACATGACACGTGCCATCCAATTTTGAAATTAATTCTTCTTCATCTCCATCTTTACCATTCATTAAATCTGTCTCAACCTGATTTACAAATGTTTCCTTATATTTATGACTTAAAACATAAGTCATAATAGCAACTGCAAATGGAATATAAAACATATTCGTCTTTGTTCTATCTAGTATATACATTATAATTGAAAAATAAATAGACAATCGTAATAAACTATTTAATTTACGATTAAAATCAAATTGTTTATTAGGAATAACTTCAAAGATATACTTTTTTTCATATAAAATTGATATATCTGTTGTCCATAAAGGGGTCATATAATATTACTATTATATTATATTTAAAAAATTTATTTAAATTAATCTTTTTTCTCAACATTTATATTTTTCTTCTTTTCTTCCAGTTTTTTTTGTAATCGTTCTCTTGTTTTATTTGGATTATGATTTGGATCACTTACATCAATATTCTTTACCTCTTGAGAAGGGGCTGACTCTTCAGGAACCATTGACCCAGCCATATTATTAAATAAAGATGAAAATAAAGGATTTCCTTGCATTGAACTACATATATTTGTTGCTTCTTCCATTAGATTATTTGATCCAGAAGGATCCATTGAAGGATCCATCTTACCACTAATTGATTGGATTATATTCATCATGTTTCCACCAGAAAATAAATTCTCGATACCACCATCTCCTTGAATCATACCTTCAATATCCAATTCATCTGTAATCTCTTTCGCAATTTTACCAATACCTGTATTCTCGAACATACTTTCCATTTCGTTAATACCATTACTTAATGTATCTGGATCTTCTTTAATAATCTTTTGAATTTCTTCAACATTAATTGATTCATTTAATTTCTTTAATTTTTTCATATCATTTAATGTTTTTTTATCCTTAATCTTTTCTTTTGATTCAATCTTCTTTAGTACATCATCCATCTTTTCTTTTGATTCCATATTAATCTTAAGTATACAAAATGATTGTAAATACTTCCAAATATCAACTCTTGTTTGATCTGATATATCAGACATCCATATCGTTTTAAATGAAACATTCTGTAAAAGGATAGGATCACTATCAAATAATGTTATATCTTTCTCTGATATTTTATCACTAATTTCATCTATATTATTTAAAAAATCTTTCAATTTCTCATGATTTGGATTATTTTCATCAATTACATCTTTATAATATGTATTTAATCTCCCCTCGTATTCGGGAAATACCTTAACTATATCATTAATAAATGATTGAAATACCTTTACTATATTTTCCTCTGCCATTTATTTATTACTATATTTATTTTCTCTATATATTTTACGCATTTATGAGATAGGCCTCTGATTGGGCATCATTTTACCTCTTTCAGCCATCATCTTCTCATAATCATTATCCATTTGTTTAACTTTTTCATTTTTTCCTAGGTATCCATCATTCTTAACATCGACAGCAATTGTTTGATCATCAATTGAAGCAAAGTTCGAATCCAAATTTATATGATTATCATCAAGAGGTGAAAATGCTAAACATGATCCATTCTCACAATAACCATCAAACATAACATCTTGTTGTCCTTGTTGTGGTTGTTGTGGTTGTTGTCCTTGTTGTTGTTGTTGTTGTTGTGGTTGTTGTGGTTGTTGTGGTTGTTGTTCTTGTGGTTGTTGTTGTTGTTGTTGTTGTTGTTGTTGTTGTGGTTGTTGTTGTTGTTGATTATCTGATAGTGCACTAAATATTTCTGCTGCTGTCCATATTTCTCCTTTTGTATCTATCATGGAGGGGACATTCTTTATTATATTTGGGAATGGTTGTTCATCAATGGAAATAATCTTGATTGTTCCTTTTATATCTGGTCTTTTTTGTAATATTACTAATAATTGTCTACAATGAGGACATCGTTTACTTATATAAATAGTTGATTTTTGTTGATCCATTTTATTATACTACAAAAGAAATATTATAATTTAAACATACTCAATAAATACTTAAAATTTGATAATTATTTATATTTAATAAATATAAAAAACAATGACACAAAATATATCAATTGAACTCACTTCATCAAATAAATCAGAAAATAACATCGAATTTGATATCAAAGGGACATCCGAAGATGGACTTCATAAAAGTATTATAAATGGTCTTCGTCGAGTATTGTTATCAATGATACCAACGATTGGATTTCGTACAGAAAAGAATGATTCTGATATTATAATTGAAAAGAATACAACATCCCTTCATAATGAGTACTTATTACATAGAATATCACTAGTACCTCTTTATATTAATCCTGAGCAATATGAAAAACAATATTTATTTTATCTCAATGTTCAGAATACATCAGAACCAATTCAGACAATTACATCAAAAAGCTTTAATATTTATCCACTTAAAAAGGGGATTGATCATAATTTATTAGATCAAATTAAATTAGAAAATTATGAAATGAATTCACCCCTGAATGAAAATCAAAAGAAAAAAATATTTAGACCTTTCCAATTTAAAGGAAATGATGAATATTGTATCTTAACAGAATTAAAATCAACGAAATCATCCATTACTCAAGAATTAATTCTCTATGGTGTACCAAGTATTTCATATGCTCATGAAAATGCGAGATGGCAAGCTGTTTCATGTGCAGCATATTCGTTTAAGAAAAATGAAGATCTTTTCAATAAGATTGTAAGAGATAAAATTGAGATTGAAAAGATTGAAAAAGAAAATGAAGATCAATTCGCAAAGGAACTATTTATTAAAGAATCAGAAAGATACTTCTATCGTGATAAGAATGGTGAACCATTTTGGTATTCATTTAAACTCGATTCTGTTCATTTTAAAAATTCAAAAGAATTATTTATTCAGGCGAATGAATTAATCATCGATCAACTTGAACTGATTAATAAGGAACTCCCTAAACTATCCACCGGTGAAGATACGATATTTACTCTTGAAACTATTAATGATGATATAGCCTTTAAATTATCGTTTCAAGGATATGATGATACGATTGGAAATATAATTCAATCTCATATATCAATGAATATGATATCTGATGAATCAATTCTTGCGACATGTGGATACAAAAAAAGACATCCTCTTCAAGAAGTAATCGATTTTTATCTTTCACTCAATCCAAATAATAAGATATTTGAATCTTCCAATGAACAAAAAATCATCGCAATTCTACAAACATTCCAGGAAGCATGTGGAACATTGATCCCAATTTTCTCTACTATTAAAAAAGAAGCAATTGATAATCTTTAATCATTTCATTGATTCTTTTATCTTTCTTGATAATATACCATACATCTTATCATCTTTTTTCCTCCACTTATCCCTTTCCTCATCACTAATATCATCATCTTTATAATCACTAATTAAACTAATTACTAAATCCCTAACTTGATAAGGAATACCTGTTTCATTAAAAAAAACTAAATTATTATCGGGATTAGCAATGAATTTTTTATCATTTAGTACATAAGAATATGTAGGATATCTTTTCTTGAGACATTGAAAGTACTTTGAGGCAATATTATTCCATAATGTAGAATGATATTCATAAGCTTCATTTATTTCTATCTTATTTTTTAGAAGAATTATATTTTGACAGATCGTAGATATACTTATTTTTTGAAGTAAAATTAGATATATTGATTGATCTTTAGTTAATGGTATATCCATAGTTACTACTAACATTATTTTACATTATCTTAAATATTTATTAATAAACATTATCTTTTTACCAGGTAGATTATGTAGATAATCGGATACAACCTTAATTGTAATGATATTTTTTGTTTGTTTATAAAAATTATGTAGATCGAAGATCAATGGTCGTAATGGATATTCGATTTCATTTAATTCCTTTTCTTTTTTCACGAAATGTGAAAGATATCCATCATGAAGCTTTTGTTTGATATTATTGTATTGATCACGAAATAGACGAAATGAATATTGATCTTCTGGAAAGAACTTTAAGTATTCAGTTAATAATCTTGTTTGTCTTAAGCTAATATAATTTAAGAATTTATCATTATGATTCATTTTTAGATTATTTACATAGGAATGATTTGGATTAATCCAATTAATCCGTAAACCTTTTTTCTTTATTGTAAATCCCTTGATCGAAAAATATAGATTTCCACGATATTGTTCTATTTTTTCTTTATCAAGTGTAATTATATTATATATACCTTGTATTTCTTGTAAAGGTCGTTTTTCAATTGTATCTCCGATTCTATAGCATTCAACAAGAAATATCATATTTGTTTCGATGGGCGTTACAATTCTATTCTTTTTATGTGCTAATGAAAATGAGTAACAATGATCTTTATATAATTCATTAAACCATTCATCCCCTAAAATTTCAAGGAACATCTTGGAAAAAGGGATTTTACCATCCCATGAATTTTTAGCACCTATATTACTACGTGTTGCTATCATCCATTGATCATTATGATAAAACATATTTATCATTGTCCCTTCAACTAATGGTTCATATTCTGCTTCATTATCATATTCATTAATAATTTTTTCTAGATCATCTTCTTGAACTGCTTTTAAAGGAGGAATTGAGACTAATTTATTCTTTTTTGTATCAATGATAGCCCCTCTACAATATCTTAACCATGGTTTCTCATTATAATTATATTTCTGATTATGATAGCATTTTACAATCAATAAACCTAGATCTGAATAATTACGAATATAGAGTTTATTCTTTTTAAATTCTTTTATATATTCAGGTGTAGTGTCAATAAAATTCTGTAGATCCATGATATAATTAATTATTATATGTTCTATTTTTTTAAATATTAATTTATATATATATAAGTAATATGGAAGGTGACTTAAAAATAGAAAATGAAGGAAATGAAGAAAGTATAGATATGAACCTTACACCTAAAATCATTCAAGAAGAAGAAGAAGAAGTGAATGATCAGAGTGAATCCAATATCTATGTTGGTTCTTATAAAATAGGTGATTTATTTATTCTTATTACAGAAGGGGAGGAGTTTAAAGAAGATGCTTTAGTTACAATCCAGGAAATAAAAAAAGAAGAGAAAAAAATTTATCTTAAAGACGAAAATGAAAATGATCTATTTTTATCGATTGATGATAATAATAAGATTCTCCTTAAGACAAATGATTATCATATCTTTGAGATAGAGAAGGTTGAAGAATTTGATTTGGATGAATTAGATACAATCAATTTAATGATTACAAAAGATATATTTCCAGATATCGAACTTGATATTGTCGAAACGAAAGAAAAAAAATACTCGTATCAAGAAAGAAAAGAGAATCTAATTACAGAATTAATTTCATTATACAATGCCTATGATAATGATCCATTAATCTATGAGATTTCAGATATATCAAATCACTTCCTTCAGATGATACAGAATGATGATAATATTTATGATTATTCTGATTCATTATCCTTTGTCAAAGATATGATTCATCGAAAACAATATAATTTACCAACATGGATTATTCCAATTGTAGAGAACCGAAAGGTACTTTACAAAACAGAAGAAGAAGGTCAAGAAGAACATGATGATATTATTAATAAGAAGTTTACAGAAGAACTAAAAGAAAAATATGAAATATTTACAAGATATGATGAGTTTAATCCTAATACATATCAAAGTATTATCTTAATGAATGATAATTTCAGGCCTTATCAAAATAAAAATTTATTATCAATTCCTTATGATGGTCTTTATCTTAGAAATTGTCATGAAACATCTCCTTGTAATGGATTATTAAATCAATTTATTATTGATAGTAATAAAACGAAAAAACCTCTTGAAATTCCGGTATTTAAGGATAAAAAAACAACATTTCAAACACTTACATCACAGGAAAGACTATCAATTGTAGGGTTCTATACATTACCACATACATTATTAAATATCACATTAACAGAAAAGAATGATCTTCCACTTTATGAATTATATCTTTTAAGTGATAAAAAATATTCTTATATACCATTTAGTCATTTATTCCGTAAATCGCGAATTGTTCCTCATATTGTTTCTAATGATTCTATTAAATTAGATGAGAATTGGACGGATTCAATTCATTCATATCTTTTTAATGAGGGTATTTCAATTGATAATATGGGAGAAGTACTACAGAACAATTTTCCAGATTATAATGATATTATTAGTGTTATACCTAGTAAGGTTAAACAAAATATACTTAATTATAATGATTTTAAAAAGGTATTTATTTCCTACAATATGGACTATCATAGTCTGGACGAAGAAAATCGTATGAATGTGAATAAACTAATACAAAAGAATATTCGAAATAAGATACGTGAATACAATCGTTTGGTAAAAAGGACGAAGATTATACCTAAAGAGAAAAAAGTGAAATTACTATCTACAAATGAGAAAATAAAACTCAGTAAAGATTATATTTTTTCACTATACATAATTCCAGTTCGTAATTTCTATATTAACAGATTTATTCAAACATTCGCTAGAAAAGCAGAAATTAATGAAGATCAAAATTTTCTTTATGATAAAGAATCAGATAATCAATTATTATGTAAACATTATTTATTCAGTTCAAAGGTTCATAAGGATAAAGATACATTTATCACAATGAAATCTATTTTTGGTAAAGAACCAAAAGATGGAATCATATCTTGTAAAATTTGTGGTGAATATCTATGTTCAGAAGATTTTTCAGATCTTGAAGGATTTAGTGAAGGAAAACCAACTAGTACACGTGAAGTCCTTGAATCAGATGAAGTAATTAATGCTCTAAGTGAAAAACAAGTTGATATCAAAAAAAGAATCCAAAAAATTTCAGGAATCTTAGGAATTTCATTAACAAACTATGATAAACAAAAAATTATCGATTTTTATGAAACAATTGATAATACATCGATCGTAGATCACAGATATCAAAAAACAAACGCGTTTAATAAACATCCTACAATGATGGAAATTAAAGAGAAATATAAACCAATTAAACCAGCGAAAACGAAAGAAGATAAGAAGAAAAATAAGATATCTTCTGAAAAACTGAAAACAGAAGGTTCTCTATTCAAAGAATATTTAATCGATTGTAATGAATTACTCATTACATCATTTTTAATCTTATTCTTTCTTCAGACTTCAATCCCTCCCTATCAACTAAATACAACAATTAATCTAAATTTATGGGAATCATTCACCCATGAATCATCATGGGAACGAATCAAACATAATATTCATAATGAAATATCAATGAATACAATTGATTTACTCTTTCAATTACTTCAAAGGATCGTTGAAATGAATTCAAAAGATTCGTTCTGGAAGAATATTAATACCTTTCTGAAAGAATCAATTGTCGATGAAACTTTATTCTCATTTAATGAACATTTTATAATGATTTCATCTTATATCCTAAGAAATTCATCAATTACACAAAAATTAAAGGATTACTTCAATATCAAAAATAATGTTAAACAAACAATCTATCTGAATGAGTTTTGGCCATCGTATAAACCATTATACGATAATCAATTAGTACTAAAAATGAATGAAAAAATAAATAAAGAACCAAAACAATATCTTCTAAGAAATGGTTCATCAATTAATTTTGAAAATATATCATCAATCCAATCCTTCGAATACGCTTATACAACTCCAAGATATGAATCCTTAGAAATTCCTTTTTCTACTATTATTAAGAATGAATCTTATGAAAGATTATTTAACTATTCTGTACACCTTCATGGAATAAGTGAGGAAAATCCATTAATTAATTTACTTATTCAACAATTTTTAAATACAATCTCCGATTCAGAAACAATTCAACAAATCATTGAAACCATTGGATGGGATTCATTTACAAATGAACTAAAAGTAATCAAATATCAAGACCTTAAAGAAGTATTTATTATTAAATTAACTGAATACTTTAAAAATAAAAATCCAGATGATAAAGATACAATTGATACATATATTCATATTCGTTTTAATAATTGGAATGGTATGCTTCTTAATGGACATCCAAAAAGAAATTATAATTATATTCAACCAGTCATCTTTCCAAACGAAAGTCCTGAAGAACTTCTTGATACTGATATGATAAATAAACTCTTTGACAAATTCTGCTTCGATGAAAATGATACAATTTATGAAAAATATGATAATGATCAATTCATCTTTAATCTTGTCGCTGATCCAACAATTGAACGTGAAGCAGTTTGCTCAAATAAGATATCACAAACATCTGAAAATCTAAATCGTATTTTAGACTATAAGAGATCATTATGTAAATTACCACTTCGTGATATCACAAATACACAAACAACAGATCGATTACATCAATTTATTGAAACAAATAATTTACTTCAATATGACGCAGATGAAGCCCATGAAATACTATATAGTCTACATAATATTGAACAATCTCAAGATAAAGAGAAAGAATATAGTCGTATATTTAATGAAGTAATTCAATACAATAATGAAGCAATACAAAGAATACAAAGATTTTTTACTACACTCCATGAAGAGGGTCATCTTATAGAAGAACAGGTACGAAGGTTTAAAACAAATTTTGGAAGAAATATTGATTCACTTGAGATACTCTTGAACAAATTTTTAGAAGGAAATAAGGTACTTCATAATTCTTTCCAAAATATATTTTATATCATTGGGAGATTAAGTAAACAATCTGATAAGACTACGAGACCAATAGGGACTATTTTTCATCCCTCAATTCCAGATCAATGGAAATTAAGTGAATCGAACCATGAATATATGAAAGATTTTTTAAATAGTAATGAATTCTTATTACATAATGATATTTTCATTCCTGAAAAAAATATTAGATATCAAGGTTTTATGAAATATCATAAAGAACATAAATATTCTCTCTGTTTTCAAGGATTATTTAATCATATTCAAGCATACTATCATTCTGATATTCATTCTATTCTGGGTAATGAAAAAACAATCTTTAAAGAAAATTATGCCGAACTATTTAATCAATTTATGTTCTTATTCTTATTCTCAAAAATAATTGATTATATCGATAACCTTAATGATGAACAATCCCCATCATCGACATTTGCAAATGAATTATTCTTATCTTTAGAAGAACAAGATAGTATGGATTTAAATGATTCAATCAAAATATGTTCTGAATTTTCATTTGATATTCTCGTACATTTTCTTGAAGAATATTTCGATCCATCATGGATTCATCAAAATGATCTTCTATCTGATAAATTAAGTAAACAAAAAGAAAGAGAAAAACAAAAATTAATCGATGATCTCGAAAGTAAAACAGGTGATGCTCGTTTAGTAACTCTTGAACAACAACGCGCGGGAATCACAAATTGGCATCGAGATGCTGGTATAGGAAATTTAGAGTATCTTATGAGTGATACAAGAGTTACACAACTTGAAAATGAAAGGGCTGATCAAATTAAAGAATTAGTATTCCAAAATCAAGAACAACTTGAAGTTCTTGAAGGAAATAATATTAATACAGATTTATTCACAACCCCGCAAGGTATCCCAGAAGAAGAAGAAATGGATCAAGAAGGTTACACACAACGTGATATCGATCGTGAAGATGAAGGTCTTGATGGAGCAGATGAAGATGGGGATTATCGTGAGAATTAAAATATATTTTATATATATTTATATATATGAAACAACACATTGACCATTTCTTTAACTACATTAAAGATGAATCAAAACTTATGAAGAAAGAAAAAATTGAACTTGATAGTAAAAATAAGCGGAGAAACTATTTTATGTATTTTTTATTTATATTATTTATCATATTATTTACATGTAGATTATTTAAAATAATATAAATTATATAATATATCATGTTTTTTGTTTTATTTATCGCTTTTTTATTCATGATGTTTCTTTCAAAATCAGTCCTTGAAGGATTTCGTCCAAATGAAGATAAATTTGTAATCTGTAAAGATGAAATAACCAAAGGAGAAACGAATTATACAAAAGAAACAAATCATCTTAAAGCACCATTAAAAGGATTCTATTCTTCAATCATTAAATTAACTGAAGAAAAAAATCTTCCAAATTATTATCAATCACCTCATTGTAAGTCGATGAAAAGCCATAAAAATGATTATTTTAATGATAATAAAATTATTGATATTTCAAATAATAATTGGGATCCTCCCCTCGATCCTTTTGATAAACATGCGAAACCGGATGATAATTATTCCTTACTCTATCCCGACGAATACTCTGATAATTTTGAATATCAACATACAAAAGAAAATAAAAAAGAAATTCTATCCAGAGCAGATAACCTTTCCAACTGAAATATCAAATATTGAATAGAACATAAATAAAGCATATAACTCTTTTACATCTTTCGGTGAATCTAAATATGTCCCTTCAGTTCTAATCTTATTAAATTCTCGATTGTAGATATCATAGGGTAATTCAGGTCCATAGTAGTAATCAGACATCTCTATATATTCTTTTGAATATTGTGAAATATACTTCTTATAGGCATCATTAACTTTTCGGTAATTCCTTTCTTCCTCTGATAAATATTCATAGGATTGTTTTGTTTCATCCTTATCTGCTATTTTCTGTATTGTTTCTTTCATCTTTTGATCTTCTTTTTTCAATTCGCTTGAAATCTTATTTAATCTTGATTCCATTCCATCAATATCCATTTCTCTAGTAAAGATTATATTTTTTATTTCCAAGCGTTTTAATCATTAAAAATAAATATTCTATTATTAAAAATGCCACCGATTTCAAATCTTATACTTGTTACACTTGAGAACTCACATGAATTCATTCCTAGATATATCTCGGATAATAATATTATTATCAATAGTTATCAAGATATGATGGAAGTCATCCTACGAATGATTAAAGATAAACACTTCTTTAATATGGATAAAAATATCTTACGTGGATGCTTAGAAGATTTAACATACATGTACTGCCCGGGTGATGATGTAAATAAAGATAGAGTAATTTCTATGCTCGAACCATCAGATGATGAAGATGAAGATGAAGATGAAGATGAAAATGAAGATGAAGATGATGAGGGTGGGGGTGAAGGTGAGCAGATGAATATTACCGAATTCTTACCTGAAATAAAAAAATTAGAAGAATTACTCTCAGATAAAGAATCAGATAAAGAATCAGATAAAGAATGTTAACTATTTTAGAACCTATAAATTTGATATATATATATTTATATTTATTAATACAAATATAATTATGTCATAAATGATTGAGGATCCAATTCTTTTATTAAAAGATCAAACATCGTTTGATAGTCTTTATGATATTAATTCATGTTCTGTTGCAGTAGTTTATGCTGTATATGATCCTAAAAAGAAAAGGATTGTTAATAAAGGAACATCAAGGGCATGTGGTGAAAATCATAATCAAATATCAATACATGCTGAAAGGAAAGGTATTAATTATTGTCGAACATACGATAAAAAAAATAAATATGAAATTTATATCTGGAGATATTCAAAAGAAGGTAAAATTAAACCAGTTTATTGTTGTGGAGCATGTTGTAAATTCGCGAATAAATATAACTATCATGATAAAATATTCACCTTTAATAATCATAAAATATGTTTAGCAACGAATCAACCCTACATCACACTTGGATACCAAATTAAACATCAATTATAAAAATGTTTTAATACAAAGCAATCGCCCAAAATATTAATGATTGAACTGAACTTACAGCTTTAATCTCTTTTGTAAATGGTACCATATCACCAAATGATAATGTAAATTGTAATAATAATGAGAAATATAAAAAGTCTACATAATCTAATTTACCATCTTTTTCTTTTAATAATTGTTCATTCACCATGAATGATGTTTGATCATTAAGATATAATTGATAGTATATTACTGAAAATATAACAATCAATATCATATTTAAATAGATTTTTTCGTGTGGCTCATCTAAAAATTTACGGATTCCTTTTGATACTTCTTCAATCATTTATAATAATAACTATATTTTTTTTATTGAATTTGAAAATATTTAAAGATATCCTATAGAATTTTATTTGATAAATGGATCACTTAAGGATTTCAACAATCACATCAATTTTACAGATCTCATCAGACATTGATTTAAAGAAGATATATGATTCTGTACCAATAACAAAATATATTCCTTTTATTGAATATGGTGCTGAAAATTTACCAAAAGGATTTTCAAAAAAAATGTTAAGGAAAAAGAGAAAAAAGACAAAAAAGAAAATCTTCTATAATCAAGCAACTTTACATGTTGTTCATGATAATAAAATTATGAATGTAAAATTATTTAATAATGGAAAGATACAAATCACAGGACTTAAAAAAGAAGATCAAGGGATTATTTTAATTCAAAACCTAATTCAATATTTTCAGAATATCTCAATTTTTGATAAAGAAGTATCAATAGTAGATCATAAATTAGTTCTGATAAATAGTGATTTTGATATTGGTTTTGAAATTAATAGAGAGATATTACATCAAGAAATTATTGATTCGGGTATTTACTCCTCGTATGAACCTTGTAATTATCCCGGTGTTAATATTAAATATTTCATCAATCAAAACCAATTTGATGGTATTTGCTGCTGTGAATCATTATGTAATGGAAAAGGTCGAGCAGATGGTGATGGAAAATGTAAGAAAGTCACAATTGCGGTATTTAAGAGTGGTAAGATAATTATTACAGGTGGACAAAATATCGATCAATTAGAAACATCCTATCGTTTTATCAAAAATTTCATTGAAGAAAGGAAACAAATTTTCGTTTTAAAATAACTTATATATTATACTAATAATAATAATGGAATTTCAAAAACAACTTAATGAAAGTCAAGAAAATGCGAAACTTAGTTTTTTTCAGAATCCTGGATATCAGTTTGAGAGAAGGGGTAAAAAAACATTTATTTTGAAATGGATCGCAGGTTCAGGAAAAGATACCGAAATTAATGAAACATTACAAGAACCTTTAATTATTGATTGTTTATCAGATATTTATTTAGAAAGTTTCTTAACATGGCATGCTGACACGGACAATATTAATGGATTAGATTTAAATCGTGCTAGTAATTTATCAGATCGTTCTGCTTTTGTTTTAAAAATAAATGAATTTAATAATCAGGGGAATTCAGCAGAACCAAGTACAACAGGGAATCTTTTTAATAAAATTATTATTCCACATGTAATACCTAGTGGTGGAACTAATTATCGAAAAATTCATAAATCAAGAAAATTAAATTATATTTGTAGTATGAACCCTACAAAATTATCTAGTCTTACTGGAACTATTACAGCATTAGATGGATCAACTGGTTTATTTAATACTAATGATATGTTTCTTGCTGAGTTTGTAATTGTTCCAAGAGATTAATTTCGTTTTAAAATAAATAATAATATTACTATTAAATATAATATGGAATGGGGTAAACAATTACAACAAGACCGCGATAATGCTAAATTAGCATTTTATCAAAATCCAGGATATCAAAATGAAAGAAGAGAAAGAAAAACCTTTATAATAAAATGTACAGGAAGTAATTTGGTAAATGGTATCATTGATGTTGATTTACATGAACCTTTAATAATTGATCGTTTATCAGATATTTTATTAGAGAATGTTACGACATTTAATGTAGGTTCTAAACCAGCTAATACTGCCGCTTGCTCAGCATACCTTATCAAAATTAATGAATTTAATCATCAAGGAAATTCAACCGAAACTAATTCGTTTAATAAATTAATAATTCCGAATGAATATACTGGGGTGGGAGGTGGAAGAAAAATTCATAAAGGAAAGAAATTAAATTTTGTATCAACAATTAACCCAAGTAAATTAACAAAAATTACAGGTACTATTACAGATCTAGATAATGAGACTGATACAATGTTTGATAACGCAAGTGATTTACTTTTAATAGAATTTGTAATTGTCGCAAGAGATTAAATATTTTTTTTATAAAATTGAAAACTACTTAAATTTAATTATTACTATTTATAATAAATGAATACTAATGATAATTTTACATATCAAACAATGCTTACTTATATAGGAAACAAGAGGAAATTAGTTTCTTACATTGAGAAAATTGTTCAAGAAAATGTTCTACCTGTAGTAAAAAAAGAAAAATTAAATATCTTCGATGGATTTGCTGGTTCATCTGTTGTATCAAGATCATTAAGTCAATTTGCGAATGTAATCCATACCAATGATATGGAAAAATATTCATCAGTAATGGCCCTTTGCTTTCTTGAAACACCGAATGAAAGTATGAAACAAAGGATCGTTCATCATATTGAAAGGATGAATATACTTGCTAAAAATGGCCCTTTTATTAAAGGGGTGATTACAAATAATTATTCTCCTAAGGATACAAAGAATGTTCAAGAAGGTGAAAGATGCTTCTATACACACGAAAATGCGCTTATCATCGATACATTGCGTAAGTATATTAGTGATCATGTTGAACCTGAATTGTTTTCTTATTGTATAACACCTCTTTTAATTAAGGCAAGTATCCATACAAACACTGCTGGTGTTTTTAAAGGCTTCTATAAAGATAAAAAAACAGGTATTGGCTCATTTGGTGGTTCACAAGTAAATGATGTCAATCGAATTACAAAACAAATCGAACTTGATATACCCGTATGGAGTGATTTTAATTTCAAAAGTATGATCTATAATGAAGATATTAATATACTTATTGATAAACTTCCAGATAACTTTGATCTAGTATATCTAGATCCACCTTACAATCAACATCCATATGGATCGAATTATCATATGCTTAATACAATTATTCATAATCGATTGGATGAAAATATAAGTGAGGTCGCAGGTATTCCTAAGAATTGGAATAAATCAGATTATAATTATGAAACAAAAGCAATTAAAGCAATGATTACATTAATTCAAAAAACAATACAAAAATCAAAATTTATTCTTCTTTCCTATAACAATGAAGGAATTATTCCAATGGAAAAATGGGATCAAATATTTAGTAAGTATGAAGTTCAAAAATTTAAGAAACCCTATGATACTTATAAAGGATCTAGAAATTTAAAAAATAGACCTAAAAAAGTAGTTGAATTTATGTATTTAATTTCATCAAAATAAATAAATTTATATATTCTACTAATATATATATGAATTTCATTATCATAATGGTCTTTTTAGGTATACTCGCATTTCTACTTAATAATAATGAAAATAAAAATAGTATCTCCCCTAAACTTCCGGTTGTTCAAGAGGAAAAAAAAACAGATGATGAGCGCTTCCTAGAGGCATTAACCAATGTCTCGGCAGCTGATAAGGTTATACTTAAAAATGTAACAGAGAAATGGAGTCTTAATAAATACATCATTGATGACAAGATAAATGATAAACTTACCAAAATCGCAAAAGATGTAATCAATAAGACAGGTATTAATTCTGGAAATCATTTCCATATTAAATCAATCGATCATGTATACATTATGAAAGATAAAGATAAAAACTTCAGGGCAATTATGAGTTTCTTTGTTCATGATGTAAGGAACTTCCATACAATTAAAATCATCCTAGATATCGTATCGATTAATAAAATAATATATATCAATCATATCGATATTGATGAAAGTGGTATCAAAAATGTGATCAAAAATTATGACATTCGCCTCAATTCACACGGAATACTATCCAATTATAATATGTTTGATGAAGATACAAGAATCTTATTAGATAATTACTATCGGACAAATTATAAAGTTGTTGAATTATCCCAAGATGACTACATCACAAATCGATCTTCATTATTTACATTAGATCAATTAGTCGATGACTACCTACCGGCAAATGTTCCAACAAAAGATTCACCTATGTTCTGTGATAAATACTCCTTTGATTGGGATTCATCATCAACATTACTTAAAAATAATAAAGATTGTTCTATACAAAACCCGAGTATTCGTTCTTATCCGAATACTCCTTATTTTGCCCCTGGTGTTGTTACAAATAATGTAGATCAAAATAAATATGACTGGTTATATGAAATTGATAGAGGACATACTTTACCCTAAATCTTAAAAAAAAAATATACCACTATATAAATGGGTGTTATTGAAGGATATACAAATATTGTTGTCAATTCAGAAATTTCAGAGGATGAAAAGGATTATCGACTTAAGGTATTTACAATAGTAATTATCATTAAAATGTTACTTGTCCTATTCGTAGGAAGATTTTTATGGCCAAGAATAATGCCTCAGATCTCCACAAGTATAAAACCAAATCCAAGTTTTATATCCCTTATCGGATTGATTGTAATTGTTAATATACTCTTCTAAATGATACAATGGTTTTTTGAACAATACTCAATCCATTCATTCGGTGGTTTTTCTAGACCATAATAATCATATATATCATCCCAATTTTTTATTCTCTGTATATCATTTAATGAAAAATAACAATAATACTTTTCCAATACCTCATCAATTGATGATGTATCATTACAAAATTTAATCATTATCTTTTTACCTATATCTATCAATCTCAACTTTGTTGTAAAATTACCACACTGACATAGTATTAAATACATATATTTCTCCATTAAAGGATAATATTTAGACTCTAATACATCTTTATTATGTTGGTAACAATATCCATAATTTAATAATTTTGACCTTCGTTTACATGATCTACCATCCAAATTTTTACCTAAACATCTCATTTTTTTACATAATAAATAAATATTTTCACGACAATCATTCGTTGGCTTCTTAACACATGTATTCATTGTACGACATAGAGGACAATGTATATATATATTCTTATCACGATATACCATATCTAAATAACACTGAAAATGAAATATATGATCACATGATAATTTTTTTATTATATCTTCCTCCTTAATAATACCCAAACAAACTAAACATTCCATAATAAATATATATATATATATCTCCATTTCTATTCCTATTCTTTCAAATTTATAGATTATTCTTTTTGACCTGTTTTAGATGTATTCCACAATAATTATATCCTAATCTACAATTCTTAGAACACTTTTCACCCTTATTCTTACCCCTCTTTAATACCATATCACATTTCTTATTTAAAAGAGAAGTATCACTATAATCATGTATTTTAGGATGGACCTTTTTAACACCACTAACGATAGGTAATAGATTATTTTGAGATCGACAATAGGGACAATGTCGATATTTTAAATCATTCTTAAAGGATAAAAATAAACATTGATAATGAAATGTATGGTTACATTTTAAAGTATGTAAATATTCATTATTTTCTTCCCCACAGATACCACATTTATTATCATTCATATTACTATTTAAATATTATATATTATATTTAATTGATCTTTTAAATGATTTTATTCCATAAGGATTATACAATTAATCCCAAACATATAGGATATAAAAAAAAACATACCTATTCAGATAAATTTACATTTATACCAATTCATTATCAAAAAAAGGAACTAATCATTCAAACACCATTATTATTTATTCCATTTAAAGTTCGTAAATATTCAATTACATCAAGAAAACAATATCTTGATTTATCATTTCAAAGCCAAAATAATGATTTTATACAATTTTTAATGATCATCTATATGACTATTTTTAACAAGTATTCAAAAGAATATCAAATCGAACACTTTTTTAAAGAAAGTGAATATTCAAAATGGATGCGTTTCAAAATAAATGATCATTGTCTATTTTTCAATCAATCAAAACAACAGATCAATACCTTTAATCCAAAATCATTCGGAAATTTTATAATTCACTTATCCGGATTATGGATCATGAATCAAAAAATATGGTTCAATT
>MDSY01123405.1_pt1 | contig 24443 bp, 52 predicted proteins | sample 811131 | NCBI WGS metagenome assembly MDSY01 (sample SAMN05326643, study PRJNA326480) | marine metagenome | isolation source: seawater | place: Atlantic Ocean: South West | collected 2010
AGTATACATGCTAAATATCCGCCTTCGTGAAGCTCAAGCCGAGCTTGATAACGCTACCGATCAAGATGCCGTTGATCGGGCTAACCTTCGGATTTCCCACATTCGTGACGCTATCCGTGATGTCGAGTCATGCGAATGGCATGGTCGTGGTTGGCGTTCTCGTGAGCGTAACGCTTAAAGAAAAAGCTTGACTTTATCCATTAATTCCATTATATTCTACTTATGATTAAAACAATACTATCCACTCTAATTGATTCCGTTCTCTGCATTGCCTTTGTGGTTGCAAGCCTTGCGTTTGTTGTCTTTATGCTTTGCCCATGGTACTCGCCAAGCTTGTTCCATGCAACCGATGGCTTTGCTTGGCTCTTTGGCATTATCTGCCTGTTGGTTGCCATTCTCTCGTTTAACATTCTCGACTTGAGAGGATAAGGTCATGCGTTACATCATCGACTTGACTTTCATTCTGTCCATCGCCACAATAGCCACCTACTTTTTAATGGGGATAAACTTATGACTAATGCAAACGACTTAACCCTTGCACAACTTGACAAGCTCAAGGGAATGCCTCAGTCCACTATAGCCAAGGATGCTGATTGGGTAAGGCGTTGCAAGGTTGCACAAGCCAAGTGGAGAGATCACACTAGTGGCAACCCTTATGTTCTGTATGTACAGAATCGTACCATGAGCCATGCCTTTAGGGTACAGGCTTATGGCAAGAATCCCTACCAAGCAGTAAGGCGTTACTATAAGGGTATAGACGGCAAGGACAATTGGACTTGGCAATGCACTAAGGTTGTGGCAGTATACGCTTGTGCCAATGCCCACACTTGCCAAGCGGGTGACTTGCTTGTCGGTCAAGCTCAAGACAGAGCGCCATGGTAACCCCCTGATATAGAGGGGTTTACAGCAGGGCGGCCCTGCCGCCAAATCATAAACCCTTGGTATGCAGTAGGTTACGCTGCAAAAAAAGTGAAAAAACTTCTTGACTTTTTGGACTTTCCCTGCTATGTTGTAGGTATGATTAAGATTAATGACATCGTTCTCTTCAACGGATTCTCCTGCGTGGTTGAGTCCTTAACCGACGACTCCGCAGTCGTCCGAGCTAGAGGTTTCTCCTCTAGGGTTTGGTCGGTGCCAGTCACCGACTTGGAACTTCACCCGCTTGCCGTTGGTCGGCAGGCTAGTGCAGGAGGTTGTTTCATCTGGTAACCTTCTGGTAATCAGAGACTTGGGGCTGACGGGCCCGCCGCCAAATCATAAACCCTTGAGGTTTAGTAACTTACGATACAAAAAAAGTGAAAAAAAGTGAAAAAAGTTCTTGACTTTTGGGCATTTCTCTGATACATTGTATGTAGAAAGTAAGATAAACCAAGACTAGAAAAGCCTAAAAAAAACTTAAAAAAAACGAAAAAAAAATTTGACATTTGCCGAAACCTGTGGTATCTTGTAAGTATAAAGTTAAGAAAGAAATGAAAATGAAAATCCCAAATTAAGCACCTCCGACGGGACTTGGTGCATCCCACTGAAAATGAAAATGAAAATTCCCAATTAAGGGCTTTAGACGGGACTTAGCCCACCCAAAGATTCTCGAAAAAAAACGAAAAAAAAACTTGACTTTTACCAAAAAATCCTTTAGATTATATACATGATAAAGAAAATGCCAAACTAAGCACCTTGACGGGATTTGGTGCCCCCAACGATTATGATTCTAAAAATCTCCAATTAAGCACCCTTGACGGGACTTGGTGCACCCCAACGATTATGACAGTCAAAATTCCCAACTAACGCCCAACTGACGAGGATATGGGCGCCTCAAGACACTGATAATCAAGGGTTTACGAAATAGCTCCCCCGCCGCCAAATCATAAACCTTTGCTAATCAATAACTTGCGAGATAAAAAAAGTGAAAAAAAAAGCTTGACTTTTCGGCATTTCTTTGCTATGTTATAGGTATGAAAATGATTAAGAGACTCAACGAAATTGAAGACGAAACCAAGCGGATTCGTGCCGTTCTCAAACAGAATCCAAGCAATGACGAGCTTGAAATTCTCAACGCAGTCATGGATGAGCTTGTCGAGGAAACTCTTCAAATTACCCAAGGCATACAAGCCAACGACTTGGAACTGCTTTCTGATATGCCGAAAAAAGTTTAACTTTTTCCTTGACTTTCACCACTAAATCCATTAGATTACTACCATGATTAGAATATTCAGAAACCCAAACTTTACCCAATGGTTCAACATTACCTTGCACGGCAAGCTTGTTGACAACGCCAAGAGTCGTGCGGTTGCCGTTCGCATTGCCGAAAACCTCAAGGCTAAGGATAAGAGTCTCGTGATAAGCTCCTAAGTCCTTAATAATCAAAGGTTTAGCTGGCGACCCCAGGCCCCGCGGCGCGCAAACCCTTGGAAATCAGTACCTTACGACACAAAAAAAGTGAAAATAATTGAAAAAAATCCTTGACAAAACTAGGTTTTTGTGGTACATTATAGGTATGATTAAGAATAAAGATGTAGTAGTAGACCGCCAAGGGCGGATTTTTCAAGTTGTCGATGCAGACTTTCGGACTGACCGACTAGGCAAGCAAATCCTTTGCCGTCTGTACCGCTCGCAAAAGCGGTTTGCTTTCATGCCTTGGCAAGTTAAAAAACATCCATTTTTTTCTTGACATTTCGACTTAATTGCTTTAGATTATACTTATGATTAACAAAAAGAACAAAACCCAATTCATACAGATTCACGAATGGACTGATGCCATATCAGTCAAGGTTGCGGAGCGTACTCGTTACGCTTACAATCTCAAGGACTTCAACGCAATCCTCAAAAATGAGATTGCCAAGGCTCGCGATGTCGGGCATGAGGTTTCTATCTCTCGCACAGGTTGCGGAAAGTTTCGCGGAATCACTTGGAAAAACCTTTCCGAGTTAGTTCGTGCTTGACAAAAACCCTTTTTTACTTTAGATTATACTTATGAATAAAACCGCAGAACTAATCAACGAAAAGTGGGACGCAATCAGTTCCGCTTCCAACACCATGAACGCAGTCAGAAATGACTTGTTTGATAATGTCGCTCTTGCACTTTCTCGCATTGAGGGAAAAATGAATTTCCTAAATGGGGAAAACTTTGAGGGCAAGCCTTTCCTTGAAGGTCACGCCCAAAAGGTTGGCTTTGAGCTTCAGCAGGAAGTCCAAGACACTCGCAAAGCATTGAACGAGATTTTCGTTCAGCTAACCGAAGGTAAGAACTCTCTTTTCAACTAATATGATACAGGAACAAATCAACCGACTAGTCTCAACGCTCCAAGCGTTGACCTTGCAGAGAATGAACGCCTTGCGTTCGGGCAACTTGTCCGAGGCAAATCAAATCCAATCAGTTGCGATTGATGTTGACGCCAAGATTCACGAGCTACAGAGTCAACTCTGATGATTGAGTTCCTTGAGTTTTGGGCAAGTTGGTTTCCCTACCTCATGCCTATTCTGCTCGTCACGAGCATAAATAGCTGAACATCAAGGGTTTAGGGCGCCGCCCGCCCGCCGCCGTGATGTAAACCCTTAAGAGCCAACGACTTAAGGTAGTCGAATTGTGTACGAAAATAGTTGAAAATAAAGCTTGACTTTTGGACTTAATTGCCTTATGTTATAGGTATGATTAAGACAAAAGCATTCGTTTTCGACTTCGATGACACTCTCGCTTTTACTGACGCAAAGGTTCATGTCCGTAATGATGTAGGTCGTCTTGTTGTTAGTTTGACTCCGCAAGAGTTCAACGAGTTCCAACTTCACCCCGAGCAAGTTCTCGACTTCTCAGACTTTGACAAGGCAAGCCTTATCCTTAACGGCAAGCCAACAAAGTTAATTGAGTTGGCAACGGAAGTTTTTCGTGAGGGTCATTCTGTTTTCATTCTTACGGCAAGAGCCAATCAAGCAGGTTCGGCAATCGCCCAATTTCTTCAAGGTTTTGGAATTGTCGCCAAGGAAATCCATTGCGTTGGTTCTTCCGATGGTGGAGACATTGCAAAGGCGAAGCGTAAGGTTTTGCTTTCAGTCATTGAGAACTTCGACCAAGTTTGGTTTTTCGATGATGATGCCCGAAACATTGAGCTTGCCCAAGACTTGCCATTGAAGGCAAAAAAAGTTGAAATTAACTCTTGACACAAACCACTTTTTCCCTTATAGTATAGGCATGATTAAGATTGAAAAAGACTTTTGGACTCAACAAGATGCTCCAATGATTTACTTCCGACAAGCGAAAATTGAAATGACTTTTGCCAATGGTAAGCAAGTCGGCACGATTCAAACGCTCGACTTCCAAGAGGAAGCTCCGACTAAAGCCCAATGGCTCGAAAAAGTTCGGGGAGTTTGGGAGGATGTTGTGGACATTACCTTCAGAGATTGGGGAGTTCAGTCCTGCAAAGCTCCGAAAGGTCATCCTGCATGGAATCTCATTCCTGCAATAGAAAAACCCTTAAACCATTCCTGCGATGGAAACTCATACTAATTAAAACCTAGAAACTAAAATAAAATGATTGCTGAAAAAACATTGCAAACTGCTCGCAAATTAATGAGCAAAAAATCAAAAGGATTCATTCACGGATACAACAAGGAACACGGACAAAGGTTCGAGGAAGTTCTTGCGGAAATCTACAACATAAGAAAGCAAGACGGAAGTCTTTGGATGCAAGACAATAACACCGCAGAAATTGACTTCACGCAAGAAATGCTTCAATTCAGCGACTTGCCCGAATGGGTAAAGGAATCCGTTGGAGGTTTAGAGGTCAAACTTCTTGCGAAAGGAAAGCATCGCTCTGTTAAATTGGGAGATGCTCAAAACAAAGCGAACAAGCTCAAGCAAGGTTTCGTTTTGTGTGTTGGAATCTATGACGAGATTCCTCAGAACATTGTTGCCATTAAGTTCTACAAAATGGAAGCCGAAGGTAAAGACCGCAAGGCAATCAGACTTGCCAAAATGGTCAACGACTTTGTAAAATGCAAAGCCAACCCAATCAAGGGAATCGGAGGGACAAGGGAGTTTGTCCGTGATACCACAAAGCAGTTGGATGCCTCACGCTTCTACTTCACAGACTGCTCCAAAACTCCAACGGATTACAGACAGGTTCAAATGGTGTTCAGAACCTTCGCAACTGCCTAATAGCCAAGGCTTTACGAGCCGAGGGCCCCGCGGGCAACCCGCAAACCCTTAATAACCAATAGGTTATAAAAACTTAACGAAAAAATATGTCAGAACTATATGATACCCAATGCTTTACAACAAAAAAAGAGACGAGATTGCATTTCCAGTAGTTTTTTCTCCGTCGTCATGTAAAAAAAGTTTCTTTCACTACCTACTGAATACCAATGCTTTGCATCAAAAATACTTAGCTCGCAAAAAAAAAGCTTGCGGTTTGTCCGTATGTCTGCATAATAGGTACTATGACAATCGAAAAAGATAGACTCTCTCTCATCGCTAACGCTGTGGCTAATGCCACCAACAAGGTAGACCCAAAGTTTGCCGACTTGCTTGCTACCTTGCAAGAGGAAAAGCTTGCCGAGGAGTTTACTCTTGAGCATGGTGTTCAACACGCTTCCGAGCGTGACATCGCTGACGAGTTCGTTTCCCTCGATGCAGTCGAGTCCGACAAGGACGACATCGACGAGAACGACGAGGAGCAAGTCGATATGACTTGCGTAAGCGGTTCGTTCGCAGACCTCTTTGACACCATCGAGGACTAAAAATCCAACCAAAGAAACACAAAAAATTTATGTCAAATATCGTACACATTCCCGAGTCCGTCAAGGACATTAAAAGCGCCATCGCTCGCAGGATTACCATCCTTGCCGAGTGGCAAACCTTGCTTGCCAAAGGTCGCAAGCCCGAATTGCAGTCGTGGCGTCAGTTGCAAGTTAGTGCAACCGAGTTGCAGATTGCCGAGTTGCGTGAAGCTCTCAAGGTTGCCCAAGAAAAGGCGAAAGCCGAAAAGGCAAGAGCTTTCGTCAAGAGCCTTGAAGGAGTCCGAAAGGATTTTCTAAATGGTCTTTTTGACTAAAATAATCCTTGACAACTTTCTTGCAATTCGCTATACTTATACCATAATCAAAAAATCATGTATATACTAAAATCAATTCTCAACCAAGCAGGAGCTGTTTGGCAAGTCGAATCCATCGCAATGATGAAGCGAGATGCTGAGAGGCTTTTACGCTCTCGCATTGCTAACAACAACGGCAAGCGTCGTTACGGGCTTTTTAGGGTGTAAGTCCTTAAGCCTCAAGGGTTTACGGCCCGACCGCGGGGGGCTTGCCTCGCAAACCCTTGGTAATCAGCGACTTAACTCAAGGTAAATACCTATGAGAAAGCCCGCAAGAAATAAAGCGACCACTAAGCCAAAGCAACCGCAAGAAACTTCGAGCGGTTAAAATGCGGATTGACCGCCTCAAATTGGTCTGCCAAGTTACAGGCAAGCGTGGTCAGTATGTTTTCGGCTTGCTCGCTTGGAGCATTACGAAAAGAGAGGTTAAGCGTTTCAGCTACTGCGGTGAAGTGCTTTTTTGTCATATGTGTTTTTTGGTTAGGTTAAAATTATTCCCCGAAAATCTCACGGAGTGAACCGCTTACTTGGCTCATGTCAACGAGGTTCTCGTCATTATCGAAATCGTCATCGTCCTTGTCGGACTCTACGGCATCGAGGGAAACAAATTCCTCTTTGACTTCTTCATCGGAAGCCTCAAGCAAGCCATGCTTTACAACCAAATCCTCGGCAAGTTTTTCTTCTCGGAGTTCTTCAAGGAGTCCTTGAAATTGTGGAGCAACTTCGGTGCAAGTCGCAACTGCGTTTCTAATGAGTTCAATTCTTTCTGATTCTGTCATGATAGTAATATAAAGGTTTTTTTCGTTTTTGTCAAGCAATTTCTTCAACTTTTCCTTGATTGATAATCAAGTCTTGCTCGTTTTCCTTGGCGAGCTTTTTTGCAACTCTGACGGCTCTTGCTTGACCTTGTACTTGGTCAACAAACTTGCCAAAGGCAAAGACATTAAAAAACTTAGGAAAGTTCGAGTTCTTTTCAATCTTAATCATAGAAACAATATAAAGGATTTTTTCGCAAAAGTCAAGAAAAATATTCAACTATCTTCTTGCACTTTCCTCTTGTGCTTACGCTTGCGGTCAAGCACCTTGTTTTTCCGCTTGTGCGGTTGCGACTTGGGCAAGTAAATTGTCTTTCTCACTTTAACTTTCATATATATAATATAAACTAAGACGGAGCAAATTGCAAGCAAAAAATGCTTAAATTAGCAAGTTTTTTTGGTGCGCAACCCATTGATTGCCAAAGGTTTACAGCTGGGCGGCAGGGCCGCCGAGCCCTAAAGCCTTGGGGGTCAGTAACTTACGAGTCTTTTTCTAAAGGCTCGCAAAGGTCACTTTTCCAAGTGAACAGGTCAAAATACATAATCCCAACCGCCACAAATAACGGCAAGAGTATAAGGCAATCATATAGGTTCATTAGTATTCCTTTGGTTTGAGTTCAAGGTAAATCCCAATAGCAAAGCCAAAAATCGCAAGGGCAAGCATTTAATTATTCTCCTGCGTTTTTAGCAATCTCCTTGCCGATAAGAGAATCGCCTTGGACGACAATCCAATCGGGTTGCACATCCGCAACGAAATCATTAGCGTCCTGCTGACTTGGTGCAGGAATTACGGCAATCTGTGGGTTGCCTGTGACTCTGTGAACAGCCACGACTTTGAAGTTAAACAAGGGAGTTATATTCTGATTTTTAAGCATGATACAATTCTAAGGGTTTGCGGTTAAAATGTCAAGGGCAAACTTGTTGCCATTCCCAAATTTCGGGGTGACTTGGAAAGTGAAGAATAAATCTACCGCCTTGAGCTTGGGCAATGTCTCGCTCTACATCGGAAGGCTCGACTCCAAACTTGAGACGAAAATTTGCCTCGGAGGCAGAAATTCCAAGCTCGTTCTTAAGCTTAACAACTTCGCCCATACTTGGGCGATTCAACTTGTTAAGGAAAACCCTTTGCGGTTTAGGCTTTGGAGTTTCAAACTGAAAAGGCTCTGCACCAAAACGAGACGGAGCAAACTCGTTCCAAAGTTGGGCAACTTCGATGGAGTCCATGCCTTGAGCGACAAGAGCCTTTGCCATTGCGAGCAGAGAATCCTTTTCATCTCTGCCTTGAGTCCAAACTCTGTGGTCATCGGAGAAATCGAAAAACCAATCGTGAGCTTGGAGCAGGTTAGTAAACTTCGAGAGTAGTTCTTTATTCTTAAGCATGATATAATTCTATGAAAAAATCTTTGAAATTGCAAGCATAAAGTTGTGGACAATTCCACTTTTCTTTTTGTCCAATCCTACTGCCTGAATCGCACGAATTTGGCGAACGACATCGCGCTTGCCTTTCGCCTTCATAATTAGGGCGAGCTTTTGGAGCTTGTTCTTTTTCTTAATCATACTTATACAATAGCATACACGCGCCAGAAAGTCAAGGAAAATCGTACGAAAAAACGAATAAAATTAACTCTGTCGCAAACTACTGACCATCAAGGGTTTGCGCGCCTCGGGCGGGGGATCCGAGTTGTAAAGCCTTGAGCATTAAGGGTTTATGAATTGAGGGTGGGGCCGCAACCCGTTGAACATCAACGAGTTGCGTAGATTAAGATAGTTATTTGCTTATTTGGCGTTTCTATTTCTTATTTGCTTATTTGGCGTTTCTATTCCTCGACGCCAATTGTATAAGGCGAGTGCTGAACACTTCTATCCATCAAGGATTCGAGGTGTTGAATCATTTCTATGACTCGGTTGAGTTCCGTTTTTGGTTCAAAGCATTCAAGCCTCTCTCCGTTTTTTAGTATTATGTATTTCCGCATATCAAAAATCTGCTCCGTAAGTTTCATCAGTAAAGCATCCGTAATCTTCATCAGTTCCTAAGCCTGCTGAAGCCATAGCTGAATCAAAATCTCCATCCATCGCTTCGTTTATGTCATTTTCTATTGAGTCATCTTCAAATTCTTGGACTTGCTCGCAATGTACTATTTGACCCATTGCATCATACTCGGTATAAACAATTTCCAATAGGTCATATTCATCCATGTATTCAACCGCAAGTTGCTCTATCAATCCAAGAGCTTCGTTCATTCCTTCTCGTGACTTCTCAAAAGCCTGCTCAAGTGAGCCATCTTTGATTACTTCGTATACTTTTTTCATAAAATTATCCAAATACTTTGTCTTGGCAAGGTTGGCACATTCCGCTAATGTGAAACTCCTTGAGTGAAACCTCATCCTTGAAGGAATCAAGTTCAACTTGAGTACCGCAAAATACGCATTGCTTTGCTTTAATATTCTCCTTGCGGTCGAAGCCAAAAATGGCGGTTATCGCATGGTCTACTTGCTCGGCTTTGTCCGAGGGTTGTGGTTTCCAATTTTTCTCAATCATGTATATAGTATGGCAGATTATGGGTTGTTTGTCAAGGGTTTTTTTTAAAATAAAGTGGTGTCGGTTTTTGACAAATGAGAACCAACGGGAAACTCTGAATTAGGCTTTCACTACCTTTTTCGCCATATAGGCTACTTATCGTGCTTACGGGTTTTCCCTCTCGTCTACCGCCTAAAGTGAATTGAGAGCCAAGTCGCCACACTTGGTAGAGCTTACAGGGATTGACCCACTAGGCGTTGTACTGCCTCTCAAAATTGTGTTTTGTACCTCTTTCTCTCTCCCTTTCGGGTTGTAGGCGTGTGCTGACGCCTCGTTGTTCAATGCCTCGGCATCTACTGAAAGAGCAGGCTCTGAGGGGATTCGAACCCCTTTCTTCAATCTCTATCCAATGATCAGTTGGCTACGGGCTTAACATGTATACCGCACGAGGATTGACGCTTTAACCTAAACTAAGCTACAAAGCCACAATTATCTAAACTATCAAAAGAACTATACCTATAATTATGACAGAAATCGGCTCAGAGTCAAGGTTTTTTTTCATAAAATTAAAGATAGTTGTATCCCTTTAGCTCCCAAGGGTTTATGAAATTCGGGCAGGGCCGCAGGCCCGCAAACCCTTAACTATGAAGGACTTACGCTAAGTCATCAGCAAGGGCATAGATTCGCCCATCGTAATCGACTTTTCCGCTTATATTTTTGAATGTTCCTCTTTCGAGGTTAGCCTTTAGGCAGGATTCGCTTATGTAGTATTCTCGCCTCCATGTGTAGTTTTTCTTTTTCTGTTCTTCCGCTTTTCGGTTTACTTCAGCAATGATAACTACTCCATCTTCGGAGAGAGAAAGCAAAAGTGCCTTCGTTTGTTTTAATCGCATATAATATTCTCTCAAAAATCACAGGAGAAGTCAAGGGAAAAAGGGCGTGACCGAATTGCCACGCCCTTTAACCTTAACCACTAACCAATAACCTACCATGTTTTACGCTATTGCGTTGAAAATCCTTTCCACGACACGATGGTCAGTTACTTGCCTTACTGCAAGTTCGTCCTTGCCGTACTGCTTACCTCCGACAACTGCCTTCAGCTTTCGCTGATTCAAGTCGTAAAATGCAACTTGAGGAGAGTTCTTTTCGTTGACATATGAAAACCAAATCTTTGAGCCTTTGCGTTCCACATGGTAGGGTGTGTATTTTTTTACTTTATCCATAATTGTTTTTAATTAGCTGAGTTCTTCAATCAGTTCGTCAAGTCTTTCGTAATCAAGTCCCGAATCGTTCCAAGCAACTCTGTCGGGAGTTTCTGTTGAGTCGCAAAACTCTCTCATGCCTACAACAAAATCATTGTAATTGTCGCAACTCTTTGCGTATTCATACAATCCTTCATCGTTTCCAATCCAAAGTGCCACATTCCAAGTGGCATGATTTTTCCATCCGTTGTAGCTCATGATTCTATTATCTCAAATTTTAGCTTAGTTGTCAAGCCCTAATTCATCCCTTGCGTCTTTTCTTAGGTCGCTCAAAAGCTCAACCCAAGCAACACCATTGACTTGTGCTTGCTCCATAATCTTGGAGACTTGCACTTCGTCTTGCCATCCGACTACATCATCGAATCTGCCCAAAGGAATCATGTCGTCCTTATGAAAAACTGCAACTTCATAAGTTCCTTCTGAAGCATTGCCATAAAGTCCACCATAAGAAGGACTTTCTCCCTTCATGGAGACAACGGAAACTTCAAAATCGTTTCCTAAGTCAAGCTTTGCCATAACCCCATCAGGGACATGAGCGTGTGGTTGAAACTTTAAGTCGGAGAAGGTTAGTAGTTTATCCTTAATCATGTATATAAGTATGACAGATTCTGTGTTAAAGTCAAGCTTTTTTTTTAGTTTTTGAAGAAAGATTGGTTAGCTCCTTGCTCTACCATTTCCTCGTAGCAAGTAGCCTTTTCAGCTATGATACGCAAGGTTATCGCAATCATTCCCCAAACTGCACCATCCTCATCGTTGGTTGGCTCGTACTGCGTCAGTTCTTGGATTTCGCTCATGCACATTTCCATGATGTCTGAAGCGTTATTCCATCCGTTGGTTTCGTAGTCTTTCTCAATTTTCATGCTATAATTCTATGAAATTTTGCGTAGTTTGTCAAGGACTTTTTTGAAATAATTTGTGTCGCAAATCATTGAATACAAAGGGTTTACGGCTTTCTAGCGGGGCGGCCCTGCCGTAAAGCCTTGGTGGTGAAGGGTTTAGTAGCCTAACCAAGAAAGCACTTCTTGTGCATCATAATCCGCTCTATCCCCTAAGTCCTCAAAAAATTGCTCGATATCTTCGCAACAATGCCTTGCCAATTCCAATAAGGCTCTTTCCCTTGTTATGATTGTATCTTTGGCAGATTCGTAGTAGTCCATTATGAATTTACCCCTTCCTGCACAAAACCTGTCTCATCCTTTTTTGCTCGACCTTTTTCGATAAGTCCGACAATAACGCCTTGCTTGTCCAAGAAACGCAAATCGTTTTCGTCACCATTGACAACCTCAAAACCTTTCCAAGTCTTAGGAAGTTGGTCACGGAAAACTACCGCAACATTTCCACCCATGTCCAAAACCATTTCGACAAGCTTTTGGTTATGCTCGGAACGACTGAAAGTCAAATGGTAGTTGCTCGGCAATTCACCATTGATGAATTGAGCCATACGCATGAATGACTTTGTGTAATCGTAAAATTGAGTTTCGGGAAACTTGTCGAAAATCGTTTTTGGTCTTTCTTCGTCAAAGAAAACAGATTCCCACGCAATGTCGCTTGTGAGGTTAGGACGAAAGACCGCTTTCATATCTTTCTTTTTTGCCGACTTGATAGTGGAAGTGATTTCTTTAGTCAGCTTTTCAAGGAACTCAAATTGCTTTTCAAAAAACAACTTTGTCTTTGCAATCCGAGAATCTTGGATGCTGTTCATTTGCCCACGACCTGCTGTGTTTAAGCAAGCCATCGTGCAACCTTTACTTCTCCATTTGCAAGTTTCGTAACCCGAAAGATTTGCGGGAGCTAAGTGGATTCCTTTTGTGAGGTAACCAAGTTTTTCGCCTTTGACGATTTTGGCATTTCCTGATGTGAGCAATGTCGTTTTAATCATGATATAATAATAGTACAATTAGCTTTGCTTGTCAAGCTTTTTCTTTATAATTTTTTCCCATTGCTCTTTTGCCTTTTTAGGGTCAAACTTTTTAGCACTGAGAATGCGTTTCCATGTTTCCCATGTTGGGCGTGGCTCGGAAAGCTCTTCCCAACTTTTCATTCTTTCTTTACTATTCATACCCTATAGTTTGACAGATTCTAAGGTAAAGTCAACCCCAAAAAACATAAAATTAAAGATAGTTGTAAACTCTTGATGGCCAAGGGTTTCCAGCATGGCGGCGGGCGGGCCGAGTCATAAACCCTTGATAATCAGCAGGATGTGGGTACGAAAAAATCCCCGAATTTCCTCGGGGATTCCTTCTTATTTGACCCTTATTTGACTAGGGTTCGCTTCGAGTTTACGCAACCAATGCCTCTTGGGTGGCAAAGCCAACTTCAGCGTCAAGGACTGAGTGAAGTGCTTCTGACCTCTTTGGGAGAGCATTTACATTACCCTTGTATACCTCGGTGAAGGCATTATAAAGGGAGTTGACATTCCTGTCCCAAAATTCGGGATGGTCTGACGATTCCCATTGGTCAACAACATCAGCAATCTGAGTCTTGCCGATTGCCTTCGCTTGGAAGGCACGAATCACAAGGTCATTGGCTTGGGGAGAAGTGAGTTCTTGCTCCTTGTATGCCTCGATGCGATTGTCTTGGTTGTTCCACATTCCGAACAACTTACCCAAAGTGCGTGAAATCACTTGGTCAAGGTCATTAAGAATATTCTTGGTATGCCTACGAGCAAGCACAACTTCATTGTGGAAAATGAGATTGTCACAGACGAATGGTGCATCACCTGCACAAAGTCCTGCAGGAAAGCACTTATCGTGTGCGTTTCGCAATCCCAAAATCGTTCCACGCTCGTTGTTGTCCCTATCGGTATGCGATACTTGGAACAAGCCAAAGTAGCGTTGACCATTGCGAGCGAGATTGTGAGCCTCGTTCACGACTTGGAAGCCTGTTGCGTCCAACCTGTTCTTCACCTTGTCGATGAGGAAGTTGTGACCAATTGGTCGCCAAGTTTCGGTGGCTTGAGGAGTTTCAACGGCTTGAACTTCCTCGAAAGTCGCACTCTGATGTTGGCTTCCGCAAACATTAAGATTGACTTTTGGCGTTTCTGTTTCGGGTGAGTTATTGATTATATTGACCATAATTTTTAGCTTTGTTAATTAATATTATCTTACTATTATCGCAAAATTTCGTGCAATTGTCAAGGAAAAACTTTAAGAATTTCGATTTTTATTACTCTCTTGTGCCCTTCTTACCTTTTGGGTAACCATGACATTCTCGTCATTGATGTGGGGAACAAGTGGTTTTGCTCCTGTATGCGAGTACTTCTTGCATATGGCGTTTAAACTTGGGTGTTTGGTTGGGCAGGAAATGCCTCTTTCTTTGTTTACTTTACTCATTTTATAACTATAATTATGACAGATTCTGAATGAATTGCAAGCTTTTTTTTCGCAAATATGAAGATTGTTGTAAAGCTCTGATGCTCAAGGGTTTGCGGGCCGCGGGCGGGGGACTCCTTTCCCTAAACCCTTACTCTTCAGTAACTAAGGAAGCAGAATAATCACTTTCAGCCTCCTGTTTAGTTTCATAAGATAAACAAATCAATTCTCCCTCCTGTGAATAAGGATACCAAGAGCATGGCTTTTCTTCAAACCATAAATCCCAAGTATCTGAGTCCTCATCATAAAGAGGTCTTTCAAGTGGTGGTAATTGACAATATTCTTTTATGTAATCAATCATACATTACTCCTTCGATTTCTGTGTCATAATTGCAAGCGTTTGCAACCCATTTTCTGTTTGCTACTTCTTCGGGGTGATAATAATGCTTAGGCTTTTCCTCAAACGAGTAATCGTTTCTAAGTATGCAATGCGACTCCAAATCGAGCGTTTCATTGTGACTTTTTACCTTTCCAAACATATCCCTCAAGTCAAGGTAGGTTGGGTAGAGATGGTGTTTTGGGTCTGCTTGACCTCCCATTTCTGCGTTTACGATATACCGCATTACATCGGCAACTGATTCGGTGAACTTATTCATATATATATTCTCTCAAAAAATGGGTGATTAGTCAAGGATTAAAACAGATTTTTTTTTCAGTTTTACTACGCAAGAATACCATCTTACCTTACCACTTTCCCTCTCAATAAAGGTGTCGTTCATGTAAGGATCGTAGGTTGCTTCAATCATCATGCCTTCGGGGTAATCTTCCCAACAAGGTTTGTAAAAATCATCCTCTAAGATTCCGATAATTCCTGCATGAACATTCTTACGCTTTTCTTTGCGAACTCTTCTCTGTCCTGTTTTATTAATCTTAAAACGACAATTGTACAGGTTAAGTTCGGTCGCATGAGCCTTGACTAATCCGTCTTGCTTAATTGACCAACAATTTCTGTGCAGGTTCTTATAAACAAAAACTTCCCTATCCAAGTCAAGCTCGTACTTAGAATTGTCGGGGTTTCTTCTTTCAAAATCATAACTCATTCGTGTTCCTTGCCTAATCGGATGTCGAAACCTTCGCTCGTTATAATTATCTTTCCTCCACCACAGGCTTGTAATCGCCTTTGTAGTGCATCAATTTCTTCTTTTAGTTCTCTCATAAAACGCAATGTAGTTTGTACACATTATAGCAATTGTGGTCAAGGTTATTCTCTGCCCACATTACCGCATCATCTACACAATGAAAGCAAGGTTTTTCTCCTCCCATTTCCTTCATGCTTCTGTGATCAACAAGCATATAACCTCCTGTCGTTGGATAATCGGGTTCCACATCATAGGCATCCTCAACATACTCCTTGTACATTTCGGGGTTTCGTTCCATATCTTCCTCCAATGAAATTGCAGGAGCTTCAGTTATTTTTTCCTCATTCATACTATACATTATGACAGATTGTGTGCAATTGTCAAGCTTTTACCACCAACAATTATAATAAACTTTCTTTCCATCTGCGATTGCCTTACGAGCATCTTCAATAAACTCTAAGTCAGTTGATTTATGAAAGTAATCTCCCTCTTCAAATGGCTCTCCATTTTCATCATCCCAACTAAAGGAATCGTCCCCAAAAAAGAATCCACCTGTTTCGGGTAACTGCTTGTTCACAACATGAGCTTCTAATTGCTCAAGGTCTGACAAGGTAAGCTCGACAGGTATGCAATTAAAATCTCCCATTGGGGATGTTTCTTCGGGTGCATTTGGTCTACCTTTGTCATTCCAAAGTTCTTCCATCCAACCTTGAAGTCGGTTGTGCTTTCTCCAATAAGCGAGTTCTTCCTGTTCCTCGCCATTCTCTGCGTATGCGTATTGGTCTAATCCCATTTTATTCCTTGTTTTGTTTAAGTATATCTAAAACTTTTTTCCATGCGGTATTCACTTCTTCCACGAATTTGTCAGTTCCCATTTCGGGATATACATGGTCAATGTCGGAAGGAGTAAAGACATTAAGCACATCAAAGATTACTTCAAAATCTTTTATGTTCAACTCTTTTTCCTCGTTCTGTTGCTGAACGGATAATTCTGACATATGACTCATTTGATTTTAGCGATTACCGATGCACCTTCTTTAGCTTCTGCTATGTTGATGCAAAGATGATCTGCGAGTTCTGCGATCATGCGATCTTGGTTAAAGAATTGGTAAGCGTGAGATAAAAGCCTTGCTTTATCGTAGTCGCTTTCGTCACGAATCTCATCGTAAATCTCGAAGATGTTCGAGTTCCAATTCCACATTTCTACTTGTTCTTCAACTTCTTTGTCTGTAATCATAGTATATATTCTCTCAAATTATCGGCAACTTGTCAACCCTAAAAGTTAGCAACTTCGGCAACATAATCCCTTAAAGTGTGGCGAACCAAGGTGTTCCATTCCTCGGAATTTGGCTCGATACCTTCTTCGTAAACAGAGTAGAAATCAAAATCGGGGAAATCGTCAACAGACATCCCAAATATCTCGCATACCTTTTCGTTAATCTCATCTACAAATCTCTCAAAACCTCGCTCGGCTTCAAATTGAGACTTTAGTTCCATGTATTCATGTTCGCAATTATCGTAATTCATAAGTATAATTATGACAGAAACCGCAGTAAAGTCAAGGCTTTTTTTCATAAAATACGCACTTTTTTACCCTCCTAAGGCCCTGAACACCAAGGGTTTACAACTTTCTAGCGGGGGCGCCAGCCCGCAAACCCTTAATGATCAAAGGTTTATGAAATCTTTTTTAACTTAAATTTATGCGAGATTTTTTGTAGTTATGGCATATATTTGTCTTTATTTGAATCAGAACTAATTGCTGTTTATTTGTTGTATATTTAGTTTAATTTGGATCAGAACTTTTAATGGCAAGGTATATGCCCATAATGAAACCTATTGTTAGTAATATTAATGTATTCGTATCCATAAAAAAAGAAAGACCCTCGCTGAACCGAACCGTAAAGGCTCAAGGAAACAACGAGGGTCACGAGGAGGAAAGATGTGCGCCCATTAGGAAGAGCGACAACCAAGCTGAGCGCATCTCTCGATCGATTAAAGAGAAGTCGCTCAAAGGGACTCGCAGAACCACTAAAAGCTTATCCGCTATCACGCTAAGAACGACTAAAAATTGTGTGAGGAAGGACTACTTATACACCTTCAACTTTTCGGGACAAACTAAAGTTCGTTTACCTACTTCGCACTACAAGTTAGACTTGGTATTCGTCTTATGCTCATCCGATTGGACTCTACATCTCCACCACAGAGAACCTGCATACCTTAGCCCATTTGTCATAGGCTTATTCGTTAATTCTCGCCTCATCAGCGAGAAGTCACTCACAGGAAGGATTATAAGCCCTTCCAAAGTCGATTAAAATGTTAAAGATCAATGACCATTTTTAAGAGTTGGCCTTCTCTGATTGTTATGTATATATTATACGATATTTTCTTTCAAAAGTCAAGAACTATTTTTAACTTTCTTCTGTTCCGTATGAATATTGTGTCCAAATTTTAAGGTCGTAGTCGGCAACGCTCATTCCTTCAAAGTTAGCGTAGCTTTTAAATAGCTTTGCAAGCCTCTCATAGACCTTTTCACTCTGTGGGGTAACATTGGGTATGTCTTCATGCCCTTGATCCTTTAAAAAGCTCAGTATGTGCGTATCAATTACTGCTTCATTGAAGTCTTCTCTACTATGAGTAAGAAAGAACCTTGAACTCTTTGTACCAAGACCTCTAATTTGCATTAATTCGTCAAGCGTAACTTCATTCAAACTTTTATTAAGTAAAGTGGCTACATCTTTGAAGCTATTGTACCTTTGCTGATATGGAGCAATCTTGTACTTCTTCAAATGTTGCATCAAACCATCTTCTTCTACAGAACTTATTCGCATAAGTTTTTGTATCAATTCAAATGGCTTTAAACCAAACCCCATTCTGCCATCCATGCAGAACTTACGAACCTTTGGGGACTCGACTTCACTCTTTTTACCTGCAACACAAATGCAATAAAGTAAAAACTCTTGCAATTGCCATTCGTTGCGGTTGTAATCGGTAACTTTTTTTGGGTTAATCATCTTAGACTGCAAATCCTTTCCTGCGAAGGCGAAGCTTTCGTGCTTCGTTTTCTCGTTTCCTCTTTGCGTCTGCTTGTTCTGCGAGCATCGTGTGATAATAGATACTATCTTCGGGGACAGAACCATAATCAGAGAACTTGCTTCCCTTTACATATGTACCTTTAGATACATTCGACATTATCCTTGATGCTTGTGCGTGTTTTGCAATACTCATATTTTTTTCGCTTGTTGTTTTTCGATTAAGTATATATTCTCTCAAATTTTGGGCAGTTTGTCAAGCCTTTTTTTCAGAATACTGAATTCGTGAGAAATTCGGGCGAGTCAGTCCACATTCCCTTTGCCCGCTCACCATTCAAAGTCTTTTTGTTTATTTGATTAAATAATTCTTGCAATTCGGCAGTATCTTCGGGGCTTTGTTTATTTGAATCGTTTTCTTTTGCAATTATTTCGTTTATTTCATCTAAAATATCGTCAACTTCTCTTCTCGTATGCATTTTATTTGTCTTTTATTTATTTACAATTAAGTGAATAGCAATTATATTAATATTTAGGTATATTTGGCTCAGAATTCCAAGAAATTTTTAAGTAAATTAAGTGCATTCTTTACTTCCCACATTGCTTTATCTGCATCCTGTACTTCTATTGCATGGGCAAGAGACATATTGCACAATTCTATTGCGTTTCTTTCGTCCTCGTCAAGTATTTCAAAGTTCTGCTCTATGATTTCCGCAATCTTACCGCAGTTTTCCTTGAAATTCTCGTTCTGTTCATCGGAATATCCATTATTTTCATCATTCATAGGTACAAGTATGACAGAAATCAGTTAAAAGTCAAGTAAAAAGATTAATAAAGCTGAAATAAGCTAAAAACAAACAAAATTTAATGAAATTAGCGGGAATCCATTGGAAAACCATACTTATTTCGGGCTTCTATATTTGCCCTTTTCTTATTTGCATTTTCCTCGCTTGGATTTTGTTCCTCTTTTATTCTATTTGGCTTAGACTGATTAGTATTTAGCGAATAATCGTTCATAATTTCACCTGTAATAAAACATTTTATTTTTCGTGCTATTTGCTTTATTGAATGTAAAATTTTCATTTGTTAAATCGCTAATAATATAAATATTTAGATAAATTTAAGTCGCACTACCTATTTGACCCACTTCAACCCATTCTATCCCACTAATAATAAGGGTTTCAGTATAAATGCTCATTGTTCTTATATTTATCCTTTTGTATGTTGTTATATATATAATATATTAAGAACTTATACTTTTACATATCTTTTTGTAGTATGATTTAATGCAAAAGCGTAATTGAGTTGTTGAGCTTCATGGGTAGTAAACATATACTTCTTGTATTTGGAGTAATCTGTTCCGTACATCGTTTGCTCGTCCGTTTGCTTTTCCGAATCAATTAAGATATATTCTTGCACTTGTTGCTCTATATTTGGGTCTTGCATTATTCGTAATCTCTAAAAGCTATTGCGTATGGAAAGCGAGGAATGCCATCGGGAGTCAACTGAAAGAACTTAATCGTTGCCAACTTGCCAATATAATAATCCTTGTTGTCGAGAACTTCTTTAAGAAAATCGAAACTTCCCTTTACATTTGAATTGAATTGTTGTTGTGTTTTGTCGCAATAACATACTAAATGTTTTGCAGTTCCTGTACGATTTCCGTTACCTTCTTCAATGTCGAGAACCTTATATTCCGCATCCATGAATTCCTTACGCTTTAGAAGTCCCTTAGACCTCTTATTCTCGTAAGAAGCATTAGAACGAACCATTTGCCCTTCGTAACCTTCTTCAAGGTATTTAGCGTACAAATCGTCAAGCGTTTTGAATGAATTGATTTCAGCAGTTTCAACCAACACAAGGCAATCTTTATTTACCGCATCAAAAAGATGATGCTTTAGCATTGCAAGTCGAGCCGAAAATATGGTCGATTCATTTACTTCATCCGATAGGTGAGGCATATCATAAATCCAATATTGGATAGATTCCTTTGCTTCTTGCAACCTATCTGCAAATTCCGCAACTTTCTTTGCGAAAACCTTGTCGCTCATTTTATCTGATTTAACAGGAATTTGTTTGCGAACAAGTGATGTAATCTTATTGAAATTGTCCCGATAATCGTGATTGTACAATTCTCCATCGAGAACTGCATCGGGGAATGCCATAAAAAATCCTTTTAAACTATCTGTGATGTGTGGGATGCACTCGATAACTTTTCCGTTGCGAGTCTTACCTACAACTTCACCATTCTCCAATCGGGTAATGCACCTTATTCCATCCAATTTTCTTTGCGAATAAATAGGAAAGGTCAACGAGTCTTTCCTATCGGAAAACTTATCGGCAAGCATTGCTTCGTAAAACTTCTTGACCTTGGCATCTTCTTCAGTTAATGCGTAGCCCGATTTTAGCTTTTTCGTAAACTTGGCTTGAGCCTCAAAGTCGGCTTGAGCATTTGGGGTAGTTTCATTAGACCTACCTACATTCTTGGCAACGCAAGTTGTTGGTTTGTCTTGGGTCTTTTTTCCATCGACCAATCCCTTGATGGCATAAAACTTGTTGCCATCGACATTCATTGTCCATTCACGCAATCGTCCTTGCGTATCAATCTTGTATAGTGTCTGCAATTTTTTAATCATGTATATATATTACCTTAAATTTCCGCTTGTGTCAAGCCTTTTATTCAATTATTTGATGGGCAAGTTTGTTTGCGTTTCGCCTTACCAATCTTCTTTCTCCGATTTTTCTCTTTGGATTGTGAACGCTAAACTTCTTTTCGAGAGTTGAGAGAACCTTTGGATAACCACATAGTTCTGCAACCTTTGCGTTGGCATAAGCCAAGTCGTTACAAAGCAATTCCTCTCTATTCATTAATCGCAAAAGTTTCTTCGGGCAATAAAAAGTCTCCAACAGGTCGAGTTGACTGACAGGAACTTAACACAAAAATAAATGCAATTAAAATAATCTTCATCCTCCAATTAATTGAGCCTTCTTCTCAGATTTAAAATCATAGATTGCATTTTGGGGAACGGAATTTGCGAGTTCTTCGCCCGATTCCCATTCTTCTGTTTCACTTCCCAAGACATCATTAAATTTGCCTTGTCTGCGAACATCGTTCATAGTTAGGGCAAATGCTTGTCTGACTGCATGGCACATAAATCCATAATAGCCCAAAAGTTCTCCGTTCTTGTTTTGCAACTCAAGATTATAGTCATCTACTCGCACAATGCGATAGTCACCCAATCTTACGATTTCTTCTTCCAATCTGATTTTCATAATATAAGTATGGCAGGTTTTGAGGTTAATGTCAAGCGTTTTTTAACTCCCATAGCTCAAAAACTTTTTCCATGTAATTAGCTTGCCATGAAACATGATTCTTGAGTTCGGTCAGAAACTTATCGGGGTTTTCTCTTTGAGTCCAAAAACTTTCTTGTTCAATTAAGTCATCAAGTCGGTTGCGAATTACTTGCATATCTTCCAATGAATATACTTCATCGTCAATATAAACTGCTTCCATAAGTTCATGTAGGCTTTTAGACCAATGCGTGATTTCTTCTTTTTTTGTCATAATTATTTCTCCAAGCAGTAACTCCAATACCTTGAGTTCCTTCTGTTTTGTACTTTATTCCAATAAATTTCCCTTGCAACATTCGGAGCTACTCCGTACTTGTTGCATCGGTCAAGCCACTCATTTTCCATCTCTTGGTAAACCTTGAGACTACTTGCGTGACCATTTGAAAGGTCGTGACCCATGAACCTTAGAAGGTGAACATCCAAGCAACATAGTTGTGCTTCGGTTGGGAAAGACAATGCCAAGGCATAGGTTGTCTTTGCGTTCCCTAATCCGTAGATTGACCCAATCAAGCGATTCCTGCACTCTTGCCAAGTCTCATCGTCCTGCTTGTAGAATTGGTTTGGATTGTCTCTAAACTTCTCTACGAGTTGCCACAAGCCGACATTGCGTCTGTGATTGATTCCAACTCTCGCATCGGTAATCATCTTTTCGAGTACATCCTTGTCGAGCGTCCAAGACAGGTCTTTCATTGCCTCGTTGTACCCTCGTACATTCGATTCCCATGTGGTATGCACCGACATGATGGCAAAGACCCAACGCTTGAAGCACTCTGCATGGGAGTCAATCTTTAGGTTTTCCCAATACTCGGTTTCCTCGTTTACCAACTTGAGAGTAAGACCTCCAAAGAACTTGTCAACCTGTTTCAGTTGAGCCTCTTTAATCTCACGGCAAGTTTCGTTAAATAAAGTAAGGTCATCTTCTTTTTCAACTGATGCCTTAACATCTTCTTTTTGCAATTTAATCATGTTATCTATTCTGTCAGATTATGTCGGAGTTGTCAAGCACATTTTTTAATTTAATGAGTTCGACTTGATGCTCCGTTTCGTTTGTGTCTTTTACAATGAGTTTATTTGAACTAATTTTTGATGCAACTAAAGCATCCTCTGTTATTTGTAGATTTTCCGTTTGACTCTCTAATTCCAAAATCACATTATTTGGGTAATGGGCGATTGGCTTGAGCTTGGGGAAGAATAGTGTTTTATTAATTCTTGCTATGCTCGCCTTTTTAACTAAATTATATTTTTTGTATAATTGAGTCGTAATCTCTGAAGAAAAAAGAGAAGATAAAAAACCTTCTCCTTCTTCTATTTCGTCCTCGCCAATTACTCTCCAACCCATATTAGGCTACAAGTTTGTGAAGGACTTTGAGTTCTCTATTTCCCAAATACTTAGCGAAATACAAGCAAAAATCAATCAATCTATCTTTTTCCGAAAACTCCTTGGAGTCTCTGATTGCGTTTGCTACTTCTTCGTACTTGCCATCTTGCCACATTTCGGTCAATTCAATATTTTCGTAATTCATTTTATTTTTTCTTTCAATTAATTTTAACAAAGTTTCCTAATTGTTAGGAAACTTCAATCAAAATATCATGCACTAAGTGTCGAGTCTTGTAATCTAAGATTCTTCCTTCTTCGTCTTGTGGAAGATTGTCGATGACCTCATCAAAGTCAATATCAAGCACCTCGCACATAGAAGCAACCTTTCGGTAAATTCCAATCTCCTTGTACTTTAGGATTGCCCATACTGCATCGACTTGAGAATCGCTTGAATCCTTGATTGCTGACTGCAATTTTATTCCATAATCCATTTTATTATTCCTTTGTTTTAGTTCGGGTAAACTTTCCATTGAGAAAGAGCAGAATCTTCATCTCCTTCTACATAGTAACCAAGTTCCTCCACGATAAACTGAATGTCTGCACAAGTCAAACTTGAGCCTTTCATGCGAGATTGAATTTGCTTGAGATTGGGGTATTCTCCCTTCTCATGCTTATTCTCCACATAATTTCTTATTGCTAAGTTATCATAGTCAGCATCGTCTACCTCATAGGTATCGCACTCACAATCTTCCTCGCAGTATTCATCCTCATCGGAAGAACCATAGATGGGTTGATTGTAATTATATACTGCCTTGTTGAGTTCTTGCCTTGTGTCGGTAATGTCTGCCACTACCTTGTACTTGGAAACCCTCAACTTTTGATAGTTGCAGTCCGTTGGAACGGAAACCGCATCTTCGGGGTCAAATTCAACCAAGAGCAACTTGCCGTTACTTCCTGCCCAACCTTCGGCATAGTCGTATGAGCCGATATGAAGTCCATGTGAGCAATGATGGTCTTTGTTGTCATCCACGCATCGTCTTTGAACCTCGATGGTTTCGCCAACTCCATTAAAAATTTGGTGACGCTCGTTCGTAGTGCCTTGCACAACAATGGTATCTGCATTGCCTGTGCTTGAGTAGAAGTCCTTTTGTACTCCCTTGTAGCCCAAAACCTTGCCTTCGGGTGTTATAGGTAACTGCTTGTACCCAAGAAAGGTAAAGAGTTCCTCAACTGAATTTGACGAGGGGTTCAACATTAGCCTCTTAATGTAATTCGTAAAAGGTGCTGAATCTTTCAGACCTGCTCGCAACATTTCGAGTAGCTTGTCAACCACTACACCATGCACACGATTGCCATGATAGTAGACTTGCTCATCCTTGACTTCCACCTCTCCATCTACAAAATCCTCAACGGACTTTTTGATGTCGAGATATTCGCCAACCTTGTCATAGTCTGCATCAAACAATGCTTGCCTTAGTAGGGCGAAATTCGCATTATCTTTTCTTACCGAATAAGGTTTGCCATCCCAAATACAGGTGATGGACTCCTCGCTCATTGTGTATGGTACTTTTGTCATATTTTTTTTCTTTTCAAGTTTTACAATTTTGATTATCTATATAT
>MDSY01121888.1_pt1 | contig 24439 bp, 17 predicted proteins | sample 811131 | NCBI WGS metagenome assembly MDSY01 (sample SAMN05326643, study PRJNA326480) | marine metagenome | isolation source: seawater | place: Atlantic Ocean: South West | collected 2010
GCAAACAAGGGGTCACCCCTCCTAAGCGAGGAAGTTCCCTACCAAATTACCTTGATGTACCTGGTACGGTCGTAAATGTTATATTGTAATGTACCTTATGTTACATTCCTATACTTACATATACTTATACTATGTAATACTTATACTAGATTTTGATTTTTTTCTGCACTAACGGCTGTGTGCGACGCAGCAATGAGTACGCCTCCTGGGAGCGCGCCTGCTCCCGAGCTGTCGCTGGGTCTGCAGCGAGGCGGTGGCGGGAGTGCGCACGAGTCCTGCTCCACGCACACGCACGCGCACAATTCCCACGCCGCCCACTCGCCTCGGCCCAAGCAGAGCGCCGAGGAGATTCGCTGCGGGATCGGCGGCGGCTCGGCGGCCGTGCCTCCCGCAGGGCTGGCGTCTCTGTCTCCCCCGAGGCTCGCGTCGCCGCTGGTGGAGTCGCACCGCTCACTCCGTCCCTCACCGTACCCCTCGCCGCGACCCTCGCCGCGCTCTCGCTGCAATTGCTCAGAGGCGCTCCGGAGCTCCGACGTCAGAGTGGGCTACATGGGCTCGCCAGTCGCATTCGCGATGGGCGCTGGGGACGAGGATCTCACCTCGAGCTCACCGCCCCGCCGACGCGCACCCCAAACCCAGCGCGCGTTTCCCTCGCCCCTCGCGCCTGCGACGACGCCTCGCGCTGCGTGGGCGCCGCATGGACAAACCCAAGGGATCGCCCCGGCGCCATCCCCAGGGTTCGCCTCTCCCGGCTTTGGCGCAAGGGAAGAGTCCGCCGTGGGATCCCAACGAAAGAGCAAACCCGAACGCAAGCGGCCGCCCATCGATACAAGACTCTCACACGTGTCGCCGCTGTCCTCACTGCAAAGCGCATCGGCTAAACCATCGGCCACACGTAACCCCAACCCTAATCTTAACCCCAACCCTACCCCTCCCCCGCCGCTCGTGCACCCACCGGCTGTGTACCGACCATCGGTTGCCAATCCACTGGGTGCGAGTTCACCCTTTGTGAACCGAGGGGAGCCTCCACGCTCCACTGCCTCCTGCGGCCCCTCGAGCATCGGCTCTTGCCGCCCCGCATCAGCCGCCGCCTTGAGGCCATCGCTCGCGCGCGAGATGAGCAGAAAATCAGCCGATATATGGGGGAAACGGGGTGTGACATATGGGCAGAATGGGTTCGCGAGGTCTCGAGAGCACTCTCCGCTGGAGCAGATGTCGCCGGCGCAGCAGGAGGCAGCGCCAAGCTCGGAGCGTTCGGCGCCGCCGCACTCGCCCCCCTCAGCGCTTGCGCCACCGCAGCTCTCAGCGCTTGCGCCACCGCAGCTCTCAGTGCTTGCGCCACCGCAGCTTGCACCGAGGGCGATCGACGAGCCTTCGTGCGGCCGACCACCGAGTCCTTCCCACCGCAAGCTCTCGCCGCCACGACGCCGCACGGGGACCCACGCGGCCGCTGCGCCCATCCAGAGCGAATCGAGCGACTTTGGAGCTGCGCGAGACGCGGCCATGTGGGAGATGCGTGAGGCGCAGCAGGCAGGTCAAGAGGAAGAGCTTCGCGCCGCGCAGCTCGAGGCTGAGGAGATGATGCGAAACGTACAGGCGAGACCACGCGTTGAGAGAATGGACAGTGAGCAAGAGGGCGACTCCGAGCGTGCGGCGGCGCTGGCGGCGTGCGCGAGTGGGCTGCGAGCGGCGGCGGCGGCGCGACGGCCGACGGATGTGGCAGGGGGGGGAGGCGCCGAGGCGACACATCAGCGGTGCGCAACCGAGCAGTCCGAGCTCTTCTTCTTCGGGCAGCATGCTGACGCGACAGGTGATGATGCGTTCCCGTTAGAAAGCGATGCGGCCCCGGAGGCGGTCAGCGGAGGGGGGGCGCCGCCAGAGGCACTGCCGGGGCCGTTGACGGAGCTCCAGGTGGAGGCGACGCTCCGAGAGCTCTGCGATGGCTTGGAGAGCGTTGTCGCCGCGGTCCTCCCACGGCAGCACGCTGGAGAGGTCGCCGCCGCGTACGCGCGCGGAGGGGGGCTACGCGCCGACGGAGGGGGGCTAGTTCGCAAGGCGTGGCGATGGCTCGAGCTGCTCAAAGAAGTCTCCGCGGGAAGAGAAGAGCCTTCACTCAGAAAGGCTCCAAGAGACGATTCGGGAGAGACGAGTGCGCGAGAGGCGGCTACTGCTGAGGGCCATACTACGCGAGAGGCCGCAGCGCAGGAGCTCGAGAGGACGCGTGAAGAGCTGAGCGTTGCGCAGCAGGAGGCGAGACGGCACGCGAAGGAACTCGAGGCGCTCAGTGAGCAGCTGCGCGAGTCTCGCATCCAGCAGCGGCAGCAGCTCGAGCGGCAGCTCGGTGCGCTCGTCGCGCGAGGGCGGCAGGCCGAGGCGACTGCACGGACGCTCACGATCGCGATCGCTGACGCTGAGGACACGACAGCCGACGGATCTCACCCGAATCACCACGCCAATCACCAAGCCAATCACCACGACAATCACCACGACAATCACCACGACAATCGCCACGCCAATCACCACGCCAATCACCACGCCAATCACCACGCCAATCCTCGCGCCAATCCTCATGCCGACTCTTCCGCTGTGGCGGCGGCGCGGGCGCAGCAGCTTGCAGCTGACGAGCTGCAGACTTCGCGACGGCAGTGCGCGGCGCTCGAAGGGCACGTTGAGGCCTTGCGCGTACAACTCGACGAGGCCATCGATCAGAAGCGCGAGGCGGAGATGCGAGCCCATGAGCTCGCCGAGCGTCTGGCGACAGCCCAAGATGGCGAGGCAGTCGCCGGTAGAATTCTCGAGGCGCTCTCGCCAGGGGCGTCGCCTTCGAGAGTGGGTGGGGGGTCTTGCGCAGACAAGGCTGCGGGCGACGGCGCGCGCGCGCTCTTCGTGCAGATCCCCGCGACGGGCGCACTGCCCACCATGTCGCCCGCAACGACGCCCTCTAAGCTGCCCAAGCCGTCCGCGCGCAGTCTCGCCGCCAGATCGCCTCGCTCTCACCCTCCGCCGTCGTCGCCATCCCATTGGCTCGCGCCCTCGCCCTGGAATGCACCGTCTCCATGGAAGTCGCCCTCTCTGAGCGGCGTGCCCTCTGCTCTCTCTTCTGTGGGTGCGGCACGGCTTCGTGACGGTGCGACACGGCGTCTCATGCGCCTCCAGGACGCCGCGCGGTCCTTCTGGTTGAATCCACTTGGCGGAGGCGCGCTCGCCCGCGCGCTCTGGCTCTGGCAGGCGGCCGCCGCCCACGTTTCACGTCGGCAACTCGTCGAAGAGGCGCGGCGGCTCCGCGGCGAGAAGGAGGAGGGGATAGAGCGTGAGGGCGCATTCAAACGGGGTATCGGCGCTCTCAAGGCGGAGCGTGAGCGGCTGCGCGCAGCGCTCGCCGAGGCGCAGCAGCGTGGCGCGACGCGGCGGGGGGTGGGCGAGCATGGCGAGCGCAAGGCGATCGTCGCGCTTCAGAGGGAGAAGCTCGCGCTGCTCGAAGAGCTCACGGAGCTACGAAAAGCACGGGAGGATGCGCAAATGATTGAGATTGTGGAGCACGAGCGGGCGCAGCCGCTCGAGCCCCAAGTTCGCGCGCGGCCGCTTGAGCCTCAGGTTCGCGCGCAGCCGCCCGAGCCCCAGGTTCGCGCGCAGCCGCCCGAGCCCCAGGTTCGCGCGCAGCCGCCCTCGCCGCAGCCTCAGGTTCGTGCGCACCCACTCTCCGCTCGGCCGGAGGTTCGCGCGCGGCCCCTCTCGGTTGACGAGGTGGACAGCGTCGCGGCTGGCGGCTGCGGGGGGGATTTCTTTGACGAGAATGCCGTTCAGCAGAGAGAGGCCGCGTTACAGGAGGTGGGGCTGCTCGCGCAAGAGCTGCATGAGCTCACCGAGGCCCTGTCATAGTATATAATCAAACGAATCATCCTATCATGCCAGTCGCTCGAATTAGTTATTGGACCGCCCAAGCTCAACAAACTTTCAAAGCTGGTCTGCCCGTATTTGTAAATTCAAATTGGAATCGGAAATGCCAATGGGTAATTCATATAGGACACGTCTCCTGCCACGTATGACCCTGTGTCACGTTAGTAAATATATACAAGTACTAGTACAAGTACTACTTGAAGTACAAGTTGAAGTTATATTATCACATTATGATTATGCGCTAAATTGTAATTATATACAGATGATATATCAGATTTAATAATTTATGTGTATCGAATTCAAATTGGCATTTTTTGTTAATTTTGATATACGCATTTATATTAAATATAAATATTATAATTATTAATATATAGATAAAAATATAATTTTCATTTTGATGATCAATATCACGCATCAAATATGAATATACATGTGCACGCGATTCGCGCGTGCACATTGTCGAATTGAATGCTAGTTTGGAAACGTAACACTTGTCATCTATCTCGTGTGAGGGCTGTGCCGCACGAGCCATCACACTGCCCAACGCTGAGAGGCTTCACATCTAATTGTTGGAGATCCGGCGAATTCAAAGTAGCTGCCGAGATGACGAGTGGCCCCTCCTCTCCATGCACGAGAGACTCTCTCGTACTAAGAGCCTCCTGCTTGCTAAATGAGCCCTGGAGTGCAGACATAATAGACGTCCACACGAAACTCACCGCGGATACATAGGGCACCCGCAGGTGTGTCGGCACGAGCTTGAAAGCTACAAACATGGCAGGGAGCCATAGACACCAGTTCGCTTGGAGTGTGGCGACGATCTCGGCGCGGTAGCGACGAGCAGTGTGCTCTATGATTGGGCGCCCTTGAACAGCAGCGTCCACGCAATAAAAGAACGGGAAGAAGAGGAAGGGCGCGTGAACGAATTGGTCGAGGGCGACTTTACCCGCAGTGAGCATGAGTGAGCGTCCGGGCAAGAGCGCCTCGATGACGCGGCACTGCAAGAAGTACTGACCAGCGCCCATCCAGCAACAGCCGAAGATCGCAAATGTCGCCGTGCGCTTTCTGTCGAGCTCGGCACGCTTCTCGATGCAGCTCTGCACCATCAGATCTGCCAAGGTCGTTTTGATCGTCGCGCTCGCACACGCAGCAGACCAGGGACGCCGCGCAACCACCTGGCTGAGCCTCTGCAGTGCGGGGCGCACCAGCATCGATCCACTGCGGTCGATACGTTCACCCTGGTGTGCGTGAGCTGGAGCGCCTCGATCTAGCGCCCGAGCTCGGTGATGATTCACAAATAAATCGACCGTCCAGTTCATTTTCTTCCAACCTTAATCCCGGAATAGTGCACCGCCGTGGGAGCGGTGAAAGGTCCATGTCGGGAGGCGATGCTGGGGGCAGCTCTGGTGACCGCGAGGTTGAGTTCAGCGCTGCGAAGAGCGACATCGCGGGCGCGCTCTCCGTGGCGACGAAAGGGCTTGTGAGCAAGGCCGAGTTCGCCCGCCGACGAGAGGAGCTTGAGAAGGTGCAGCAGGCCGAGGCGGTGGCCGGCGCCTCTGAGAAGAAGAAGAAGAAGAAGGCGAAGGCGTCGAGCAGCGTGCTCTCCTTCGGCGACGAGGACGGTGAGGATGGCTCCACCGACGCCCCCGAGCCCGCATTCGTCCCCAAGAAACTCAAGAAGAATCCGAACGTTGACACCGGGTTCCTTCCCGATGCGGAACGAGAGGCGGCGCTTCTTGCCAAGAAGCAGGAGCTGGCGCGGGTATGGCAGGAGGAGCAGGATGCGATCAGGCGCGAGATGATTGAGGTCACGTACTCATACTGGGACGGCAAAGGCCACCGCAACTCGGTCAAGGTGCCCAAGGGGTTCACTGTCGATCAGTTCCTCAACAAATGCCGCGAACAGGTGCGAGAATTGCGGAGCGCCTCCTCGGAGCAGCTGATGTATGTCAAGGAGGACCTGATCCTCCCGCACGCGACCACCTTCTACGACCTCATCGTCAACAAGGCGCGAGGCAAGAGCGGACCCCTCTTCCATTTTGATGTGCACGACGACGTACGAATGGTTGGCGATGCGAGGGTAGAGAAGGACGAGTCGCATGCTGGAAAGGTGATGGAGAAGCGATTGTACGAGCGCAACAAGGACAAGTTCCCCTACTCCAGATTTGAGGTCTATGATCCACAGAAGAGCTGGGAGTCGTACACCGTTCATGGCAGCGAGACGTACGGCGAGGGCGTCAACACTGCACTCGTATGACTTAATGTAAACTCTATTCATAATCATAATCATAATGATAATATTTTGAGACTAAACTATACTTAACTTGAAAAAATAAAATTCGACTACGAACTAGGTATTTGGTATATACAATATATAACCTATACGTACGTACGCGTACCAATTCACTTGTACCTTGTAGGGTAAGGGTTGTACTTGTAGTCGATAGATGCAAGCGCTGCCATCAGTCGAGATACAAGGCTGCATTTGTAACGTGCGAGTGTCGTCAAACTATATTTATGCATGCGCTATTTACTAAACCTATACAAATACATGCTGAGTATAAGAGTCGCGAATGAATCGACTCCTCATTGTTCCTATACCCAGGCGACATGGCTCTGCACCGAGTTCACTAGCGGTTGCTGAGGGTGCGTGGATCATTTGCAACGCCAACACGAGTTCGAAAGATCGGCGCGACCGCTCCCCCCATGAATTCGCTGCAGTCACGCACTGCCCAGTAACTCATGCTTTCTCGACCGGCACCCATAGTTTGAGCGAGCTCTCTTCATTGCGGTGGTTGTCCGGGCGGCGGTCCGGTTGAGATGAGTGCAAAGTAGCCGATCGGCGGGTTGCCGCCGAGCACCTCATAAGCATCCTTCTGTCCGACGAGCTGCTGATCGACCGCAGAGAGCAGAGCGATCTTTCCATTAATAATCATCGAGTCCTCGAGCGTCCCGACAAAGATTCGCGTGACGCTGTACGTGATGTCATCCTGCATCTTCCCCTGCAGACTCGACGGGAGCGTCGTCGGAGAGACGCTGAAAGAGCGCTGCAGAGTCATCTGGAACTGCCCGCCTCCGCACTGCCAGAGACCGCACGAGTTCTCAGGAAGAGGCCCATCAGTCATCTTGTGCTCGACGGTGCCGTCAGCATGGAGCGTGATCTCAGTGAGGGTCTCGCTCGCATCCTCCCGCTCCTACGTGGTGAGAGAGGGGTGGCGTCAACAGCCGAGAGGGAGGGGTCGGCGGCTGCGTGCAGAAGAATAGCAAGCAGCTGTCGCCGCAGAGACGCCGCAGAGACGATGCAGAGACGATGCAGAGAGACGAATGATTGCGGGGGCGAGGGAGGGTGCTCAAGTGCGCAATGAGTGTGGGACGGCGCACCTCGAGTTGCAACGAGGCGCCGATCATGGCCGCGGGGAGGCTCTCGCCCTGGAAGTCAACCCCGGGCAGCATGTAGCACGCCTGGCACGCAGGCGCTCCCGCGTCAGCAGCACGGGGAGTGAGCGTGCGATGCAAGGGTGCGGTGCGATATCCGTTTGGACATGGGCCGTCACCTCGTCGGAATTCTCTGCGCCACGAATTGAGAGCTCCATCGTGACCGCAGGCGAATGCCTCGACATCGTGCGCCCCGGCGCGCCATGCAGCGTGAAGGCGCCCACCAGGCCAAAGAAAGGCAGCAGTGCCATCGGCAGTCCTTCGGTTGTTTCGTTAAACCAAACAAATCGCTATCATTTTCGCCTCCTCCCTACCTTGTATCTACGCAACGCGCCGGCTTTTCTGTTTTGCAGTACCAACTGGTACGCAGCAGATGGCGACCGACTCTAAGGAGTTGGACGTGAGCGGGTACTCGACCACAGAGCTTGCCAAGGCAATCGACTCCCGCGAGGGCCAGTGGACCTCGCGCGACGCCTGCCTGCAGCAGCTCTCACACCGTTTCCGCAGCAGCTCTCTCGATGCCTTCTCGCCTGAGTTCAAGCGCATACTGCAGGGCATCACGGCGCAGCTCTCAGACCTGCGCTCACAGGTGGTTCGCTCCGCATGCACTGCACTCTCCGACATGGCCACCGCCGCCCGCGACCACGTTGTCCTCGAGCGGCCCATGCGCGAGCAGCTCCTCCCGGAGCTCCTGCGCCTCGCGGGCAACGGCAACACTGTGCTTGCGGGCGCAGCACGCGAGTGCCTTCCTGTGCTCTTCCACAACTGCCACTTTGAGGGTATGCTCAAGGTCATCTGTGCGACGCTGAAAGAGTCACGACACGGCGCTGTCAGAAATCTCTGCTGCGTCGCCGCACTCTCTGCAATACGCACGTGGCCGGTGCACATTCTCGAGTCGTGCGCACCGCTGCTTGAGAGCAGCCTGATGGTTGCGGCGACGGCTGCCGCAGTGGAGGTGCGTTCCCTCGCGAGGCAGTGCCTTGCAGAGTACCAGCACGCCTTCCCAGCCAGAGAAGAAGCCATCGGATGCTCGCTGGATTCGAACCTTCGAGGGCTGTTGCGGCAGCAGTCGGAGGAGATCTTGCGGCAGCAAGCGGGAGAGGCGGCACCGCCATCGCCGCCGAGGCATGTGCTCTGTCGGAATAGGCGGCGTGGAGCGCCAAACTCGCCGTTGAAACAGACCCTAGAACAGCCTCCCGAGCACCCGCCGTATCAGCCCCTAGAGCTGCCGCCACATCAGCAACCAAAGTCTCCACCAAAGCCTCCACAAAAGCCTTCACCAAAGCCTTCACCAAAGCAGCCAACGTCTCCTGAGATGAGCTCTGCGCTTCGGGTGCTTTACAAGCGGAGCCCCTCGTTGCAGAAGCGTAGGCTCAACGCTTCCACCGCGCCGCCGCCCGCCGCCGTAGAGCCGCACGCCGCCTCGCTCAGGGGCGTCGGCGTCAGCGACGGCAGCAACGGCACTGGGAGGGCTAGGGGTGAGGGGGTGGCAGGGGGTGGCGGCCGGAAGGGTGGCAGCGTGGTGGAGGGTACGTCCGCAATGCCAAAGAAGGAGCAACAGAGTAAGCAGAAGCAACAACTCGCATCGTTGCGTTGCAGGCGCACCGCCGTCGAAGCGAGCGCGAATGCGGCGGACGCGGCGTCAATGCCCAAGACATCGCCTCGGCCCTCAAAGGCCTCGCCGCTGCACTCCAAGTCATCGCCTCTGCTGAAGACGGCAGCGTCAAAACGTGTCGTGAGTCTCAGCAGCCGGAGGCAGCCAAAGCCAGCGCCGGAACCCGTGCTCAAGCAGGCGACCAAATGGGCATCCAAACCGGGCTCCAAATCGGCGAGTGCGCCCGCGTCTAAAGCGGCGTCTAAAGCGGCGTCTAAGACAGCGCGCTATGCGGCACACTACGCGGAGCCACACAAGGCGCCAGACATGGCATGGGCGTCTAAAGCGGCGACTAAAACGGCGTCTAGAACGGCGTCTAGCACGGCGTCTAAAGCCTCTAAAGCAGTGCCCAAACCGGCGTCTAAATCGACAACCAAGCCCTCGCCTGCACTTGCACGGCCGCCACCGCCACCGGTGGAGGTTCCCTTCGACGAGACATTTGAATCAACGAGCTCTGCACATCTGCCACCTACTGGCCCCACTGGCTCCGCGATGCCACCAGCCGCCGATCCCACGCCTCATGGCTGGGCCAGCGACATGGACCAACAGCGACATGACCAGGCTGTAGCACAGTTCTGGCAGCAGCAAGCCCTCGCAATGGAACACTTTCAGATGTGGCAGCAATGGCAGCAGCACTTGTATTGGAACTCTCCGTACATGCAGCCGATGCAAGCGCCGCCAGGGGATGGCCGTGAGTGGGGTCCTCAGTTGAGCCCCCCTGGCCGAGATTGGGGTCCTCAACCCTCTCCATCGAGGAGACAGCTAGCCCCAGTTGGAAACCAAATGTCGCCGTTCGGCTTCCCAATGCCATACGTGCCGCCGCCACCCCCACAAGGGATGCCCTCGCCGCAGACGCAGCCGTCCGTCGCCGCAGCCGTCGACGTAGCCGTCGCCGCAGCCATCGACGCAGCCGTAGCTGCAGCGCAACCGGCGATGCAACCGTCGACGTCACAAGGGATGCCCTCGCCGCCGCCACAAGGGATGCCGACGCCGCCGCTACAAGGGATGCCACCGCCGCCGCTACAAGGCATGCCCTCGCCTCCAGTAAAAGACATGCCGCCGCTGCAACACTTGCATCCGCCGCCACCGTGGCAGCTCCCTGCCCATTTGCCCATGGTCCAGTCGACGCCAACGAGCTCATAAGTGCGGATGATGCGACACTCTAACCAAGCCCGGCAAGCCACTCAGCAAATGCACTTTAACTCTCTATAAGTATGATCACTTAAGTTTTTCAAAAATATAGCTATGATTAATGATTAAGATCATCATAATATGCGCGCCTGTAAAGCTTAGCTAAACACCTCCGGGTTATTGTATATATATCTACATGTACCTAGACGTTACGCTCCAGGAAGCTCACGTTGACTAAGAATTATACCTAGACTGCTCCCAAGACCAGCCCTCCCCGCCGACGCTACAAGTCCTCCTTCTGCGGCCTGCCGATCTCCATGAGCTGTCGCTTGAGTGCGAGCATCTGCTGCTTGACCTTGAGCTCCATATTGGAAAGGGTCGTCGTGAGCTTGGGCACGTTGCCCTGTAGGAGATGGGGCGTATCCTTAATCTCATCGAGTGCCTTCTTCAGGTTGGCGACGCCGCTGTTGAACTGCATCTCGAGCGCACCGATGCTCTTCCTCAGCTCCTTGTCGTGATTGCGCGCTGCGGCCGCGGGCTCTGCGGCGCCCGCCGTCTCGTCAATCTCGTTCAGAATCTCCTCTTCGACCACACCCTCGTACTCGCGTGTGACCCCCATGGCCTTCTCCATCTGCTCGACCTGGTTGAGGAAACCGTCGACGAAGCGCTGCAGCTTCTCCTCGCTCACCTGCGCGGGAGTCTCCTTGTTGCGCGCCTCGAGCGAAAAGACTGAGAAGCCCAGTTGGGGCGGCCGAAGCCACGCCATCTCCCAGTCCCTCCCAGTGAGCTCCATCCCGTTGCCGACGATCATCCAGAAGGCGCCCGAGGCGCTCCGGTCGATGCCGAGCTGCTGGGCGAACTGCGGCCACGGCTCCGTGTCCTTGAAGCCGTACGCGAAGAGCAGCTTCCCGCGAACCTTTTCGGCGACCGATCTGAACCTCGGCAGCATCTCGCCGAGATCTTCCTCGTATGAGTCGGGCATGAGGAGGAGGAAGACGGGGACGCCGATGGCCATGTGGTGCTCGATGGACGACTCCGTCGACAGGTCCTGCACCAACGACACCTGGTGCGTCGCCACCCAGCGCGCGAGCGGCGCGACGGCGAGCGTGCCTTCGTATGTAATCTTCCGCTCCTTCTTATCCGCTTTCACAATCTGGATGACAGATTTGGTGATGGGTCGGCCGAGGAACTTTTTGGTGATGGCCGGGTCGAAGCTCTCCCCGAAGGAGATCAGACCCTGCAGCTTGCGCGCCGCGTCGCGGTAGACGGCGTACGCAGCCGAATTGTTCGAAGGGAAGAAGCCGACGACGCGCGAAGGCTTCGCCTCCTCGGTGTGCTGCGCGGACCACGAGTCGAGGTGGAGGAAGCGCTCGGCCTGTTTGACGGTGCGAAGCGTCTGTATCGTGTCCCGGCTCGCCTCGCGCAACATGACGCTCACCATCGACTCGGAGGTGTACTCACCGACAAAGTCAATCGCTTCACCTTCGCGGAAGATGATGAGCTTTGGGAGGGTGAGCGCGCCTTGGACGATGCGCGCGATCGTGGGCGAGTCGGTAGGATCGAGGCGCAGCTGACCCACTGTGACGCCGCCCTTGGCCTTGACGCGCAGGGTGTTGCCGGCGGAGCGCAGCATGCGACCGACCTGCGCGCACGGCTCGCAGCCGTCGGCGGTGAGAGAGAGGAGGAGGAGAGGGTGCTCGGAGAGCGCCGCCTCCAGCGTTTCGTCGGTCAGATAGATCAGCGGGTCCGCCGCCTTCTTCTTGGCCGCTCCATGGCACACGGCAACCAAAACCGCGAGCGCGATGACGCCGCGAAACATTCTGGCGGCGGCAGAGGCGACGGGGGCTAACCTATCTGAAGAGATTTACTTTTTCTACTTGCGTCCTGCTGGAGGCTCAGCTCAGCTCACGTAGCTCCCCCCAGCCTCGCTCGCAGCGCCCCGCGCGCGCTCCGGCAAGAGCACCCGCTGGCGTGGTGCGGTACTCGTCGAGGCCATGGTCTTCCCTCGCCCACGTGCCATCGAGACCGTCGGCCGCACCGTCGGCCGCCGCCTCAAGCGACGCGCCGACAAGGCCTTCGCTGAGCCCGAGCGTGCGTGGCATCTCGTGGACGCCTACGGCCAGGTGCTTGGACGCCTGGCGTCAAAGCTGGTCCCTCTACTCTGTGGCAAGCACAAACCCATCTACCAGCCCCAGCGCGACGTTGGCGACTATGTCGTCGTGGTGAACGTTGCCAAGACTGTCGTCACCGGTAAGGCCATGGATCAGAAAAAGTACTACCGCCACTCTGGCTACATGGGCGGGCTCAAGACGACGACACTGCGGCAGCTGATCGCCAAGAACCCCCTCGAACCACTCCGCAGGGCCATCCTCGGCATGCTTCCCAAGAATCGCCTCAGGGGACAGCGGATGCGAAGGCTTCGACTCTTCCCTGGGCCGGAACACATTCACGAGGGCCAGTTCCAGCCTGGGGAGCTCGCGTATAGGACGATTTTTGATAGAAAGGACGACTTGCCTCCCGATCTCCATCGAATAACAAAGGAGGAAGCACCCTGAGCCACGTTCCCGAGTGTCACATAGTGATACAATATTGTAGTAGTATGAGTATCGAGTATGATCATGATGTCAGATGTGTGAAATATTAATATACAAATTCGAATTTCAAATTGCCAAATTCAAATTGCATTAATATATATTCATATACATATAGGACCCATTGGGTATTTGATAATAATTATTCATTTTTTTGTAATATTTAATAAAAGCTCAAGCTCGAAGCTGCGCCTTAGTTGCTTAAAGCTTAAGCTTAAGCTAAGCTTAGCAAGCTATATATACTTTAACTTTCACGCGTTGACTAAGACCTGCCGAGAGCATTGCGCAGCTGCTCAGCATACCCCCTGGATGCGGCGACGATCTGCGGCTGCCATCTCTCTGCGAGCTGATCTCTCATGAGGAAGCACCCCACAAGCGCGGTCGCCATCGCTCTACGGGGCGCCCCTCCCAAGAAAGTTCCGTTTCTGGATCCTCTCACAGCACAAGTGAGAAGAGTGCCGCCGCTAACGACCGCCTCCGGATGGTGGATGAACATGGCTGAGAGTGCGTTTCTCGCTGTAGCAATCGTGGCGTCGACTCCCGTGGTGAACGCAGTGGAGGCCCACCTCCACTGCGTCTGCACCATCACACAGTTCTCTTGGCATGAAGAAGCGACCGCGTGGCCAGAGCACATGAGAGCGTCGACAGCGGTCTGTTCCTTCTGAGCGTAGGCTGTGCCGAGGGCGGTGAGATCGTCCCTCTTTGGAATGAGCGGGTGCTTGCCCCACCTTGCGACCAGTTCCTCCCGCAGCAGGAAGCACCCCAAGAGGGCCGTTGCGGAAGCGGCGGCAGGCGATCGACCCAGTACAGAGCCGTTGCTCACGCCTCGCGCGAGACACGTGGCGAGGGTGGTTGCGGCGACGACGGTCTCGGGTGCGTCGACGAGCTGCTGGGAGACGCGAGATCGGCATGAATGCTCCACCTCGCCCATGCGCGACTCTGCAGCATCAGACACGGAGGCCGCATGCGTTCGCGCAGCCGCGGAGGCGCCCTGCAGCAGAGCGAGCGCGGCACGTCCGGAAGCGACACCGACCCGTACGGTGGCCATAACCCACTCGTCGGCCGCAGCCAACACCCTTGCGATCCCTTTGATCCTCCCGCTCGGCTCCGAATCGCCTTCGCTCATTCGCAAGGCGCAGCGACTGTGGCCGCGGGTATGTAGTAAAAAAGAGCCAGAAAGAAAATCTTCACTTTAAGAGATTTAAATTGCACGCTCGCATGGTGGCTGGCTTGGCGGAGGTGCACCGCTGAACCCGTGTGACGCACGGGTGGTGGCGCGCTCACAGTTGGATCGCCAACTCCTCGATCACCCCTGCACCACCTTGCCGCCACGCCGATGCCCTCCGACGAGCACAATGGTGGCGGCGGCGACGTTGACGGCGACAACTACGATCACGTTGGCGGCGACGAGTACTATCACGAGGACGCGGCGTCCCCGGCGGCCGGTGCGCCGGCTGTGGTGGTGAGTGCTGGTGTGGGTGAGCACCAGTACCTCTCGGCCTCCGACACCGACGCGCGCGCCAAGGCTCTTGCCGAATGGGAGGCGCAACTCCTTGAGTACAACGCACAGCTCGGCGAGGTGACAACAAGACACACACACTGCCATTGCTCACACTGCCAGAGGCCCCGCCACCCCTTCCCTGCGCTCTTCTAAACCGCAGTGTGGGCACATCACCCACCCACGCTGCGGTTCGCTTGAGCGCTACAAGAGACCAGTACTAATATAGGTACCCGAGGAGATACTATCATTTCTCTTTTCGGGCATGCAACGTGCTGCACACCGATGCAAACTTCTCAAGTGCTGCGGCCCGTGTGCTCCCCAGCGCCGCGATGGGATCTGACTTGTGTGTGACCTGTCCCATTCCCTCCACAGGACGCGTGGAAGTCATGGAAGAAGGGTGCTGTCGTTGGGCTGATGGCTGAGCTCCAGCAGAAGCGTCCCGCTCACTCCTCCGGTGGGTACACCGCCTCCTCGGCCGAGCGCGACGAGGCCCTGCAGCGCGCGCACGACAAGGAGGGGGCGCTGCTCCGTCGGATCGATGTCCTCGAGAACGGTCCAGGGAGCGCCCGCGAGCTCAGAGAGGAGATTGAGGCTCTGCGCGTGCAGCTCGGCCAGCAGAAACAGAAAGAGAAGCACAGGCACGTTGTGGCCGAGATGCTCCAGTCGACCATCACCGTTGCGGGCACGACGGTCCCCGGGGGTAAGCGCGCGGCGATGGCCGCGCGTGCGGCCAAACTCTTCGCGCCGCACGCAGCTGATCCCACCGGCGGTGCGTCAGATGTCGTACCAGAATTACGGATCCGCGCGGCGTCGGCGCAGCGTCAGGTGGCCGAGCTGCAGGAGCAGCTGGCGGAGAAGGACGAGGTGCACGAGTCGACGCTCGAGAAGCTCAACACGGAGCTCACACGCTCAAAGGCGGAGGCCCTCGCCGCGACAGAAGCGCTACGGAGCGTACACGTGGATGCGGGTATCCACGAGGCGCAGGAGATGACCCAGCTGCGGATGGAGCTTGCGGCGGCGAGTGAAGAGGTGAGGTTCCTCAAGTCGAGGGAGGATGAGCTGCGCAATGAGCAGAACAAGGTGATGAACGCGCAAGAGCTCAACCGCAAGTTCAACGCCTCCGTGTCGCGCTCCGAGCATGAGGGGCTCCGCACTCAGGTCGCCTCGCTCAACGAGGAGTGCCAGCGGGTGCAAGAGACGAACCAGTCCCTCCAGGCGGAGCTGCGCGCGATGCGCCAGCGGGCGGTCGAGATGGACGGCGTCGAATCCGAGATCACCGCCTTCCAGCGCGCCAACGATAGCCTCGAGGGTGAGCTACGCGACACGCTTCGCGCGTGTGAGGTGTTGAGGGAGGAGGCGCGCCAAGCGAAGCAAACGATGAGAGAGATGGAGCATCAGCTCATTCTCAGCGTGTGCGGCAGCCGACGCGCCTCCTTACCGCCCCAGCCGGCCGCCGCCGCAGACGAGGCGCCCAATCTCGCCGCCAGTCGGTCTGTCGGCCGATCGGTGGGCGGCGGGATCGCCGTGTCGGGCGGCGCGATGCCGCTGCTGTGGGGCGAGGACGAGCCGGCGCCAAGCGTGGGCTCGCCTTGCGCGGGTAGGGTCTCAGCGTCCGGGGCCGCCGCGGGCGCCGCGGGCGCCGCGGGCGCCACGCACCTGGGCGGGCTGGCGGCCCCTGGCCTCCCGCAGCGTGCAATCGTCATGTCCAACGAGGAGGCGCCCGAGCCGATGCGTGCGATGCCGGTGGCGCCCCCGCCGCCCCTCCGAGCGCGCCGCCCGCCGGCCAGTTGGTTCGAGCCGCTCGCTGTGACGAGCAACGAGGCGGAGCTCGCGGCGAAGGCCGCGCGCCGTGACGAGGCGCATCTGTGGGGTCAGCGTCTCAAGCAGGAGCTGCGCAAGTCCAAGGTGGCGGACGGGCAGGAGTTGGCGGTGCTGCGCGCGGGCGCCGCCGCAGCCACACTCTCGAGGCGCGTCGAGAAGCTCTGCGCCCTCCGCCACTGGTGGCTCTCCGGGCTCGTGCGCGCCTGGTGCAGATGGGCCAATCTCCTCGAACTAGACGGCGTCTACAATCAGGCCATCGGCGAGGCGTCGACAATCCTCGAGCGTGGCGCGGCTGGGGTCGTCGAAACGATGCGCCGCACCCAGCAGGGCGCCGTACAGCTAGTGCTCGAAAGGCCGGAGATGCTAGGACGGCTCGGCGAGCTCCGGCAGCGCGTGCAAGCGACGATGCACGAGGGTGCCGAGCTCACCGCGGAGCTTGGACGGCTCGGAGGAGGAGAAAAAAAAAAAGCTGGCGTCGCCGTCGGTCAGAAGACACCGCCGATCCTCTTCGGGGGGCGGCTTGGTGACGCGGCCGATGCCCGTGCCCACAGATCGGAATCGCAGGTGGAGACGCTCACTGCCGCCACTCATGCCGCCGCCGTGCCACCCATGCAGCGGCGTGGAGGCTGCGGAGATGCCGCTGCTGGCACGGCGACGGCGGGCGCGTCCACTGCGTCGTCGCCCTCGGGCGGCTCGCCGGGGAGGGAGGCTCGCGGGGGGGGAGATGCGCTCCCCCCGCGCGAGCGTCTTGCGATGCGGATCCTCTGTTGGCGCTGGCGAAAGCTCAAGCGCGACCACGCGTTGCTCGAGCAGCTGCTCACGCGGCGCTCGGCGGAGCTGCTGCTGTGTACGGAGCAGTACGAGGCGCTCGCAAACACGGTGCTTGGCGATCAGGGCAATGAGAGCCTTCCCGATCTCAGGGCTCGTTCCGTCAAGATGGAGGCGAGGGCCGATGCAGCGATGAGCAGTCTAAACGCGCAGCAGGCTGAGCACGCTGAGGAAGTGGCGCTCCTGTCGGAGAAGCTGAGACAGCTGCTCGATGAGAGGCAACAGCTCGAGGCGCTCTGCGCGCTCCAAAAGTCAGATCTCCAAGTGCTCACGCAGGAGGTCGTCCGGCTTCAGAGTAGGCCCGAATACTAACGGAGGGGCGAGCTTGGGGCAAGCGGCGGCGACGGGTGTGCGCGGTGCACACGACGTTGCATGGCATGCGAGGTGGCTTTTGAGATGTGAGCAAGATGAGTGTTCGCCAGGGATAGCTCAGCGTTCGTCGAGCTGTGGTGGGAATCATGCGGGACGCGCGCGTCACTAGCCATGGGATCAGTAGATCACAAGGGTGAGCGACTCATCATCGCACACTGCAGGGGATCAGTTTTCGAACTTGAAGTCAGCGACTTCAGCGCTCTACCTCTAGTATAGTGTTCTAGTTTTAACAATAATACACTGAGACTCCATTGAACTAGTGCTGCTGCTGGTAGTCGTAGTCGGTAGTGCCAGCACGTGCAACGGTCTACAATGCTAGTGCTAGTGGTGCTGCGCACTGGCCGAGCAAAGCCAACATGACGTCGACTAGCGCAGCTTGGCAATGTGGCGATGCTGCATGTACGGCTCTCGATTGCATCATTCAGAAGGTAGCTGGATCATACTCAGGCTACAATGCTTTGACTTGAACAAAGGACCACCGCCCCACCTGCTTGTCGTGTTCGAATCTGCAGCTGGCCGCCTTCAGCTGCCGTCCCTTCTTTTCGAGCTGCGCGCGAGTCTCGTATACCTTGAGTTGTGTGCACCAATTGACCTGTCTGAGGGTGCTTCCGTTGAGGTATTGGAGCGCACAGAGCATCACATCTCGACGGCCTCGTCGAGTCGAATCTGTCTGATCGGCAGCCCATGTGACGCGGACGAGCAGCTGGCGACATCCGGTGCGTGTGTCGCGCGTCTCTTCACGGTGGCGAATCGAAAGGATGCGGCCGTCAATCTCGACGGCCGAGATCGAGTCGATTGAGCCCACCAAGTCATCGAGACGCAGCTCATAGGTATAGAGCTCGCCTCGCAGCAGCTTGAGCGTCGCGTCGTGCTCAAAGCGGTTGTCCTCCTCTTGATAGAAGACGCGCTCGCCCGCTTGATTGAGCAGCTGGAGCCTCAAGACAAAGAGCGGCGAGTCCGCATGGGAGGGCGATGCTGCTTGCAAGCCCATCGTCCTTTTGCCGACGAAGGTTGAAGTTCAAAGTTTTGCTCAAGTTTGGAATTTGGCGCCCAACAAGCTGCGACGCAATGCGAGAGCAGCCAATCTCGGCGGCGCTGGCTCTGCACTGGTCGCTGCACCCTCGGATCTACCAGGCGCGTCGGCTCCCAACGACCGAGCCCCTCCTCATCGACGGCGACCTCGACAAACCCGCGTGGCTCGCAGCTCCATGGTCGGAGACGTTTGACGACATCAGGGGCGAGGACGCGCCAGCTGACGCGCACCCGCCAGCGAGCTGCCGCACGCGGATGAAGATGCTCTGGGACGATGAGTATCTGTGCGCACACCTCCACCTCTCGTCACCTCTCCGCGCGCCGTACGCACCGTGGCCGCTTTCACTGCCGACCCCCGTTGATTCTCCCAGTCGATGCCCGCAATTGCCCCTATGGATGCCCCGCTGACTGCGGCAGCGGTGTCCCCTTTCTGCTCAGCTACGTGGGCGCGTTGATCGAGAGCGACTTTGAGATTGCTGCGAGCTACACCACGCGCAACTCGCCCATATACCAACACGACTCCGACTTTGAGGTCTTTATCGACGCCGGCGGCTTCTGCCACCAGTACAAGGAGCTCGAGCTGAACGCGCTGAACACTGTGTGGAACCTGCTGCTCGACAAGCCATATAGTGATGGCGGCGGCGAGTTCTCGGGGCGCGTCGCCTCCAAGGGCGAGCCACGCTACTATGACGTCCGTGCGCAGCGCACCGCCACGCGGCTCGTCAGGGGAGGTTTAAATGCATCGGGCGGTGGCGTCTGGGCGGTCGAGATTGCGATGGCGCATTCAGACACGCTCCGTTTGGAGCCGTCGCTGCCGTCACTGCCGCGGGTGGCGGCGCCGGCCCCCGATACCCTCTGGCGAATCAACTTCAGCCGCGTCGAACACAAGGGAGACATCAACTGGGTGTGGAACCCCATGCGAATCTGGGATGCGCGGCAGCGCACGTTCGCAGGAAAAGTGAACATGCATCTACCTGACGCGTGGGGATATGTGCAATTGGTGCCAAGTGCAGGGGCACCACTGGTCCATGATGTGCACTGGCCCGCGCGCCTCGCCGCCGCGTCGCTCTACTATGCGCAACATGAGTATTGGGAAGTGCATGGAATCTTCGCCTCCGAGATTCGTCAGCTGGAGGAGCTGTTGCCGTTAGAGATCACAGACCCCTTTGCGGTGGACATTGTGCTGCCGCAGGAGGGGCAGTTTCGAATCCAAGTAGAAGAGGCTGAGGGAGATACGGTGGTGATCACGCAGGACCGGCTCATGCTCGTCAGACCAGCGAGTGCGCAGCCGAGTCAAACGAATGCGGCGGAATGAGAGAGAGAGAGAGAGAGTAGAGTAGAGCAGAGAGAGAGAGAGAGAGAGAGTAGAGAGAGAGAGAGAGAGAGTAGAGAGAGAGCTAGGACTTGGAGAAATGATTCATTTGAATTTCATATCATATGGATGTGTAGATTATTTTTCAGAACTATGACAATTACTGTCAACTGTGTACTTGTATACATATCAAGTCTAGAACCAAGACTCTGAGACTTCCCAGTAGTCTTTGTCTCTAGCCGTGGTGTCATTCTTGCTTGCCCCGCTTTTGTCTCAATGAAGCAAAGGCAGCAGCGAGCCCGGGTTCGCTGCGCAGCGCACACACGAGAACACCGACCAAGCACATGCCACCGATGAGCACATGCACCGCATGCGCCGCGGCACTTGCTTGCTGTCCACCCACCCAAAGCGCGGCCACGCGTGTGAGCGCCGCGGCGACGACGACCACCGCGAGCGCGAGCGGCTGCGGCAGTATTCGCGGCGGCACGGTCACGTTGCGCGCCTGCCGCCTCATCACCACCACCGAGCCCGCGGTGCGCAGCGCCATGTTGAGCACGTTGGCCAGCATGAGCCCGTGGAGCCCAAAAGAGGCGAGCCCAGCCAACGCGCTGAGCAGGTATACGGCGGTGAATCCAACGGAGGCGATTGAGAGGTAGGCGAGCTCGCGCTGTGAGGCGGTGGCGCCGACATAGGCCTCGCTCACGCCGTTTAGGCTCATCGCGCACACGTGGAGGCAGTAGGTGCCCAGAAGTGATGGCGCATCGGTGTGGTCGCTCCATGCAGCACCGTAGAGAAGGCGGAGGAGAAGCCACGCGTAGGGGGGGCCAAAGGCGACAAAGAGGAGGCCGAAGAGGCAGATACCACGGAGGAGGAGGTGCGCCTCATCCAGCATCTCCGCAAGCCCCCCCGCAGCTGCGCCGCCACTAGCTGAGGCGACCCTAGCTGAGGCGCCATTAGCCGAGCCGCCCTCAGCTGAGCTCTCAGCCTCCGCGACAGCTCCCCCGCACGCTGTGTCCCTCGCCTCCGCCTCCCGTTCACGCGCAGCGCTGCGTGAGAAGTGCGCGAATGCCGCCTCCTCGAGCGGCGCAAGCAATAATCTCGCGACGAGAGATCCCAGACTGCCCACCAGAGCGAAGACGCCCTGCTCATCGAGCGGCAGATACGAAACTAGAACGAGCCGTTCGCCCTCGGTGAGCGCGTACTTCTGAGCGGCTTGCACGCACAGCTGGAGCGCGAGCGAGCGCTCCGCAGCGGGCAGGTATGAAGCGGACGACGACGACGTGAGAGCTGAGCCGCCGTCGGCGCGCTGATTGCTGTGGTGCGATGTGGCGGTCGGGTCGCCGGCCAATGATGCGCCGGTCGCCTTCACCTCTGCGGCGCACGCTCGCCGAGGGAGGAGGACCCTGAGCGCGATCTTCCGCGAGAGTAGCAGGAGCAGCAGTGCTGCGTATGCCACAGCGTACATCAGCTGAGCGTAGCCGAAGGCGAGCGCGCCCAAGCGCATCTCTAGCGCGAGATACGCGGTGATTGCCGCCTTGAGGAAGAGGGCGGCACCCTCTGCGAGGACGCGTTGGGAGAGGAGCCAGTTGGCTTGTGCATATACCCACGCAGGCTCCGCACACGCCTCGATCAGCGCCGCCACGCAGATCAACCAGACGCACGTGGAGTAGTCGGAGGCTGCCATCATATCGCGACGTCCCTCGCTCTCCTGCTGGAGCTGGGCGACGGCAGCAACGGCGGCGGCGGCGATAACGGTGATGGGGAGCGTGAGCCACGCGAGATTCATCCCAAACGCCAGCGGCGCGCCGCTGCCGCCAGGGTAGATGCGCTGGCATGCACGGCGGACGCCCTCCTTGGAGAGGAAGAGGGCTGTCGAGCTGATGAGCTGGAGCTGAACGTTGGCGAAGGCGTACCAGCTGGGGCCGAGGGTGCGCGCGAGAGCGGTGTTCAGCGCAAAGGTCAGCGCGCGCGAGAAGAATTGCAGCCCAACCAAGGAGCCCACGCCGCCGAGGAGCTGCGGAGTCGGCGCCATCTTCGTGGCGGCAACCCGACCCCGATAATAGTTGAAGTTCCTGTGTACCAGACGCTAGACAAACCGGGCACCCGGAATCATGTACAATGGCATCGGTCTCACGACAGTGCGCGGCTCTGGTACGAACGGCCACGTGCAGAAGAACCTGTCGTTCGTGAGCCAGACGCGCATCGACCAGCGCAAGTCCAACCCCTCCCGAGGCGACTTTGGCGACGTTCCCCGCGAGCGCAAGCCCAACGCAGACATCATCCAGCACAACCGCAAGCGCGACGTGGAGCTCAAGGTGATGGAGCTGATGATGCGGCTGGAGAAGGATGGGGTGGAGGACGATGTGATTGAGGAGAAGACCTCAGCCCTCCGCGAACGCCTCCTCGCCAAGATGCCCGACGCCGCTGCCGCCGCCTCGACCCGCACTGGAGAGACGCATGCGGATGCTGCGAGTAAGCAGAATGAGAACGCGGCGCTCAAGGAGGCGCTTGGGATCAGTAGTGATTATAAGAATGGATACGCATTCGACCGCGAGGCGCAGGCTGAGCAGAAGGCCCAACGGATCGCAGCGAGGTGTGGCCTCCCCCTCACCCACACCCTCCCCCCTCAGCCCACCATCCCCCCTCCGCCCCCATCCCACCCCAATCCCACCCCCATCCCGTAGGGAAGCGGAGGATGCGGAGCGCGCTGACCTCTTGGCGGTTTTGGAGAGGGAGCAGGCGCGTGAGCGGCGGCAGGCGGAGAAGGAGGCGCGGCGCAAGGAGCGGGCGGAGCGTAAGGGAGAGGGCAAGGGAGAGGGCAAGGGCGAGGGGAAGCGCGCGAGGAAATAAGCTGGTCTCAATCAATTGATGGGGTGAGAGACTCGAATCCGAAAGCTCAAATGCAGCACATATCAAATCATCCTAATCCACACATCCACACATATCCACATGTACATTCACATTGAACAAGCTGCGTGCTGAATCTGCCATTTGCATTTCATAATGATATATGGTTATCGATAATAAGTATATGCAGTATGTTCCGAGTACCGTGTCGTGCACAGCGTGAGTGGGGCAGTATAACAATATGTTCGCACTGCATGCAGGTGCTGGTTCCTGTTGTATTCGAGTCGCATGTATCGATTACTGTGTATAGAATCTATACCTATAGCGTCAATAGTGATCAATTTTCCGCTTTATTATTTTCAAATTTTGAATTTATTTAATTTTTATATCATTAGAACTATACAGTATATTAGCATGAGCATCAGCATATAGATATATATTATGAATCCGTATATATATATATATATATATATCATAATCAGAATTCTCATCATCAGCATTGTTGTGCTCATACTGAATTGGTGATGGCTTGAATGATACAGTCTCATGAGGCTCAGGCTCTTGGCTAATGAAGATCAAGAACACGATGGTAAATGTCAGATCGCTTTGACTCTTCACTCTGTCTCTATGGTCGAGCTGGGGCTTTTGACCGTGGTGAAGAGCATACCCTGCCTGCCGCGAGCCCTTGAGCTCTCAAGCACAGCATGACCAATATCTGTTCCGCCAGCAATTCTCCGGCCACTCTCCCTCAGGTGCCGGCCGCTCCCACAGCTTGAACCCCCTCGGACAGCAGAAGCGTCCGAGGTTGCCCAAGAACCCTTCGGAGAATGGGCATGTGAACTCGTAGAATCCCTTGAGATACTCGATCTTATCCCACTTGATGAACTCGTACGTTGTGTTCGAGGTGAGCCCATGGAAGGAATGGATGAGGAGGAGAATAGCGAGCGGTATCCCAAAGATGTATGAAAGCAGGTCGATGATCAGCAGTGGGATGTTATAAACGAGCCAACGCTCTGAGAGGCCTTTGGTGGCACGCACGTGAATGAACGCGTGGTCCACCAGCCACTTGCCCAGCCAGATTGAGATCACCTGCAAAAGGAGAAGCCACCAGAAGCGACCGTGGTTCAGCTCACCGACTGAGTTGCCCAGCAGGTGGCAGTAGTGGTCAAACTTGGCGACAATCTTCTGATGCTTCTTGGAGTATTTGGCGCGCAGTGGCACGAGCATCCCGGCCTTGTCGGAGAAGTGCGAGAAGAAGCGGCTCGCAGGCTCACTCAGCGGTGGCGGGGCACTCGAATCCGGCTGAGAGATCAGGCGCGAACCTCCCTTCCACACGTACCGCTCGCTCAGCCCCCCATCGACTTGCGTGACCCTGTCGTGTGCGGCCCCCGCGCCCTCAGTTGATCCGTCATCTCCAGGCACCACCTCGAGCTCGCGAACGACCGACGAAGCACCCTTGGCAGCCCCACTGAGCGTCGCCTTACCCGCGCCCACGGCGATCACTGGCATCATCTCAGCAGTCGCCGCGTCGGCATTCTCCGCTGAGTGCTCGACGCCGCGGAGCTCGATACCACCAGCGGTGCCAGCGGCAGCGGCTCCCGGAACATCGCTGCTGGAGCTCTCGCACGAGCTCTTGCACTCGCCACTCTCGAGCGTGCCCGCCGAGGCCTCATCAGGAGCTGTCACCGAGATCTGCAGCCCTGCGGCATCAATCATCTCTTGCAAGGCGGGTGCGCTGACGAAGCCCGGGTCGGAGAAGGTGACGAGCAGGTAGCAGAGCCCGGCAAGCGACGTGAAGAAGAGCCAGACGGCCGCGAGCCCTGGGCTACGAGAGAAGGCGCCGTAGATGATCATCCACACGGCAGCGTTCACGTGGACGCCGAGCCAGCAGGCGCAGAGGAGCGCGCGGCGCAGACCCTTCTCGGGCTTCGGGCGCCACGGGCCTTGCCGCCGGAGCTCGCGGAGGTCCGCCGAGAGCTCCCGCCATGAGTCGCCCAAGGCGTGCAGCATCGTCAAAAGCA